>VFQP010005965.1_pt1 | contig 10272 bp, 10 predicted proteins | sample 3512351 | NCBI WGS metagenome assembly VFQP01 (sample SAMN10412372, study PRJNA504923) | tailings metagenome | isolation source: Relicate 1 Philex TSF1 revegetated site | place: Philippines: Tuba, Benguet | collected 2017-08-29
TACCGTGGAGTTCATCGCCAACCAGGACGGTTCGTTCTACTTCATGGAGATGAACACGCGCCTGCAGGTGGAACACCCGGTTACTGAAATGATCACGGGCCAGGACCTGGTGGAATGGCAATTGCGCGTGGCGGCGGGCGAGCCATTGCCGCTGACGCAGGAGCAACTGCGTATCGACGGCCACGCGCTTGAAGCACGCATCTACGCCGAAAACCCTGACAAGCAGTTCCTGCCGTCCACCGGCACGCTGCGTTTCCTGCGCACGCCGCCGGCGGTGCAATTCATGCGCGGTGGTGATGCGCATGGCCCGGCGGGCGTGCGTATCGATGCAGGCGTGCGCGAAGGCGATACGATCAGTCCGTTCTACGATCCGATGATCGCCAAGCTGATCGTGTGGGGCCGTGATCGTGACGAAGCACTGCTGCGCATGGGACAGGCACTGGCCAACTATCACGTGGTGGGCCTGTCGACCAATGTCGCGTTCCTGCAGCGGCTCATAAAGTCTGACGCATTCCGTACCGCCGATCTCGATACGGGCCTGATCGAACGCAACCAGGTCACGCTGTTCCCGCCGCAAAAGTCGGTGGGCATCGAGGCCATTGCGCTGGCCGTGGCCGCATTGCTGGAGCGCGAGATCCGCGACCGCCGCATCGACGAAGCCGATTGCCATTCGCCATGGACGCATGCCGGCGCCTGGCGGCTCAATGGCCGTGACCGTCGCACGCTGTACTTCCAAGGAGCCGGCCATCGGCTGGAGGTAGTGCTCAAGGACGATACACGTCGGAGCACCCTGATCTATGCGGATCAGGCCGCGCCATTTGCCTACACGTTCAAGGCCGACGATATCCGCGTGGACCTCGGCACGCGGCGTACGCACGGGCAAGTGCATCTGGAAGGCGATACGTTCCATGTGTTCCACGCGGGGCGCCATACGGTGCTGGAGTGGCTCGACCCGCTGTCGCACGCGGACGAGTCCGAAGGCGAGGGTGGCAAGCTGACCGCGCCGATGCCGGGCAAGGTGATTGCCGTGATGGTGGAGCCTGGCAGCAAGGTGACGCGCGGTACGCCACTGCTGGTCATGGAAGCCATGAAGATGGAGCACACGATCGCCGCACCGGCCGACGGCGTGGTCAGCGAGGTGCTTTTCGGCGTTGGCGAACAGGTGACGGAAGGCGCGCAGTTGCTGGCGTTCGCGGTGGAGGCGGAGGCGACTGCCTGATCGACCGCTGGTTTGCTCCCCTTTCCCGCGCGGGGCGGGTGAGGGGAGCCAGACGTGTGGTACCTGATGTGCCAAAATGCCTCCATCACCCCCGAAGAACATTGGAGTCGAGATGAAGTTGCAGTTGTACGTGCCGGATGGCCGCTATGCGCCGTGGATCGAGGGCTTTGCCGAAGTATTGCCGGATGCGCAGTGCCTGACGTGGGAAGAGAGCCAGGGCCAGAGCGTGGACTACGCCGTGGTGTGGCGTCCGCCGCTTGAAATGCTGCGCGGCCGTACCGACCTGAAGGCGGTCTTCAATCTTGGTGCCGGTGTCGACGGCATCTTGCGTCTGCGTGACAGCGATCCCGACGCATTGCCGGCTGGCGTGCCGATCGTGCGTCTCGATGACGCGGGCATGGCTGCCCAGATGAGCGAGTACGTGATGGCTGCGGTGCTGCGCTACTTCCGCAAGCTCGACGCGTACGACGTGCAGGAAAAGGCTGGTACGTGGAAATTCCTGAAGCCGCATCGCCGCGCCGATTTCACGATTGGCGTGATGGGCATTGGCGCACTAGGTTCGCAGATTGCGCGATCGCTGGCCAGCTTCGGTTTCCCGGTGCGCGGCTGGAGCCGCTCGGCCAAGACGGTCGAGGGAGTGCAGTCGTTCCATGGCGATGACGGCCAGGTGCAATTCCTCGATGGCCTGCGCGTGCTCGTCAATGTACTGCCGCTGACCACCGAGACCGAGGACATCGTCGACACCAGCCTGCTCTACAAGCTGGCCAAGGGCGCATACGTGATCAACGTGGCACGCGGCCAGCACGTGGTCGAGGAGGACCTGCTTGCCGCCGTGCAGGACGGCCAGATTGCCGGTGCGACGCTCGACGTATTCCGTACCGAACCGTTGCCCGCGGAACATCCGTTCTGGCAGGAGCCACGCATCACGATCACGCCGCATATTTCGGCCTTGACGCTGCGCGAGGACAGCATCGCGCAGATTGCCGGCAAGATTCGCCTGTTGGCGGAAGGCAAGCCGATTGCTGGCGTGGTTGACCTGCAACGCGGCTACTGATCCGCGGTGCGGCCGGGCGTCGGACACAAAAAACAGGAGACAGACATGACAATGCCCCAATACGTGAAGATCGTCGAAGTGGGTCCGCGGGACGGCCTGCAGAACGAGAAGGCGATGGTGCCCACCGACGTCAAGGTCGCGCTGATCAACAAGCTGACGGACGCCGGCTTCGTCAATATCGAAGCCGCGTCGTTCGTATCGCCCAAATGGGTGCCGCAGATGGCCGATGGTGCGGATGTCATGGCACGCATCGATCGCCGGCCCGGCACGCTGTATTCGGTACTGACGCCGAACCTGAAGGGCTTCGAAGGCGCCGCGGCGGCCAGTGCCGATGAAGTGGTGATCTTCGCCGCCGCGAGCGAGGCGTTCTCGCAAAAGAACATCAATTGCTCGATCGCCGAATCGATCGCGCGCTTCGAGCCGGTGGCCGCCGCCGCGAAGGAAGCGGGCATCCGGTTGCGCGGCAGCATCTCTTGCTCGCTGGGTTGTCCGTATCAGGGCGAGGTACCGGTAAGCGCCGTGGTCGATGTAGTGCGCCGCATGCGCGAGCTGGGCTGTGACGAGATCGATATTGCCGATACCATTGGCGTGGGCACGCCGGTCAAGGTACAGGAAGTCATGCGCGCCGCGAGCGCGGAGTTCGCGATCGACCGTCTGTCCGGCCATTTCCACGACACCTATGGGCAGGCGTTGTCGAATATCCTGGCCAGCCTGGAGGTCGGCATCGGCATCTTCCACGCGTCGGTGGCCGGTCTGGGCGGCTGTCCGTATGCAAAGGGTGCCACGGGCAACGTGGCTACCGAAGACGTGCTCTACATGCTGCACGGCATGGGCTTGCACACCGGCATCGATCTCGAAGCCGTGGTACGCGCAGGTGACTATATCTCGCAGGCCATCGGCCGCGCCAACAGCTCGCGCGTGGGCAAGGCGTTGCTGACCAAGTGGGCTGCCGCCGCCGATGCCGCGGCCTGTGTCTGAACAAGGAGAATGGATTCAATGAGCGAGACCCCCACGCTTCCCGATGCCGCGCAACGCGTGGCCGACCTGCTGGCCGGCATTGGGCATGATCGCCCCGTGGTGATGCTGCCAGCCACCGGCAGGACCTCGGCCGAAGCGGCCGCCGGCCTGGGCTGCAGCGTGGCCGAGATCGCCAAGTCGATCATCTTCCGCCGCGTCAAGGACGATGTGCCAGTGCTGGTGATCGCCAGCGGCAGCAATCGTGTGGACGAGGCCAAGGTGGCCGCGCGCGTCGGCGAGCTCGGCAAGGCCGATGCGAAGTTCGTGCGCGAGAAGACCGGCTATGCAATTGGCGGTGTGTGCCCGATCGGTCATGCCGTCAAGCCGGTCATGCTGCTCGACGCGGACTTGTTCCAGTACCAAAGCGTGTGGGCCGCGGCCGGGCATCCGCATGCGGTGTTCAATCTCACGCCGCAACAACTGCAGGCCATGACCGGTGCGGACGTGGCAGACGTTGCCCAGGTGCAATGATGACACCGGCACGGCGACGCCTGCTGGCTGACCTGGTACGTGGCGCGGCGGCGGCGCAGATCGTGTCGCCGGTGCCGTCGCCCTGCCGCAGTGTCTGCAAGATGGATGGGGCCAGCGGCTATTGCGAAGGCTGCCTGCGCACGATCCAGGAAATCGCAGGCTGGTCGCAGTCCGACGATACCGAGCGGCGTCGTGTCTGGGCGCTACTGCCTGCGCGCGTGACGCAGCTTTGCGCGCAAGGCAGCGCCGCATGAGCACGCCGTTGCTGCCTGCCACCATGCGCGTTTTTGAACGCGGCTGGCTGTCGGCCAATAACGTGCTGTTTGTCGACGATGCCACGCACGACACCACGCTGGTCGATACCGGCTATGTCACGCATGCGGGGCAAACCGTGGCGCTGGTGCACGCGGCACTCGACGGCCGGCCGTTGCGCCGCATCATCAATACGCACCTGCATTCCGACCACTGCGGTGGCAACGCCGCGCTACAGGCGCGCTGGCAACCACGTACCGCGATTCCCGCGGCGGAGGCCGCGGCGGTATCGCAATGGGATACCGATGCGCTGACCTTCGACGCCACGGGCCAGCAATGCGCGCGCTTTACGTTTGACGATGTATTGCACGATGGCGAACGGTTGCAGCTCGGCGGCATGGACTGGCAGGTGATCGCCGCGCCGGGCCACGATCCGCATGCGGTAATGCTGTTCGCGCCGGCGCAACGCATCCTGATTTCCGGCGATGCGTTATGGGAGAACGGCTTCGGCGTGATCTTTCCCGAGCTTGATGGCGACAGCGGCTTTGCCGAGCAGGCCGCAATCCTGGCGCAGATCGAATCGCTCGATGTCCGTACCGTGATTCCGGGTCATGGGCGCGTGTTTGACGATGTACACGGCGCCGTAACACGCGCGAAGAGCCGGCTGGTGTATCTGCAAGGCGACCCGCTGCGCAATGCCACGCACGCGATACGCGTGCTCGTGAAATTCAAGCTGCTGGAGGCGCAGGCGTTGCAGCGCGACGCGCTGTTCGCATGGATGCAGGCCACACCGCTGATGCAACGCATCCATGCGCGCTTCATGCACGCGCACGCGTTGGAGGCGATCTTCGACCAGACGCTGCAGGCGCTGGCCAAGGCTGCGGCGCTGTCGTTCGACGGCGACCGGGTCATCGACCGCAACTGATCATGCTGCCGCTGAGAGGCAAGGACTTCCAGCTGCGTCCGTTTCGCGCCAGTGACGAAGCGCAATTCGTGATGGCCGTGCGCGAATCGATACCGACCGTTGGTTTGTGGATGCCTTGGGCCCGCGCGGACTACGGCGTGTACGACGCACGCGAGTGGTTCGACCGTTGCGCGGCGACGATGGAAGAGGGTAGCGCGTACGATATCGGCGTGTTTTCACCGGACGGCCGCGAGCTCTATGGTGGCGTGGCCATCAACCAGATCCGGCGCGAGGACAATCTCGGCAATCTCGGTTACTGGATTCGCCAGAGCCAGCAGCATCGCGGGCTGGCTACGGGTGCGGCGGCAATGATGGCGTGCCACGGCTTTCATGCGCTAGGTCTTACGCGGCTGGAGATCGTGGCAGTCGAGACCAACCTCGCAAGCCGCGCCGTCGCCGAGAAGATCGGTGCCGAGTTCGAATGCATTGCCAGGAACCGTTTGATCCTGCGCGGGCGGCCCGTGGCGGCCGCCGTGTATTCGCTCGTGCCCGAGTCATTTGTTCTTTCGCGATAGACGTTGCCATGCGTTCCCCGCTCCCATTGCATGGGAGAGGGGAGCAAACACGCGCACACGTAAAAATCAGAACTGCGTGCGCATTCCCACTCTCACACTGCGGCCTGGCAGCGGTGCGATGTCGCGCAGGATCGATGTGGCGCTACGTGCCTCGGTGTTGGTCAGGTTGTCCCCGCGTACATAGAACAAGGTCTGCGTGCCGGCGAGCTTCATCTTGTAGGTCAGTGACACGCCAAGCATCGTGTAGGCATCGGTCGGTGTATCGCCCGATGGCACGCGGCTCTGGCGCGCGTTCCAGTCCACGTTGATGCGTGCCCCCCATGGGCCCGCGCCATAGACCAGCGACCCGCCGAGACGCAGCGGCGACAGGCGCGGCAGCGGTTCGCCGTTGCTGCGGTTCTCGCCGTGGACATAGTCGGCGCGTGCTTCGAAATCCAGCGTATCGCTGGTAGTCAGCATCTTCTGCAGCAGGCGCGTCTTGCCTTCGGCCTCGAAGCCGTAGAGCGTGGCCGGTACGCCCATGTACTGCAGTTCGGGCAGTGCGCCGTCACTGCCTGCCGTGACCACATTGCCTTCCGCATCGCGGTAGCCGCCGGTGTTCATCAGCGCCAGGTAATTCTGGAAGCGGCTGTAGTAGCCCGACACGCCGCCGCTATGGTTGCCCTGCTTGAAGCGCATGCCGAGGTCGATCGACGTGGCGCGTTCCTTGTTCGCGTTCGGGTCGCCGACCTCGAACGATCCGGTGGCCAGGTGCGGCCCGTTGGCATACAGCTCGTAGAACGTGGGTGCGCGCTCGGTGTATGACAGGTTCGAGGTCACCGTCCAGACCGGATTGAGCTTGTAGAGCAAACCGGCCGAAGCGCTGCCAGCGTTGAAGCTGCGGTTGGCATCGGTGAAGCGGTCGTTGCCATTGGCGCTCGCTTTCACGCTGCTGTGGTCGAGGCGGCCACCGAGGTTGAGCTTCAGGTCGCCCGAGGCAATCAGCGGCAGTTCCTCGAAAACGAAGAACGCGGCATTGTCGGTGGCGGTGCTCGGCACGAATGCTTCCTCGCCCAGCGCCGAGAAATCGGTGTGGCCGAACTGCGTGCCGATCACCCCGCTCATGTTGCCGATCTTGCCATGCGTGGCTTCCAGCCGCGCATCCCAGCCGTGGTTCTTGAACGTGGTGCCGGTCACGCCGTCCTCGATCTCGCGGTGTTCGTAGTCGGTGTAGCTGAACTTGCCCTTGACCGACTCGATGATGCCGCTGGTGGTGCCGGCCAGGTTGCGCGCCTCGCCCTCCAGCGCAAAACGGTCCTGCCGCATCTTGATGCGCGCATCCTGCTCGGCTGGCGTGCCGTAGTCGTTGCGATAGGTCGAGTAATTGGCGCCGACGAAGCCGTCGGCCCACGTGTAGGAACCGCCCATCGAGCCGCCTTCCTGGTGCGCGCTCGTGTTCGGAATCTTGCCGTACGCCTCGCTCTCGCCTTCAGGCAGTGGTTGTGTGGCGCGCAGGTTGCCGCTGCGTGCATAGCCGGGAATGCGCAGGTCGCTGGTCTGGCGCACGAAGGCGTCTGCGTGCACCGCAAACTTGCCGTTGCCGGCTTCCAGCAGGCCGCTGGCATTGCGCCCTTTGTCGCCGCCGATCGTACCGCTGACATCGGCGGCGCCGCTGACGCCGGTGATCGGGTCGCGCGGAATGCGGTTGTCGATCACGTTGACCACTCCCCCCACCGCATTGCCGCCATACATCAGCGCGGCTGGACCACGCACCACTTCGATTTTCTCGGCAACGAGCGGGTCGATTGGCACTGCGTGATCGTAGGACAGCGTCGATGCGTCGAGCGTCGAGCCGCCGTTCTGCAACATCTTGATGCGGTCGCCGTCGAGGCCGCGGATGATCGGCCGGCTCGAGTTCGGGCCAAAGTATGACGACGACACGCCGGGCAGGCTATTGAGGGTCTCGCCGATCGTGCTGGCCTGGCGCACGGTCAGCGCATCGCCACCGAGCGTCGATACTGGCGCGACCATCTCGTTGAGATCGCTGCCCAGCGGGTTGGCGGTCACTACCACTTCCTTGAGCGTTTGCGGTGACGGTTGCGGTGCGGCCGGCGCGGCGGCGTCCTGCGCCATGGCGTGTGACGAGAGGCCAGCGGCGATCAATGCGGCAAGCGCCGCCAGCGGGGTGCGGCGCACCGCCGGAATACGGATGGGGTTCGAGTACATGGCTCGCGATTCGAATTCGGTTAAGCGGGCGCGCGGCGTTGGCAGCGGCGCGCCCGGTCAGACAGGCGCGAGCGCGTGGCATGACGCCACGCACCCGGCCATCAGGCGAATGCGAATGCGGCGGGTGGGGCGCGGGAGTGGAACGGGCGTGCCGCGGGCAGATCGGGCCAGCGCCACGCCAGGTTGGCCGGCTTGACCGGCTTGCCAAAGGCGAGCTTCGGCAACGCGAAGCTGCCAGAGTGCGTGTCGGCCAGCGTCGCGCCATCGAACAGCACGCACGAATGGAGGCCGAGTTTCAGGAAGGACGGTTCGCTGTGCGTGGCGTCGCCGGACTCGAGCGCGATCACCGATGTCGGCGCGCCCGGCAAGCCACCGTGCACCACGCGGTGCACCAGGCCCGCATGTTGCGCCAGCAGCAGGCCGGCCACGAGCCACAGCGCCGGCCAGAAGCCGAGGCCGCGTGCGCGCCAGCGTGAGAAGAGTGGGAAGTCAGTGCGCATGCCCGCAATCGCACGGGTCGTCGCCATGATCATGCTTGTGATCGTGGCGATGGTGCTGGTGATCGTGCTGGTGATCGTGATCTTCGTCGAACGCGTCGCCCCAGTCCGGGAACGGGTCGGGGTAGCTGGCCCATGTATCGGGGCCGGCCGCCATTTCTTCGTCGGTCAGCAGGCAGGTGTCGAGCCGCGCTTCCAGCGCGGGCACGTCGAGGTCGGCACCTATCAGCACCAGTTCCTGGCGCCGGTCACCATGTTCGGCGGGCAGGCCATCCTCGAGCAGGTCGGCTTCGATCGCGGCACGTGCCAGGCCTTCGGCAGGCCACTCGTCGGCATCGATCGCGGCCCACCAGGCACCGGCGGCACCGGGGCGGCAGACGCCACCCGCCTGGCTCCAGTCGCCGGCAATGTCCATGCGGCTGGCCAACCAGAACAAGCCCTTCGAACGCAGCACGTCACCGTGCTCGCGCATCCATTCGGTATGGATCAGGTCGGCAAAGCGTTGCGGATGGAACGGGCGGCGACGACGGTAAACCAGCGTGGATACGCCGGCGGCGTCGGGGATGGCATTGCCTTGCAAGGCGGCTTGCCAGCCGGCTGCATTGGGCGTGGCGTCGATATCGAAACGGCCCGTGCCCAGCACGCGCGCGGCAGGTACATTGCCATGGCTCGCCTCGATAATCGCGGCGCGCGGATTCAGCGCGCGCAGCATCACATGCAGGCGGCCGAGCTGGCCGGCGTCGACGAGATCGATCTTGTTGACGACGATGACGTCGCAGACCTCGATCTGGTCGATCAGCACGTCCACCACGGTACGGTCGTCTTCATCGTGGGCGGCCAGGCCGCGCGCCGACAGGAAATCGGCGTCGTGATAGTCCTGCAGGAAGCGGCCGGCATCGACCACGGTGACCAGCGTGTCCAGATGGGCCACGCCCGGCGCCTGTTCGCCGTGCTCGTCCTCGAACGCAAAACCTTCGGCAATACCCAGCGGCTCGTCGGTCGGATCGGCCTCGATTACCGCGAAGTCGTACTGGCCGGTAGTGGCCAGGCGGTCCACTTCCGCAAGCAGGTCAGCGCGATCGTCGACCACGGCCACGCGCACGCCAGGCTGGGACATCAGCTGGTGCAGCAGGGTGGTCTTGCCGGCGCCGGAGAATCCGGACAGCACGGTGACGGGCAGGCGAGCGGCCATGGTGTCAGGGAAGTGGTCTATTGCAACAAAGTTGCGACTGTAGCAGAAAGCTGGCGGCGGCGACAGGCCGTCTCCATGAGCAATGGTAGTGCCGTAGCCGTGACGCTACAAAGGCATGCCCGCACGAACCGTTGCACCGCTTGAAAAAAAGCAAAAACGGCCCGGCAATGCCGGGCCGCCTGGCCTGCATCGTGACTTCGCGCGGATCAGTCGCCGAACAGCTTTTGACGCAGTTCGCGGCGCTGCTGGGCTTCCAGCGACAGCGTGGCCGTCGGGCGGGCCAGCAGACGCGGCACGCCGATCGGTTCGCCAGTCTCTTCGCACCAGCCGTAGTCGCCAGACTCGATACGCTGCAAGGACTGCTCGACCTTCTTCAGCAGCTTGCGCTCACGGTCACGCGTTCGCAGTTCCAGCGCGTGTTCTTCCTCGATCGTGGCGCGGTCTGCCGGATCCGGCACGATGACCGTCTCGCGCAGGTGTTCCGTGGTCTGGTCCGCATTCTTGAGGATTTCGTCGCGAAGCTGCTCAAGGCGATTCTTGAAAAAGGCGAGCTGCGCCTCGTTCATGTAATCCTTGTCGCTCATCTTCAGGATTTCAGCTTCAGTCAGAATTTTGTTGCTGCTCATGGTTCCTGCTGATTCTCTTGTTGATGCGACCGGCGGGGTCTTCGTCCGCTCGGGTGCAGTCGCCGTCCGCTTGCGCGGCGCGGCTGTTTCACTCTGGCTGGCTGCAGTCTTGCTGCTTCGCGTGCCTCCCTTGGCCTCGCCCGCTTCGGCGTGCGCCGTACTGCCGCGGGGAGCTGGCGTCGCCGTTTCGGGCGGCGCCTTGAGCGTCTCCGCCGCAGCGCTTCCTGTCTTGCTGCGGCTTTCCTTGGTTTTTGTTGCGG
>VFQP010005966.1_pt1 | contig 10270 bp, 14 predicted proteins | sample 3512351 | NCBI WGS metagenome assembly VFQP01 (sample SAMN10412372, study PRJNA504923) | tailings metagenome | isolation source: Relicate 1 Philex TSF1 revegetated site | place: Philippines: Tuba, Benguet | collected 2017-08-29
TCGTGGGCATCTGACCTTTGCTGCTCCCGGGCGGTTGCACTTTGACACTCTGAGCACCAGACCCTCACCACCGCTTGCCCTCGCCACTGCCGCCACCGCGAGCACGACGAGACGAAGCGTGGCCTTCATGGTGGCCAGGGCTCTGCGCTGACTGCTGCTGCGCCAGGCTGCCGGGTGGTGAACCTTATTTCTTCTCTTGCCCTCGAGACGCACCTACGCGGCACACACGGTCTGGACCCTTTTCAGCGAAGCACCAAACAGTATGTGCTGCGCACACAGTCAGGGCTCCGGCACGCAGGGCGTGCTGCAGGAGCTGCATTGGAACAATAGCGGGGGTGGGGGAGCCTGCCTGTTTTGATCGCGTGGCATCGTGTGCGTGTGTGTGCGTGCGTGTGCATGGCGGTGACGGATTCCAGCACGACTCACTAGCGGCACCACCAAGGGTGCTCACTGCGCCTTTTTGCTCACTCGCCCATGCGCGCCCGTCAGGGGAGCCTGGGCCGTGCCTGTGCTCCCCTCTGCTTTTGGCACTTGCCAGTGCGGCTCAGCGCGCCCACCCCCATCGCCGCCGCCACCATCTCATCGCACCATCAGTGGCGTGCGGCGCTGTTAGAAGGCTGGCCTTTGCGCCTTTGCGGACCGACCGAGGGGAGGAGCCCGCCGTGCGCTGACTCGGCGCACGCCCCGGCCCTCCACCCTGTGGTTTCGCCGCACCGCAACCGCACGTTTTGGGCGTGGGGCTTGGGACGTATCCACAGCACACGGCGGCCCGCGGCACATCACGCCTCCATGCTGTGTGTCCGGTAGGGCCCTCCTATGCGCATGCAGGCCACATGTGCGCGCGCAAGCACTGCAGATGTACACTTCCCCTCACAGCATCCTGACTCACTCCTGCACGCGGTGGTATTTAACGTGCAGCTGCGGAGGCCCCCACCCGGGGAGTTGCGTCTCTTATGCGATTTTGGCACGGCCGGCGAAGTGTGTGTGCAGCGGACTGAAACCCCAGGCCAGGGCACGCTGTGTGGGGCTGTATGCCCCGAGCGCCGCCGGCCCAGAGGCTGCGGTTGGGTGTCCACACCCACCGTCCCATCCCTGCAAGGGGCAAGCGCTCGTGGGGGGGACGGCTGGGCAGGACTTCCTGACGTGCGTCGTTTCGGGAGGGAGGTTTCCGGTGGCGCGTCCCCCCTGCACTGGTCAAGACGTGCCAGGAGTCTTCCTTCTTTCTTCATGCTCAGAGCATCGAGGTGAAGCGTGCCGTCGTGTGCGTGTGTAGTCGTAGCAGCTGTGCGGTTGTGTGCTGGCGGCGACGCGGGGGCGTGGGCGACCTGTGTGGGAGTGACTGCCTGCCCGTGGAAGGAAGCCACCTCGTCGTGGGGAAACGCCACGGGCATTGGCGCGCCTGGTCAGGCACTGAGGCTACCTGGTGGCCACCTGCTGCCGTCCGTCAGGCGCAGGGGCGTGCGCTTTGGCAAGTCCGCCGCCGCGTGGGTGGCACCCGAGGCCAGGAGAGGCAGGGGCAGAACAGCGCGGGTGGAGGTTAGGAACTCATCACTCGGGGACAGACGAGCTGGGAAGGCAGGGCGCGCGCAGGGAGGACGAGCCCGCCGCGCTGTAGCATGACGCGCATGAACATGGCGCGCAGTGGGGCAACTGCAAGGAGAACACACCCTTGTGCACGTTCGGGGACCCGGTCTCGCGGTGCTCCCTCCGACCGCCGTGCCACCTCCCTTTCAAGTTCACCTGTCGGACATGGCACTTTGACCATCATGTTGACCATCAGCGAAAGCGCGCGAGAAACTGAACGTGAGAAAGGGAGCGGTGCGTGCGTGAGCGCAAGGGCGGCACACCAAAGGCTCGCACCAGACGGCCAGCTGGAAGGCGGACGGCGATCGTCGTCGTGCCGAAGATGATGCAGGAGGACGCGCAGCGCGAGAGGCTGGCGCACCAGCAAGCGCAGAGCGAGCAGAGGGGGCCATACGCGGATGATGCCGACGACCTGTATGGCTCGGGAGGCGCACAGGGGAGCGGCTCAAAGGTCTGGCCCGTGCAGGACGAGGTGCGACTCGGCGCCCCCCTTTTGCAGCAGCAGCGGAGAGTGCAGGTGGGGCTGCGCCTGCGTGACGCGCGCGTGCCGAGCTGGTCGTCGCGTGCCTCTCTGCGCCGGTGCAGAAGTTCGCGGTCGAGATGCGGGACCGGCGCGAGAGCCCAGTCACGCCCTGGTCGCGCGCCCAGCTGGTGCTGGTGGTGCTGGCGCTCATGGCCGTGACGGCGGGAATCATCGTGGCCTGCGTGTGCGGCATCAGGGGGTGCCCAGCCAAGCATGCGGACACTAGCCAGGTACACGGGCGGGACGCGCAAGCATGCAAGCCGTGCGCATCGCCAGCATTGTCAGCATTGGCGGCCCTGCGCTCGCTTCCACCCGTGCAGGAAAGCACCCAGCCACTTCGCTTGGTGCTCCTGTTCCGTGACGTGACGATTGACGCGGCCGACCTGGTGCCTGCCGTCCTGCGCCCGTACGTGGCACGACTCAAGCTGGACAGCAGCCTGCTGCAGGTGAGCGAGTGGGCAGTGAGTCACAAGCCGCGTGCGCCCGGTGGACGCCCTCCCAGCTGGCCGTGACGTGCTCCGGCGCCATGCTGTGCACACAGGTGCTGGACTTTGCCACCGAGGACGTGCTGCGGGAGGTCAGGGCGCACCTCGTACAGAACGGCAGTGAGTGGCTACCTCCCAGGCCTGTTGCTGGGGTGTGCACAGCTTCGCCGCTGCGTGCGCAATTCAAGGGAGCGGTCCCGCTGGCGGCCGCGTGCAGGCCTGGCGTGGCTGGTGCGCGACTACTCAATGAGCCTGGGGCTCCCCGCAGCCCAGTCGCAGCAGCTGGGCATCCTGCAGGCGCCCAGCAGGACGCTGAACGACTCGGCCATTGAGGCGCTGTCCCAGTACGACGACGGCCTGGGGGATGCCGGGACGGCCGACGCCGGGAGCAGCAGCAACAGCAGCATCTCAGGCGACGCACAGGTACGGGCCCTTGGTGCCGCTCAGGGGCGTGGGGCGACCTAGCAGCGCAGCAGCGCGTGGAGCGCGAGATGCAGATGGTTGTGGGCGTGCGCACATGCCGCGCAGGGCAACGATACGGCCGCCGTCACGCAGGGCTCAGCGGAACCAGGGCTGGGCGCCCGCCGCCGCCTGGCGCAGGCCTCAGGCACCGTCACAGTGAACGACCCTTTGGTGATGAAGGGCTGGCAGTGGTACCACAGCCGCATGAGGACGCTGTCCGCCTGGAGCTCGGCGGCCGCAGCGGGTGCGGCGCAGGCTGCAGGCCGGCACGGGAGGGCTCCGTGCCCTAGCTCGCCCTCGCAGCGCCCTGGCTGAGGCTAGTTGCGCGCGCGCGCGCACGCCCTCGCCCTGGCCGCAGGCGCCTCTGGCTCCGGCGCGCCGCCCGTGGTGGTGGCGGTGATTGACACGGGGTTTGACCTGGCGCACCCCGACCTGGCCTCGCGCCTGTGGACCAACAAGGGCGAAGTGCCCAACAACGGGATCGACGACGACGGCAACGGTGCGCTAACCCTGGGCTGCCTGCACGTTGTGGGCCTCAGGCACAGGCTCCAGCTGCACTCGCGAGGCAGGCAGCAGGGACACGTGTGGGCACTAGTGAGCCGACCGTGCTGCGCCTGGCGAGCCTTGCACAGGGTTTGTGGACGACTACCAGGGGTTTGGGTTCAACAGCAAGGCGCAGACGGACGACTGGGGCACGGTGAGAGGCAGTGGACCTGCCCTCACACAGAGTGCACCCGTCCCCGCCCTGCGGAACCAGAGGAGACTGCCTGGCACGTTTTGCCTTGCCCCGCAGCATTGTGTGGACGACCCCAGCCCAGCAGCCAGCTCCTCTGACAACCAGCACGGCACGCACGTGGCGGGGCTGGTGGGCGCCGCCTTCAACAACTCGCTGGGCGGCACGGGCATGACGGCCAACGTGCAGCTCATGCTGCTCAAGGTGACGACGCGGCGCGTGGTGGTGCGGCGGGGGTCGCCAGCAGGGCCACCAGCGCACACTGCTGGGTACCTGCCTGCTCACCGCCCTGGCAAAAGCGTGCTTGTGCGCGCAGGTCACCACGTGCGAGGGGCTGACCACGGCGGCCACCATTGTGCGCGCGCTCGACTACGCCGTGCGCATGGGCGCGCACATTGTGTCGCTCTCCTTTGCCGACGACTTGTCCGACCTCCAGCCCCTTGGGGGGGGACTGCCCTCGCAACCCACCACGCCGCCCGTGAGTGCGAAGCCGCTCTGGCCCTCGTCCCCACTCCTCGTGCAAAGCACAGCGTTGGGTGTGAAGTGGGCTGGTCGGCCCTGTGGCCCTGAGGCCATCCAGAAGGGAGGGTGCATGACGTGGTCGCGGCGCAGGAAGACTCCATGGTCCAGGCGTACCAGGACCGCCAGAGCATGTTCACCACGGCGCTCAAGCCCCTGGCCGACCGGGGCACCTTGGCCGTGGTGGCGGCAGGTGCGCCGGCAGGGGCGTGCCGCCGCTCGCGTCACGGCGTCAGCTCGCTCATGCACCGTGCGGGTGACCGAGCCTCCTGCGTGCCTGTTTTGCGCCCACGACCTGTGCGCGTGCGTCCTGAGCAGGCAACTACGGGCTCAACGTGGACTCGCTGCTCAAGCTCAAGTACACCAACGCACCCTGCACAGTGCAGGTGCGCGGCGCTGGCAGCAGGTTTGGGGCGTGGCTCCCCTCACCCCACGCGTTGCCTCATCCCTGCCCTGCCTGCCTCCTCCACTTGGCGCGTGCAGCTGCCCAACGTGCTGTGCGTGGGCGCCAGCACCAACCGAGACGCCCGCGCGCCCTTCTCCAACTATGGAGCTGCACAGGCGAGTGCCCCAACGGCTCACCCTGAGCCGCTCTCTCGTGCTGGCGCCACGCCTCTGCGCGCTGCACGTGCACACCCCCGCCACCATGGCAAGGCACGCTGGCGCATCATCCCGCTGGGGACGCAGGTGGACGTGTCTGCGCCGGGCGACAACAACATCTGGTCCACCTGGGGCACCTTTGCATCGGGCGGCTCGACGGCGCAGCACGTGTACGCCGCGCTCAACGGCACCAGCCAGGCCACGCCCATTGCCTCGGGCACCTGCGCGCTCATCACGGCCGTGCTGGGCGCCATTGACAAGAACTACCAGAGGGCGGAGCAGGTCAAGCGGCTGCTGCTGGACGGCGGCGACGCGATCTCCGCCCTGGCGGTGAGCTGCGGTGGGGACGGGGCCAGGGCGCGAGGACGCACAGCTCCGTAGGGAGCTGAGGGGTAGGCAACGCTCACGCAGGCGTAGCGCAGGCTGGAGCAGGTCCACCTCACATGCTGCCCCTGGTGAGCGTGCACGCAGGGCACCAGCGTGTCGGGCCGACGCATCAACGCCCTCACCTCCGTGCAGCTGGCCATCAGCAGGCGGCAGAGCTACAGCACATGTGAGCCCGAAACACACACGTAGGGGGCAGGCACGTGCACGGGATGCCCAGCCTCCGTGGAGGACCGGCCTGGCCCTGACGCACCGCTCGCTGCTTGTGCTTGCCCTTGGGCGCAGCTGCCCTGTCCTTGGGCCCGTTTGCCAGCGCCACCTCTACGGCGGCGCTCATGAGCGCGCTGGGCAGCCGGGCGCTGACGCGTGGCTTCACCGAGGCCTACTGGACCAACCGGGGCGCCCCGCCCGTGAGCGCGCTGCGGTGGTGGTGGTGTGTGTGGGGAGGGGGCGCGGCCGGCGCACCACCCAGCATGCAGGTGGGCGCCTCACACATCCCTCGCCTTGCCCATCAACACGCAGTTGCTGGACACGGCGGGCCAGCGCCTGCTGGACCAGACGGTGCGGAACGCAGGCGTGGGCTGGTCCAGCTGGGCCAACGTGCAGACCAGCACTGCGGGCGGGGTGCTGGTGGTCATGAGCTGCCAGGTGCTGCTGAGTGCCGCCGGGCTGCACACCTTCAACGTGAGCTACCTCAACGTGGCGCAGCGCCAGTCCAGGTGAGCCCCCAGGGGCTGCTTTGGGGGAATGGGGCGCGCCACGCACCCGCAGAGCGATGCCCGCAGCGCAGCAGACGGCCAGCCAGCATCACACTCACCGTGTGCACCCTGCAGGATCTTTGTGGGCGACCGAGGCTTGACGCCCTTCAACGGCGTCTCGTCCTTTTACGCCTCTGCGCCAGGTGCGGGCGCCTTTTCCCCCCTGAGAGTGCCACGTGGGCGCGTGGGCGCGTGGACCGCCGGTGAGCGCGCGCAATGGCCATGCACTCGCCACGTGCACGTGCAGGTTGGTACAAGGTGGCGGTGCTGCTGCTGCCCGGGTCGTCCAGCACCTCGGTCAGCGTCACGCTGGCCACGCCCGCCTCAGGCGGGACCGTGTCCACACGCCCCATGGCCCTCAACGGGGGGTCGTACACCGTGGTGAGGCACGCTGTGCGCAGCCCTTGACCAGGGTTGCACTCTGCCTGCGCCCTTGGTCCCACCACACACCACCAAGCGTGCACGGCTGCTGCACCCATTGGGGCGCAGGTGGCCGGGACGGACGCGCTCGAGGTGCCTGGCACCCCGCCCCAGGTCACCAACTTCACCGACCCCGCCACGCCCTACGTGTGGGGCTTCTCGCCCGGCTTCACCGTGTGGTTCAACCGCAGCTCCACCTCGGCGGTGGACAGCACGGCGCGCAGCCTGCACACCATGTCCCTCAACCTCACGGCGTCGGAAAAGTGCGCCAGCAGAGCGTCGGCAGGGTGGCGCTCCTTGCGCCTCTGCTCGCCGCACGCACCACCGCAGGACACCTCTGTGTACCTTGCGTGCACACGCTGCTGTGCAGTTGGTGGCAGACCCAGACTTCGGTCGCTGACCTGAACATCGCACGCGGCATGATGAAGGCCACGCTGCTCACGTCCGCCGACCCATCCACTGCGCGTGAGTGCGCCCAGCCCCACTGATCTCGGCATCCCTCGCCCCACCCTCCAGGGGGATGCTCCTGACCCTCCACCATGGTGCCCGCGCATGGCGCGCAGTGTACGGCATGGCCACGGCGTACCTGGACACCACAGGCATGCCCGCCCAAATCACCCTGCAGGCAAGCAACAAGGCGTGGGGGCGTGAGGGCGCCCTGTGCTCGGTGCGCTGGCCAGGCGCTGGAGTGAGAGCTCTGGCGACCTGCTCCCTCCCGCAGGTGTCTTGCCAGGTGTGCCGCGTGACGCTGGACGGCGTGGTGGTGCTGGACGCGCGGGGCAGCACGGCCAGCCCCTCCACCCCAACCACGCGCAGCTCATCGTGAGAGCTGGCGGGGCACCGGGCCGCTGCTGCATTGCCTGGGGCAGGGCCATCCTCTGTGCAGCACCTCGCACGCATGTGCGCGCGTGCTTGGAGAGCTGCTCGCTGCCTGCTTGGGGCCGCAGGTGCATCACCATCACTCCAGGGTCCATCCGGAGCAGGGCTTACCGCTTGGACGTGTTTTGGGGGGCGCGGAACGTCAGCACGGCCGCGCTGGCCCTCAAGGTGCGCGGCCTGGCCCTCACACGGGGAGCAGCACCAGCTCTCTGCTGCTGCTGGCTGTGTGGCTGGTTCAACCTCGCGCCCTGCGTGCGCGTGCTGCACACGTGCATGCCTTGCCGTGCAGTGGGCCGGGTGCGGCGCAGGAGGCTTGGCGCCGTTCAATGCAGTGAGCGGCCAGCAGCGTGCCAGTCGTTCCCCTGCCGTCATCTCCCTGGCCTCCACGCAAGCGCCCAAGCTCCTGGGTGAGCGAGAGCGGCCCGGCTCTCCCCACCTGTTGCAGGGTGTGACGTGTCCGTGTTGCAGGGGCGCCCCGCAGCCGCTGTACAGCGCACGGTGCCCTTTCCTCCGCGGCGCGCTGGTGCTTGCAGGCTGGGTGTCTGGCGTGCAGTGCGACGTGTGGTCCGTGCCGTCGGCCAGCGGCACCACGGTGCCCAGCTCGCCGCCCCTCTACAGGGTGAGGGAGAAAGGACGGGCGCTGCAGCACGCCTGCACAGAGTGGCCCTTGAGCAAGTCGTCATGGGGGTGCGCGGCCGGCACGATCGCGTCCCCCGCTCCGCTCTGTCACATGCACGCACCTGGCACCGCTGCTGACCCTCTTACCCGCGCAGGTGCGGCTGCCCAGCTGCCCCAGCCCCGAGTTCCCCAACAGCAAGTGCTCCACGCCCTGGAGCTTCACCATCAACGTGAGCGGGGGCGAGCCAACGCGACGCTGCGCCCATGCAACCCTCCTCAAGCAACCGTCGGCCCTCCGCCCACACGGAACTCCTGTGGTGTGCGCAGAGCCTGGTGCCTGGCGGGCCGGTGCCTCTGGTGTGGACCAGCTTTTACACGGTCAGGTGCTGGACCTACACCAACGCCACGCTGCCGTCCAAGTTGGTGGGCTCCACGGGCACGGACGCCTCGGGCATCCCGACCAGCGTGTCGCTGGGGGGCGTGCGGCTGTACGCAGCGGACGTGAGCGGCGTGACGTACCAGGAGCCCGTGGCGGACGACTACCGGTACGGCAGGGAGCTGCACCTGCTGTCTGTGGTGTGGGCCGGCATCTGGCCCACCACGGTGAGGACTAGTGCTGCTGGGGGCGGGGGTGGGGGTGGCTGCTTGCGCCACTGGGAGTTTGCACGCAGGCCGTGGGGTGGGTGGGTGGCCAGGCGACCATCATGTGGCACCGTGACGAGGAGGGTGCCTGCAGACCTTGAGCTTGCTGGGGGACGGCAGGCCCATCAACATCACCACCGCTGCCTACCGGCTGCCCCTGTGGACCGTGCCCTCTCCGGTGAGCGAGGGCTCTCACACCCGTGTGGGGCTGCGCGCCTCTGCCCCACGCGCACTCGACTCGCCAGGATGGCATGATCACGCCGAGTGGGCGGTGCGCGACGCACGCAGGACGCCCGCCTGAACTGGGGACCCAACGTGTGCACCACCCGCGTGGACGTGAGCACCACGGCTTGCGACCCGCTGCTCGGCTACAACCCCCTGGCCACGCCTGGGCTCACCATCAGGGTGAGGCCGTGTGGCCCTTGTTGGGAGTCGCTGGTCCCTTGTTGGGAGTGCGCTGGTTTGGCCCTTGTTGGGAGTGCGGCAGAGGGCTGTGCGCCACAGGTTTGCTCTGCTGTATCCGTGCACGCCGCAAGCAGGTGGTGAGCTCCAGCTCGACCGACGTGGCGGGAGTTGTGCCGAGTGACATCACGCAGGCAAGTCGGCTGGGTGTGCCCTCACTTTCTGCCAGGTTGCGGCTGGGGAGACCACGCGCGCGCGTGCTACGTGCGTCACTCTCAGCAACTGCCACCCTGCACGCCTCACAGGTGGACTCTGGCAGCACTCTGACCTTCAGCTCGGGCACGAACGCCCTGTCCAGCAGCACCGGCACCCCGTCGACCATGGCGGTCACCTTTCCCAGCACGCCCACGCAGGTAGGTGCAGCGCGGCAGGGCTTTGCAAAGCCGAGCGCCTGCCTCCTGTCATGATGTCCACACACTCTTGCGGCTGGAGCTGGTGCTGGCGCGGCGCAGGCGTGGTACGCGCAGACGGACGGGTACGTGACGATTGACTCGACCACGGGCGGCTGGGTGTCGCTGTCGTCGGACGAGGCGGCCGGCACCGCCACCCTGGTGCTGGTGGGCGACGTGGTGCTGCGCAATGCGCCGGCCTTCAACGCCAGGTCGGGCGCGCTGACCGGGCAGAGCGTGACGGTCTGGCTGCCTCCCCAGTGCCACCTCAAGTTCCGCCTGGTGACCAAGCTCAAGGCGCTCGCCTCGCCCTCGGGCAGCGTGCAGTACAACTGGAAGATCCGCGCGCCCAGCACCGCCGCCCTCGCGCCCATCAGCATCCCGCGCTGGCACCGAGCAACCTGACACGAGCGTGACACCCATGTACAGAACCACAGCGAGTATAGAGAACTCTGAGTACAGTCACCCTGAGTGAGCACCAACCGACGCGCTCCCGCGGCCCAGCGCATCTGCGAGCCGCTGCACATACGTATGTCCTTCTGCGCCGCACTGCGCCCTTCTGCTGCTCCTTGCTGCTCCTTGCCGCTTCCGCCTGACTGCACGGCAGCGCCCGCAAACGTTGCAAAACATCGGAATGCATCGAGGTTCCGCGGTGGTGATTTGGGATCAATGAGAGATTGATCAAGCACACTGAAGGGGGGTTCTGTTCACCAGCCATGCGTTTGGGGTGCACAGGGTCACCGCCCAGCACTCACGCCACCACACCGCCAAACACGCGGCCCGCCGCCAGGCCGGCAGACAAGCTGACGCCG
>VFQP010005967.1_pt1 | contig 10268 bp, 10 predicted proteins | sample 3512351 | NCBI WGS metagenome assembly VFQP01 (sample SAMN10412372, study PRJNA504923) | tailings metagenome | isolation source: Relicate 1 Philex TSF1 revegetated site | place: Philippines: Tuba, Benguet | collected 2017-08-29
GCGATCGCGGCGGCGCGACGCCACTCGGTGGGGCCACCCGACCACGAGGAGTCGAAGTTGCAGAAGTCGATGGATCCGGTCTCCATGAGGTCGCGGCAGCCGGCGGCAGAGAACTCGCTCTGGCCGGCGCACACGGGCACGCCACCGGCGAGCCGCACGTCGCGCATCGCGCGGCGGTCGTTCTGCCACACGCACGGCTCTTCGAACCACATGATGTCGCAGTCGTCGACGAGCTGGGCGAAGCGGATCGCCTCGGCGGGCGTCCAGCCCTGGTTGGCGTCGACGGCGAGCTTGAAGTCGGGGCCGGCCGCCTTACGCGCCTCGCGGAAGCGGATGGCGTCCTCTTCGGGGGTGAGGCCGCCGATCTTGAACTTCATGCCGGCGAACTGCGCGTCGACGAGGCCGCGCACCTCGGCGGTGATGTCCGCGTCGGCCGAGTAGTAGCCGCCGATGGTGATGACGGGCACCTGGGTGCGGTAGCCGCCCCACAGCTTGTGCAGCGGCATGTTGAGGGCCTTGCCGACCGCGTCCCAGATGGCGACGTCGACGCAGGCCGTGGCGACGAGGCCGAGTCGGCGGTCGCGGAGGATGTCCCATGTGGCGGGGCGGGCGAGCTGCCAGCAGCGTTCGGTCGCGAAGGCGTCCTCGCCGATGAGCACGGGGGCGATCTCGTTGAGGATGATCGCGTTGATGTCGGCGAGCCCGGCATCCTCGTCGCCTGCGTACGCCTCACCGACGATGCCGCTCGCGGTGTAGATGCGCGTGATGATCGTCGACCGGTGCGTCATCCGGTAGTGGCTGCCCTTGTAGACCCGGTCGAGGGGGACTCGGACGGCGACCGTCTCGATCCGTTCGATCGTCAGATCGGGAAGGGCTGCGGCCCCGGGGTCCTGCGTCATTGCCACTCCTAGTTTCGTTTCTGGAAACGTTTCGATTGTAGTCCCGCCGGTCTCGTCGCTGTCAAGAGATCAGGCTCGACAGACCGGTCGGTGTGGGTCAGTGGATGAGGAATCCGCCGTTGATGTCCACGACGGCCCCCGTGATGAACCCCGCGTGGTCGGAGCTCAGGAACAGGATCAGGTCCGCGACATCCTTCGGCTGGCCGAGCCTGCCGACGGGGATGCGATCGACGAGGTCGGCGATGCCGGCCGCCATGTCGGTCTCGATGAGGCTCGGCGCGAGGGCGTTCGAGGTGATGCCGTAGCGCGAGTACTCGGTGGCGATCGCCTTCGCGAGCGCCATCACGCCTGCCTTGGAGGCGCCGTAGGCGGCGACGGACTTCGCCCCGCCCGTAATACCCGCGCTCGACCCGAGGGTGACGACGCGGCCGTAACCGGCCTCCCGCATGAGGGGGAGCACCGCCTGGGCGACGAGAAACGCGCCCGTGAGGTTCACGCCGATCGACAGGTTCCACGACTCGAGCGTCGTCTCCTCGAACGGCTCGATGCGGAAGATGCCCGCTGCCTGCACGAGGATCGCCGGCACTCCGAGCTCCTCGCGCACCCGATCGATGCCCGCCCGCACGGTCGCAGGATCGGTGACGTCCATTTGCACTCCGAGACAGCCCGGCACCTCCGGCTCGCGCACGTCGACGACGGCGACCTTCGCCCCGAGGTCGCGCATGTCCTCGGCCGTGCGGCGGCCGATGCCGCCCGCGCCTCCGGTGACGATCGCGACGCGACCCTCGAACCCATCCAGTTGCATCTGTTCTTCCTTCTGCTGTGAGTGCTGTGTCTGTGGCGAATGCGGGTGAGGCGAGTGCGTCGCTCGCTAGTACATGAGTTGGCCGCCGGAGACGTTGATCACGGCGCCCGTGATGAACGACGCGGCGTCGCTGGCCAGGAACACGACAGCGCCCGCGAGCTCATCCGTCTGGGCGAGACGACCGAGCGGCACCATCGACAGGAACGACGTGAGCGCCTCCGGCGTCATGCCTTCGCGCATCATCGGGGTGTCGACCCCGCCGGGGGCGACCGCGTTGACCCGGATGCCGTTCGGGGCGAGCGTGCGGGCCAGCCCCTTCGTCATCGTCGTCACACCGCCCTTGCTCGCGTTGTAGACAACGGAGCCGCCGAAGCCACCCGTCCACCAGCCTTGCGAAGAGAAGTTGACGATCGCGCCGGGCGTGCCCGCATCGCGCAGCGCCTGGCTCGCGGCCCGGTCAAGGAAGAACGTCGCCTTCATGTTGACGTCGAGCTGGATGTCCCAGTCCTCTTCGGTGATGTCGTCGATGCTCGTGTTGCGCCGCAGCACGGCGGCGAGGTGGGCGAGCGCGTGGAAAGGCGCGAGCTCGTTGGCGGCGGCGAAGAGAGCGGCGTGCCCGGAGAGGTCCGACAGGTCGGCTTCGATCGCCCGGTGCGGTCCGCCCGGCAGCCCGGCGACGACGTCGGCGACGGGGGAGCCGGGGATGTCGACGGCCACGACGTGCGACCCCGCCTCGGCGAACGCGCGCACCACCGAGCGGCCGATGCCGCCGGCTGCACCCGTTGCGACGATGCTGCGGCCCGCCAGGCCCGCGTCACTGCGCCAGTCCATGCTCTGCTCCTTGGTGTGGTTATCCGGGTTGTCCGGGATGTGGTTCTCCGGGATGTGGTTCTACGGGGCTTCTGTTCCGATGGTGAGCACGGTGCGCAGTACGCGCCCGGCCTTGAGATCGTCGAGCGCCGCGTCCGCCTCGAGCAGCGGGCGGCGTGAGCGCGTGAGGTGCTCCGTCGTGAGCGCTCCGGTGCGCACGAGGTCGATCACCTCGGCGATGTCGTCACGTGTGAAGCCGCGGCTGCCGAGCAGCGACAGTTCCCGCCAGATCAGTTCGGTCGCGGCGACCTCGAACGGGGTGAGCGCGACACCCACGTAAACGACGCGCGCCGCGAAACCGGCGATGTCGATCGCAAGTCGGTCCATGGCCGTGTTCTCGCCCACGCACTGCAGCACGACGTCGATCTGCCCGCCTGCCGCCTCGACGATTGACTCGGCGCCCGCCGCGGAGTCGATGGTCACCTCCGCGCCGAGAGCGCGCGCCTGCTCGAGTTTGGCGGCGCTGCGACCCACGGCGATGACCCGCGCGCCGAGGTGGCGGCCGATCTGCACGGCATTACTGCCGATGCCGCCGAGCCCGATCACGGCGAGCGTCTCACCCGCCGTGAGCTTCGCGATGCGCGCGAGCGCGTGGTACGGGGTCGCGAGGGCATCCGTGGCGACGGCGACGACGGCGGGGTCGAGTTCGGGATCCACGCGCACGAGGGTGCGCACGGGGCGGGTGACGTATTCGGCGAAGGCGCCGTCCACATCCACGCCCATGCGGGTGACCCCGGCGCCGAGGTTGCCGCGACCGCGCCGCGACCACTCCGATTCGGGCGCGTCGATGTAGTACAGGGCGACTTGCGCGCCGACCCAGTCGGCATCCGCGTCGTCGCCGACGGCGATCACGCGACCGGCCGCCTCGTGCCCGGGCACGACGGGGAGCTTGTCGCCGAAACCGCCCTCCTGCAGAAAGACGTCGGAGCCGCACACGCCGCACGCATCGACGCGCACGAGTGCTTCGCCGGGCCCCGGCGCCCGCACCGGACGCTGCTCGGGATGAAGGGCGCTTTCGCCCGGCCGCATGACGAGGGCGAGCCCCGTCGTGGGCAGTTCGGTCATCCGGACCCCGGCATGCGGAAGACGGTGGGATCGGGCAGGTCGACGGCGCCGTGGGCCCGCGAACCGAACTCGGTCGGCTTCACCCGACCGCTGCGCGTGTAGGCCTCCTCGGGTGCGTTCGTGGGGTCCTTGTACATGGTCCACTTGCACTTCTGGGGAGCGCCCGACTCGTCGGTGCCTCGGTACACGGGCGGGTCGACGACCCGCACCGGGTAGCCGAAGCGGTCCATGGGCATGTGCTCCATGAGGATGATGCAGTGGGCGCAGTACAGGCACACGCCCTTCTGGTAGTGGTTCCAGTCACGCTCCTCTTCGGAGACGCGCCAGTTGTACGGGGCCTCCATGCGCGCGGGGGTGCCCTCGATGGGGTCGCCGCGCAGGGTGCGCCCGCCGGAGCCGCACGGGTCGAACTTGAGCTCGTAGCGGTCGGCGAACTCGGTCAGTTCGAAGTCGCCGGTGCGCTCGGGCCCGACCAGGTGGCCGCGCATCGCCTCGCACGACACGTAGAGCAGGGTCTCGAGGCCCTCATCCCACGGGTGCTTGTCGATGTCGAACTTCTCGTAGCGCCACGCGAACAGCGGCAGCAGCACGCGGTCGTACATCTTCGGGATGGCGTCGTCGCCGTAGCGGGCGGCGACTTCGCTCATGTAGCAGTAGGTCTTGTCCACGTCGCGGTCGTGCGTGCGACGCCAGACCTCCTTGGCTTCGGCCATGATGCGCTTGCCCGTCTCCGGGTCGTGCGCTTCGGCGGCGGCGATGACCTGCTGGATGAGCGCCTGGAACTCTTCCCACAACGCGAACGTGTCGAACGGGGTGCCGTCGGGCATGACCGTCAGTTCGTCGAGGCGCTGGGCGATCGCGGTGAGCTCGGACTCCGGGGTTCCTTCGTCGCGGAGGAAGCCTTCGAGGTCGGCGAGCCACTGGCGGTAGAGCTTCCAGCAGACCGCGGCCTCGTCGACGAAGTAGGCGGCGAGCTCGGTCGCGCCGTGCCAGTCGCCGGCGTCGAGGCATTCGAGGATTCGGGCGTAGGTGGAGACCTTCTGGTCCTCCCAGCTGCCGAGGCGCACGCGCCGCTGGAGGATGTCAGAGAACCCCATCGTTTCTGTCATGCCAGCGACGATAGCGCCGTCCGCGTCTGCCTGCAATGGGTTCTGGAAAGGTTTCTAGGAATTCGTCGGTCTCAATACATCAACAGGCCGCCGGAGACGTTGATCGTCGCCCCCGAGACGAAGGATGCGTGGCTCGACACGAGGAAAGTCGAGACCGCAGCGACCTCCTCGGGAGTGCCCATCCGGCCGAGCGGGCAGGCCGCCGCGGTGGCCGACATCGTCGCATCCGTGTTGTCGGCGCGTTGCATGGGCGTGTCGATCTGACCGGGCGCGATGCAGTTCACCGTGATGCCCGCCGGGCCGAGCGACCGCGCGAAACCGCGGGTCAAGGCCACCACGCCCGCCTTCGAGGCGACGTAGGCGTCGCTGCCGAGGATGGGGCCTGTCTGCCACGCGATCGACGAGAACGTGACGATGCGTCCGCCGCGCTGGCCGGCGACAAGCGCATCGCCGACCGCGCGCACGAGAAAGAAGGTGCCCCGCAGGTTGACGTCGTGCTGCGCATCCCACGACTGAGGAGTCACCTCGGCGACGGCCTCCCGTCGCAGAAACGCCGCCGCGTGCACGAGCGCCCACAGGCCGCCGGACTCGGCCGTGATACGTGCCACGGCCGGGCCGATCGCGTCCGCATCCGCAAGGTCGAGCTCGACGGCGTGGTGCCCTGATCCGGGCAGCGCCGCGACCGTTGCGGCGAGGTCGGAGCCGGGGCGGTCCGTCGCCCACACGCGGGCGCCGCACTCGGCGAGGCCGACCGCGACGGCGCGACCGATGCCGCCCGCCGCGCCGGTGACGATGACGGCCGCGCCGTCGAGACCCGCGCCGAGGGCGGGGCCGGGGAACGGGGCCGAGGAGTTCACGACAGGCGGTAGTGCTCGAGCACCTCGACGATCGGTTCGACGCCAATGCCGGGGCCGCGCGGCACGGCGACCTGGCCGCCGACCTGGCGGATCGGCTCCGCGATGAGGTCGTCCTGCATGGGGTTGCGGTCGGGCTTGAGCTCCTGCAGCAGGGTGCGGTCGGTGGATGCCGAGAGCGCGAGCGAGACGGCCGTGTTGATCGCACTCGACCACGCGTGCGAGTTGAACCAGCGACGTTCGCGTTCGACGAGGGAGATCACCTTGAGCACACCCGTGATGCCGCCGACGCGGCCCACATCCACGCCGACGACGTCGATGAGGCCGTCGTCGAGCGCGTTCTCGTAGCCGTGCACATCCCATTCGCGCTCGCCGCCCGCGAAGAGGGTCGTCGAGTGCTGACGCAGGGTGCGCAGTTCTTCGGTGTGGTCGGGCTCGAACGGCTCCTCGATCCACGTAAGGCCGTACTGTTCGAAGCCCTGCACGCGGCGGATCGCCTCTTCGAGGGTCCAAGTGATCTTCTTACCGCGGTCCATCATGATCATCGCGTCCGGTCCGGCCTGCTCGCGCAGCCGGCGCACGAAGTCGACGTCCCGCTCCACCTCGTACCCCAGGCGCGCCTCGCCGCGCTTTCCCATGCCGATCTTGAAGCCGAGGAACCCGTCTTCGGTCACATACCGGCCGTGGCGTTCGGCCTCGTACTGCAGGTCTTCCTTGAATGCGTGCGTCGAGGCGATCGCCGGCAGGCTGTCGCGCCGCGCCCCGCCGAGCAGGTCGACGAGGCTCGTGTTCAGCAGACGGCCCTTGAGATCCCACAGGGCGATGTCGATCGCGGACAGCGCGAACGAGTAGACCCCGCCGCGGTGACCGAACCACCAGCCGTCTTCGACGAGGTCGCGCCAGATCACGCCGTTGGCGAGCGGGTCGCGGCCGATGAGCAGGTCGCGCATCCCGTCGATGAGGGCGACGGTGGCGCGGCTCGCCGCGGGGAACATGGTGATCGCTTCACCCCACCCTTCGGCGCCGTCGGTGCTGCGGATGCGCACGAACACGAGGCAGCGCAAACCCATGGAGTCGTTCGGTTCGGGGTACTGCACGACGAAGGTGTCGACGGATTCGATGGTCGAGGCCATGCGGGGCTCCTCAGGGTGACGGTTCGGGGTCGCGAAACGGATCAGCGGACGGCGGCCACGGGCGTGGACACCGGGAAGGCCGGCGGAAGCTCGGCTACGGTGACCCAGCCCGGTCGAGCCGCCACCACACGGTCGACCGAGCTGGAGATCAGGGCGCGGGACCCGGCTTGTGAGCCGATCCCGGGGTCGAGGCTGCACACGACATCGTCGGCACCCTCGCGTTCGAAGCGTAGTTCGTCGCGCGGCGCGAGCGAGGCCGCGGCAAGGTCGAGGTCGCCGCGGAACACGGCACGGAACCAGGCGTCGCCGGCGGGGGAGTAGGCCACGTACTCCTGGTCGATGCCGGTCGTGAGCCCATCGCCGCCGGTGACGGGATCCAGGCGCGTGTCGATGCGCTCGAGGGTGCGGCCCGTCGCGGCGGCGACGACGTGCATCGATTGGGGAAAGCCGGCGTGCCCGAGGATGCGCCCGTCGGCGACTCGTGCGGCGAACTCGGCGGGCGTCACGCCGAGGCCCAGGCGCCCCGCGACGGTCGGTCCGAACCCGGAGAGGTTGACGACGCGGGTGACGGTGATGCGGCGCACGGCTTCGAGCGCGCCGAGCAGGGTGAGCACGAGGGCGTCGAACACGAAGCCGGGGTTGAGGCCGCCGCCGAGAATGGTGACGCCGCGCTCGCGCGCTGCGGCGTCGAGTTCGCGCGCGAGGCCGTCGTCGACGACCCACGGGTAGGCGCACTCTTCGGCGGAGACGATCACGTTGGACCCGGCCGCGACGGCAGCGCGGATGTGCGGGGCGACCTCGGCGAACCGGGTGGCGGTGGCGATGATGACGAGGTCTGCGCCGCTGTCGAGCGCCTCCGTGAGTCGCCCGCGCGGGGCCGGGCCGATCAGGTCGATGTCCCCGCGGGATGCCAGGGCGCGCGCGACACCGCGGCCGAGCTGGCCGTCGCCTGCGATCGCGACCCGGATCATCCGAACGTCCCTGTCCGCGGGAGCCCTCGCTCCCGAATCGTTTCCAGAAACTGTACGGCGGACGGCGCGTCGCGGTCAATGGCGTTGACGGCGGGCCGTCTCACGCATATCCTCGAAACGATTCCAGAAACGAAGGGAAACAGCGCCGTGACCCAGATGCGCTTGAGGCAGGCGATCGTCGCCGCGCTCGAGGACGAGATGGACTCCGATCCGAGCGTCATGATCATGGGCGAGGATGTGGCCGTCGCGGGCGGCCCGTTCAAGACGTCCGAAGGCCTCCTCGAGAAGTTCGGCCCCAACCGGGTGCGTGACACCCCCATCTCGGAGATGGGCTTCACCGGTGCCGGGGTGGGGGCCGCAATCGCGGGCCTCAAGCCGGTCGTCGAGATCATGTTCATGGAGTTCCTCGGTGTCGCGCTCGACCAGCTCGTGACCGGCGCCGCCAAGATGCGCTACCTGAGCAAGGGTGGTGTGAGCGTGCCGCTCACCGTTCGCGCGTCTGTCGGCAGCGGTTCGGGCTTCGGTTCGCAGCACAGTCAGACGCTCGAGAACTGGGTCACCTCCACGCCGGGACTCACTGTCGCGACGGTCAGCACCCCGCAGACCGCCTACGGCATCATGCGTGCGGCGGTTCGCGACCCCGGCCCGACGATCGTGCTCGAACCGCGCGCCCTGTATGCGGTGCGCGGGGAGGTGCAGCGCGGCGAGAGCGGCATCATCCCGCTCGGTAAGGCCATGGTGGTGCGCCCCGGTTCCGCGGTCACCATCGTCACGATGGGGCAGACCCTCACGACGAGCCTCGCGGCCGTCGAGGAGGCCGGAATTGACGCGGAAGTCATCGACTTGCTGACGATCGCTCCGTGGGACCGCCAGACGGTGTTCGAATCGGTGGCGAAGACGAAGCGTCTCGTCGTTGTCGAGGAGGCCCCGGAGTCGGGCGGCTGGGGCAGCGAGATCGTCGCCGCCGTCACGCGTGAGCTCTTCCGCGAGCTCGCTGCCGCGCCGTTCCGCATCACCGCGCCGAACGTTCCGGTGCCGTACAACCGCGACCTGGAGGCGCGCTTCCTGCCGCAAGGGCCGGAGATCGCGCGCCAGTTGCGCCACTACCTGACGACCGACACCGTGCCGGCCCCGTGGTGGGTCGCCGAAGGAGTTCACCATGGCTGAGATCACCCTCGCGACGTCGGATACGTCGTTGGAGCGCCGCGCCGACCTGCGCCGCGGTGACGTTGAACGTTTTGAGCGCATCCTCGAGATCCGTGGGTTCGAGGAGCGGCTCAATGTGCTGTTCGCCAGTGGTGCCATTCACGGCACCACGCACCTGGCGATGGGCCAGGAGGCGCTCGCCGTGGGGCTTGCGACGGAGCTGGAGCCGACCGATCTGGTGACGGGTACCTACCGCGGTCACGCTCTGGCGCTCGCGCTCGGCATGTCGCCGCGCTCGGTGCTGTCGGAGATCATGGGCAAGGCCGAAGGGCCGACCGGGGGTCTCGGCGGTTCGATGCACGTCAGCGACATGGAGGTGGGTCTGCTGCCCACGTTCGCGATCGTCGGCGCGGGCCTTCCCGTGTCGGTGGGTGCGGGGCTCGCGTTCCAGTACAACAAGCAGCCCCACGTGTCGGTCGCCCTGTTCGGCGACGGTTCGACCAACATCGGCGCGTTCCACGAGTCGTTGAACCTGGCGGCGGTGTGGAACCTGCCGGTGGTGTTCGTGTGCGACAACAACGTGTACGGCGAGTACAGCCGCATCAACTTGACGACCCCGATCGAGGACTTGCATCTGCGCGCGGCGTCGTACGCGATGCCGTCTGCGGTGGTCGACGGCATGGATGTTCCGGCGGTGCGGGCGACGATCGCGGAGGCGGTCGAGCGGGCTCGCTCGGGCGGTGGCCCCACCCTGGTGGAGGCGAAGACGTACCGGTTCGCGGGTCACTCGCGTGCCGACACGGCCCCGTACCGTCCTGAGGGGGAGCTGGAGTTCTGGCAGCAGCGCGACCCGGTGAAGCTGGCGCGCGAAGCGCTCGTGGCAAGCGGGCAGCTGGATGCGGCGGGCGCGGCCGACTTGGAGGCTCGCGTGGGCGCGGCTCTCGATGAGGTCATCGAGACGGTGCGGGACCTGCCCGAGCCGGCTCTGGCCACCATGTTCGACAACATCTGGACCCCGTAAGGAGCATCCATCATGAGCCAGACCAATGTCACCATGCCCCGTGTGTCGGAGACGATCGACGAGTTCTACGTCACCGAGTGGCTTGTGTCGCCCGGCGACTCGGTCGCCGTCGACCAGGTGCTCCTTCGTGTCGAGACCGACAAGGCGATCGTGGATGTGCCGAGCACTGTTGCGGGTACCCTCGTGAGCCAGCTCGTCGAGGTGGATGCCGAGGTCACGACCGGAGCCGCCGTCGCCGTCATCGAGACTGCGTAGCGCCCCACCCACTCGCGTACCCGCTCTCCCGCCGGTCGAGTAGCGCGCGTAGGGCGCCCTACCCGTCGGTCGAGTAGCGGGCTCCGCCCGCGTATCGAGACCACCGTCCCGCATGTCTTGCGCCGTGGTGGGTCTCGATA
>VFQP010005968.1_pt1 | contig 10268 bp, 8 predicted proteins | sample 3512351 | NCBI WGS metagenome assembly VFQP01 (sample SAMN10412372, study PRJNA504923) | tailings metagenome | isolation source: Relicate 1 Philex TSF1 revegetated site | place: Philippines: Tuba, Benguet | collected 2017-08-29
TTGCGCTCAAGTGTATCGTCGCGCCGTGCGTCCAAGGCGTCAGACCTCCCGCGACTCGAAGTCGATGCGCGGATCGACGAGGGTGTAGACGAAATCCGATACGAGGTTCACGACCAGCCCGAGCAGCGAAAAGATGAAGAGCGTGGCGAAGACCACCGGGTAGTCACGATTGATGATCGACTCGAAGCTCAACAGCCCGAGCCCGTCGAGCGAGAAGATCGTCTCGATCAGCAGCGCGCCGCTGAAGAAGGCGCCGATGAACGCGCCCGGGAAACCGGCAATGATCAGCAGCATGGCATTGCGGAAGACATGGCCGTAGAGCACTTGGTTCTCGGCGAGGCCCTTGGCGCGCGCCGTCATCACGTACTGCTTGCGGATCTCGTCGAGGAAGGAGTTCTTCGTCAGGAAGGCCATGGTCGTGAAGGCACCGAGCGCCAGCGCGATCAGCGGCAGCGCAAGGTGCCAGAAGTAGTCGATGGCCTTGCCCGCGAGCGAGAGGTTCGCCCAGTTGTCGGACGTGAGGCCGCGCGAGGGGAACCACTGTACGAACGAGCCGCCCGCAAAGAGGATCAGCAGCAGCACCGCGATCAGGAAGCCCGGGATGGCATAGCCGATGACCAGCAGGCCCGAGGTCCAGGTATCGAAGCGCTCGCCATCATGCACGGCCTTGCGGATGCCGAGCGGGATGGAGATCAGATAGGTCAGCAGCATCATCCAGACGCCGAGCGAGACGGAGACGGGGAGCTTCTCCTTGATCAGCTCGAGAACGCTGATGTCGCGGAAGTAGCTCTTGCCGAAATCGAACGTCAAATAGCTCTTCATCATGATGAAGAAGCGCTCGTGCGCCGGCTTGTCGAAACCGAATTGCTTCTCGAGCTGCTTGATGAACTCGGGATCGAGCCCCTGGGCACCGCGGTAGCGCGAGGAAGTCGCGTCCGCACCACCACCCTGCTGGGCGGCACCGCCGGCGCTCATCCCGTCACCGCCACCACCGCCAATGCGCGAGGTCGCGGACGAGTCCGTACCTGTGAGCTGCGCGATGACACGTTCGACAGGCCCGCCGGGGGCGAACTGGATGATCGTGAAGCTGATCAGCATGATCCCGAAGAGTGTCGGGATCATCAGCAAGATGCGCTTCAGTAGATAGGCGCCCATAGGATCCGCACACTTCCGCTGGTTCAGACCGTCAATTCGACTTCAGCTTCGCAGCTTTCCCGGCATCATACCACCAGGTGTCCGGAGCGCCGCTCGCATACTTGGGCTTGTTTTCCGGACGAGAGAACTTGTCCCAATAGGCAATGTGATGCGAGGCCTTGTACCACTGCGGCACCCAATAATGCCCAGCGCGCAGGACGCGATCGATCGCGCGCGTCGCCGTTACGAGTTGCTGCCGGCTCTTGGCCTCGATGACCTTGTCGAGCAGCGCGTCGATGACCGGATCCTTGATGCCGGCGAGGTTCACGCTACCTTCGACGTTGGCGTTCTCGCTCGCCCAGTAATTGCGCATCTCCATGCCCGGCGTCAGCCTCATGACGAAGCGCGACGTCACGACATCGAAGTCGAAGGCCTTCACGCGCCGCTGATACTGCGCGCTATCGACGCGGCGGATAGAAGCGCCGACGCCGATCGCCTGGAGGTTCTGGATGTAGGGCGCGATCACACGCTCGAACGTACCCTCGTAGATCAGAAACTCGATCTCGAGCGGCTCACCATTCGGACATATGCGCTGACGATCCTTCATCTTGCAGCCTGCTTCATCGAGAAGTCGCGCGGCCTCGCGCAAGAGCCGCCGATCCGTGCCGGATCCGTCCGACACGGGTGAGTTATAGGGCTCCTCGAACACGGCCTTCGGCAGCTTGTCCTTGAAGGGCTCGAGCAGGGCCAGCTCCTCGGGCGAGGGCTTCCCAACGGCCTTCATGTCCGAGTTCTCGAAGTAGCTGTTCGTGCGCTGATAGAGCCCATAGAACAGGTTCTTGTTCGTGAACTCGAAGTCGAATGCGTGGTCGAGCGCCCTGCGCACGCGCGGGTCGGCGAACTTGGCGCGCCGCGTATTGAAGAAGAAGCCTTGGGCGCCCGAGGGATTTGCATCGGGGAGCGTCAGCCGCTTCATGCGGCCATCCCGCATGGCGGGGACTTCATAGCCCGTCGTCCAGTCTCGTGCGGTAAACTCCTCGCGGAAGTCGTAGGTTCCGGATTTGAAACCCTCGAGCGCGGCCGTGCGATCGCGATAATACTCGAAGCGGATCTCATCGAAATTGTTCGTGCCGCGATTGTTGGGAAGATCCTTCGCCCAATAGTCGTTGCGGCGCTTGTAGGTGATCTGAGCACCTGGCCGGAAGTCAGCGATGAGATACGGGCCTGATCCGGTCGGAGGCTCGAGCGTCGTATGGTCGAACTCGCGCGCGGAGTAGTAGGTCTTGGAGAGCACGGGAAGCCCGGCGACCGTCGTCGGCAGATCGCGCGTCAGCTCGCCGGTGAAGGTAAAGCGCACGGTATGCTTGTCGAGTGCCTCGGCCTTGGTCACATCGCGCATCATGATGCGGTAGCTCGGATGGCCCTTCGACTTCAGGATGTCGAAGGTGAAGACGACGTCATCCGCCGTCACTGGCGAGCCATCGGAAAACTTCGCCTCGGGCCTCAGGCGGAACGTGACCGACATGCCGTCCTTGGCGACAGCGGCCTCCTTGGCAATGAGGCCGTACATGGCATCGGGTTCATCGCCCGAACGCTCCATCAGCGTGTCGAACAGCATACTGAGGCCGGATGCCGCGTCACCCTTGAGGATGAACGGATTGAAGCTGTCGAAGGAATTGAGCGGGCCGCCATAGGTGGAGAAGCGGCCGCCCTTCGGAGCGTCCGGATTGACGTAGTCGAAATGCTTGAAGTCGGGGGGATACTTGAGATCGCCGAAGGTGGAGAGGCCGTGGCGGAACTCTTCGGCTGCGAGCTGCGATGCACCGCCGAGCAGCGCAATAGCCGCTATCCCGGCAGCGAAGCACTTGGAAAAAAGCCAGCGCGTCATCCAGTTCATCCTCTCATGATCCGGTCTTTGGCCGAAATTTCATCGCCACCGCTAAATCGCCACCGCTAAAGCGTCCGGCCTGCGTTGCCTTAGCGCCGACGCGCGTCCTCCAGACGAGCGGCGGCTGCCTTGTCGTGCCACCATACCTGCAGAAAACGCGAGGTGGCTTGAGCATGGGTCGGCATCTTCGCCGGTCCGCCGAACATATCCCACATGGCGACACGTTCCTTTGGAACATACCACTGCGGAACGAGATAATGGTTCGAAAGCAGAACCCGATCGAGCGCTCGTGATGATGCAACGAGCTCGGCGCGATCCTTCGCAAATATGAGCTTCTCGATAACCTGATCGACCGCGGGGTTCTTGATTCCGATCAAGTTGCGGCTGCCCTCGCTGTCGGCCGCCGCCGAACCCCAGTAATCGCGCTGTTCATTTCCAGGCGTCACCGTCTGGCGGAAGCTCGCGACGACGATATCGAAGTCGAACGTATTGAGGCGGCGGCGGTACTGGGCGCTGTCGACGATCCGGACCGACGTCTTGATGCCGAGCCGGCCGAGCGCCGCTCCATAGGGCTGGACGATCCGCTCGAACTCCGGCGATACGATCAAGAACTCCACGATGAAAGGTTCACCCGCGCCATTGCGCAGCTCACCGTGGTGCTGCTTCCAGCCGGCCGCCGCGAGCAGCTTGGCGGCTTCCGCCATATGGCGGCGCGCATCCGCGGGCCCGCGGTTGACTGGGTTGGAGTAGGGTGTCGTAAACACCTCCGGCGGCACCTGTGCACGCACGCCTTCGAGAATCTCGAGCTCGCGGCCCGTCGGCAGGTTCTTAGCCTTCAGCTCGGAATTCTCGAAGTAGCTCGCGACGCGGGTGTACTGATCATAGAGGATGTTCTTGCTTGCCCACTCGAAGTCGAAAGCGAAGTTGAACGCGCGGCGTACGCGCGGGTCCTTGAACTGCGGCCGGCGGATGTTGAAGGCAAAACCCTGCATGGGCGTCACCAGATCAATCTTCCATTCCTCGCGTTTGACGAGGCCGCGACGGAGCGCGTCGAAGTCGTAAGCCGTGGCCCAGGACTTCGCACTCGACTCGGCCCAGAAGTCGAGCTGGCCCGCCTTGAATGACTCGAACGCGGGAACGGCGTCGCGGAAGTACTCGAAGCGCACCTCGGCGAAGTTCCACTGGCCGCGCGAGACCGGCAGATCCCGTGCCCACCAGTCCGCGACGCGCTCGTACGTGATCGAGCGGCCCATGTCGGCCTGTTTGATGCGATACGGCCCCGAGCCGAGCGGGATCTCGCCGGAACCGCGCGCAATGTCGCGCGCCTCGCCATTCGCGTCCTTACCTTCCCAGTAATGTCGCGGGAGCACTGGCATGCTCCCGACGATCACAGGCAGCTCGCGGTTACCCTTCACGGCGAATTCGAAAGTGACGGTACGCTCGCCGGAGATCACCGCCCGCGTGACGTCCTTGAAATAGATCTGGAAGCGCGGGCTCGATTTCTTGAGCGCCGCGAGCGTGAAGACGACGTCATCAGGCGTGATCGGTCGGCCATCGTGGAAGCGCGCTTCCGGGCGGATGCCGAAGGTCGCCGTACCGAAGTCCGGTGCGTACGAGATCCATTCGGCGATGAGGCCGTACTCGGTCGCCGGCTCGTCGAGGCTCTCCGCCATCAGCGTGTCGTGGATCACGTTCGTCCACACCGCCGCGAGCCCCTTCTGGGCGAACGGGTTCAGCGAATCATACGTTCCCGTTGCGCGCAGCCGCACGCGGCCGCCCTTGGGGGCGTCAGGATCTACCCAGTCGAAATGCTTGAAGTCCGGTCCGTAGCGCACGGAGTCGAGGAGCGAGACGGCGTGCTGACGGGGGGCGGTGGGATCGCAGTAGCCGACTGACGGCAGCGCGATCGCGCCTATGACGACGGCAAAGGCGGCGGCGACAACGCCACCGACGCGGTCCCAGAGGGCCTCGCTTACCAGTATCCGCCCCATGCATCAGGCCTCATTGTACGCGCCGCGAGCGGACGGACACGCCGGGCCCGCCCAGTGTACACCGGACGGGCTATAGATGAGAAACCTGATCCATTCTGCCAAGTTAATAATCGTCCATCCACAACCACCGCGCGCATTGTGCAGCTTGGCCGCCGGCGTACGCGCAAAGGATGGACAGTGATCCAACAAGCCTAGTTGGGCAGCGGAGCCGGTGAATCCGACAGCGTGCGCAGGTAGGCGAGCAGGTCGGCGAGCTCTGCGTTGTCCCTTATGCCAGGGAACGCCATGCGGTTGTTGGGCACTTCCGTCCGTGGACTATGCAGGTAGGCCGCGAGATGAGCAAAGTCCCACTTGCCGCCGTGAGCCTGCATGGCCGGCGAGAAGTTGAAGTTCGGGTACTTGGCGACATCGCGACCGACCACGCCGTAGAGGTTTGGCCCGGTCTTGCTGTGCCCGCCCTTGTCAACCGTATGGCAGGAGACGCACTTCTTGAACGCATCCTTGCCGCCATCGACGCTGGCCTTGGCGAGGAGCGGCTGAACTTCCTTCGCGAAATCGAACGCGGCAGCCGCTGCGGCAGGGGCACCCGCAGGCCCACCCTTCGGGATAGGCAGCGTGTAACCTGCCTTCTCGACATGGCGCGGCTTGTCGACGATCTCGAGTAGGGTCTTGCCCCCGAAGATGATCAGCAGCGCCGTCAGCACTGCACCGGCAATCTTATTCAGCTCGAAAGCGTTCATCTGAGTTGCGTCGCCCCATCATTCCCGGCCCAGCGGCCGGGGCCCGGCTCCCCCTAGTGCCCCGTTTCCGAAGTTCGCCGGACATAGCCGCGCGCGCTCAGAGCGAACTTCGGAAGCAAAGGGGCACTAAGACCATAATCTTGCCAGTGTGATTCAGATCGAGAAATCCGCTCGGTACCGAGCCGCGAGCGCAGGCGAATTTCTCGATCATCGCACTAGAACGGGCGCCAATATAGGCGTTCCCCCGATGCTTGCAACCTGAAGGGCACCTGTTCTACCAGGACAAGCCGAGACCAATTGTCACTTCTTTAGGACGGTTCTCAATGGAGCCCGGACGCCGATGCCTGACGCCCTAATCCTCATTCCCTCCCGCATGGGGTCAACCCGGCTCCCAGGGAAGCCCCTCGCCGATATTCACGGCTTGCCGATGATCGTGCACGTGTGGCGGCGCGCCATCGAGGCCGACCTCGGACGTGTCGTCGTCGCGACGGACAGCCCCGAGATCGCCGCCGCAATCCGCTCGGCAGGCGGCGAGGCGCAAATGACGCGACCCGACCACCAGAACGGGACGGACCGCATCTTCGAAGCCGTCCAAAGCCTCGATCCCGAGCGGAAGTTCGGCTCCATCATCAACGTGCAGGGCGACCTGCCGACGATCGAGCCCCGCCTCATCCGCACGTGCCTGGATGTGCTCACCGCAGGGCCCGGAACCGATATTGCGACGCTCGCCTGCGAGATTGCGGTCGAGGAAGAGCGCACCAATCCCAACGTGGTCAAGGCCGTGGGCACCCCGATTGGGCCCGAAAGGCTACGCGCGCTCTACTTTACGCGTTCGACGGCGCCGAGCGGGCCGGGCCCCCTCTACCACCACATCGGCATGTACGCCTACACGCGGGCGGCACTGGAGCTGTTCGTCGCGCTCCCCCCTGCCCCTCTCGAACAACGCGAGCGACTTGAACAACTTAGGGCGCTTGAAGCCGGTATGCGGATCGACGTCGGCCTCGTTGACACGGTCCCCCTCGGTGTCGATACTCCGGCCGACCTCGAGCGGGCACGCCGCCTGCTCGCCCCAGCCTGAACCCCTTAATCTGGCTCACTCCCAGTCTGGCTCACATCATGTCGCCTAAGAAGTCCTCCACCGCGGCGGGCACAACGGCCCGGCGGGCCGACCAATCTGACGCCCTACGCCATCGGATCTCCTATCAGGGCGAGCCGGGCGCCAACTCGCATCTTGCCTGCAACGAGGTCTTCCCGGGCCACGAGCCGCTGCCCTGCCCGACTTTCGAGGATGCCATCGGCGCCGTGAAGTCGGGCGAAGCGCGCTACGCCATGATCCCGATCGAGAACTCGCTCGCAGGCCGCGTCGCCGACATCCACCATCTGCTTCCGCAGTCGGGCCTCTACATCATCGGCGAGCACTTCCTGCCGATCCGCTTCCAGCTCATGGCCCTCAAGGGGACAAAGCTCAGCGAGATCAAGGACGTCTACAGCCACGTGCACGCGCTCGGCCAGTGCCGCCGCATCATCCGCGAGCATGGCCTCAAGGCGCACGTCGCTGGCGATACTGCCGGCGCCGCCCGGCAGGTCGCGGAATGGGGAGATCGCTCGCGCGCCGCGCTCGCCCCACGTATTGCAGCCGACATCTATGGTCTTGATATCCTCGCCGAGGACGTCGAGGACGAGAAGCACAACACGACGCGCTTCGTCGTGCTCTCGGGCGAGCCCGAAGACGCCGAGCCCGGTAACGGCCCGGTCGTGACGACCTTCATCTTCAATGTGCGCAACGTGCCGGCCGCGCTCTACAAGGCCATGGGCGGATTCGCCACCAATGGCGTGAACATGACCAAGCTCGAGTCCTACCAGGTCAACGGCGAGTTCGTGGCGACGATGTTCTACGCCGACATCGAGGGCCATCCGACCGACCGCTCAGTGCGGCTCGCGCTTGAAGAGCTCTCGTTCTTCTCGTCGGAGCTGCGCGTTCTCGGCACCTACCCTGCAAGCCCTTACCGCGTCGAGATCGCGCGCAAGGCGGCGGCTCGCGCTGCGGCTGCACGGGGTTGAACAGCATGGAGGGGGCGGGGCCGATGCTGCCCGATGATGCCTTCCGCGCGAAGCGCGACCGCACGATTGCCGCGCTCCAGCAATGGCAGCGTAAGCTCAGCGACTGCGCGCGCATCGAGGAAGAGGCGGCGGCGACCTTCTGGCGACTCGCTGTGTCCCCCTTTGCTACCGGCGCCTGCGCTTTCGAGGTCATCCTCCACCAGCGCCAAGTCTGCGATCTCGCAATCGGTCCGGAGAGCTACGAAAGCCGCCCGAGCGATGATCTCGATCGCCTGCCGGCAATGGCCGAGGCGGTCTCCGCAGGTCGCGTGCTGACACGGACCAAGTCGAGCACTGGTACTGGCCTCCTGCTTGCCATCGAGACCGAGCTACGCCTCGCGGATGGCCAGCTCTGGAAGGCGGATCGCTGGCTCGTCTCTGGCATCAAGCCTGGCGCGATGCTCCGCGAGGACCGCTGGTACCTGCCGTATCGGCGGTAGCGCTCGCTTCGCGAACAGGGCTGCCGCCCTGTACCCGCTCGGGGGACACCCCCGAACCCCCGTCTTTTTGTGACTTGGACTTTGCCGCGATCTCTCCACTATCCCCTCTCCCCGTACTTACGGGGAGAGGGTTAGGGTGAGGGGCAGCGGCAGACGCAAACGTCCAGATTGCGCCGCCCCTCATCCCAACCTTCTCGTCGCGCCAAAGGCGCGCTTTCAGCGCGACGAAGGACGGGGGGAAGAGAAAGTCTCGCGAAGCGACCTAAGGCCGCCGCACGGCGGCGATCTCGCTGCCCGCCGCACGGATCCGCGTGACAGCCTCGGCGAGCGGCTCGACGACGACACGCATGTGATAGGCATTGGCGTGCAGCATGTGCGCTGCATCCGTCATGATACCCACGTGGCCGCGCCAGAAAACGAGATCACCGCGACGCTGTCCGCCGAGATCATCTCCGATTTCAATCGCGCCGCCGATCTCCGCTTGCAGCATGTCGCTGTCGCGCGGCGCCTCGATACCGGCCGCCTGCATCGCAATCTGGACGAGACCCGAGCAGTCGATCCCCGCACGCGTGCGGCCGCCCCAGAGATAAGGCGCGCCCAGGAACTGCTCTGCGACGGCGACAAAATCCGCAGCGCGCGCGTCGTATGCCACGAGATGCTGCACGGGCACGAACGCGCCGATGGCCAACACAGCGAAGCCGCTTTGCTCGCGCTCGACACTGAGGCGCGCGCCCATCGGCAGATCGACGAGCGGCGGCGATTTTACCTCCGCCCGCGCGAGCGCCGGCGTCGATAGGGCCGCAACGCGGTGCGTCGGCAGCGTGAGTTCGCGGCCAATGGCGGCGGCCGGTACATAGCCGACATAGCCGTCGGCATCCCCCTGCATCCAGGCCCAGCCTTCATGCTCCTCGAACACGCGCACACGCTCGCCGAAGAGGAGCTGTGTCGTCAGCGCGGCGCTGGCATCCGGCGTGCCGAACACTGGTGCGATCGCAACGCGCACCTGCCCGGGCCGGCCATCGACGAAGTTCGTTGCGGCAACGCGGCCCGCAAGGCGCGCGTCCGCCAGATCCTCGCGGAAGGCATTGCGGCGCGGATCGAGCGGGCCTTGGCTCATGCGCGTGCTCTCAACTCCCGACCATGCGGCGCACGACCTCGAAGACGGCGCGTGCAGCCTGCGGCTCGCCGCCTTTGGGGCCCAGCGCACGCTGCGAGGGGCGCCAGCCGTAAATGTCGAAATGCGCGAATGTGCCAGCCTTTTTGACGAAGCGCTTGAGGAAGATCCCCGCGACAATCGCGCCAGCAAATCCGCCCTCCGCGACGTTGTTCATGTCGGCAACGTTACTGTCGAGCCACGACTCATACGGTGTGGTGAGCGGCAGGCGCCAGACTGGATCGGCGACGGCTGCGCCGGCAGCAGCGATCACGCTCGCGTGCCCTTCGTCATCACAGAAGTACGGCTGCAGATCGGGGCCGAGGGCTACGCGCGCGGCGCCCGTGAGCGTTGCGAACGTGAAGAGGTGATCGGGCGCTTCCTCGTCGGCGAGTGCCAGCGCATCGGCAAGCACGAGGCGGCCTTCGGCATCGGTATTGCCGATTTCGACGGTCATCCCCGCACGCGAGCGAATGACGTCGCTCGGTCGGAAGGCGCTCCCGGAAATCGCATTCTCCGCTGCAGGGATCAGAACGCGCAGATGCACGTCGAGGCCTGCACTCATGATCATGTGCGCGAGGGACAACGCCGCCGCCGCGCCGCCCATATCCTTCTTCATGAGCAGCATGCCGCTCGCCGGCTTGATGTCGAGCCCGCCGGTGTCGAAGCAGATGCCCTTTCCGACCAGCGTGATCTTCAACGCATCGGCGCGGCCCCAAGTGAGATCGATGAGGCGCGGCGGCCGCGCGCTCGCCCGCCCGACCGCGTGGATGAGCGGAAAGTTCTTCTCGATGAGATCATCGCCGATCACCGCGTCGACGG
>VFQP010005970.1_pt1 | contig 10267 bp, 14 predicted proteins | sample 3512351 | NCBI WGS metagenome assembly VFQP01 (sample SAMN10412372, study PRJNA504923) | tailings metagenome | isolation source: Relicate 1 Philex TSF1 revegetated site | place: Philippines: Tuba, Benguet | collected 2017-08-29
ACGTTGCTCCTGACGGCCCGCGTGCCGCCGCCCTGCTGCGGGCGCGTCACTGACCAGTTGCCTGCACCAGGCCGCCTGCTGACCTCTCCTCACGCCCTGCCCTGCAACGCCCTGCTGCTGCCGTTTGTGTGAGCCCCGTTCCGCCGCACAACGACCAGGGTTGGGTGCCCTTGCCCTTGCCATGCACTCGCACGCACCAGCACACAGGCGCACAAGCGCGCTCCCACACCGCATCAACACCACTCAGAGCCACCTGAAAACACACGATGAGCAGCTGCAAGCTTCGCCTCGCGCAGCCATCAGCGACAGCCACATCGGCGCGGGAGCGCGGAGCGCAGCCTGCGGACTTGCTGCTCGAGTGCGCCGACAACGCGACCGTGCTCGTCAGCAGCAGCGTGCTGCTGCAGGCCACGGCCAGCGAGGCGATCGTCGACATCATCGCGCTGCTGCGCGAGCAGAAGCCGAGCGCCAAGGCGCCTGTCAAGTGGCAGGTCTCCCCCGACAAGGCCACGGTGTGGGAGGTGGTGTGGAAGATGGTGCAAGCGCCCATGGCGCTGGCCAAGCACGCCGGCCTCACCTGGGTGCGTGTGTGTGGGAGGTGGGGCGCCATCACAGCTCGCGGGTCGCGTGGGCCGTGCGCGCCCTCGCCAGGCGCCTGTACTCGCGCCCTCGCTGCAGCGCCACTGACGAAGAGTGCTTCCTGACGACCATCCTGCTGCACTCCTGATGCCCATTCACTCGTGCTCTGCAGGACAACCTGGCCGAGGTGGTGCAGCTGGCGGACAAGTACGCGCTGGTGCACGTGCTGCACAAGGTGCAGTGCTGGGTCGTCATGACGGCGCCCACGGCCCCCGCTGACGCCTTCCCGCACCTGGCGGACGCCGCCGCCGCGCTGCGCGTGCTCCGGCTGCGTGAGACGCTCATCCGCTGTGGGCTGGGGGACGCCGACGGCGCGGTCGAGCAGCTCAACCTCACGGACCTGGGTACGGCAAGCGCTGGCATGCTGCGCAGCGACTGGAAGACTTACGTCAGTCGGGACTGCAGGAAGTGCCGCAAGTACCGCCCGGTAAGCACCGCCGAGGTCTGCGCAACCTGCCACAACGCACCAAGCAGCGTGCACCAGGCCGTGGGCGCCGCGCTCAAGGGCTACGTGCTCAACGGCACGGGCGACCAGGGCGCGGCCTGCAAGGTGCTCGCCAGCGTGTGCCACATCCTGGCCACCAGCAGTGTGCTGTGAGCGGGCTGGTTCCCAGCCGTTCCACGTCGCCTGACTCTTGACGGTGTTGAGTGCTGCGACCTCCTCCCCGCTTGCTGCTGCGCTCCTCTGGCCCGCACGCTGCTTCACCGACCACTGGCCTGCCTGCACAAGGCCGCCTGCTGACCTCTCTCTGCTCACGCCCTGAATGCAACGCCCTGCTGCTGCCGTCGTGAGGAGCCCATCTGCCGCACAACTCCTAGGGTTGGGTGCCCTGGCTGCTCCTGAGCACCCCTCAGCGCCGCCCCAACGCACCAAGACCACAAACACCACACGCGCAGCTCGCACGCACACACACACACGCCGTTCCCTCCCCAGCGCACGCGACATGGCGATCACCGGCGCCCAGGCGGCTCGCAGCACGACCTCGCTGCTCCGTCCAAGAGCCTTTGCACGCCGCACAGCACGAAACCATGACAGCCTGGCACGCCGCGTGCACAAGGACGGCGGACTGGCGCTCCGAGTCCAGGCACGCCGCCTCCGCCGCCGCCTCAGCCCTGGAAGAGCACGGCCTGCAGCAGCGGCACCGTCTGCAGCTGCGTGAGGTCGGCCATGGCCTCCAGCACCTCCTTGGCCACGCTGCAGCTCAGCAGCACCTGGCGCCTGCGAACACACATCCGCGGTTGGCACGCGCGCCGTGTCCTCGGGGTCTCATCCACACGTGCAAACGTGCCCGCACGCAGAAGCACACCGGAGCCACGCACACCTGAAGCAGAGCACCGCCGCCGCCAGCAGCGCCACGGGCAGCAGCGAGTCGAGGCCCACCACGCGGTCCCACAGCAGCAGCACCTCCTCCACGGCCAGGTAGCCAACAAACGCGCGGCTGATCCAGGGCAGCGCGATGGAGGCGCACGGCACGCCCAGGCGGTGCAGGTGGTGCACGAGCTCAGGGTCCAGCTCCTGGGCAACGCACGCACACAACGGGCCGGCAGGGAAAGAACGCCAGGCTGAGATGGGGTGCCCTGCACCCCTCCTGAGCCCTGCCTCGCTGCGCCCTGTGGACTTGGCTGCGAGCGAAGTGCAAGCAGCAAGTGCCGGCCGCGTGTGGTGTCCCTCACCTGCAGCAGCTGCTCGTAGGTGCGCAGCAGCACGGGCAGCGCCGGGGACGGCGGGCCACCGGGGCTCAGGCTGTGCAGCTTGCACCAGTACCTGCCCCACCGCGCGCGCGCGCACACACACACACGCTCGCGTGAGGGCGGCAGCGCTCACGGAGTGCGCCAGCCGGGGCTGCCGGCTCGGCAGCTGCCAAACGAGGCGCCCTGAACGGCCTCAACCTGGGGCCCCCGCAACGCGCAGCAGCAACAAGCATTCTCCGCTGGACCACAACGCCTGTCGCGACTGCTGGCGAGCGGCGCGGTGCGCCAAACCGACCCACGCTGCGCGCACCGGCAGTACAGCGCGCGGTGCATGCGGTACACGGCGGCGGGCTCGTCGTACATGAAGCAGAGCGGCCCCGCCAGCAGCACCGAGCCCTGGGGCAGCAGCACGCCGCACGGAGGGAAGGTGGCCTGCAGCGGGTGCTGCTGCCCGTCCGCCTGCGCGGGCGCGCCGCCAGCGCTGGCGGGCGGCGGCGCCGGCAGCGGGGCGCTGCCGGCGGCGGGTTGCACCACCACGCAGGGGTGCGGCTTGACGCTGCAGCGGCTGGCGATGCGCGCGTCGCGCAGGAAGGCCAGCTGCACCGCCCTGCAGGGGAGGACGGGGGGTGGCGGCGCAGTGAGACAACGCGTCGTCAGCGTGCGTTTCCGGCCAGGGCATGTGCGCGCCTCGCATCACTGCCATCGCCGCTTCCCTACGCCGTCCCGCCTGAGCATCTCCGCAACCCGCAGCAGTGCCGCCACTCCACCACCACCCAGCGCCACTGCGCCCTACCTGAGCATCACGTCGGAGAGGAACAACTCGCTCACCACCTACCAGGGCCACCGCTGCCCTCTCTTCCTCCCATCCCTGCGACTCCCCCCTCACCCGCGTGCCCAGTCACCTCAAGATCTCCTCGGACAGGAAGGGCTGCTCGCTGACCCATCGCTACCACTGCCGCCCTCCCCCGCACCATCGCCGCCATCACCCAGCGCCCCCCCCCGCGCCCCACCTGAGGATCTCCTCGAAGAGGAAGAACTGCTCGCTGTCGCGCACGAGCGCCGAGTCGGCCTGGGCCCACAGGTCGGCCAGCAGCGGCTGGCAGCACGCGTCGTGCACCAGGGACTCAAACTCCACCACCTCGGCCTGTGCACAGGTGCAGTCCGTTGGGGGAAGGCAAGGAAAGGAAAAGAAAGAAAGCAGCCGGTGATGCCGGCACAGTGAACCGGCCGCAGCTCCCCTCCAGGCGCACTGCAGAGAGTCGCGCAGTGCATAGGATGGCAAGGCAAGGGCCTGGGCCGCACGCCGCACGCTGCGCTCGTGAGGGCGCCTGGATCGCCTGCTGCGCCGCACAGCACACCTGCCCTGGGTTCAAGCGCGCACCTGCTGCACGCAGCCGGGCTGCAGGCCCAGCGCCAGCTCCCAGATGCCCGCCCTGCAGCCGTGCGGCACGCCGTACTTGGCGAACCCGCGGCAGAGCGGCATGGAGCCCTCGGTGATGAGCGCGCGCGCCGCCTGCACCTTGACGTCGCGGAACCAGGGCAGCAGACGGTCGTCCACGCCCACCTGCGCACCACATGGCGCGCCACACGGCAGGCAGCGCACCAGGCTGTTTGCTCACTCGTCCACGTGCACAGGCGGCATGGGGGGGGCGAGGGTGTGCTTGCTGAGGCACCTGGAGTCCCCCGACTCTGCACACGTGCTGCCCATGTGCGGCCCTAAACAGCGTGAACGCAGGGTGAGCGAAAGAGAAGACGTGCACTCACGTGCCGCTGCTGTGGCCTGAGGTCCATGAGGAAGGCGCGGAGCCACTCGCGTGAAGCAGGCCCCCCCCCCCCAAACGGAAGGCAGACCAACCCACACTCGCGTGCCGCTGCGCGGCCTGAGCTGCGCGGCCTGAGGTCCAATTCATGGAAGGCGCGCAGCCACTCGCGTGGACCAGGCCCCCCAACAGACAAGAGATGAACTCACGTGCCGCTGCTGTGGCCTGAGGTCCATGAGGAAGGCGCGCAGCCACTCTAGCGGCACGGGCGGCACCTGCCGCAGCGCCGGCAGCCACGACACGCTGGACAGGCTGCGCGGCAGCGCGCCGCCGCCGCCGCCGTACGCCGCGCCCGTCGCGCCGCCCTGGTTGGTCAGCAGCGAAGGGAAGGAAAACGGGTTGGCGCCGACGGCGCGGCCGTTGAGGCTGGCGCCGCCGGGCGCGGCGGTGGCGCCGGCAGCGGAGGTGGCGTTGGGCAGGAGGACGGGCGCGTCGGCGGCGGGGGTGGGGCGGGCGGGGGCCAGGAAGGGCGCGCCAGGGACGGCGCCCACGGCGGGCGCAGAGGTCACCGACACGTCCTGTGCACTCAATTGTGTCCCAGCACCCCGCGGCGGTGTTGTGAGAGACACAGGAGCTGGGCGCAGCATGCAGAGCGGACGGCAAGGTAAACAGGTCTGACTGTGTTGCTCCGCCTCTCACCGGTGAGATGTGTCCTGCCAGGGCGAGCAGCAGGTCCAGCGGACCCCACAGGTCGTGGCGCACCAGCTCGGGCAGCGGCGGCTGCTCCAGGAACGGAGACCCGCGCATGCCGAGCGCCTGCCAGGGCGCGCCCTCGCTGCCCTCCTCCTCGGCTGCGCGGCGCGCGGCGGCGGCAGAGTGCACGCAATCAGGACCCGCCACCATTCCCATCACGTCACGCTCATGCGCACACGCGGTGGCCTGCGCGGGATGTCCGTGCACTTTTCTCGAGTCTCATGCGGATGTACGAGATTGTCTGCGTCCCTTTGCGTCACGCCTCACCGCACAGCTCAGCAGCGCCTCACAAGAGAGAGAGCCCCTGGAAAGCACCCGGGGCCACCAGTCCCTGGCGGCGAGCGCAGCGCCCCCCCGCTTGCTTGCTCAAAGGGCGCACCTTGGTCCAGCAGGCGGGCGAGCTGCGCCGGCGTGCGGCGCTTGCCCTGCAGCGGCAGGCCCGTCAGCTGCTGGAACTCACGCAGGCGTGCCACCTGCAGCCCCGCCAGCGCGTCCCGCGCGCGCTGCAGCTCGGGCAGCGACGCCCACACCTCCTGCGCCCACACGGCGGCAGCACAGCAGGGCGCGTGAGCTCGCGGACGGCGGTGGCCCGTGACCCGGGTGCCCGCGAGCTGTGAGGGCACGAACGAGCCTGCTTGCTTGCCTTGGCCTCTGTGGTCTGGAAGGTGATCTCTGGCATCGCGGCGGCCGCCCGGGGCGGCTGCAGCGTGATGGAGTGCCCCGTGCTGCGGCGCGTTCCGCCGGACGAGGCGCCGCCCTGACTGGCGCCGCCGTGGCTGCCTGTCGCCGCGGCGCCGCCGTGGCTGCCCGTCGCCGCGGCGCCGCCGCCAGTGCCGTTGCCGCCCTCGCCGCTGCTGAGCGTGCTGGCGCGCGTGCTGCGTCGCGAGTGCTGGAAGCTGATGCTGCCGTGCTCGTCGGCGTCGGGGTCGCCGCCCGTGTTGCCCGAGCTGTTGGAGTGGCCGCCGCCCGAGGAGGAGGCGAGCGGGTGCACGGGCGGGTCCACCAGCGAGCTGAAGGCCAGCTTTTCGTTGAGCGCGTGAGCCAGGTTGCGCATGAAGGTGGCGTCGTGCGCCGTGGCGTGCGGCGCGGCCGCCGCTGCGGTGTGCTGGCCTCCTGCATGCGCTGAGGCGGCGTCCACCTGGTCCTGATTTGGCTGCTGCTGCTGCTGCTGCTGCTGCTTGGGGGCGCCTCCTGCTGGCACGACTTGGCGTGCGGCCAGCGAGGCCAGCGCGCCCGGCGCCGCCGTGAGCATGGGCCCGGCCTGGAACGTGAGCTCCTGCGCTCGTTGTGAGAAGCGTTGCCATTGGCGAGCTGCTGCCAACACTGTCGTCCGCCACCTGGGTGTTGGCACGCCGAGCGCTCAAAGCTGCTGCGCACCGTCATCGTCGTCGTGCACCTGGCGCACGCTCGACGCGTGCGCGCTGCGCCCGCTGCGCTGCCTCACTGCTGCGAGCTGCTGCTTCTTCGCCTCATCGCTTTGGCCCTTGGGCTGGCGCCGGGGCAGCCTCCAACACGCCAGCAGCAGCGCTGCGGGGCCAGCCGTGCTATGCGAGCGATCAATGAGCTGCTCACGACCACACACAGCAGAGGAGGAGGCTCACTCTTGGCGCGCCCGTGACCGCATGGCGGCACACACGAGCGTGTGTGCGCGCCGGGGAAGCAGCGATCAGGCAAGCTCTGCACGTGGGGAGGCTCAGCCTCGCTCACGGCGCATGCCCAAGGCGCTGAGGAGGCCTGAGGCCTGATCGTGGTCCGAGGCGGGCAGCCCGCGGGTGTGGGCGTACAGGCCCCGAGGGAGAGCAGGCTCAGGGGTGCAGGGGCGTTAATGGTGGTGCTGTGAGGCGTTCCAGGTGCAATGCAGGCCCAGAGGGCAGCGCCAGGAGCCTTCTCCCCAAGGACCTCAGACGACCTCGAACGGCGGGTTCGCAGCGGAAGCCGTGGGAGGACCGTGGGAGGACCTGTAGGCCGATAAAAGAAGGGCTTGTGTTGAGTTGTGGAGAAGGAAGTGAAAGAGTTTTGTGGCGAGCTCTTGCGCACGGTCCACGCTCGCAGCCAGAGTCCAAATCGCGGCAGCAGCACCCCCGTCCAGCAGCAACGACAGATGGCTCTCCTCTGCTCCCACCGGGTCGCTGGCCTCAAGCCCCTGCAGCTGCAGCAGCGCCGCCCTGCGGTGGCCGCCGCGCAGCAGCGCACGCCTCTGCTCGTTCGGGCGCAGGCCGTGGGCGCCTCGACGGTGTCCTCGACGCAGACGGTGGTCACGACCAGCGGCAATGGTGAGCCGCGCAGCGCGACGGAGGGCAGCAGCGATGGACAGCAGCAGCAGCGACGATCGCCGCAGCGCCGCGGCCACGGCCAGCGCTGGATGGGGCGCAGGGGGGGGGACGCATTCCCGCCGCGCGTGGACCTACAACCTGTTGTAGGCACACACCAGCTCAGCGCGTGAGAGAGCGACGAGAAGAGCAGCGCAGCAGCGACGAGAGCAGCGCAGCAGCGACGCTGGCAGCGGGCCTCACCCTCACCCGCTCGCTCGATATGGCGCACCGCCAACATCTCGCCCTCCGTGCCCAATCTGCAACGCCTCCTGAGCGCGCGCAGGCGTCTCCTACGCGCAGCCCGTGACGGTCAACTTCCCTGAGCAGGTGCCCGGCGTGCTGGCCCCCGCCGCCAACTACCAGAACGTCGTCAAGGTGCGCCGCCGTGCACCGTGGGGCGCGCCCTCCGGTCTATCGACTCACCTGAGCTGCTGAGCTCAGCAGCAACAGCAGCAGCAACTGAACCTCTGACGACGCGCCAACCCCCCACGCACAGGTCGGCGCCAAGAAGGCGCAGCTCACGGCCGCCAACCTGTTCGTGTCGGGCATCCTGGCTGGTGCCTTCATCGCGTTCGGCGCCTTCCTCACGTGCAGCGTCCAGGGCGGCCTCCAGAGTGAGTTTTGCCGCCTGCCGCGTGACCGCTACCGCGTGCGTCGTCACCAAACGCTCGGAGAGGTCACCCTCGGTGTTCCACCCCCTCATATCGCTCCCTGGCCGCAGGCCTGGTGCCCACGCTGCCCGGCGTGGTCAAGCTGATCGGCGGTCTTATCTTCCCCGTGGGCCTGACGCTCGTGACGCTGAGCGGCGCCGAGCTCTACACGGGCAACACGGCGCTCATCCCAATGTCCATCTACGAGAAGCAGGCCACGGTCGGCGGCATGATGCACAACTGGTTCTGGTCGTACTTTGGCAACTTTGTCGGCTCGCTCATGATGGTGGCGGCGGTGGCGGCCACCGGCATCCTGGCCGGCAACCCCGTGCCCGTCAATGTGTCGGAGATGAAGGCCGGCCTGCCCTGGCTGACGGTGCGTTGCGCTGGTGTGCGGAGTTCTGGCCTCAACTGTGCTTCTGTCGGCGCGAGGACGCCCTGCTCACCCCGTTCTCCCATCTGCTGCGCGTTCCCACCACCTGCAGGCCTTCATCCGCTCCATCCTGTGCAACTGGCTCGTGTGCATGGCCGTGTGGAACGCCGCGTCGGCCACCACCCTGCCCGGCAAGATGCTCGGCCTCTGGGGCCCCATCGCCACCTTCGTCACCATCGGCCTGGTGAGTCCCCCAATCTGCGACTTGCCCCCGCCTCACTCGCAAAGGTCGCTGGACCCTGAGCTCATTCTGTCGCCCTCCTCGGCGCCCCCCGTTTGACGCTCTTTTCAGGAGCACTCGGTGGCCAACATGTTCTTCATCCCCATGGGCATCGTGCTGGGTGCCAAGGTGACGTTCAGCCAGTTCCTCTGGAACAACCTGCTGCCCGTCACGCTGGGCAACACCATCGGCGGCTTTGTCTTTGTCGGCACGGCCTTCGCCTTCATCCACGGCAGCTTGGGCAAGAAGCAGCAGCCCGCGGCGGCCAACGCGGCGGCTAACTAAGCTTGTGTGTTGCGGCCACGCGTAGCGGCGGCGGCGAGAGTTCTACCTAGAGAGGCGGCCGCCGGGGTTGGAAGATGGGGTCCGAGTTCAGGGGTAGGCGTGGGGCGGTGCGCGTTTCACGCGCGTGCCGCGAGTGAGCTGCGGGCTGAGGCGCGGCCTGCGTTGGTGGTGGGCTGGGGGACTCCAACTGGGGTCGCTGCCAGCCCCCCAGAGATATGGCCCTGGACAAAGAGGAGGCAGGTGCCGTTGCGACGCGAGTTTTCTTTTTGCCTTGCGTGGGCTCGCCCCTCCCAGGGAGAGCTCCCAGGAGTTGTGGGGAAGAAGGGGGCAGAGAGCCAGCGGCGGGTGGTTTGCCGCGACAATCTGGTGGTGGTCCTGTTGCCGGCGCGGGAGGCTCACTCACCCCCAGCACGAGCAGCGCTGGGGAGAGCAGTGCCCTGCGCCGGGCGTTTTTCCTCAACCAGATGGGCACCACATGTCGTCGCGTCGTTGTGTGGCATCGGGTGGCAGGTGGCGTCTCACCACACCCGCTGCCGCTAGCAACAACGTGCCTGGCCGCCGCTGCTGCTGCTGTTTTGATGTCGTGGAGCGTCCTCTTTCCCGTGTGTGTGTGTGTGTGCGTGCCTCCCCTGTGTGCGCCGGCTCTCTCTGCATCGTCAAAACATCCCCGTCACCTTGTACACACGCGCGTTGCTGGGGGGTGTTGAGGGGATACGTCAGGAGGGGAGGTGGTGGGGTTTGAGTGCGTGCCGAGGAGAGCAGCGCTTTTTGCCGAGTCCGTGACCACCTCTTCCCGCCACGCCACTACTGACCGTGGGGGGTGGAGCACACTACCGACAGCATTCGCGAGAGAGGGTGACCTGTTGACATATGGTTCCATTTGATTGGCTCTGTTCCGCGGGTGCCAAGGCGCACCTTGCAAAGGCAAAAAGCGATCGTCGACGTTGCAGGCCAGAGCAGTGAGAAAGCGAGCAAGCAGAGGTCACTGAGCAGCACGGGCAGAGGACGCATGAGTCACCGGTCGCTGCGCCGCCGCTTGGCAGAGCACGGCGGGCCCCCCAGCACATAGGTGTAGAAGAGGAACCAGAGCACCAGCGGCAGCACGATGGCGGCCCATGCCACGAGGAACCAGACGCGCCCGAAGAAGCCGCACACCGTGGCGATGACGGCAAAGGGCAGCCAGGTGTGCAGGAGGCCGCCCAGCGAGGTGTAGCGCCCAAACAGAAAGACGAGCGCCGCCAGCTTCACCATGTCCCTGCACCAGCAGTGTTGTCCACGGGGCAGGGACATGAACGAGACACGTGGAGCAGCAAGACAGCGTCACGCAGCAGCCCGCCAACCGCACTGCTGATGCTTTGTCTCTGGGGAGCGTAAGCGCTGGATGACCGGTGTCCCTCCCTCAGTGTCTCACCCTGGGGCCTCCGCGGGCAACTCAGGGTGGCTGGGGGGCAGCCCTTGCCCAGCGTTACACCCCACCGCCCGTATGGGCGTTGGGGTGGCTGGGGGTGCCAGTGTGGCGGTCT
>VFQP010005972.1_pt1 | contig 10265 bp, 13 predicted proteins | sample 3512351 | NCBI WGS metagenome assembly VFQP01 (sample SAMN10412372, study PRJNA504923) | tailings metagenome | isolation source: Relicate 1 Philex TSF1 revegetated site | place: Philippines: Tuba, Benguet | collected 2017-08-29
CCTCCGCGCCTGCGAAAAGAAAAAAACAACAGAGGAAGGCACAGCAGCGGTCAGCGACGCTCACGGCGCGCGCCACGTCTCCTTTGTGCCTGCGAATGAGGAGGCAATGAGACGGCGTGCAGGCAGCACTCGCAGTCAGGGACGTTGCGCCAGAGCGGCCGCAGCCTTGCCATGCCTCCTCCACAGCGCACGGCACACCCTATGTTCGCCACCATGCTGCAGGCGTGGTCTAAGCCCTAACAGCCCTGAGAAACCGCTCACTCACCGGTCACGCCGCCCGCCGCCCTGGGCTGCTGCGGCTGCAACTCGACCGCCGCCGCCACGGCGCCGCCGCCGCCCGCCTTGCCCGCCACGTTAGGGTTTGCGTCGGGGCCTGCCGCCGCATGGGCGCCGCCCTCGTCCTCGTCGTCACTGAAGGGGTCCTTGATGCCGGCGGCGGCGGCGGTGGGGTGGCCGCCGTGGCCGCCGCCAAGCCCTCCCACGCATGCGGCGAAGAAGCCGCCGAGCCCTAAGCCGCCTCCGTGGTGGTGCGGCGGCGGCGCCGCCGGGGTTGCGGCGGCGGTGGTGGTCGTGGCGGGCGGGGAGGACTTGAGTAGGAGCCCTGCGAGGCGGGGTGCAGAAAACCTTCGTTCTGGTCCGGAAGGCAGGCGAGGCGGTGAGCTGGTGAGCAGGTGTCGGGGCAAGGGAGGAGGGAGGAGGAGGCAGCGCCGAACGGGATGCGAGCAGCACGGTGCTCCCACGTGTTCGCTTTATGAAGCACTGTGCGCTGGGCGTGGCATGCTGTGCTGTGCTGTGCTGTGCTGTGCTGTGCCGTCGCTCGCCGCTCACCCGCCAGGCCGCCGCGCGGCGTGACGCCGCCGGCCGGGCTGCTGGCGCCCGTGGTGTGAGGCGGCGTGAGGCCCAGCTTCTGGCCAACTGCCGGCTTGCGCACCGCCACGCCTGCGCAACGTCGCAGGGGCCAGCCACCACACGATTAGTCATCGCGAATGGAGGGGAGGAAGCCTCTTTTCCTTGTTCCGCACGTCTCTTTTCCTTGTAACGCCGAAGCTTTGTGTGGGCGCACACCTTGACCCTAAACCGCCGCATGCTCACCCGGCAGCGTGTTGATGAGCGGCAGGCGCGCAAACGCGCCCGGCAGCGGCACCAGCGGCCCGCCGCCGCCGTGCGCGGTGCCGCCGTAGCCGCTGCCGCCTCCCCACGTGGCGGCGGCGGACGACGGCACGGCGCCAGACTTGAAGCTGCCTAGGGTTGGCTGCCCCACCAGCGCCGCCATGGGGTGCAAAACCTGCGTCGCGCTGTTGTACCGCTGGTACACCTGCACGCATGTCGCAAAACAGGCGGCGAGGTTCAGGACCAGACCCTAAAGCCCTAACGCAACATCCCTAACCGGCATGCGCAAGCCCTCTCACCCTGGGGCTGTCGCCGGCGTCCTCCGTGTCGCTGCCCGACGGCACCGACCCCCCGGCGGGGCCAAAGCCCTCCTTCCCATGCGCCGGCAAAGCCCTAACCGCCGCCCCCGCCGCCGCGTCGGCCACGCCGCTGCTGTTGGGCGCCTGCTGCGGCTGCAGGCCCTCGTCCAGGGCCGACGTCAGCGAGGGCATGAGCGAGTGCATGTTGAGCATTTGCTGCGCCACGCGCTCAGCCGGGTGCCGCGCGGAGGGGGTTGCCTGAAGAAGCAACGCCTGCTGCTGCTGCTGCGCCGACTGCTGCGCGAACGCCGACGCCACGTAAGCAGCCGCCGCCGCCGCCGCCGCCCCGCCCGCCGCCGCCAAGCCCTCTGCCGGCGGCCGCGCGGCCGTCCCGCTGCCGCTTCCGCTGGCGCGGCGCTCCGCCTCCCTGCCGCCGTTGGCCAGGGCGCCGTTTTGCGCCGGGGCGGCGACGGCGGGGAGGGGGAAGTGTTCAGAGGAGGCCTGGGGCGGGAGCGCCGCCGGCGGCGGCGGCGGCGGAGGCGCCGTCCCCGCGGGCGTGGGGGCGGAGTTGTGACTGCTGACGGACAGCTGCAGCTGCTGCTGCGCCGGCGGCGGCTTGGAGGGCGCGCCTGCCTGCTGCTGCGCCTCCTGCTGCGGTTGCTGCGGTTGGTTGAGGTGGTTGGGGGGCGGCAGTTGGGAGTTGCTGAGCGCGACGCGCTGCATGGAGGGCGAGGGGCGGCCGAAGTCGCTGCTGGTGTCGCGCGAGTGGTGCTGCCGGTGGAGGCTGTGGTTAGGGTACAGCGTCGCATGGGGGTGAGGGTTTGGCGCGCTGTCGCGGTGGCTGAGGCGGTCGTCGTGGGTGTCGAGGAGGAGCGAGGGGAAGTGCCGCGAGGGGAGGGCGCCGGGGGGGTTGCCGGCGCCATCGCTGTCGCCGTGGGCGGCGCCGTCGCCGCCGTGCCCTAAGAGGGCTTGCGGGGGCTCGCCCATTGGGGGCGCGCCCATGAGCGAGGAGGGGTCCTGGCGCGCTTGCGCACGCGCGCGCACGACGCCGACGGTGCGGCTCTGCGCGCGCAGTGCGGTGAATGCAGGGACCAGGGCTTAGGGCTTGGGGCCGGCGGCGGATCAGAAAGAAGAGCAGGAAAGCGGTACGAGCACGAGGGTTCGTAAACCTGGGTGAGCTTTGCTGCCCCAACCCCCGCGCTCTTCTTCGTTTCCTCTCCACGTTGCCCCCCACGCACACACACCAAAGGCTGGCCTCACAGACAGCGCTCTGGTCCTCTGTCTGGTCTCTTTTCAACCCCTGGCAACGACGGGCGCTCTCACCTGGGTGTTCTTGCCGCCGCGCCCGCCACGCTTGAGCTTGTCGCCCAGGATCTTGAGCTTGGCCAGGCCCAGGATGTCCTGCATGCGCGTCAGGGTTTAGGGTTTAGGGCCCAGGTGGCATCAGCGCTCGCTCGTGCCAGGCGGGAAACGTGCGGGAGCTGTTGGACCTCCCATCGCGGCGCGGCGGCGCGGTGGCATTCCGTCGTGGGCGCGCGGTGCGCATGGGGGAGGTCAGGGCGGGAGGGTTTAGGGGCGCACCTGGATGCGCTGCTCGTCAAAGTGGAGGCTGCGCATGCGCTGCTCGATGACGGCGAGCTGCTTGTCCAGCTCTGCAGGGCGAGGGCCGACGCGCGCATGGAGATAGGGTTTAGGGCTTAGGGTCTTCGAGTTGCTCAGCCCCGCTCCCCCGCCACGCAACACGAGCGCTGTCGCGTTTGTGCTCGGGGCTCGGTGCACGAAGTGGCCCAGCGGCGTCCGCCGCCCCAAACCCTAGCCCAAGCCCTAACAGGCCCAGGACGCACCGGCCTTGTTGGAGAAGACGTCGAAGTTGACGGGCAGCTTCTCGGCGTGCTGCGCGGCGGCTGCGGCGGCGGCGCCGCCCTGCTGCCGCCCCAGCGTGGGCACAGCGTGCAAAGCGGGCGCGGCGTCCGCCGCCGCCGCCGTAGCAGCGGTGGCCACGCCGTTGCCGTCGGCGCCTGCAGCGGCGAAACGCAGCGTCGGCCAGCGCAAGCAGCACGCGTGAGGGAGGGGAGGCGAGGGCTTGAGCGCCATGCATGCGTGTGAGGGCTTGCGCTGACCTGGCGGCCGGGCGGAGGGCGGGACGTTGGTCGCCGTGTCGGTGGCGGGGATGGGCGGCGGTTGGGCGTGGTGGGCGGCGGTTGGCTCGGCGGTTGGGGTGCCGCAGGCCACGCGGCTGTTTTGGAAGGGGGAGGGCATGGCCGCTGGCGCGGCGCCTGCGCGCGAGGTGCGTTTAGAAAGGGAAGAGCGGGTCAGCAAGGCAGGTGGCATGCGTGCAGAGAGGAAGGGGGAGGGCATGGCCGCCGGCGCGGTGCCACAGATCTGCGTCAGTCAGAAGAGGGAGGGGCTGCGATAGCAGTGGTGAGGCTGGCGTGCTTGCAGAGAGGAAGGGGCGAGGGCAAGGCTGCGGGGGTGGTGCCAGCACCAGAGCACATGCAAGCGGTGATGGTGGTGGTGTGCAGAGAGCGCACGGGCCGCTGGGGACCGTGCGTGCGTGGGGGACGGCGGGGTCTGTCTGAGCGGGGTCAGACCCCTCCAACTGGCGTGTTGCGCGGTTTCGTGGGTGGCACGCCCTCCCGCCAGAGCCCTCACCTGGGGTGCAGGAAAGCCGCATGCGCCGCCGACGGCGCGTCGTTCGACTGCAGCCCCTCAAAACCCTAACCCGCATGTCCAAGCCCTCACCTGGGGTGAAGGAGAGCCCGCTGCCGCCGCGCGTCCCCGCCGGCGCCTCACTGGAAAGGTACGCCGGCGGTACGGGCGAGGGGCGGCGGTACGAATCCCCCGAAACGAGGTCTTGCATGGCGGTGCCGGCGAGGTGGTCCGCCGCCAGCGGCGTGCTCCTGCGCCATGAGGATGCTTAGGGCTTGCGTTTATGGCTTGACCTGGAACGACACCGCACGCCGCCTCCGCGCCCGCAACCCAACCCTAGCCTCAACCCTAAGCCCCACGCGTGCATGCGCCGCCGCACCTGTTGCCCACCAGCAGCCCCAGAGGCGCGCTTCCCATCTCCCCGCCCAGCCCGATGCCGCCGCCCGCCGCGGCCGCCTCCGCCGCCAGCTTGGCCTTGTGCCGCGCGCAAAAGTGGATGCCCAGGAGCAGCGAGTAGTCCATCACGCCCGCCGCCTCCAGGAACGCCACGTCTGACGCCAACTGCCGGTGCAGCCTGCGCCGCGCACATCGTCGCACAACACAGGTGTCAGCATCGACCGCGCCGCGCCAAAACAGGAGGGCGCCGCCGCCCGGACGGGCGGGCGCAGCGGGCGCGGCAAACGCCGCCGGGCTCAGCGCGGGGCAGGGTTAGTTTAATGGAGGGTGGATTAGGGTTTAGGGTGACGCACCGCTCATGCAGCTCCTTGGGCAGCTTGATGGCCATGTCGAGGTCCAGGTCCTTCCACACCGTCTTGGTGTCCTGCTCGTCCATGGGCCCCGCCGTGCGGTCGTGCGTGCTGCCCTGCATGGCGTGGCGGTTTAGGGTTTTGTGCGGGGGTATCCCCGAGTTAGAACCCTGGCGTCCCCTCGCGCGCAGAGGGGACGCGACGGCCAACCGAACCCCAACCGCCGGGGCCAACCGCCGGGGGCGGTTGGAAACCGACACCCACCTTGAGGTCGAACTTGCGGTGGATCTGCAGGTCGGTGTTGAACACGTTGCCCATCACCACGAAGCGCACGGTGCGCCCGTGCACCTGCACCGCCGCGAGGGCACAGGGCACGCCATGCGCGGCGTTAGGGCTTGGCACGTGGCACCACCACTGGCACCAACCAGGGCAATAGCTTGCAACGAGGGCGAGGGCGGGGCTGGTTGCCGGGGCCAACCGCCAAAAAAACCGCCAACCGCCGCACCTGCTTGACGCCGTACACGCCGTAGAAGCGGGGCACCAGCGAGTCCCGGTGCGTGCTCATGTGCTTGTAGTACTGCGGCGGGACAAAAGCGACGACGACGATGGCACACCCACACAACTCATCACAACCGCCGAGTTGCACCTGTACGCCGCGCCAGGCTGCGCTCCCGCTGAGGACATCGCTTGGCGGGCGTTGCTAGGCATCCCGAAAGATAACGGGGCGCGGAGCTAGCCAAGCTGCGGCGAGGGCGCCGAACGGCGGTTGCCCTGGACGGGAGGCAAGCCCTGACTGGGAGTCCTCACCATGGGCAGCATGGTGATGAGCGTGTGGATCTCGCTCTTGCGCATGGTCTTGACGAGGAACTTCTGGTCGTCCGACAGGAAGATGCATGCCGGGCTTTTCGCTGCGAGGCATCCGACACGCCCGGTAGCTGGGCTACGGCACCGAGGTGTCCACAGCGGATGCAAGCACCGCAAGCACCCACACCGCACCCGCTCTTGCCCGGCGAGTTGAGCTGCCGCAGCGCGTGCGAGCCGGCCAGGGAGAGCATGTAGTCGGCGTCGCCGACGCCCCACGACATGCGCAGCGCGTGGAAGACCTGCATGGGGATTTGCATCGAGGGCGGGAGGAGGGCCAAGTTTGAGGGGTCTGGGGGCAGGGGGGGGCGCGCGGAGTTCCCGCCCAGGGTTGCGGGGCGGGGTTGCGGGGCCTGTGAGTGTGGCCGCATGGGAGGGTGTTAGGGTTTGGGTTAGGGTTGAGGGCGGCGCGCACCTTGGGCGCGTACTCCTTCCACTTGAAGTCGGACGAGGGGTGCGCTGGTGTGCTCGAGCTGCGTGCGGGAGGGAGGGCGAGGGCGCACACCATGGATTAGGGCTTAGGGCTCAGGGGATCAGGGCACAGCGCTGTCGCAACCGTGGAAACGCACGAGCGAGCGCGGAAGTCGAGCGCGCGTGCGTAACGAGCTCGACGGACCGCGAGGGGACAGTTAGGGTAGAGGCATGCATGGGGTGCCCATGCCAAGCCCTCACCTGCCGGCCGAGGGAAAAAAGATCTTGGACTTGAAGCTGAAGTCCCAAGGCTCCATCTGGATCTGTGCAGGCGTTACGCATCCCGAGGGGGGCGTGGGAGCAGGAGGAGAGAATGAGGGCGGGAGCGGGAAGGGAGGCTGTTGTTGGGAGCGAGGGCGTGAGATGAACCGCGTAGCGGTGCACAGGGGACTCAGCGCCAGCCAGCACCACGCGCAGTAGGGCAGTTGCCAACGAGCCTCCGCTTCTGCATTGCCGGTGCACAGCAAATGAGGAGGCGCACCTGCGGCGCCGAGGCGTCCTGGTGTGGCTGCGGCAGCTCTCGCGCCTGCTGCGCCGCCGGCTCCTGCCCATGCGGCGGCGGCGGCGGCAAGCCCTCGTTGGGGTGCCCGACCGGCGGCTGCGCCATGCGCCCGATGGCCTGCCGGATGCCCAGCTGCAGCCGGATCATCAGGTCGTACCTGCAGGCCCACCCGCATGGGTCAGGGCTTTAGGGCTTAGGGCTTAGGGGTTGCATTTGCGCTCTGTGCGCTGAAGACATCCCCGACGCACCCCCGCCCCGCGCGTTTCCGGCGCCGAAAAAACGAATGCGAGCGCCGCGCCGCGCATATGTCGTGCCCTTGGGCTTGGGGCTCAGGTTAGGGCTCACCCGGGCATGCCCTTGTAGATGAGCTGCCCCGCCTTTTGCTGCAGCTTCTTGCCCATGCCCAGCGCCCGCTTGACGCTCCGCTTGACGCGCTTGCTGCGGGGCTCCACCTGCATGGCGGTTAGGGCTCAAGGGCTTAGGGCTCAGGAACCCACCCATGCACACCACGCGCCGCGCAGCGGAACCGGCGCGCGGCCGGCTGCGAGGGTGCTGAGAACGGCGCGAGGATCCCGTCCCTGTTGCGCCAACGCCTCCATGCCCGCAAACCCTAAAGGCCCTAAAGGACCGAGCGCGCACCTTGCTGGTGGCGCGCGCCTCCTTGCTGTTGGCCCACACGTCCTTGAAGATGGCCTTGATGTCCTCGTGGGTGAGGCGGTCCTCGTGGACGAGGCGCCCGTCCTCGAAGCGGCGGATGTACAGCACGCGGCCAGGCCGCTCGTGGGCGTGCGCGGGGTGCGTGATGGCGCCGGCGGAGGAGGGCACTGCGCGCGTCAAACACGCCCAGTGCAGCAGGAGGGGGGAGGGCAGGCAGTGAGGGTGCTGGGGTGCTGGTGGGTGTGCGCGGGGTGTACGTGATGGCGCCGGCGGACCACGCCGTGCGCAAGCCCTAAAGAGCCCTCACCTGCCATGATGGAGTCGGCGATGGAGCGGTCGCTGGTGGCCGGCACCCGCTCACCGCCGCCGCCGCCCGGCCCCATGCCGTACCCTCGCAAGGGCGCCAGCTGCGAGTGCTGCGCGAGGAGGCAAACAGGGAGGCCCAGACGAATGCAAGCAGGCGGGGCCTCGTGATGGGCGCGACGATGCGCTGCGGTGCGGTGAGGGCGTGACACCAATCCTGACTGTCTAGCCAGGGCACATATGTGCCACCTCTGGCAGGCAGAGCGCAGCGCACTGGCGCCTCCCCATCCCTAACCCATCCCGTGCCAAGAGGCAGCGCACTGACGCCTCCCCAGCCCTAACCCTCTCCGGTTTGGCAGCAGGGCCCTCTCGCTAGAGCCTAGGAAGACATGGGCGCCTCCCCAGCCCTTGCCGTAGAGGCAGCGCGCTTCGTCTCACCGGCGCCGAGGGCGGGACGTAGAGGTTGGACACTGACGCCTTTTCGTAGCTGATGTGGCGGGCGGCGGCGTCGGCAGGCACCCAGTTGGTGGGCTGGCCGCTGGTCTGGGAGGGCAGCGGCTGCGCGACGCTCGGCCACGGCGACACCTGCGGCGCGTGGCGCCAAGCACAGCGGCGCGGCGACCTAAGCTTGACTTTGCTCGTGCCAGGAAGGGAGGGGCGAGGGCGAGGACGACGCATCCATAGGGGGTCATTTCAGCGCAAGCGAGCGTGTGCAGGAAGCAAAAGCCCTAACTCAAGCCCTGAGGTGCGCGGCGCACCTGCGGGGACGACGTGCTGCTGTGGCCGGCCGGCGCAGGCCCTAGGCCCATGCCGCCCATGCCTCCAACCCTAGGGTGCGTGCCGGGCTGGCTGACCGAGTGCTGCGTGCGGCCGCCCGTCGGCGTGACCTGCAGGGCGGGGGCACAGCACGCTCAGCACGCTCAGCACGCTCAGCACGCTCAGCACGCTCAAGAGCAGCTGTGCTCCGCTTACGCTGCGCCGACCTTTCCCCCAACGCCCCACGCAACGACGTCGGTAGACCACACGTGCTGAAGGGCCACCTCGGCGCCCCCCAAGAACAGACAGACGAAGGCAGAACAGACGCAGACAGAAGCGTCTTACCGGGCTGGCGGATGGCGGCGAGGGCCCCTGGTGCTGCGTGCCCTGCACCCGCGGTGACGCCAGCGGCGACGACTGCCCCCGCAGAAACGCCTGCTGCTGCGGCAGCGGCGGCGGCGGCGGCTGCAGCGCCGCCGCCGCCGGCAGCGCCCCCGACCCGCCGTGCACGCTGCCCTCGCCGCCCGACCCCCCCGCAAACCCTAACGCCGTGTTGACTGACAGGCGCGACGGCCGCGCCCGCGCCGGCAGCCGCCCCGGCGAGTGCGCCGCCGCCGCCGCTGCCGCCGCGCCGCCCTGCTGCTGCTGCGGCGGCGAGAACGGTGGCGGCAGACCTGAGCCCGACGCCGCCCGCCGCTCCGCCGCCGCCGCCGCCGGCTGCGGCTGCGGCGACCCCTGCGGGGACGACAGCGGCGGCGGCGGCGGCGAGAGGAGCTGCACGGAAGCTGCCGCCGCCCCGCCGCCCGGCGCCGGCGGCGCCCGCAGATCCACCGAGCAGCTGGCCGGGGCGCCACCGCCGCCCTGGTCGGCGCCATTGCCTGTCGAGGCAACGCCGCCCTCTGGCAACGCCTCCAGGTACCCCGCCGGGGCAAAGCTAATCATGCTGAGGTCCACCGTCACCTCGTGCTGCATGGCGCCGCTGCTGCCGCCGCCGCCGTGCATGCCAAGCCCTAGGCTAGGGCCCCGCGCCGCGGCGCCGCCGTTGGCGCCGCCGGCGGGTGTCGGAGGCTGTAGCAGGAAGGCGTTGGCGCCCGCGCCGTCGGCTGGCGCCGCCGCCGCCGCCGCCGCCTCGGCTGCGCCACCGCCGCCGCTGCCGCTGCCGCGCTTCGCGACGTCCGCTGCATCGCCGCTGGCGGAGGCGCGCCCCGCCACCGAGCCGCCGCCCAGCGCGACGCTCGACGGCGCCGTGGGCAGCAGGCCCACGCTGGCGGTGGGCGCGGTGAGCGCGCTGTTGGGCGGCGCCGGCGCGAGGTGGAGGGACCCCCCTGGGGAGGGGAGGGCGCTGCCGAGGGCCGGCGGCTGCAGTGAGTGCGGCGTGCGTGGCGTGGCGGCGGCGGAGCCGCCGCCGCCACCGCCGCCGCCGCCGCCAGCGAGCGTCGCCGCCAGCGCCAGCGGCGCCGACGCCGACAGCGTCAGCGCGCCCTGCATCAGGGCACAGGACCCGCACGGCGGTTTAGGGCATGCGCCTGCGCGAGGGCACGAAATTTCGCGGGGCTTGTGCGCGGCGCTCCTTGCCGTGCGTACCTGGAGGCTGCCGCTGCTGTGCGCATGCTGCTGGTGGTTTAGGGCTTGCGCCGCCTCCTGCGCCTTGACGGCGGACAGTGCGGCGGCGAGCGGCCCCGGTTGGATCTCATTGCTGTGGCGCGATGGAGCGTGCGGCTTGGGCTGGGACGAGGCGGCCGCCGCCGCTCCCGCCGCCGCTGGGCTGGCGGCGGCAGCGGCGGCGTCCGGCGCCGCGGTGGTGGCGGGCGGCGACGGCGGCGGCGGCAGGAAGCGCCCCGACGCCGAGCGAAGGATGGGCTTGCTCCTGTCCACCTGCACGTTGCATGGGGGGTGAGAATGAGGGCTTTG
>VFQP010005973.1_pt1 | contig 10264 bp, 17 predicted proteins | sample 3512351 | NCBI WGS metagenome assembly VFQP01 (sample SAMN10412372, study PRJNA504923) | tailings metagenome | isolation source: Relicate 1 Philex TSF1 revegetated site | place: Philippines: Tuba, Benguet | collected 2017-08-29
GCCCAGGGCAGGCAAACTACGCCCGGGAAGCCAGGACGTGAGGTTCTCAGGACAAGGCCGTCATCATCAAGGGCGAAGCAGAAGCCATGGGCTCACAGTGCACTGCCAGCCCGCACACCCTTCCGCCAGGCGTGCTCATTCCCGGGCCGCGTACTGCTACGCGCGCAGGCGGCCCGCGGCAAGAAAAATGCTCCAGTGTGCGTGGCGCCGCCGCGCTCACGCCGCGCCGACGAGCTGGCGGCTGCTGCTGCTGCCCACGATGGGCTTCTTGCCCAGCAGCAGCGCCGCGGCGCGCTCGGCGATCATGACGACGGGCGCGCCCGTCTGCCCGCCGGGGATGAGCGGCATGACGCTGGCGTCCACCACGCGGATGTTGGACAGGCCGTGCACGCGCAGGTCCTCCGAGTTGACGACCGCGCTCCTGTCCGACGACGAGCCCATCCTGCGGCCACCACAGACGCGCGCACGACCGTCGAGCGGCATGATGGTTCGAGCTCCGAGGGGCGATACGCGCACCCATCTTGCGGGTCAGGGCTTCCGTCACGCACTTGCAGGTGCCCACGAGGGCGTTGCCGCTGCAGGCCGAGACGCGCACGTAGTCGTCCAGGTCGGCGTCCGTGGTGGCCTTGGGGCCGGGGAAGCGCTCCTCCGTCACGTACTGGCTCAGCGGCGCCGACTCGGCGATGCGGCGCGAGATGCGGATGCCCTCGCGCAGCGTCGCCAGGTCCTTTTGCCCGGCGTCCGTCAGGTAGCCGAGGTCCACGCTGGGGAGCTGGTAGGGGTCCGTCGACCGGATGGCTGCGTCGATGGGCAGGCACGCGCACGGGCGAGATCGTCAGAGCACGCGCGACCGGGCGCGGCGCCACAGGACTTGAGTCAGATCGGAAGGGGGCACTCACTGACGGAGCCGCGGCTCTTGGGGCGCACGGCGAGCAGCTGCATCGTGATGCCGCACGGCCACGAGAGGCCGCGGCGCTTGAGCTCGGCGAACTGCGGCGGCGGCGGCGCGGCGCGCGGCGAACACACGTCTTTGTCAGCGCAGCACCTTCGCCGCGCCCACCTCGCGCTCCCACGCGCAGCCACGGCCCCTCGGCGCACACACCTTGATGTACGACTGGATGGCGTCAAAGTCCAGCGCGGCGCCGCACACAAAGCGTATCTGCAGGTCCGGCTCGCCCGAGCCTGCATGCGCGGGACCCAGTTCACCGCACGACCCACTCTCAACTTCCATGCGTCACCAACCGAACGCCCAACCGGCTGGCCCCTGTCACTCAACTCCGGACCAGGGCCACGCCAACCGACGCCCTGGCTGGTGGCAAGAGTGCGCACGCACCCGTGGTGGACACAAAGGCGCCGCGGTCGCAGCCCGTGGTGGCCAGCGGGCCGCGGCGGTTGATGGCGTAGTTGATCACCTCCTGGATGCGGATGTTGCCCTTCTTGTCGTAGATCTGCGACGTGACGGCCAGCTGGTCGTACTTCTCGTCGGTGCGCGCCGCGTACAGCGTGGCCGGGTGGTCCTGCGCAGCGGCAGCAACGCACGCACGCTCCCACCACACACACGCCGTGAGCCACCACGTCTCCGCGCCAGGCGAGGAGCTGCGGTGCTGCCGTGAAGCGCCGGCAAAGCCTGTGCGTCACGTCGCTGCTGGGGCTGGGTGAGAAGCAAGGCTGCTGGGCGCGCGCAGTCATACGTGCGGGGCGCTGCTGCGTGCTCACCTGGAGGTTGGCTCCCACGCCGGGCAGGTCGGCCAGCACCTGGATGCCGTGCTCGGCCAGCGTGGCGGCGGCGCCGACGCCCGAGAGCTGCAGGATGTGCGGCGTGTGCACGGCGCCGGCGCACATGAGCACCTCGCCGCCGGGCGCCAGCTCGGCGGTGAAGCGCTCGCCCAGCGTGTTGTCGGCCGTGGAGAACTCGACGCCCACGGCCTTGGGCTGCTGCTGCTGCGACGACTTGTCAAAGTGCACCTTGGTCGTGCGCGCCTTGGTGACGACCTGCGGCGCGGTCGCCAGGAAGGGCGGTGTGAGGGAGACGCTCCCCAGGGGTGGACTGGCCGCGCCGAGGTGGTGGTGACGGTGCCACCGCCACCACACTCCGCTCTCTCTCTCTCTCTCTCTCTACCTTGAGGTTGCCGCGGTTGATGGCGGGCTTGAGGTAGGTGCGGTAGGCGTCGGCGCGCTCGCCCTTGCGCTGCGTCACCTGGAACTCGCCGTAGCCAGCCTGCGCCCAACGCAACGCGTCCGCCCACACAGCACACACCCATGTCAAGTGCTGTGTTCTCGTGATAGGTGCAGCACGCGCTGCATGCGTCGCCCCTAGGGGCGCGCGCTTGACCTGGGGGCGGCTCCAGTTGTTGAAGTCGGGGTTGGGCGAGAGGCCGGCGGCGGCGCACGACTTGAAGAACTCGTCAATCAGGGGGTTCTGGTACCTGGGGCGCTCCGTCTGCATGGTGCCGCCCTGGCCGTGGTACGGCGCCGGGCCTGTGCATGCGCATGCATGGCCCCAGCGCCACGCGTCGCGCCGAGATTCACTCCGTGACCCTGCTGCGGACGGGCCTGGCGCTGCTGCTGCTGCTGGGTGGGTGCACGTCCCCCGTGCGGCGAGGCGCACCGTCGGCGTAGTTCTCGGCGCCGATGAACCAGTCGAGCAGCTCCTTGCTGCTCCACCCCTCGAGGCCCCACGCGTCGTAGTCGGCCGGCGTGCCGCGGTGGTACAGAGTGGCGTTGGTGCACGACGAGCCGCCCAGCGTGCGGCCGCGCGCCAGGTACACCTGCCAGCGGGGGTGGCCAGGCCGAGCGCGCACAGGTCGTGGGGGCGCGCTGCGCGCGCTGAGGTGGCGCCGGCCAGCTGTCGAGGCTCGCCCGACCATCACATCAGCAGACGACAGGAGGCTCACCTCACGGGCCTTGAGCTCCCTCTGCGTCTTGGACATGAGGCCCCAGTCCAGCACCGGGTGCTTGAAGAGGCGCGTGAGCGCGGCGGGCACGGCGATCTCCAGCGAGTCGCCGCTGCCTCCCGCCTGTCTCAGCAGCAGCAGCATGGTGCGGGGACAAGGCCGCATGCTCACGTCTAGGCCTCCCTGCATCCCCTGCAGGGATCCCCTGCCGCGCTGCCAGCTGGGCAGCAAAATCTGAGTCTGCTCACGGCCCCTCAAAGCCACCCCGGCGGCGCCATCGGACGCCCAGCAAGCTGCACGATCGCCTCTGCGCATCTGAGCGGGCCGCCATCGCTGCTCGCGGCGCAAGGATGCCACGAGCGCGCGCCACTTTGGGTGCGCGCACCTCGAGCACCAGCACCCGCTTGTTGCTGCCCTCCTGCGTGAGCCTGTTGGCCAGCACGCATCCGGCGGTGCCTCCGCCCACGATGATGTAGTCGTACTTCTCGCCGGCCACCGGGCTGGCCGCTGCTGCCACGCGCACGCTGCTCAGACGGCCCACGCCGCGAGCTGCGGGCGCCACAGCACGGACCCACTCGCGTCCAGGAGTGAGGATTGGCGGCGATCGCAAGTGCCCTGACTGGCCCCATCGCGCAGAGGCGCGCTTCCCAGCGCCAATGGCCGTCGTTCGTTGGTGGACTTTCGCCATCGCCTTTTCACCCCGACTGCGCACCCACCAGCGGGGCGCGCGGATGGCCTGGTGTGGGCCTTGGATGGCGCCGTCATCCCCTGGGCGCCGCCACGGCGCTGCATCGTCCCGCGCTGCATCCTTCCTTGGCTCCTGCAGCGGCTGTCAGAGAGCAGCCCCCGTGTCCGAGAGATCGACTTGGCCGATCTGGTGCAGCGAGCTGCAGCCTCGGGTGCGTGGCGATGCGGGAGCCCCTGCTGCGCTTGGCGATCGGGATCAACTTTTCGCATGCAGATTTACGAGGTCTTGCGAGAGTCTGCACCTGAGCAGAGCCTGCGGCGTGGGAGTCAAGCACCTCACAATTACGTGCTCCAGCTGCTCTGACCCTCCGCCGCTCTTCTTGGCCCCATCGGGCCCCACCACACACCTCCTTGTGCTCCCACGGGAACGCGTGGCGCCATGGCGGAGCACGAATTCCCGCCCAACTTCCTCAAGGGCATCGCGCTGAGCGTGTTCCAGAACTCTGGCGACCTGCGGTCCAACTGGACGGACTACATCAAGAAGAAGAACTACCTCGGGCAGGCGGAGCACAAGGCGGCCTTCGCCAAGGCCTCGGACTTTTGGAACATGTGAGGAAGCAACAGCTGCCAGGAGCTCGCCAATTTTGGCCGTTAGATGTGAGCAGCAGTGAGCACACGAGCGCGGGAACCCTTGCTCTCCGGCGCGCACGGCGCAGGTACGAGGCGGACATCAAGACGGTCAAGGCGCAGGGCGCCAACTCCTTCCGCTTCTCCTTCGAGTGGGCCAGGCTGGAGCCCGACGCGTCCGGCAAGTTTGACGAGGAGGCCTTTGTCCGGTGCGTCCGAGCTGGCTGAGCTCACCTCCGCGGATGCATGCGCCCGCGCCACCCCCCCCAGTATGCAGCATGGCCGTGGCGACGACTGGTGGCCTACCTGTGCGTGCAGGTACGGCCAAATCATCGACTGCATCATCGCGCACGGGCTGGAGCCCATGGCCACGCTGCACCACTTTGTGCACCCCTCGTGGTTTGAGGCCCTGGGCGGCTTCACCAAGGTGCGCAGGCCCAGCAGGCCATGGTGGCAAGGCGCACGCCACAGCTGCGAGCCGCTGGGGCGCGGCGCAGCCCTGGCGACGAACGAGACTTTTCTCGTGCGCTGGCTGCTGGCCGCTGCCCGGCACAGGAGGAGAACATCCGCCACTTTGTCAGCTACGCCGTGGCCGTCTTCCAGCGCTTCGGCTCACGCTTCAAGCTCTGGTCCACCTTCAACGAGCCCACGGTGCGCGTTGCGTGCTCGCAAGCGGCGCACGCGCCTTCCGTGCGTCCTCCTCCTCAGTGCGCTGCTCAAGCGTCGCCCTGCTGCTGCGGCGACACCCCGCCGTCCCCGCAGTGCTTTTCGTTTGTGGGCTACATCGTGGGGCTGTGGTGCCCGGGCGAGGTGGCCGGCCTGTGGAAGTGCGGCGACGTGCTGCTCAACCTGTGCAAGGTGCGGCCCCTCTCCTCACCCTTAACGCTGGCCCACGCGGGTTCACGACGCGCGCCCTGGCGAGCTGAGCCGAGCACGCGCGGCGCCGGCGCTGCCGTGCGTGCGCCTCCCCCTCCCTTGCACCGGGGCGCAGGCGCACTGCGCGGCGTACCGCGCGCTCAAGCAGCTGCCGGGCGGCCAGCAGGCGTGCGTGGGGCTGGTGCACCAGCACATCCTCTTTGTGCCGCGCCACAACCTGCCCTGGGTCAGGTGCGCGGTGTGTAGCACGCTCGCGCCACTCTTGCGCGTCCCCTGCGGGACCTTGTGTCCTCCTGATGCCTTTTGGAGCCGCCGGGCACAAGCTGCTGCCAAAGCGCCGTGGGGCGTGTGGCCTGCCCTGCAGGTGGCTGTGCAAGTGGATGACCTTTTGGTTCGCCAGCCCCACCATCCTCAAGTTCTTCTCTACGGGCGTCTTTGAGTGGGACGCGCCCTTCCACTACGGCGGGCCCAGGCACCTGTACACCGAGCCGGGCCTGGCGGCGGGGGAGAAGCTCGTCGACTGGTGGGGCATCAACTACTACTCGCGGTGCGGCCCCTTTCAGCGGCCCTGCTTGCTCACGCCCTGCCAGCACTGGCAAAGCACCGCGACGCGTGCGGCCGCAAGCGTTGATCTCCTGCCCGGGGCTGCGTTCTGGCCCGTCGCCGCGCACGCGCAGGCCGGCGGTGCACTGGAACTTCAGCATGGGCGCCAGCGCTGCCAACGAGCCCGTCAGCGACACGGACTTCCGCCTCTACCCTCAGGTGCGCGGCCACATCCATCCACGCTGGCCGAGTGGACGCCCCCTCCCTGGGTGCCCAGTCGCTCAACCTCGTGGATGCAGCCAGCGGTGGGGTGCATGGCTGCCCTCCGCAGACTGCTTTGTCCTCGCGCGACACGCCACACGCCCGCATCGCATGCGCTCCTGTTGTTTGGGTGTTGGGCAGGGCCTGTACGACAGCATCGCCGACGCGTCTGTGCTCAAGGTGCCCATGTACATCACCGAGTTTGGGCTGGCGGACAAGGAGGACCGCCACCGGGGCTGGTACATCAAGGCCGCCACAGACATGGTGCGGCGCTGCCCCCACCAAGCCGTTCGCAACGAATGCGGCCGGTCCAGGCGAGGCTTCTTCACCCATGCGTGACGGCGCTTGTGTGGGGGTGCGTGCTGTGCGGCGCAGCTGCTCAAGTCGGTGGCGGACGGCTTCGACGTGCGGGGCTGCTTCTGGTGGACGCTGCTGGACAACATTGAGTGGCACGAGGGCTTCCACATCAAGTTTGGGCTCATCCGGTGGGACCCCTCGTTCGCCGACAAGTACAAGGGTAAGCAGGCGGGCAGCCAGCGCCCCCTTGTGCACATGCGCAAGCTCGCCCTGTGCGGGCGGAGCGCAGCCAGCACCTGTTGTGACGCCTTCTCCTCTTGGAATCGCGCCGTGGTGCGGCGCAGACAGCAACAACCGGCCGCCCGAGGGCCTGCAGCTGCGCGAGGGAGCCAAGGTGCTGGGCCGGGTCTACTCGGCCTGGCCCGACCTGCTCGGCGACCTCAAGAAGTTTGCTCAGGGCGCCGGCGCCGCGCCGTCGGCCGTCGCGCCTGCCCCGGCGCCCGCCTCGCTGGCCGCCAAGGCGCCGCAGGACGAGGGGCTGGGCACCGAGAAGATCGAGCTCATCGCCGCCAGCGGCACGTCCGCCGGCCCCGCCAAGTGACCTCTGGAATGTCAGCGACGTGACCCGACGGGACGGCACGCAACGCGTGATTCTTTCGCTATTCATCCGTTCTCTGCGCCCTGCGTGACGCCACCCGTGAGATTTGCAAAGGAGCGCCCGGGTGCACAAGAGCAAAGCCCGCCTCACGAAGCGACCTTTCGGCGCTTGAGCCTCTCCAACGCGCCGACCGCCGCCTCCGACGGCGCGCCCCCCGCCGCCGCCCCCGCCAGCGCCCCAAACACCGCCGCCGCCCCCCGCCTCCCCACCCTCCTGCGCCACCTCCCCTGGCTGCCCCGCCTCCGCCGCGTCGCCGCCCGCCACGTCCACCTCCATCTCCTCGGGGTTGCGCGCCGCGGGCGGCGGCTTGCCGCCCGCGCCCAGGCCCGCCTTGGGCTGCGACGGCGCCTGCTGGATCAGGCCCGCCGACACAAAGCCCTTGACGTTGGTGCCCAGCGCCACGCCGCCCGCGCCCTCGGCCGCTGCCGCCGCCGCGTTGTCCGCCTCGAGCGCCGACATGGCGTCGCGCGGGCGTTTGCCCCCCGGCTGCGAGGCGTCCTCTGCGATGCGCGCCGAGTCCAACACGCTCTGCACCTGCATGTGGCTGTAGCTCGCCGCCACCGACCTGCGGCACGACAAGGATAGGCAGCGCAGGCACCACAGGCAAGGTGAGCTTCGCAGGCCCCACTTGGCGTTGCGGGTCGGGGGCGGGCGAGAGAGAGGGGGCGCGAGCGCGGGCAGGAGGTTCACCTCTGGATGCGGAGCATCTCCCTGAAGGTGTCCTCGTTGCCGTGCAGCACCTCGAAGTTCTTCCACGTGTTCCAGAAGTCGGGCACGGTGCGCGGGTTGGCCAGCGACGACGCGTGCACAAAGATGGCGCGCGCCCGGTCGATCTGCACACGCCATCGCGCCCCACGAAGCAGACAAGTCAGTGTGCCCGCCGTTCGAAGCCCGTCGGCCAAACGCCCCGTGCCGGCAGGACCCACTCCCCCGCGCTCGACCCCGCAACTACCGCCCGCCCGCCCGCCCGCCCGCTCACCTCGCCCAGCTTGCGCTCCAGCTCGGCGTACCGCAGGCACAGCGACCGGCAGTCGGCGTCCGGCAGGTCGTAGGGCGGCTCCGCCTCAATCGCCGACTCGTAAATCTCCCGCACCTTCACGCACACAAGCAACCCAGGCAGCCATCGAACTTGCGATCAATCGGCCGCGCCTGGAGCGCTGCTCCCCGCAGCATCGAGCGCCCGCGCCGCGCCCCGGCCCCACACCGTGCACACACCGCAACACACACGCACCTTGCCGATGCCAAAGAACTCGGACGCCTTGGCCACGTAGATGTCGTAGACGGAGAGGCGCAGCTCCTTGGTCACGCCCTTGGTGGCCCGCTCGTACACCTGCGCACCGTTGAGCGCTTGCGGCGACAGGCTGTGCGCTGCGGCCTTCCCGCTAGCGCTCCGCCACGCTGTGAGCCGTCTCGCGGCCCCGGGAGCGACCAAGGGACTGGCCGCCGCACCTCCATGGCGTGCTTGGCCAGGCCGTACTTCTCCTCCAGGAGCGCGTACTGCGCCACAGCACGCACGCACAGCACACGGAGAGAGGCACCTCATGAGCCGTTCTCAGAGCGCGCTTCTCGCCCTCCCGCTCGGCGCAGGCACCGCATGCAGGTCCAGGATCAGTGAGGCACGCGCCACGCGCGAGGCCCCCCCCCCCAAAGAGCGGCGCCGCACCTCCATGAAAAGCGGCTTGGCCTCCTCGGGCGGCGCCATGCGCAGCGCGTGCTCAAACAGGTCGCGCGCCCGCTCCAGCTTGCGCCCGCCGTACCTACGCCCCACAGCGCGCGGCGCACGGCGCAAGCGCGTCAGCACTCGCTCGCTCGCTCACACCCCCATGCGGCCGCACAAGGACAGCAAGAGGGCCCGACGACAAGAGGGCCGGTGCAGCTCATGGCGACGGCGAAGCAGTGCTGCGGAAGAGGCAGGCAGGCCCCTCGCGCGCCCCACGCGCACCGCTCGACAAAGTGCTTGAGGTAGGCGGCCCAGATGTCCTTGACGTGCGGGTACTTGAAGATGGCCACGCCCTTTTCGTACACCTTGAAGCTCTCCTCCCAGAACTTGTGCTCCTGCGCGCCGCGCGCACACCACGGCGAAAGCGTGCACCGCAGAGACGAAGTTGTGCGCATCGGTGCGCCGGCAGCGCTGAGCGAACGCAGGGGCGCGCGAGGGCGTGCGAGGGCGGGCGCGTGGGAGGGTCGCACCTGGAGGTAGGCGGCGTAGTTGAGGATGAGCTGCGGCGTGGCGATGCGCAGCTCCAGCACTCGGTCGTACGCCGCCTGCGCACAGGTCCAAATGCGGCGGCACCGCAACCTCAATGAATGACCGGCGCCACGGACGACGTCTTTCTGCCCAGCAGCAGGACAGCAGGAGCAGCAGATCTTGCGGGTGGGGGCCTCAGCACGCACCTGGGTGCTCTCGACCGTGCCCAGGCTCTCCTCCAGGTCCACGTACAAGGTCCACAGCTTGAGGTTCCTGCGGCCGCGCCATGCCACCGCCACCGCACACTCGCCCACGCGTTTCCCGCAGCCGCTCCCTCCAACAAACAGCCCACTGCCGTGCGGCTGGGCGGCGGCGGAGGGCGCAGAGCAAGCGCAGAGCGAGCGCAGCCACACCACAAAAAGGGAGAAGAGGGGGGCGCGAAACTCACTTGAAGATCCTCTGCTGCACGGGCAGCTTGCGCTCCTCCTCGGCCGAGAGGCGCACGGGCCGGTCGGCGGGCGGCGTCAGCGCGCGGCGCAGCAGCTCGAGCGCCGAGCGGAAGTTCTTGTGCCGCAACTCCATCTCGGCCCACTCGCACCACACGGACGCCAGGTCGTCCACGTACTTGAACGGCACCTTGACCGCCTGCCAGGCCGTGCCACGTGGTCAAAGAGGGTGAGGCAGCACGCAGCGTGAGCCACGCCCGACTGGAGCCGCCGAGGGCAGGCTGCCAGGGCAGGCCCTTGCGGCAAGGCTGGCGGATGCGGGCAGTGAGGCGATTGCTCGCCACGTGTGCGAGGGTGGTGCGGGTTGGGGGGGGGGGGGCGGCGCGGCGCGGCGCGCGCACCGCGCACCTTTTCGAAGATGACGCGCGCGTTGGCGACGTCCCCGTGGCGCTCATAGAACTTGGCAAAGGCGCACCAGAGTGAGTGCGGCTTGCCCACCGCCTTGTGGATGTCCACCGTCTGCGCTCAGCACCGCCACCACATGTGCATGCGTGTGGCGAGGCCCATGTCACCGTGCGCGGAGGCGGCACCTGGGAGCTCTGGCGCGTGCGTTGTTCGTGTTGCTCTGCGGCGCCCACGCACCTTGACGGCCTCTGTGTAGGTGAGGATCTGCTTGGTGGGGTTGCCGTCAAAGAGCTTGACGCGCTTGTGCCACTGCGCGCAAGTGGTAGCGATCGATACGCAACAATGTGTCCACGAGCGAGCGCCCGGACGGAGGCGCGGCGGT
>VFQP010005975.1_pt1 | contig 10260 bp, 17 predicted proteins | sample 3512351 | NCBI WGS metagenome assembly VFQP01 (sample SAMN10412372, study PRJNA504923) | tailings metagenome | isolation source: Relicate 1 Philex TSF1 revegetated site | place: Philippines: Tuba, Benguet | collected 2017-08-29
GCTGTGTTGAGGAGCACGCCACTTAACTGTTGCACGTCTCTCCCTGAAGCTCAGAATTCCTCAGGATCAGGATCAGGATCTGGCAGGCCTGCCGGGGCAGGATGGCGTCCATCGCGAGCGCCGCCTCATCACGCGGAGAGGGATTCACGCGTTGCGCTTGGCTCCGTACGCGTAGCCGACAGGTGCGGGCTCCTCCACGTTGAGCGGCGCCTGCAGCTGCGTGAGCGGCGTGGTCACGTCCTTGTTGCGGTGGATGAGTATCGCCGTCTTGGCCGCCTTGAGCAGCTCCTCCACCTCCTTGCTGATGGGCATCTCGCCCGTCACCGTCACCACGAGCATGTCCACGCACTCGGCCTCCACCGCCTGCATACGCAGGCGCAGGCAGGGCGCGTGCGTCTCAGCGGGCGTAGCGCGCGCGAGCATCTCGTGAGCACCCCAAGCAGCCACCCCTCCAGCGCCCACCTTTGACAGCTCGGGCACGGCCTGGCCGGGGTAGGCGCGCTCCTCCACCTTGAGGTTGTTGTTGACGGCCATGCGGCCCTGCACAAAGACCCGCCGGGCGCGCATGGACAGCAGCCCCGGGCGCTCGTACGCCGAGGCCTTGGCCAGGAAGAGCACGTCGTGCGCGGGGTTGAGCAGCGGCGTCACGGCCTCCACCATGGGCGCCACCTGCACGCCAGGGGCGGTGGGGGCGCGCCAGCAGCGTGAGCGCACCAGCAGCGTGCCTTTGCGCCGCCGCCGCCACCACTCCCAGCACGCACCGTGGTGGAGTCGAGGTGCGCCATGACGGTCAAAAAGTCGTGCGCCACGTTGGGGTTGGTGTTGGCGGGGTTGGCCGAGTTCCAGCGCCCCGCCGTGTTTTGCTTGACGACCAGCACGGGGATCGAGGTGACGGCCTTGGCCACGCTGTAGGCCATGGACATGCTGGTGGTGCCCAGGTCGGCGGGGCCACACAGCTTGAGGCTCGGCACCTGCGCTCGTCCCGCACGCACGCACGCACCCAGTCATCCCCCCGGCCGCCACGGCAGTGCAGACGGCTGCAGGGCAGGTGGGCAGCTGACTCACCACGACGAGGCCGGCCTGCTGCGCAACCAGCACCTCTGCCACCAGGTCCTGGACGCGCACGTTGTCCACCACGTTGTCGTGCTTGGTGATGACCTCACGCGACAGCTGCCCGTTGAACTCGAGCTCCTTGTCCGACACCTCCTCCACCAGCTGCAGGCATGGAGCGGGAGGGCAGGTGGGCAAAGGCACGCTCTGCCCATGTGGTGCGGTTGCCCCTGGCCGCAGCCCAGAGAGCAAAGCGCGCCCTCGGGCGCCCACACAGCGTGCAGCACGGCTCACCGCCCTGACGAGGTCGGCGTTGGCGGCGTTGCCGTTGTCGTTGGAGCCCAGGATGACCACCACGTGCAGCCGGTCCACGATGTTGCGGATGAAGAGGCGCGCCAGCTTCATGGTCGCGCGCGCCATGGCCTTGTGCTCCAGGCCCAGCACCAGCACCACGTTGAGACCTGCATGGCCAGAGCGGGGGGGGGGGTGCGCGCGGGACGGGGCGCAGACATCAGGTCTCGCCCCGCGCTGCCGCCAGCGAGTTAGGAGGGCGTGCTGGAGCAGGGGCGGCCTCGCTCGACGTACCTTGCTTGCGCTCCTTGAACTTGGTCATGGTGCCGGCGCCCTGGGAGGCGCCCAGGCTGGTGCGCTGCTCCAGCGTGCCGCCGGGCCGCAGCGCGTGCGCGCCAGGCAGGCCGGCAATGTGCGGGCCGGACGTGTTGAGCTTGTCGCTGCGGATGAGCGCAATGGCCTTTTGCCTGAACTGGTCCACCTGCGCGTGTGCCAGGGCGCAGCAGACGGTGTGCTTTGCTTCCCCAGGTTGCGCGCAGAGGCATGCTCTGCTTCTTGCTGGTTGCGGAGTGACCGTTAGCCGAGGCGCTCCGGGTGCGCGCCAGACACGCACCCCCCTCGCACTCAGAGCAGCACGCACCTTGTCCTGCTCCTCGAGCACGCCGGCCGCGTACGCCAGCCAGTTGCGCGTGAACACCACGTCCGTCATGACGGGCCCCGGCACGCCCCGCGCCAGCACGCAGGCGCAGTTGGCGTCCTTGAACGTGGTCACCTCGCCAATGTCAAAGCTGGCGTAGGCCAGGAAACCGTGCAGCTGGATGTCGGCGCGGAAGTTGTCGGGGTTGGCCAGCAGCTTCTGCAGCGCCGTGATCTTGAAGGCGTAGCGGCCCGTGCACACGTACGAGCCCTGGGACGAGGCCGAGGCCATGAGCTGGTGCGCGCGCACCGTGCGCATGGACGACGCGTTGAGCGTGCAGGCGCCAGGCGCATCCTTGCGGCCCATGACGATCGAGTTGTACGTGCGCACTTCGCGCTCGGACGCCGCCTTCATCACGTCCATGGCAATGTTGGCGCCTGCGCGCATGGGTGGGCGGGTGGGGTCACGCGGCACGTGGATGGGCAGCAGCGCGTGAGTGTGCAGCGTGTGGGCGCGCATGCCGCTGGGCGAAGGAGCTGCTCCATGGCGCGCCAGCCAGCCCGCACCACCACCCACCCTGTCGGTCGGCGCAGTAGATGGCGCCGGCCAAAAAGTCCACGTCCAGCATGGCGTCCGGCCTCAGGCGCTCCAGGTCGCTGAACAGGCCTGCGCGTGCGCAGCAGCAAGCAGCACGCAGCCGTGCTGGTCAGCAGAACAGCAGAGCTTGTGTCGCTGTCAGCGCTGCTGGATCCGCAGGCGCTCCTGGCCACGCACCTGCCACGAGCCAGTTGGACTTCATCTCGCGCAGCCAGTCGAGCACCGTGCCGCTGAGCACAAAGGGCTTGGTGCCCGTGGGGTCGAGCACGTAGGCCTCGCCCGGCGAGTTGAGCAGGTAGATGGCGTAGCCCGTGCCCATGAGCAGGCGCGGCGACCCCAGCACGTGCACCAGCGTGTTGCGCTTCATGTCCTGCGCAGTGGTTGGGGTTGGGGTTAGGAGTCAGCGCGCTCGTGCGGAGGCTCACGCTGGGGGCGACGCGGGCGCTCAGCGGGCAGGCCTTGTTGGGGGCGCACCTGGGCAAAGCCGTGGAAGCGCGGGAGGGGGAGGATGACGACGTTGTGCGCGTGCAGCCCGAAAAAGTTCCACTGCTGCAGCTCGTTGACGACGAAGAACTCCTGCTCGCTGTCAATGGCCAGCACCACCTTGAGCGACTTGACCGCGCTGGCGCCGTACCTGTGGGTTGGTGGGGAGGGGGGCGGCAGGGTAGTGTGGGCGGGACGTGGAGCCTTCTGACCGTGTGTGAGCCTCGCCAGGTGTTTCCTCCTGGTGCAGGGCACGCGCGGCGCTCACCTGAGCTCCAGGCTGACGGCGGCGTGCAGCACATGCCTCCCCAGCACGCTCAGGCGCTCCAGGCGCTGGCCGCTGGGCACCTGCGCGCCAGAGGCGTGCGGCATTGCACATGGAGCGCACGGCCACCGGGGAGCGGGCTCAGCGTGCGCTCGTCCAGCCCCCTACGCCCATCCGGCGCACCTTGTGCGGCGCCAGCTCCTTGACGGCCTGCCAGAGGTCGGTGCTGAGCAGCGCCGAAATGTCGCTGGTGTTGGCGCCCGTCTCCACCAGCCGCCCGTCGTCAATGAAGAGCAGCGACACCAGCCCTTGGTTCAGGGCGCTGTCCACCGTGTTGGCGTACACTGCGCCGCCATGACCATCACCACCACCATAAGCGGGCACGCGCTCGGTACGGCGAGGCGCTCAAGGCACGCGTTCTGCCGCGAGCTGCAGAAACGCCATGGCCGCTGGCGCGCACCTGACGCGGCGCCGCTCTTGACGTTGAGCACGTTGGGCGCGGTCCAGTCCTCGCTCTCAATGTTGCGGGCGTTGCTGCGGTTGGCGTACACCTGCAGCACCTGCTCGGCGGCGTGGCGGATCACGGCCCACTTCTCGTACGTGGTGAGCTGCTTCTCCGACTCCTCGTCCATGAAGAACTGGTCCAGGAAGCTCTCGTCCAGGCCTGCGCCACGAGGGGGCGCCACCCGCCGACACACGCGGTGCGGTGGGCGCAGCGCCGTTGGGAAGGGACGGCCCGACTGCTCCAGCGCCCACCAGCCTCAATGCGTCGCTCGGGCGCCCTCACCTGCCTCCATCATGGAGTTGATGGTGCCCTGGTAGCTGGAGAACTGCTCGAACGTGTCGCCCAGGGACTTCTCCACCTCCTCGCCCACCTCGTCCTGCGCGGGCGCGTCAGGGCGCGATGGCAGGCACAAAAGACCGTCTGGTGACCCCACGCATGGTCTGCAGCGGCGATGCGGACACGGCCTCCCGCCCCCCCCACACACACCTGCGTCAGCGGCTCGACGGCCTGGCCGCTGGCGAGCTTCTCGCGGATGTTCTCCATGATCTCCTCCCTGCTGGCCAGCAGCTTGTCCATCCAGCTGGCCCGCACGTGCGCGGGGATGGCCTTTTGCTTGGGGGGCAGCACAGCCACCTTTGGCAGCGCCAGGTCCGCCGGCAGCCTGAGCAGTTGAGAGGAGGTGAAAGGGGGCACGGGGGGGGGGGGGGGTGATTGCACGGGTGTGGAACCCTCACCAAACCCACGCCGCCGCCGGCCGCCAAGTGCTCACTCACTTGACGTTGGTGCCCTTGCCGATGAAGGTGCTGAGCTTGCCGATGAACTCGGTCTTCTTCTCCTCCATCACCTGCTCCAGCGTGGCCTGGGCGGGCTCCTCGTCCGTCTTGAGCAGCTGGCCCATCTGGGACTCGAGCGTGGGGGGCGGGCGCACAGGGCGCGCGCCCGACGCCGACGGGTAGCGCCGCCGCACCTCGACCGGCGACGCCACGCGCGTCTGCTTGCTGTGCATCCAGGTCTGCACGCCACAGCGAGAGCGGCGCACACACACACAATGGGGTCAAGGGAGTCCATGTGGAGATGACCTGAGTGGCGCGCTCCCAGGAGGGCCACCGAACACCGCACCTTGTTCTCGGCGGCGCGGTCCAGCAGGCGCTGCTTGGCGGCGCTGATGTGCGGGGCTCCCGTGTCCGCCGGGTCGCTCAGCCTGGCCCTGCTGCTGCTGGTCGGGCGCATGAAGCTGCTGCTGGTGCCAGGCCGCGCCGACGCCGCTGACGGCGACGTGTTGGCCGGGGCTGGCGGGCTGGCGGGCGACTCGCCAGAGGAGGATACCACGCGCGGCCGGACGACCACGTTGGCATACGGGTTGAACGGGTCAGGCTGGCCTCCCGCCCCCGCGTCCGTGCTCTGCTCCGCGCCCATGGCTGTGTCGTGGATGTGGGTGGTTGGCCTTGCTGATGTGCCTGGGGGAAGGCGCCGTCGATTCGCAGGCCCTGCGACGCGGGAGGAAGGTGGCACGCGATGCGTGTCGCGCGTGGGCTGCTGGCGATGCGCCCTTCCCCCGTTGTGGCGTGCGGCGGCCACCAGGTCACGGCGCGATGCAGATGCAGCATGACCCAGGACGGCCGGCCAAGCCGAGAACTTGCGCGCACACGCCTTCGCACGCTGCTAAGCACGCGGACGAGTCGCGCTCTGCTGCTCCCGCTGTTGCTCCTGAGGATGCGCGCGAGCTGTTTCGTCGGAAGGCCTCACGCAGCCCACACGCACCGGCCCGGCCTTTGTGTCAGGGATGCGCCTTCCCACGCGCAGGAAGCGAGTGGTGCAGTGGACGATGTGGACGCTGAGCCACGCTTGCCCTGGGTCTTGCGGGAGCTCCGTACAGGAAAAACCGATCGCCAATTTGAACACGCAAATTAAAGAGCAGCTGGTGCGTGCCGGTCCGGCAAAACTGCAGGCAGCGGTGCGGCAAAGGTGGGACTCCCTGAGGTGACGCACATCGCACATCGTGCCGGGCCTCAGGTGCTGGGCGTGACGCGCAGCAGCGCCAGCTCGAACAGCAGCGGCTCCTTGCAGTGGTTGGCCAGCTGCCGCTTGGTGGCAAAGGTGGGCGGCTGCGGCTGGTCCCGCCCGCAGTCGCTGTAGCCTTGCGACGGCGGGATGAGCACCCTGTCGGCCAGGAAAAGTGGGTGACGCACGATCAAGGCCCGCCAGCGGCCGCGCACCTGGGCCAGAGCTGCAGCGCCACTCACGCGCACGTCACCTCACCTGGAGCGCCCTCCAGCCTTCATGCGCAAGACAGCCTCCTGGAGCCCGGGGATCCACTCCGCCGCCTGGCCCACCTTGAACGCCACGGGGCCGATGGGCACGTCGCGAGGCTGGAACGAAACGCCCTCGGCGGTCGAGTAGATGAAGTAGCCGTTGGCCCTGCGCCAGTGAGGGGGGAGGCCATGCACGCCACCTTGGTGTGAGGCACCAGCGCCTGAGCGAGACGCAGGGTCCGCCGGCACTCATCATCACTCACCTGCGCAGCACGTAGTCGATGAGGACCGTGTCCCCAGGCTGGGGCGACGCGCCTGTCCCCACCACCACGTCCTGCGCAGCACCAAGGGCAGCCGTTCAGTCCTGTCCGGCCCGTGGTACTGACGGGACGGGCGCGCAGCATGGTCCACGCACCTGGATCTTCAAGCCAGACTCTGTCTTGATGAACTTGGGGAGCGACGGGTCAACCGGCGAGTTGAGGCCAGGTGACGTCCAGTCTCCGGGCGCGGCCGCCGCCGCGTGTGGCAGAGCAGCTGCTGCTGCAGCCACCATGACCAGGGACATGTCCCGCCGTGTGAGCTGCTGCTGCTGCTGCTGTTGCTCAGTATCCGTGGTCGACTGATGTGCTGCCCTGGCCACCACGGCCTTGCGACCTCTCGCCTGGCCGGAGGCGGCGCTGCTGGGCCCACGAGCGCGCACTGGCAGCTGCATCTTGTGTGCGTGCGCGTGCGCACATCGCTGCTCGCTGCGATCTGGAGGACCCACACATGATCAGGGCGTTGGGGCTTGGGAGCAGCACGGCAGAGCCAGCAGGCCACCCGCAGCAGGAATGGCAGCTCTACGCCTGGCGGACCGCGTGGCGGTGGTGACTGGAGGCGCCAGGGGCATCGGGCTGGCGTGCGCCAAGGTCATGGCTCAGCAAGGCGCCAAGGCACGTCGCTGCCTGCGTGCTGCTGGGGGAGCACTGATACCACCGGGGGGCTCCCAGCCTCAGCCGGCAGGACTTGACGCAGCGGTTGGCGGCGATCCAAACGCACTGTGTGCACGTGCTGCGCGCACTGAGCTCGTGCTGACTCGCGCTGACGCCTCGCTGCCACTCTGCGCGCAGGTCGTGCTGGCGGACGTGGACGTGGCTGCAGCCACGGCGGCCGCGAGCGCGCTCACCTCCGAGGGGCTGCAGGCCTTGGCGGTGGGGTGCGACGTGCGCAGCAAGCAGGAGGTGGAGGCGCTGGTCGCGCGCACGGTGGAGTGGGCTGGCGCGCTCGACATCCTGGTGGCCAACGCAGGTGAGCAGGCGTCTGCCTGACTGCACGCCGGCGATTGTGGAGCGCAGCGTCAAGCGTTGGGGCGCCTGCATGGCCATGCAGGCATCGTCAAGGCGGCGCCCTTCCTCGAGATGAGCGAGGCGGACTTTGACGCCGTGGTGGCCGTCAACCTCAAGGGCGTGTGAGTCTGTGTGCGGTGTGATTCGCCCGCTGGCGTGGTGCACAGCACTTGGCGCAGCGCCGTGACGTCCCTGCCACCCCGTGCATTCCAACCCTCCACGCCTGTCTTTTGCGCAGGTTCCTCTGCTGCCAGGCGGCGGCCAAGCAGATGGTCAAGCAGCTGCAGGAGCAGCCTGGGCGCAAGCCCGGGAGCATCGTCACCATGAGCAGCGTCAACGCCATCATGGCCATCCCGTCAAGTGCGCAACTTGCGCGGCCAGCCTTGCCCTCGTATCCTCCTGCTGGTGCACACGTCCTCACTGCGTTGAGCGCATCGCGCCGCAGTCGCCGGCTACAACGCGGCCAAGGGCGGCGTCAACGGGCTGACCCGGAACATGGCGCTGGCGCTGGCGCCCCACGGCATCCGCGTCAACGGCGTGGGCCCGGGCTCCGTCCGCACCGACGTGCTGGCTTCCGTGGTCAGCGACCCCGCCGCCATGCAGCGGTGCGTGACAGCGCCCCGCGCACAGTCGCAGGGACCCGCTGCTGCAGGCTGCGTGCCGTGTCAAGCACACCAGGGCCACGCGACCCTTTGCGCGTCTGCACAGGGTGCTGTCGCGCACGCCTCTGGGCCGCGTGGGCGAGCCCGAGGAGATTGCCGACCTCACGGCCTTCCTGGCGTCACAAGAGTCCTCCTATATCACAGGTGGGCTGCAGAAGGGCCGGGGAGAGGGAGGCGCTGAAGGAAGCGTGCCCTGGTGTGGAGAGCTGCCCCGTGCGTGCTGCGTGTACCTGGCTGTGCAGGCCAAATCATCTACGCCGACGGTGGGCGCTTGGCGCTCAACTACACGTGTTGAGGAGCTGTGCCGCAGCCCGCTGGATGCCCTGTACACTACCGCTTCCTCCTGTGCCAGCGTGATTCGTTTCAACACTCTCTCACAGACTCTCGCAGCACCCGATGTCGCGCGATGTTGCCTGCGCGTGAGTGGCGTGCACCATTCTCGCAGCTCAGAGAAGCACCAAGCGCCAGGACGCGCCAAGACGAAACGCCGTCGCTCAGAGCAGCTTCTTGCGCTGGAAGAAGCGCTTGAGGTACCACAGCTGCCAGAGCCCTGACGCCACGCACACGAGCAGGGCCATGATGGAGTACATGGCCACGCGCGTGTTGGTCTTCTCTGCGCGCACGCACGCCAGAGCAACGCCAGCGACGCCGCTCGCAACTCAGCGGCAGCGCGTGAGCGACGCAACATGGGCGCAACGTGGAGCAGAGAAACGACAGCATGCGTGCGGGAGGCCTGGCGGCTCACCGCTGATGTCCCGCATCTCCTGCTCCCGGTTCTGCAGCTGCAGCATCTCCATGTAGACCTCCCTGATGTTGTCCTCGAGCTTCCTGAGCTCCACCGTGAGCTGGTCCAGGTGCTCCTTCTTGGCCACGGCGTTCCAGTCCGTGGCGGCCACGCCCGTCTTCCAGTCCAGCTTGATGCGCGTCCGGTGCGCTGTGTCCAAGTCTGCGCGCACGACTCAGGGGCCACGCGGCACGGCAGCAGGGTGCACTCGTTGGGGGCAGCCCGAGCCAGCTGGCTGCTGCCAACAAGGAGCACCACGCTGAGACCGTGCCCAGCGACGTGCTATCCTCACCGTGGACGGTGAAGCATGCCTTGTACTCGCCCGCTGCCTTGGTGGTGAAGGCAAACTGACCCGGATCGCGCTCGCCTCGCTTGTCAAACAGCGAGTGCCCGTGTGGGTCCTCCACCTGCACCAGAGGGGAGAGAACGCGTGGCTAGCTGGGTGTGTGAAAGCCGCCCACCCAGCCTGCACCCATCGCTGCTGCCGCGCAGGTCCGTCGGCGCCCTCCTCGCCCGGCCACCCACGCACCCGCACGTCGACCTGCACCAGGTCATCGGGGTGGTCCTTGTTGAAGGCCTTCCACTCTCCCACCACGATCACGTTGTTGTTGATTTCCTCAAACACGCCTGCAGGCGCGCCGCGAGAACACCGCTTGAGCAGCGCACGTCCAGTCCTCCCCACGGCAGCGCCCAGCAGCGGCAGAGGCAGAGCTGCTGCTGCCGCCATGACTGCATTCGCCAAGCGACCTGCAGCGCTCCTTGGATGCTGACAGCGCTGCTGCCTGTGCTGCTCTTGAAGCCGCGAGATCGTCGGGCGACCTGCGACTCTCGTGTCCTTCCCCCTGGCAGGCCTGCGTTTCGCCACGCGGCAACACCAGCGCCGCAGCTCACATTTCTGCTGTTGCTGCATCTCGTACTCGAGCGCGGTCGCCACGCGAGTCGCCAGCGCCATGAGCAAGACGAGCAGAGCTGCAGGTGTGCAGCAGCTTTGTCGTCCTCGCCGCTGCAGGACGTTGAGATGCCCGTCCAGTGCAGCCATGGTGCTGTGTTGGGTGGCGAGCTAAAGGCAGGGGATCCTGTGCGAGGCCCACACAAGCCCTCGGCGGCGTGGTGGCCGCCGGGCGCCCTCCATGCAGTCTTGGCTGCAGCAATGAAGAGAGGGAGAGAGAGGGCGCTGGCGCACACAGATCACAAGCCAGCGCAGCGCAGGCACACACAAATGGTGAGCGACACATGTGCTGCGGCAGGCTTGGCGGCCTGCAGCCCCACCATGAAGCAGCTGGCGCTGTGAGGCACCCTGGCACAGGGAACGCATGCTACGGATGATGCTACGGTGCGTGCAGCAGGGATGACGGTGTGCCTGGGGCTCGCGGCGCGGACTTGTGCCTGACGGGGCCGTGCGCGTGTGG
>VFQP010005976.1_pt1 | contig 10258 bp, 13 predicted proteins | sample 3512351 | NCBI WGS metagenome assembly VFQP01 (sample SAMN10412372, study PRJNA504923) | tailings metagenome | isolation source: Relicate 1 Philex TSF1 revegetated site | place: Philippines: Tuba, Benguet | collected 2017-08-29
GTAAGGAGTGGCAGTTCCAAAGGTTCCGTCTCCATTTCCCATTTGAACGGTAACCGCATTACTGGTAACATTTGTCAGAGCGATATCCAGGTTTCCATCACCGTTAAAATCTGCGCTCACAATTTGATTGGTTTGAACGGCATTGGCCAATCCGCTGATGGGAGTATCAAACTTTCCGTTCCCCAAACCCTTCAGAAAGGCATAATTGCTGTTACTGGTAGAGTTGGCAAATAATGCTACAACAACATCCAAAAGCCCGTCATTGTCAAAATCTCCTTTGGTGATCCCCCGGGAGTTACTGAAGGCTTTACTAAATGAAATGTCATTTCCCGAACTAAAACAGCCACTAGGTGTTTGTGACCACGACGAGGAAGCTATCATGGAGAATGATAGGAAATAAAGTAGTTTTTTCATATTTGTTTAGTCAAGGTAACAGGAGTGTATCAGTTTCCGTTAATCGAAGATAATTCTTTTTTAGACATAATTATAGGCTTCACAGCCTTTTGTCGAATTTGCTAAATCGAATTATTCTCAGACCTTCAGTTTCAGTACTTTTTGAACGAAAAAAAAATCGGATCGTTGATTTTTTGTTAAAAATCAAACAAAAGAAATAGATAAATCAATTAAAACAAACTATTTGCTACATTCGCTTTTATGCAAGACAAAATTACTTTTCAGTTCGTCAGCGAACCTACAGATGTGAACTTCGGGGGTAAGGTTCATGGCGGTGCCGTTATGAAATGGATCGATCAGGCAGCTTATGCCTGTGCTTCAACCTGGTCTGAAGGCTATTGCGTAACAGTTTATGTTGGCGGAATCCGTTTTTTCAAGCCTATTCACATAGGAAGCTTGGTGAAAATTCAGGCGCGGGTTATTTACACCGGAAAATCAAGTATTCACATTGCTGTGGACGTTTTTTCGCGGAAAATGAGCGAACATAAATTTGAAAAAACCACCCATTGCGTAATCGTTTTTGTTTCTGTGGATGAAGCCGGAAATCCAAAACCAACCAATCAATGGATTCCGAATACCGACCGCGAAAATCAATTGCAGCAATATGCCATTCGCCTGATGGAATTGCGTAAGGACATCGAAGTCGAAATGGGGCCGCATTTGAAGGATTTGTTTTAGGGAAGAATACGATTGAATGTTAAAAAAAAACAAGATAAAAGCAATGTTTTTCTGGAGGTCAGGAGTTCGCACCCTGCTTAATCCTCCTTACAACTTTCGCTCTCACGTTTGTCGTTGTTATGTCTTCACATGCTGTGCATGCTTTTCTCCGAAGGAGAAGACTTCAATCTGTATTTAGAAAACAGATCCCACACTCAAAACTCACGCTCAATACTGAAAGAAAAAAGCATCACTTTCGCGATGCTTTTTTCTTTTTAATCCGGCTGCAGAATACGACTCTTTAAAAGCCGCTTTATTTCCAGGCCATAAATCCTTCATAGGCGAAGTATAGCACAGTTAAATAAATACTGTATTTGATTAGTTTCTTTACTACTTTGTAGCTTTTGAGAAGTAATGGGTTGTTCTCCCATTTGTTAGCTGTTGTTTTTGCTGTTTGTTCCATGTTGATTGATTTTATGTTCAAATTGAATTAAAAGACTTTTTGATTTCGGTTGTCCACTTTCCAATGCTTTCAGGAATGGGTCTGTCGGCTTTGTCAAAAAAGAAATGCTCTACAACTTCCAGTCCTGAATAAATGTAAATCCCTTTATCTGAAGTCAGCAGTAAAGCTTTGTCCATTCCGATTGCTTCATATTCTGCTTTTGATTTTCCATGCGTATTTATGATGACCGCTTTCTTCCCGGCAAGTAGGCCTTTTTGAACACCTTGATCGTAGCGGTAGGCAAAACCATAGCTGAAAACTCGGTCAATATATCCTTTCATTATGGCTGGCAAACCAGTCCACCAAACCGGATGAATGAAGGTGATGCAATCTGCCCAGTTAATGAAATTTTGTTCTTGTTTTACATCTTCTGAGATCAATCCATTTCGTTGACCTTCCATATCTTCCGAAGAAAGGATAGGGTTAAAGTTTAGTTGGTATAAATCCCTTACGATGACTTCGTGGTTACCTTGTTCAAGATGTTCAACAAGTATGTTTTTGAAATGGCTGTTTAAACTATGGGGATTCGGATGGGAATAAATAATTAAATGTTTCATCGTCATTGTATTTAATAATTTGATGAAACAAATGTAGGATAGCACTATCGGCTAAAATTGTAAGAAAACGAAATCAGGATATTGGATTGCAGATGTCCTGGTGAAATTTGAGGTATTTGGTCGGACTCAGATTGATGTAGTGCTTAAAGTCTTTGATAAGCTGGCTTTGATCATAATAACCACATTCTGTGACAATTTCGAACCAATCTATTTTTGAAGTTGAGGAGGCCAGGTTTTGTATAAATTCCACAGTTTTTAGGAATCTTTCATAACGATTGTGTTCTTTGGCGGAATAACCAAAGTGCTTTTTGTGCTTGAGCTGTATATTTCTCTCTGTTTGGTTATTTTGGGAAGCAACAGATTTAATCGAGTTTAAGGATTGCTCTTTGAAGTTTGCTAATTGCTTTGCAATTTCGTTTCGGTTTGCTAAATAAAGCTTGCTAAATTGGAGGATTCGGTCAACTCTTGTATGGGTATCTTTTATCTTGTTGAGTTCAAGCCACAAAATACGGAAGCAGTCATCGTTTACCAGATCCTGAGGATTAACAGGTGTATGTTCTGCAATTGATGTATTGCCAAAAAAACGGTAAAAAGCATCGTCTTTAAAATTGACGATTAGCATTTCCGCATTTGGAGGTAAAAAGTAATCAAAAGCATGTTTAATAGGGCCAATCATCAGGTATTTGTCAATTTCTATGCGTGTTTGTTGCCTGGAAAGTAAATAGGGTTTTTCTCCGAAACTGAAAATCAAGATAGTTTGGTAGGAGGGGAATAGTGTTTTGTTGATGATTTCGTTTGACTTGTTTTCAGCAATATAAAAATGGGTAAACACATCTTCAAATCCGGTAGGAATTGCTATTCTAAAGCTATTATATCCAGGATTGTTTGCGATCATTTGATGAGCTTTTTAAAACAACTATTCAAATTTAGCTGTTCTGTCCCGATTTCAAAAAAATATAACTACAAGCTATTGGTTTTATTTCCAAACCGACTTTTGATTTTTAATTGAATAATTGCAAAAAGAGAATAAGATCAATGGTTTTCGGGAGATTGGACTTTATCCTCTCTCTCTTCACAAGCAGTGCTCGCTCTTCTCTCCAAAGAGGGAGACTTCAACTCGAGCTTCGAACACAAATCCCGCTCTCAATACTCACACTCGTACCTGAAAGAAAAAGAGCTCAGAGTGAGTGTGGGAGCGAGAGAAGAGTGCAAAAAGAAAAAGAGCATTCAACTTGCGTCAAATGCTCTTTTTCTTTTTGTGATCCCGCTGGGATTCGAACCCAGGACCCATACATTAAAAGTGTATTGCTCTACCAGCTGAGCTACGGAATCTTCTTTTTTTCTTCGCCTCACTCGTTCGTGATTGCGGGTGCAAAGATAGGTATCTTTTGTGTTTATGCAAGCAGTTTGACGAAAAAAAATGAAGTTTTTTTCATCTTTTCCGCTAACCCGCTGAATTTAAGCGGTAAAATATTTTCATTTTTTTTGCTTTTTCTCTGCCTTTGGTGTCAGGATTGGATTTTAACCCGTTTTTTTCAAAATGAAAATACTTCCGTCAAATCGAAAAGAATCCTCTTTTGGGTATTTCGGCGTTCTTACTCTGAAACGCCGACTCTCAAAAGGCTTTAACATTCGTTCACTTTCTTCGGTACGAATTTCGGAAATGCAAATGCGTTGACATGCGAAAACATTCAACCGTGAGGAAATCATAATTGATATAGATCACTCAGCATGGGAAAAAAACAAATGTCAAACACCGATTCAAACAAACTAAAAAGAAAAGTCATGGAAAAGCTCCCGTTTTTTGGGTTGCGCATTCAGGTTCTGGACGACAACCCGTTTTATACCACATTATACAAGTTACAATTGGAAAAAGAATTGTTGACAGCATATTCCATGCATCAAAATCATTTTAAGATCAGCACATATACCGATTCGGATGAATTCTTGTCCGATCTACCGTCAATTCATTCCATTTCATTCCTGGATTACAACCTCGGATCCAATCTCACCGGGCTCGACGTGATGGACAAAATCAAAAAACGGACTTCTCTCGCTAAAGTCTATATTGTAACGGATGAGAATAACTCCTTCATTTTGCGTGCCTGCCTGGATGCCGGTGCCGATGGAATTATTTTCAAAAACAATGAATTGATGGAACTTTCCCTGATGGTGATTCAACAAACGTTGAGTAATCCGGGTTTTCCGTATCAATTGAATGTTCCAAAAAACAATTAATCGCAATAAAAGTCATTTCAATAAATAGCTCGGACAGTTCAGGTTTTAAAAAAAAAGGGTGTATCGGAAACTGATAGATTTAGCTAAACTCTAATCCCTCAGTTATGAAAACTCTTATACTTAGTGCAGCTTTTTTCTGGATGATAAACCTTTCCAGTTTGGGAATCAGCCAGGTGGATTCGTTATTGATCCAAAACAACATTCCCAATTGGGTCAAACCGGTTCTGGAAAAATCAGAAATGGCACAGAAACACCAAATCCTGACAGACTTTAATCCATTTTATTTTGAAGCGGATTTTACGGGAGATAACCAGGTTGATATTGCTTTCTTTGTTGAAAACAAAATCGATAAAACGAAAGGTGTCATGATTGTCAACAATGTGAAAAACCTCGTTTATGTAATCGGCTGCGGAACCGCAACGGATATGGGTTCTTCGCTTTCCTGGACGAAACGCTGGTTTACTTACAGAGCCAGATATATTATGAACGACGGAAACAAAAAGAAAATTACGCTGAAGTATCCGGGAATTCAATTAATCCGTAGCGAAACCAACAGTTTGGTTATTTACTGGAACGGAAAAAAATACAAAACATTTATCCAGCAGTCTTAAAGACAAGTAACAGCAAAGAGCATTCAGCAGGAGTTGAATGCTCTTTTTCGTTTGGAATCAGGTTATTTAACGTCTGGATCTATCCGGATGTTCATTTATCGACTTAAATGTAGCCTGACAATATTCTCGGTAACAATCTCCGATTTCAGTTGATTGAATGGCACGAACAAATCGTTTGTGATTCCCAATGTTCCACCATCACCGACGATGAACGGAGCAATATTCAGATAAATATCGGTTACCAGGTCTTTTTCAAGAAAGGCATTGTAAGTTTGAGTTCCGCCGCAGACGATGACGTCTTCCATTCCTTTTTCTTTGAGATATGCAATGGCTTCTTCGGGAGAACCAGCGGTTTTATATTCGCCTGCTTGGTGATTATTTGATAATACAATTACTTCGACACCGGCGAGAGCATCTTTCAGCATCCCGCTGAAAAGACTGTAGGTTGAATATCCAAAAACAATGTTTCCTGCTGCGATTGCCTTTTGGAAAAAGAAACCGATTACTTCCTGAGGAATTTGATGATTGGGATTGTCTGATACCAATACTTTTCCATTGGCCGATACGGATGCTATTACTGTTACTTTCATGTTGTTATTGTTACAATGAATATTTTTTTGATTCAGGTCAAAAGTAAAGTCTGCTTGCTTCTGAAAGTATATTAATATATTTTAGTATAGTAATATACAAATGTATAGTCATGAGCTGTGCGGCTGTTTTAAGAAATGAAGATGTATGAAGGATTTTAACGGTTGTGATTATTCCGATGTGCTTGCGTTGAACGATACGCTGGCAATCTTATCCGGCAAATGGAAAATTTACATTATCCGGGCTTTACTTGCCGGAAAACACCGGTTCAATGAATTGCATAAGAAGATTCCCAAAATAACTCCGAGAATGCTTTCCAAAGAGCTGAAAGAACTTGAATTAAACGGCGTCGTGAACCGGACTGTTTATAATACCGTTCCCGTGACTGTTGAATACGAATTAACCTCTTCAGGAGTCCAATTGAAGGAGTTGATCGGTGAAATGGTCAGATGGGGACTTTTAAACCGTGAACTGGTAAAAAAATCCAATGAGTCGGAAATACCTGCATAATGAGCCGGAGTTTTTTGGAAAACCCTTTTTGCTATTTCAGCAGCTCAAATTGCGATCAGCGATTTAAACAGGACGAATCCCCGGAGATTTAATAATCCGTTGATTTGGCATTCTCCTCTAAAATTTCGATGTATTTCTTCCAGCGCTTGTCTTTATGAAGCGGAGCAAGGAGCGGTTCTTCAGTTAATGCGCCGCTTCCTCTGAGTTTGAACCTGTTTGCCAGCAGTTCGATTTGTTTGAAAGCTTCTTCGGTATTTCCGGTTTGCGCAAAAGCAGCGAGGGAGTTAATCCGCTGGGAGAATGTACCACGAATCAAATTCAGTTCAAAAGCGCGCAAGTATTCCTGGGCGGCAAGTTTGTAATTTTTTTGGTTTAAAGCATTCAGAGCATTGGAGCAAAGCTCAAAGAAATAGTAGTATTGCTTTTTTTCGTTCAAACTTTTGACCAGGTCTTCCTGATCTTTTTTAGGTATGGCCGAATCCGTTTCCAGTAGTTTGAGGGATAAGGAACAGACATTGGAAGCCGTTCGGTAATCTTCATTTATTTCAGCAGCAGCCTGTACATTGTTTACCACATTCTTGAATGTATAGGCCATTTCCGTTTTCCGGATCATGGATTTTTGGCGAAAGCAAAGTTTAATGGCTTCTTCAAGCAGTAAATCCTGCAAACCTTTCATAGAAACAAGATCATCCGGGGTGATATTCCATTTTTGTGAAAACAGGGTATAACCGTCATTGAATGTTACGGGAAAGGTTTCCATGTGATTGGCATGGTCGTATTTGCGGAAGTTCCAATCCGGAAACGCGGAGTTTCGTGCCCGGATAGCAGAGTCAATTTGCAGGGTTGTCCGAAGAAAATCATTTTCCATTTGACCGACATCTCCGCCCGTCACGTAGAAAAAGGTGTTCATGTTGGGAAAATCGTTTAAGTATTCGGGAATCATCCGGGTCATTCCATCCAGGTTGGTATTCGGACTGGCTGCAATAATGGCTCCAAAGGGTGAATTTGGTTTGAAAGCCTCACAGAGCAGAAAAGTTCCGCCAAGTGAATGCCCGATTCCAAGCTTGAAATCAGTTGTCCGGTAGTTTGCATTCACGAAAGGAAACAATTCCTGTTCCAAAAAATCAGTCAATATGCTTGAGTAAAATTTTTTATTAGTGGTTTTATCCGTTTTCACAGCAGGAATAAACTCTTCATAACGATTTTCCGTGTGAACCGAAACAATCAGCATGGGGACAGCGCTGTTTGTCTGACTGTAATATTCCATCATCCCGGAAACCATCGTCAGGTAGGGGGGATACTGGCCATCAAACAAGTAAGCAACCGGGTATTTGTTCAAACTGTCCTCCAGGTATGCCTGCGGGAGGTAAACCGTCACTTGGCGTTCGTGGCCGAAGGTTTTTGATTGGATAGTATGTTCAACCTGCTTTTGAGCGAAAAGACTTTTGAAACATAAAAGGAACAAAAAAGTAAGGAGCCGATTCATAAGTAGTGTTAAATAAATGGATATAACGATTGAAAGCACATTCGTTACAGGTCAATTATTCCATAAAAATGAGGTTTTACCCTTTAAAAACCATGTTCATTGATTTCCAGGTTTCTCCATTTACAGTCATTGTCGTAAATTTCTCAGGATCGAGGACAAATCCGACTTTTTCATAACATCGTATTGCTCCCGTATTCCAATCATAAACATTTAATTCAACGGATGGTATTTGAAGCTGTTGGATTGAAAAAGAAACCAATTCACGGATTAGTTCTTGCCCGAATCCCTTGCCCCGAAGAGATTGATCACCGATAAGTACCCGGCATATTTTGGCAGTATGATTCTCCGTTTGATAAATTTCGGCGTGCCCGATCACGTTACCGGGACTCGCGTCAATCACTTTGAAAGCAAAGCGATTCCGGTCTTCCAGGTAAGATTCCAGTTGTTCTTCCGTAAGCGGGTAGGTGAAGATTGCTCCTGCAAATTGAACCAGGAGTTCTTCACTGTCTATCCAGGAAATCAATCGTTTGAAATCTTCCTGCTTAAAGGGTTCTAATCGTATCATAATCGTGTTAAACCATAAAACGGATTTCCGGAGTTTTTATTTTTAGCGGACTTTCTGAATTTCAATCCTTTTTCAAAGAATCCTGGACCAGGTTCTTTTTTTTCAGATGATTCAGGTACCACCAGGTCAAAAGAGGTAACGCTGCTACCTGGAATAGCAATACTGCCAAAGAGGTTATTCCCTTTAGTTCATTGGTATTGGCTTTTACAAAAACTTGTGCTCCCAGCGGTCCGCTTGAAAAAATCACGATATTGAAAAAGTTCCACCCGAAATGCAGACCAACAGATAAATAAAGAGATTGTGTCCGGGCAAAACAATAGGCTAATGCCAACCCGAATATGGCCGTCATCAAGAAGACAACTGCTATTTGTACCGGATTGCCGAATGCATTGTAGGAAAACAAATGATAGATTCCGAACGAAACAGCGGATAGAATACATGCGGTGTTTATCCCGAAAGCTTTCAGGAATAAATATAAAATCGCTCCCCTGAAGAGTAATTCTTCAAACAGCACGGAAACAAAAGTCCACCAGGTACTTTTTAATAATATGGTGAATGATAGTTGGTTATTCAGAGTCCAGCTGTTGTCAGCAAGAGACGTTTTTAAGAAGTGATAGAGGATACAACAGATTCCTGATAGCAATAAACCGACTCCCAGCATAATGATCCTGTTTTTATCGGGAGTAAAACCTAAAGCGTTTAGGTTCTTTTTAGCGAAAAACCAAAGTAAAAGCCAGGAAATGACTAATTCTGCTAGAATGCCAATCATAGTGTTTTTATGAAAATAGTGTCAATCTGCTAAGTAAGCGATTTTCTTTCATTGGCAGGAAAGTTATTTCAATCCTTCTTCAAAATTCCTTTTTCAACGCTTTCATCAAGTAACTGTTCCGCAAAATTCCAGATAGTTTCCGAACCTTCTTTGATGATCCTCTTTTTTTGATGTACTTTTTCAAAGCTCACATCAAATTCTTTCCAGGTCCCGCCGTTGTTGGAAGTGTTTTGAAGCAAAGGTTCCAGGCGGTCCATGGATCTTGCAAATTTGGCTTCGTCGGTTGCTCCGGCTTCGAATTCCTCCCAGATAGCGATCAACTCTTCCGCCTGTTTTGTTGGAAGCAACCCGAAAATGCGGTTTGCGGCCAGGCGTTCTTCAGCCGTATTGGAATGATTTTTTTGCGTGTCATAGATAAATGTATCGCCGGCATCAATTTCAACGATATCGTGGATCAGAACCATTTTGATCACTTTTAGCAGATCGATGGATTTGTTGGAATGTTCGGCCAGTACAAGCGCCATTAAAGCCAAATGCCAGCTGTGTTCCGCATCGTTTTCATTTCGGTCGCTGTTAAACAATTTTGTTCTGCGCTGAATGTATTTGACTTTGTCGATTTCCTTAATAAAATGGATTTGCTTCAATAGATTTTCCGGGATCATTACTACACGAATTTTATGTTGCTACAAAGATACCTCAATTGAAGAGAGGAGCTTGTTAAAGTGGATTGTTTTTCCGCCTTTAGAGAGCAATTTTCCATTCAACGACACTTCTTATCATTAATTTGTTCTCTTACTTTTTCCATCGATGAAAGAACCAGCATTGCTGGTGAAGACGAGAGCATAGCTTTGGAAAAGCTAAATGCTAAGGTAGTAACAAAAAATCCAGGCGCGGTAAACCGATCGACCTGTAGCAGATCATAACAGAATTTCTCATAAAACTCGTCGTTCCTCCTCAAACAGGATGAGAAATTTACCTGTTATTTCCTGCACAGGTACCCGATCTTGTTCACCAATGCGCCGGATTCAGATCTCCCTAATCTGAACGATTTTCCCGCTCGAAACAAGAAGGCTAATTTTACTAAAAAGACAAATAGACATGTATCTATTAGCTCAGTAGCAGCAAGGGCTGTTCGCAATATTGCGAACATGCAACTTCAGCTTGAATTCGGGCAAGATTTTGAAGGTTAAATCTTTCATTCGAAGACGGATTTCCGTCTCATTCCCGGAAGAGAACGTTAAGAAGAGAAAGCACTGCTTTCGAAGACGTGCCGTCATTTTAACAAAAAGCGCTTGTCGTTTGGATGGAGCGCAGCGCAATCC
>VFQP010005977.1_pt1 | contig 10256 bp, 7 predicted proteins | sample 3512351 | NCBI WGS metagenome assembly VFQP01 (sample SAMN10412372, study PRJNA504923) | tailings metagenome | isolation source: Relicate 1 Philex TSF1 revegetated site | place: Philippines: Tuba, Benguet | collected 2017-08-29
GTCGTGTTCGGGCCGTGGGAATATTTCGCCATCGTCTGTCTGGCGCTCACCTTGATCGCCTCGCTCAGCCGCGGCTCGCTGATCAAGGGCATCATCTCGGCCTTGTTCGGCATGCTGGTGGCGATGCCGGGGCTCGATTCATCGTCGGGCGCCCAGCGTTTCACCTTCGGCTGGGTCGAGATGTCCTCCGGCTTCGAATTGCTGCCGGTGATCCTCGGCATTTTCGCGATCAGTCAGTTGCTGTCGGACACGGTCAATATCGACGAGCAGGCGGGCGAGCGCGTGCGCGCCAATATGCGCGGAATTCTGATTTCGACGCGCGACTACGTGCGCCACGGCTTCAACATGGTCCGTTCCTCGCTGATCGGCATCGCGATGGGTATTCTGCCGGGCGTGGGCGCCACGATCGCGTCGATCGTCGCCTACACGACCGCGCGCGCGGCGTCGAAGGAGCCGGAGAAATTCGGCAAGGGCAGCGAGGAAGCGATCGTCGCCGCCGAAAGCGCGAACAACGCGACGACCGGCGGTACGCTCATTCCGCTATTGGCGCTGGGCATTCCCGGCGGGCTGGCCGATTCCGTGCTGCTCGGCGCGTTGATGGTTCATAATCTCGCACCCGGGCCGATGCTCTATACGCATAACCCGGAGATCGTGAACGCGATCGTCGCGGCGCATCTGTTCAGCCATGTGCTGATGTTCATCTTCATGACCGGCGGCGTGATGATCTTCGCCTGGCTGATGGTGCTGGAACGCGCCTGGATCTTCCCGATGGTGTTCGCGATCTGCGTGCTCGGCGCCTTCACCGGCGGCTCGCGGGTGTTCGACGTTTGGGTGATGCTCGGCTTCGGCCTGATCGGCTACGCGATGGAATATGCGCGTGTCCCCATCGCGCCGTTCGTCGTCGGCATGGTTCTGGCGCCGCTCGCCGAGGAACAGCTGCGCACGGGGTTGATGGCTTCGGGCGGCACGTTCTGGGCGATCCTCGACCGGCCGATCGCGCTCGCTTTCGTCGCCATCGCGATCACGATGCTGCTCTGGCCGTTGTTCCGGCTGCGTACGGCACGGGCTTAGGCGCCCAGCGACAACATACCATTGCCGGCCATCACGTGAGAGACGAAGAAACCCGCCCTGGAAAACCAGCGGCGGGTTTTCGCGTTTGAGAGGGTGGAGCCTGGTGGTTGCGCATTTGGACGGCATCGGGCGAATTCGACGGTTGCGGGCGCCGTAAAATCGGAAACCGTCTGAGTCCGCGATTTCTTCCGACAGGCATTTCGGTGGGGATGTTGTCGCCGAAAAATCAGAATATGTATTTTATACAGATGGTTAGGTATCGATCCTCGGCGTGCTTGACATGTTGTTTATGAGGTGATTGGATCCATGATCAAGGCTTCAATATTGCCTGGGGGAGGAAAACGATGCTCAAACGTCTTGCCGTTGCTGCGTTCGCCGGACTGACCGGCCTGTGGGGGGCCGCCGTCTCGGCCCAAGAAATCACCTTCACGATCCTGTCGCACAAGGTGCACGAAAACGTGTCGCGCGGATTGGTCGCGGGCACGACCGGCGGCGACATCGCGGGTGAATGGGCCAAGCGCAAGGGCGTCAAGCTCAACTGGATTTCCGCGAATATCGAGCCGATGCACGATCGTCTGTTCCGCGAATTGTCGCTGCGCGAAACGTCGATCGATCTCGCCTTCGTGATCAACAAATTCGCCACGCCGCGCGTCAGCGTGCTGCTCGAGCCGCTCGACGATTGGCAGAAGCGCGCGCCGATCGAGGCGTTCGACGGCATTCCGAAGAATCTGCTCGATGCCGTGCGCTACGACGGCGTGCTGACCGCCATTCCCTTCCGCCACGCGACGACGGGGCTGCATTTCAACAAGACGCTGCTGGCCGAGCGCGGTTTGACGCGCCCGCCGCAGACGGTCGACGAGGTCGTCGATTACGCGCGCAAGCTCACCTACACGCGTGCGGATGGTACCCGCGTCAACGGACTGACGATGAACTCGGGCGACGAGCATCTGGCGGTGCTGACGTTCCTCAACATGTACGGCGCCGAGCTGATCGACCGCGACATGAAGGTACGCGCCAACACGCCCGAGATGATCAAGGCGCTGACGGTGATGGCGACGCTCTATAAGGAGCGCGTCCTGCCGACGAACTACGCCTCGATCTCGATCGACGAGGTGATCACCACGATGCAGACCGGCCGCGCCGCCATGGCGATCGATCCGTTTGCGCGCTACACGGTCTATAACAGCCCGGCGACGTCGAAATTCCCCGGCGCGATCGACGCGATGGTGCTGCCCGCCGAAGCCGCGACCAAGCGCGACGGCACGGCGCTGACGGAGATCTGGTCGATGGCGGTTCCGAAGAACTCGAAGAACAAGGAACTCGCTTGGGATCTGATCCGCGAATTGTCGGGCGTCGAGAACACCGTGAAGGTGGCGCTGAACGGCAATGGGCCGGTGCGTCCGGCGGCCTACGACGATCAACATTTGCAGCAGCGCCTGCCGTACACGAAGGCCGAATCCCGCGCGATTGGCCAAGCCGGCGTCGTGCCTTCGGCCTTCAACGGATCGCTGGAAGCGCTGACGATTTTCCGCGAGGAATCGCAGGCGGCGGTGATCGGCATGAAGTCGCCGGCCGAAGCGGCGGCGTCGATGCAGCGGCGCATCGAGCCGCTGGTCAAAAAGTGATAATCTAAAGCGTAACAGACGGCGCGGTCGTCGAAGACCGCGCCGTTTTTGCTTGAACGTTCCACGACGAGCAGCACTCCGACCGATGCGACGTCCCGATTACTTCGCCTACGCGCTGCTGGCGCCCGTTCACCTGATGCTGCTGGCGGTGATCGCATTGCCGTCGCTCTACGTGTTCTGGCTCAGCTTGAACCATTCGGGCTACGGCACCGCGCTCGAGTTCGCAGGCCTTGCCAACTACGCGAAGATTTTCGCGGATCCCTATTTCTGGCGCGCAAGCGTCAACACTTTCATCCTGGTGAACGCGGTCGTCTATGCCGAGATCCTGCTCGGCCTGGCGCTCGCCTGCGTCTTCGTGCGCGGCGTGCCGTTCCGCAAGCTGATGTTCGCGATCGTATTGATGCCCTATGCGGTGTCGGAAGTCGTGGGCGTGCTGACGTGGAAGATGCTGATGGACCCGAATTTCGGCGCCATCAGCCGCTTGATCGAAAATCTGGGTCTGGGCACGTTCAATTGGAGCGTGGCGCCGGGGCAAGGGCTGGCGCTGATCACGGTCATCAGCGTCTGGCACAATCTACCGTTCACCTTCCTGCTGCTCTATGCGGGCATGCTCGCCATTCCGCAGTCGATCTACGAGGCGTCGTGTATCGACGGCGCCACGCGCTGGCAGACCTTCGTGCGGATCACGCTGCCGCTGATGGTGCCCGCCATATTGGTAGCGATCATTTTCCGCCTAGTCTTCGCGTTCCGTATCTTCTCCGAAGTGTGGCTGCTGACCAAAGGCGGACCCGCGCGCACGACGGAAGTGCTCGCCGTCTATCTCTATCAATCGGGTTTCCGTTTCGGGAATTTCGGCGTCGCGTCGGCGGCGGGCTGGGTCATGGTGTTCGGCTCGCTGCTGATCGCGTCGTTCTATCTCTACGAAATGCACAAGCGTATGGCGGCCAAACATGGGTGAGCGTTGGTACGAAACCGCCTTGCGCGGCGCCGTCTACGTGGCGATCGTCGTCTGGTCGGCGATGCCCGTCGCGTTCATCGTGTTGTCGTCGTTCAAAAGCCAGCAGGATATCTTCGCCTATCCGCCGTCGCTGATCTTCGCGCCGACCTTCGATCACTACGTGACGCTGTGGCGGCAATGGGGCGGTTTCTTCGAAACGCTGCGCAACAGCTTGATCGTTTCCGTCGGCGCCACGATTCTGGCCGCGGCGGTCAGCTTCCTGGCGGGCGTGGCCTATTCGCGCTACCGCAGCAATCTTCTCGCCGCCAGCGCCTTCTACATGATCGCCGTGCGCCTGCTGCCGCCGATCGTGGTGACGCTGCCGCTGTTTCCGCTGGTCGATTTCCTCGGCCTCAGCGACACGCATCTGCTGCTGATCGTGCTCTATGCCACGTTCTGGGTGTCGCTGTTCACGATGATCATGCGCACCTTCATCGACGAGGTGCCGGTGGAGTTGGACGAGGCCGCGTTCGTCGACGGCGCGTCGCGTTTCCAGACGATGTGGCGCGTGCTGTTCCCGCTGGCGCTGCAAGGGATGGCGGCGGGAAGCCTATTCGTCTTCATCTATTCCTGGAACGAGTTCCTGTTCGCGCTGATCTTCACGACCAAGGACGCGAAGACGGCGCCGCTGATCATCAGCGAGGTGATGGGATCGGTCGACGGCACGGAATGGGGCGTGCTGTTCGCGGGCGTCACGGTTCAGCTGCTGCCGGTCGTGCTGCTGGTCGCCTTTGCGCAGCGGTTCCTGATCGCGGGCCTGACCGCGGGGTCCGTGAAGGGCTGAGCGGGGGCGTCACACGCCCCCGAGCAGCAGATACTTCGTCTCGCAATATTCCAGAATGCCGTGATGAGAACCTTCGCGGCCGATCCCGGATTGCTTCATGCCGCCGATCGGCGCGACCTCGGTGCCCAGCGCCACCGAATTGATGCCGACCATCCCGTATTCCAGGCGCTCGCCGAAGCGCACCAGCCGCGCGAGGTCGCGGCCATAGACATAGGCGGCGAGGCCGTATTCGGTGGTGTTGGCGCGCCGGATGACGTCCGCGTCGTCGTCGAACGCGCTGATCGCGGCGACGGGACCGAATGTCTCTTCGCGCGCGATGCGCATCTCGTCGGTCACGCCGGCGAGGATCGTCGGCTCGAAATAGGTGCCGCCGAGCGCGCTCGGTTTGCCGCCCGCGATCAGGCGCGCCTGGCGCGCCAAAGCGTCGCCGACATGCTCGCCGACCTTTGCGAGCGCCTTGTCGTTGATCAACGGGCCTTGCGTGACGTCCGACCGGTCGCCGGGGCCGAGCACGAGCGCGCCGACCTTGTCGGCGAACCGCGTGAGGAATTCGTCGTGGACCCGTGCATGGACCCAAATGCGATTGGCACAGACGCAGGTTTGGCCCATGTTGCGGAACTTGGCGATCATCGCGCCCTCGACGGCGGCGCCGAGATCGGCATCGTCCAGCACGATGAACGGCGCATGGCCGCCAAGTTCCAGCCCGATCTTCTTCACGCCGTCGGCGGCGCGCCGCATCAATGCTTTGCCGGTTTCGGTCGATCCGGTGAAGCCGACGAAGCGTACCGCCGGATCGGCGAAGATCGCTTCGCCGATCGCCTTCGCATCGCCCGTGACGATATTCAGCGCACCCGGCGGCAATCCCGCCTGTTGGGCGAGTTCGCCCAATGCCAATGCGGTGAACGGCGTTTCGGGCGCGGGCTTCAACACGACGGTGCAACCGGCCGCCAAGGCGGGACCGATCTTGCGCGCGATCATGCCGGCGGGAAAATTCCACGGCGTGATGGCCGCGACCACGCCGATGGGTTGCTGCATCACCAAGATGCGGCTATCCGCGCGATGGGCGGGAATAATCTCGCCATTCACGCGGCGCGCTTCTTCGGCGAAGAACTCGATGTAGCCGGCCGCCGCGACGACTTCGCCGCGCGCTTCGGCTAACGGCTTGCCCTGTTCGGCGGTGAGCAGGGCGGCGAGATCGTCCGCACGCGCGACGATCAATTCGGCGAAGCGCTTGAGCACATTCGAGCGATCCTTGGCGATGCGGGCACTCCATGGGCCGAATGCCGCTTGGGCCGCTGCGATCGCGCGATGGGTTTGGGCGGCACCGAAATCGGGCACGCGGCCGATCTCTTGGCCCGTCGCGGGATTGCGGATCGCCAGGCACGGTTCGCCGACCCAGTCCCCATCGATCAGGCAAGCCTGGCGAAGCAATCCATTGAAATCACGCGTCATTTGGAATCGTCCTCGATTTTGAAGATTACGGATATTGCATCATGGATCCAAATTTGTCATCTTGATCGAGAGGATTCCCAAGTCTTTCCAACAAGAGCGAAACCGAATGAACGCGAAAGAATGTGACGTCGTCGTCCTGGGCGGCGGTAGTGCGGGGATTGCCGCAGCGGTGGCGTCGGCGCGCAATGGCGCCCGTACGATCCTCGTCGAAGGCGGGCCGATGCTTGGCGGCGAGTTGCTCACCGGCATGACGATCGACGGCGCCATCAACGCGCGCGGCGAGCAGATTTCGGCCGGCGTGCTCGACGATTTGCTGGCGTTGTGCCGCCAGATGGGCGGGTTCGTGGCGCCGCTCAACGATTGGCGCTTGATCCAGTATTTCGCCTACGACCCGGAGATCATGAAGATCGCGGTGGCGCAGCTCGTCTACGACGCGGGCGTCGAAGTGTTGGTGCAAACCTATGCCGAGGATGTGGTGCGCGTGGGCGAAACCGTAACCGGTGTCGTCGTCCGCAACAAAAGCGGCCGCACGCTGATTTCGGCCAAGGCGTTCGTCGACGCGTCGGGCGACGCCGACCTGTGCTTCATGGCAGGTGCGCCGATGCTGCCCGCCGAAGGGCCGGGCAATCCGCAGCCGGTGTCGATGATGTTCCGGATGGCGGGCGTGGAGACCGAGCCGCTGCTGCGCTTCGTGCGCGAGAATCCGGATTACGTGGCCGTCGGCGAAAGCGATGCGATCCGCGGCGGGCGGACGGATCAACAGATCGTCGAGGAAATCTACAAGCAGGGACAGCCTTGCGTGTTCCTGAAAGGCAACGGCGATCTGATGCGCAAGGCGATCGAACGCGGAGAGCTGTTCGCGACTGCGCTGATCATGATGCAGCCGACGGCGCCCGCGCGCAAAGAGGTCTGCATCAATGCGACGCGCGTTTCGCTGAAGGATCCGCTGGCGCCGGAATCCATCAGCAACGCTTTGCGCAGCTTGGTGCAGCAGGTGCATCAATGCGCGCAGTTCCTGATCCGCAACGTGCCGGGTTTCGAGAAGGCGAGCCTGTCGGGGATGTCGCCGCGCGTCGGCATTCGGGAAACGCGCCGGATCGAAGGCGACTATGTGATGACGCCGGAGGACGTGCTCGAGGGCCGCAAACGCGCGGATGGCGTCGCCAAAGGCTGCCATCACGTCGATATCCATCAGGACGGCACCGGTCAGATCCGCATTCCGGTGGCGAATGGCGGGTCCTACGACATCCCGCTGGGTAGTCTTTTGCCCAAAGGATTGGGGAACGTCGTTGCGGCGGGGCGCTGCCTGTCCGCATCGCGCGAAGCCCATGGTTCCGCGCGCGTGATGGGCGGCTGCATGGCGATGGGGCAGGCGGCGGGCACGCTCACCGCGATGTCGCTGCGCCAGAACGCGGCGGTTGACGTCCGGGCGATCGGCGTCGAGCGCTTGCGCACGCGGCTGCTCGAGCAGGGTGCCGTGCTGGCGGGAACGGCCTGACGCGCTACGCTTGCGCGGCGGCAGACTCCTTCAGGCTTTGGAGAACCGTGGATTGGGTGCCCGCATTATGGCCGCTCATCAACGCCAGCAGTCGTTCTTGGTCGCCCGCTTCGATCGCGTCGGCCATGCCGGCATGTTCGTCGGTCGAGCGGGTGACCCGCGACTGCTGCAGCAGCGCCGTGCGTTGGTAACGCTCCGACAGGTCGAACATCGAAACGATCGAACGGATGATGTAGCGGTTCGCGCAAGGCTCGTACATCGCCAGATGGAACGACCGGTTCGCATCCATATAGGCGTCGAGATCCGTCGCAGGGTCGATCGCGCGCATCTTCTTCTCGAGCGCGCGGATCCGCTTGCGGGTTTCGGCGGTGTATTGCGGCCACGCCATGCGCAACGCCTTGCGTTCCAAAACGCGCCGCGCGGAGTAAAGCTCGGCCATGTCGTCGGCCGAAATCTCCGCGACGACGGCGCTGCGATGCGGGTTGAGATGGATGAACCCGCGCTCCGACAAACGTTCGATCGCTTGACGCACCGGATGGCGGCTGACGTCGAGCCGCTTGGCGAGTTCGATCTGATCGATCGGCGCGCCGGGCGGCAATTCGCCGCTGAGAATCAAATGGCGGATCTCGGCGGTCGTATAGTCCGCGGCGCTTTTGTATCGAACTGCCTGCGGCATGAATCCTCCGAGTTGCGCATCGGCCGTCGCCGCCGGCCGGTTCCGGGATCGCCGCATCCGCGATCCGCTGTTCTTATTTCCCATGATAACATGGGCTTAGACAATAGGGATTCTTGATCCAATGGGCGTGGAAGCTGCGTTCGACTATATTGTCGTCGGGGCCGGGTCGGCGGGATGCGTGCTGGCCAACCGGCTGAGCGCCGATCCCCGCAACCGCGTGCTGTTGCTCGAAGCGGGGCCCGCCGACCGCAATCCTTGGATTCACATTCCCGGTGGCTTGTTCAAAGTGATCCACAATCCCGCCGTCGATTGGTGCTTCGAAACGGAGCCCGATCCCGGTATCGCCGGGCGGCGGATGAAATGGCCGCGCGGCAAGGTGCTCGGCGGGTCGAGCTCGATCAACGGCATGATCTATATCCGCGGCCAGGCGGAGGATTTCGATCATTGGGCGCAGCGCGGAAATCGCGGCTGGAGCTATGACGACGTTCTGCCCTATTTCAAGCGCAGTGAAAATCAGGCGCGTGGCGGGGATGACTATCACGGCGGCGATGGGCCCTTGCATGTGGCCGACCCGACCGAACGCTATGAGATCGTCGATGCTTTCATCGACGCCTGCGTCGAGGCGGGCGTGCCGCGCACGGCGGATTTCAACGGTCGTTTGCAGGAAGGGGCGGGCTATTATCAATTGACCGCGCATAATGGCCGCCGATGCAGCGCCGCACGCGCCTATCTCGCCCCCATCCGCGGCCGTGCCAATCTTGCGATCATTACCCTCGCGCAAGCGCGCCGGATCTTGTTCGACGGCGCGCGTGCCGTCGGCATCGAATACGAACGCGACGGACGGCGCGAGATCGCCCATTGCGACGGCGAAATTCTGTTGAGCGCAGGCGCGATCAACTCGCCGCAATTGCTGCAACTCTCGGGGATCGGCGATCCCGCCTTGCTCAATGGGTTCGGGATCGGGGTGGTCCACGCTCAGCCTTCGGTGGGCGCGAACCTGCAAGATCATCTTCAGGCGCGCATGGTCCTGAAGACGAACCGGCCGATCACGCTCAACGACACGGTTCGTACGCCGCTGCAACGTTTGGGGGCGGGGATCGACTATGTTTTGCGCCGACGCGGTCCGTTGAGCTTTTGCGCAAGTCTGGCCGGCGCCTTTGCGCGAACCGACGCGCGCTTCACATCGCCGGACGTTCAGTTCCACTTCCAGCCGTTGAGCCTCGACAGCTACGACGGTGGCCTGCATCCGTTCTCGGGCATTACGCTTTCCGTGTGCCAGCTGCGGCCGCACAGCCGCGGCAGCCTCGCAATCAAGTCGTCGGATCCGTTCGAGGCGCCGCGCATCGTGCCGAACTACCTGGAGTCGACCGAAGATCGCGATGCGATGATCCGCGCCGTTCGCTTCTGCCGGAAGGTGGCGCAAGCGCCCGCACTCGCGCGGCATGTTTCCGTCGAGTGGAAGCCGGGACCCGAGGTCGAAAGTGATGACGAGATCCTCGATTACATCCGCAAGACGGCGACGACGATCTTCCATCCCTCTGGCACTTGCGCGATGGGGCCGGGCGAGGGCGATGCCGTCGACGAACGACTACGCGTGCGCGGCGTTTCCGGATTGCGGGTCGTCGATTGCTCGATCATGCCGACGGTCGTCTCGGGCAACACCAATGCGGCGGCGATCATGATCGGGGAGAAGGCCGCCGACATGATTCTGACCGATGCGCGCGCGCCGCGTTAAATCCCAATACATTGAAAAAGAGCTGAATTTTATGCGGCCGGGGGCGCGGCGCGATGCGCGGCGATCAATCGGAGGAAGCCGTGTGGCGATTCCTTCCTTGTGCTTTCGCATTGTGCAATGCGTCGTCGGCACGCTTCAAAGCCCCGATGAGATCGCGCTCCTTTGGATGGATCGCGGCCAATCCGATGCTGATCGTAAATTCAATATGCGAGCCATCCGCTTTGTGCGGTCTGTTCGCCACCGCCGCCATGACGCGCGCCGCGAAGGATTCCGCGCCCGGAATTTCCGTCTGCGGCAGCAGGATCGCGAATTCGTCGCCGCCCATGCGACCGAACAGGTCGTGTTCGCGGATCTGGCGTTTGACGCAGTCCGCGAAGTCGGCGAGGGCGGCGTCGCCGCCGGCATGACCGTGAAGGTC
>VFQP010005979.1_pt1 | contig 10255 bp, 7 predicted proteins | sample 3512351 | NCBI WGS metagenome assembly VFQP01 (sample SAMN10412372, study PRJNA504923) | tailings metagenome | isolation source: Relicate 1 Philex TSF1 revegetated site | place: Philippines: Tuba, Benguet | collected 2017-08-29
CTGTCACGCCGGGGGTCGCGGGTTCGAGCCCCGTCCACTCCGCCAGATGATTCGAACGGCACCATGAGCAATCATGGTGCCGTTTTTCTTTGGCGTTGCCAGCGCCGTGGTTCGCGCGGGGCGTCGTTCAGGTCAGGCTGGCGCCGATGTTGATCAAGAGCGCGAGCACGGTGGTGTTGAACAGGAAGGCCAGGATGCAGTGCACCGTGCCGATCTTGCGCAAGGCGCTCGATGCAAACGCCACATCGGCCGTCTGCCCCGAGGTGCCGATCACGGCCGAGAAGTAGAAGAAGTCGCTGTAGACCGGCTGCGCCTCGCCGGGGAATTGCAGCGGTGGCGGCTGCTTGCGCGAGAGGGCCGCGTAGTGGTCGTGCGCGTAGTGCAGCGCGAACATCACCTGGATGAAGGCCCACGACGACAGCACCGTCACGCCGGCGAGTGCGATGTGCGCGAGCTTGGCGGCGCCGTGCATGTCCTTGGCGAGGCTGAGCTGCCCGGCAACCGCCACCAGGCTGGCGATGCCGGCCACCACGACCAGCCCCAGGATCGTGAAGCGTCCTTCGTCTTCCTGCAGCGCCCGGCGGCGCATGTGCTGCTCGGTGGAGCGCGCCATCATGAGCGAGCTGAGCGCCACGTAGAGCAGCGTCCCGGCGTTCCAGCCAATGAGCGCGCGCGTCACGGCGTGGTCGGTGATGGCATGGGGCAGGGCCAGCGCCACCGCCACACCCACGACCGCCGCCGCGAACAGGCGGGGCCGGGCGTGCACCTGGCGAACGATGCGCAGACCTTGCAGGTTCATGGGCAGCCTCGTCACACCTCGAACTTCACCCCTTGCGCCAGCGGCAGCGCACGCGAGAAGTTGATGGTATTGGTGGCGCGGCGCATGTAGGCCTTCCAGGCGTCCGAGCCCGACTCGCGGCCGCCGCCCGTTTCTTTCTCGCCGCCAAAGGCTCCGCCGATCTCGGCGCCCGAGGTGCCGATGTTCACATTGGCGATGCCGCAATCCGAGCCGCTCGCCGACAGGAACAGCTCGGTCTCGCGCAGGTCGTTGCTGAAGATGGCCGAAGACAGGCCTTGCGGCACACCGTTCTGCAGCGCGATCGCCTCGTGCAGTTCGTCGTAGGTCAGCACGTAGAGGATGGGCGCGAAGGTTTCGTGGCACACGGTGGCGGTCTGCGCCGGCATCTCGACGATCGCGGGCCGCACGTAGAAGCCTTGGGGAAAGCGCTCCTGCAGCACGCGCTCGCCGCCCGTGACCACGCCACCTTCGGTGGCCGCGGCCGCGAGCGCGCGCTGCATGGCCTCGAAGCCGGCCTGGTCGATCAGCGGGCCCACGAGCGTGCTCTCGTCGAGGGGGCTGCCGATGGGCAGGCCCGCAAAGGCCTTCTTCAGGCGCGCGACCAGCGCGTCGCGCACGCTGCGGTGCACGATGAGCCGGCGCGTGGTGGTGCAGCGCTGGCCCGCGGTGCCCGCGGCCGCGAAGGCAATGCCGCGAACGGCCAGGTCGAGGTCGGCGCTGGGCGTGACGATCACCGCGTTGTTGCCGCCCAGTTCGAGCAGCGAGCGGCCGAAGCGCTGCGCCACGCGCGGGCCCACCTCGCGGCCCATGCGCGTGCTGCCCGTGGCCGAGACCAGCGCCACGCGCGGGTGGTCCACCAGGGCTTCACCGGCGTCGCGCAGGCCCACGACGACCTGGTTCAGGTTCGCGGGGGCCTGCTCGCCGAAGCGGCGCAGCGCGCGTTCGAACAGGGCCTGGCAGGCCAGTGCACACAGCGGCGTTTTTTCCGACGGCTTCCACACCACGGCGTTGCCGCAGACCAGGGCGAGCGCGGCGTTCCACGACCACACCGCCACCGGGAAGTTGAAGGCGGTGATCACGCCCACCACGCCCAGCGGGTGCCAGGTCTCCATCATGCGGTGGCCGGGTCGTTCGGACGCGATGGTGAGGCCGTGCAGCTGGCGCGACAGGCCGACCGCGAAGTCGCAGATGTCGATCATCTCCTGCACCTCGCCCAGGCCTTCGGTGAGGATCTTGCCGGCCTCGATGGACACGAGCCGGCCCAGCGGCGCCTTGGCCGCGCGCAGCTCTTCGGCGAGCAGGCGCACGAGCTCGCCGCGGCGCGGCGCGGGCACCTCGCGCCATTGCAGGAAGGCCTGCTGCGCCGCGTCCACGCGCGCGTTCACCTCGGCGGGCGAGAGCGGCGCGAGCTGCGCAAGCGGCGAGCCGTCGATGGGCGTGCGCACCCCCAGGCTGCCGGTGGCCGGCAGGGTGAGGCCGAGTTCGGCGAGCAGGGACGGGAGTTGGTCGGCGATGGCGGGCATGGCGTGGGCTCTCGGGTGGCGGTTGGAAAAGCTCAGAAGCGGGCCTGCGCCGCGTGCACCAGCAGCGCGCCGGCTTCGTAGCCCATCTCGCGCAGCGCCTTGAAGGCGGCGGGTGTGGGCTCGGTCAGGGGCAGCGGCAGGTCGTCGATGCGGCACCGCCCCAGCGCGAGTTGGGCGAGTGCGCGGCCGAACACCGTGCCCGGCGCGATGCCGCGGCCGTTGTAGCCGCTGATGGACACCGTGTTGCGCGCGAGCAGGTGCAGGCGCGGCAGGGCGTTCGCGGTCATGCCGATCTGGCCGTACCAGGCGTGTTCGAAGGCCACGCGGCCCAGCGCGGGGAACAGCCGCGCGAGCGCGCGGCGGCCCCAGTCGCCGTGCACCGCGGTGCCCGGGCCGCGCAGCGCGCCCACGCTGCCGAACACCAGGCGGCCTTGCGCGTCGAGGCGGAACGAGCTGAGCACGTCGGGCGTGTCCCAGGCGCCTTGCTGGCCGGGCAGGATGCGCGCGCGCAGGGCCGCGGGCAGGGGCGCGGTGGCGAGGTTGAAGTACGGAAAGCGCACCAGCTCTTCCTGCAGCGCGGGCCAGAGGCGGTCGGTGTAGGCGTTGGTGGCCACGATGACCCAGGCCGCGTTCACGCTGCCGTGGGGCGTGTGCAGGGTCCAGTGGCCGTGGTGGTCGTCCACGGCGGTCACGGGGCTGTGCGTGTGCAGCGCGGCGCCCGCGCGCACCGCGGCGTGCGCGAGGCCGCGCGCATAGGCCAGCGGCTGGATGGTGCCGGCGCGGCGGTCGAGCAGGCCGCCGGTGTAGGCGCGCGAGCCCGTGGCCTCGGCGATGGCGTCGGCATCGAGCAGGTCCACGGGCGCGCCGCGCGCCTGCCATTGGCGGTGGCGTTCGCGCAGGTTGCGCAGCCCGCTCGCACCCACCGCGCAGTGCAGGGTGCCGCGGCGCACGGCCTCGCAGGCCAGGCCATGGCGCTCGACCAGCCCGTACACCAGCGACGGCCCCTCGCCCAGCGCGTCGAGCAGGCGCTGGCCGTGCGGCTCACCGAGCGCCTGGGGCAGGGCGTCGGGCATGACCCACATGCCCGCGTTCACCAGCCCCACGTTGCGTCCCGAGCCGCCAAAGCCCACGTGCTGCGCCTCGAGCACCGCCACGCGCGCGCCGGCTTCGGCCGCGTGCAGTGCGGCCGACAGGCCGGTGTAGCCCGCGCCGACGATGGCGATGTCCACGGCCACGCCCTGCGCCTGCAGCGGCGCGGTCTCGGGCGCCGGCGGGGCCGTGGCCTCCCAGAGGCCGTGGTTGGAAACGGGGGCGGCGGGCATGGGGGTGTTTGCCCTCAGGCCCGATAGGCGAGCGCCGCGGCGGCGAGGTCTTCGAGCGCGAAGCCGACCGACTTGAACACCGTGCGCCCGCTGGCGGCCGTGCGGCCCGCGGCCTCGCCGCGCACCAGCTGCGCGAGATCGGCGCCCAGCGCCTCGGCGCGGATCACGCCGCGTGCGAGCGGGCCCAGCAGGTCGCCGCTTTTCTTCAGGGCTTCGGGGGTGTCCACGAAGAAGGCCGCACCGCGCCAGCAGTCGTCGTCGGCTTCGCGCATGGCGGGCGTGAAGCTGCCGATGAGGTCGAGGTGCGCCTGCGGCCGCAGCCAGGCGCCGCGGATCAGCGGCTCGGTGGCGAGCGTGGCGCAGGCCACCACGTCGGCCTGCGCGGCGGCGGCGGCGAGATCGGTCACGGCCTCGGCCTGCAGGCCCAGGGCGCGGCAGCGCGCGGCGAGCCGCTGCGCGGGTTCGGGGCTGGGGTTCCAGGCCAGCACGCGCTCGATGGGCCGCACCGCGCGGTAGGCCTCGGGCAGCAGGCTGCCCACGCGGCCGCAGCCGACCACGAGCAGGGTGTGTGCATTGGCCGGCGCGAGGAACGAGGCCGCGAGCGCCGAGCTGGCCGCGGTGCGGCGCGCGGTGATCTGATTGCCGTCGAGCAGGGCCAGGGGCTGGCCGGTGGTGGCGTCGAACAGCTGGTAGGTGGCGAACAGGCCGGGCAGGCCGCGCGCGCGGTTGCCCGGGAACACGTTGACCGTCTTCACGCCGTACAGGCCGCCGGGCTGCCACGCGGGCATGATCAGCGACACGCCGCCCTCAGCGCCGCCGATCTCGTGCACGTGCCGCGGCGGCGCTTCGCAGCCGGTGCGGAACATCGCGCGCAGCGCCTCGATCAGCGCGGGGAACGGGAGCCGTTCGTGGGTCTGCTGCGCGTCGAGGATCTGCATGCGGCCAGGCGTCAGAGGAAGCGGTTGAGGATCTTGCGCGAGGCGCGGTCCAGCGCGCCCTGGTCTTCGATGATGAACTGTATGCCGTTGCTGTCGAGAATCAGCAACCGGCCCTGGCCCAGGCGGCGGATGTCTTCCTCGGCCTTGAGCACCAGTTGCGCGGGGCCGCGCTCGGTCTGCACGGTCCAGGTGCTGGGCGTGGCGAAGGTGCTCACGCCCTCGATGCGCTGGATGCGCGGCATGAACTCGCGCGGCGCGAGCTCCTCTTCGATCAGTGCGCGCGCCTCGGCGGGGATGTCGCGCAGGTGTTCGATCCACACGCGTTCGTGGCCGTCGCTGCCCACCAGCGACACGCCCTCGTCGGGCGCGGCGAGCGGGAAGGCGCGCACGGGCGTGACGCCGGGGTGCTGCTGGCCATCGGCGGTGCGCAGGATCAGCGGGCCTTGGGGGTCGCGGCTCAGGGTCCAGTCGGTCATGGCGTGGGGCTTCAGGGTCAGTCGGTACCGGCGGTGGCGCCGTGGGCGGTCGGGTTGGGCAGGCTGCCCGCGAGGCTCGGGCCGTCCTCGGTGTCCACGTTGCGCAACTGCGCCATGTAGAGCCGCCAGTAGGCGCCTTCCTGGGCCATCAGTTCGTCGTGCGGGCCCACCTCCACCACCTCGCCGCGGTCCATCACCACCAGGCGGTCGGCCTTGCGCAGCGTGGACAGGCGGTGGGCGATGGCGATGGTGGTGCGGCCGGCCACCAGGTTGTCGAGCGCCTTCTGGATTTCCTTCTCGGTCTCGGTGTCCACGCTGGACGTGGCTTCGTCGAGGATCAGGATGCGCGGGTCGATCAGCAGCGCACGCGCGATGCTGATGCGCTGGCGCTCGCCGCCCGACAGGCCCTGGCCGCGCTCGCCCACCAGCGAGTCGTAGCCCTGCGGCAGGCGCAGGATGAATTCGTGCGCGTGCGCCGCACGGGCGGCGGCGATGATCTCCTCGCGCGTGGCGTCGGGCTTGCCGTAGGCGATGTTGTCCGCGATGGTGCCGAAGAACAGGAAGGGCTCCTGCAGCACCAGGCCGATGTGGCGGCGGTAGTCGGCCACCGCGTACTGGCGCACGTCGCTGCCGTCGACGCGGATGCTGCCGCTGCTGACGTCGTAGAAGCGGCAGATCAGGTTGACCAGCGTGCTCTTGCCCGAGCCGCTGTGGCCCACCAGGCCGATCATCTCGCCCGGGCGGATCTGCAGGTTCATGCCGCGGATCACCGAGCGGTTGCCGTAGCGAAAGCTCACGTCGCGCAGCTCGATGCCGCCTTCGACGCGCGGCTTGTGCACCGGGTTGGCGGGCTCGGGCACGTTGGAGACGTGGTCGAGGATGTCGAAGATGCGCTTGGCGCCGGCCGCGGCCTTCTGCGTCACCGAGACGATGCGGCTCATGGAGTCGAGCCGGCCGTAGAAGCGGCCGATGTAGGCCAGGAAGGCGGTGAGCACGCCCACCGTGATGTCGCCGCGCGAGACCTGCCAGATGCCGAAGGCCCAGACCACCAGCAGGCCGAGTTCGGTGAGCAGCGTGACCGTGGGCGTGAACAGCGACCAGGTCTTGTTGAGCTTGTCGTTGACCTGCAGGTTGTAGCGGTTGGCGTCGCGAAAGCGCGCGGCCTCGCGCTTTTCCTGCGCGAAGGCCTTGACCACGCGGATGCCCGGAATCGTGTCGGCGAGCACGTTGGTCACGTCCGACCAGACGCGGTCGATCTTCTCGAAGCCGGTGCGCAGCCGGTCGCGCACCAGGTGGATCATCCAGGCGATGAAGGGCAGCGGCACCAGCGTGGCCAGTGCCAGCCAGGGGTTGATGCTGAACAGGATGGTGGCCGTCATCACCAGCATCAGCACGTCGGTGGCGAAGTCGAGCGCGTGCAGCGACAGGAAGACGCAGATGCGGTCGGTCTCGGAGCCGATGCGCGCCATGAGGTCGCCGGTGCGCTTGCCGCCGAAGTACTCGAGCGAGAGTTCGAGCAGGTGCTCGAAGGTGGTGGTGCGCAGGTCGGCGCCGATGCGCTCGGACACCAGCGAGAGCACGTAGGTGCGGGCCCAGCCCAGGCCCCAGGCCAGCAGCGCGGCGCCCAGCAGGCCGCTGAGCAGCCAGCCGACCTGCGCCGGGTCGATGCGTTGGCCGTTCTGGAACGGGATCAGCACCTCGTCCATCAGCGGCATGGTCAGGTAGGGCGGCACCAGGGTTGCCGCGGTCGAGGCCAGCGTCAGCAAGAAGCCCAACAGCAACTGGCCGCGGTAGGGCCGGGCGAAGCGCCACAGCCGCAACAAAACCCAGGTCGACGGTGGGGTATGCAATTCGCGCGCGCATTGGGCGCATTCGTCGCCAATCGGCGACAAATCGGATTGCATTAAAGCGTCGCTGTTTGGCGACAAATCGGCGCCGCAGGTTTCGCAAATGCGTGGTGCCCCTGGGTTTTCCTCCAGCGGCGCCGGCGATTTAAGCCGTTCGAATTCATTAAGCAAACGCAGCGCGCGTGGGTTCTGCGCCACGGTGAAGCGCCAGATTGCAACACGTTGCACATTGTCGTGCGCGCTCAGGGTTCCAACCCCTGCATGATCGCCGTGCTTCAAGCACAATATGTCCCCCAGGGGCCTAGCGGACCAGCCGGCGTCGGTCCCCGTGGATGTCCAACTCAACAGCCGTTGATTGGTCAGCACCAGAACCCCGGCCGAAAACTTGAGTTGCCAATCGAGATCAATCGTCAGCCAGGCCAGCGGTTTTTCATTGGCCAATAGCCGGGTTTGCAGATCGTCCCACCAAGGCGGCTGCGCGGCGCTGATCTGAGAGGCGGATGCGGGTGATGATGAATTCATTGATTGCGATTCGGTCCGGTTGCGCCAGGCGCGGTGGCGCGGGTCGACCGGCATTGTCCTTGAACTGACATCGCACGGGTGATGAATCCATTGCCGGCTGTTGAATCGACACCATGAAAAGTCCCATACGCTTGCTGCGCGTCAGCTACCTCGGCGGCCCCAACATCTGGACCTACCGCCCGGTCCTGGAGAGCTGGCTCGACATCGGCGAGCTCGAAGATTTCCCCTCGAACCTGCTGCCCGGCCTGACCGAGCGCCTCATGGCCTGGCTGCCCGGCCTCATCGAGCACCACTGCGGTGTGGGTGAGCGCGGCGGCTTCCTGCTGCGCCTGCGCGAAGGCACCTGGGCCGGCCACATCCTCGAGCACGTGGTGATCGAGCTGCAGAACATGGCCGGCATGCAGACCGGCTTCGGCCAGACCCGCAGCACGCCGGTGCGCGGCGTCTACAAGATGGTGTTCCGCGCCCGCGACGAGCAGGTGGCGCGCCGCGCCCTGGCCATGGGCCACGAACTGCTCATGGCCGCCATCAACGACCAGCCCTTCGACGTGAAGGCCGCGGTCGAGGAACTGCGCGAACTGGTCGACGACCTCTGCCTGGGCCCGAGCACCGCGGCCATCGTCGACGCCGCCACCGGCCGCCGCATCCCGCACATCCGCCTCAACGACGGCAACCTGGTGCAGCTGGGCTATGGCGAGCGCCAGCGCCGCATCTGGACCGCCGAGACCGACCGCACCAGCGCCATCGCCGAAAGCATCGCGAGCGACAAGGACCTGTCCAAGGACCTGCTCGCCGCCTGCGGCGTGCCCGTGCCCGAAGGCCAGGTGGTCGACAGCGCGCAGGCCGCCTGGGAAGCCGCACAGGACCTGGGCCTGCCGGTGGTGGTCAAGCCCACCGACGCCAACCACGGCCGCGGCGTCTCGCTCGAGCTCACGCGCAAGGAAGACATCGAGGCCGCCTACGCCGTGGCCGACGCCGAAGGCAGCGGCGTGATGGTCGAACGCTTCATCCGCGGCTTCGAGCACCGCCTGCTGATCGTGGGCGGCAAGCTCGTGGCCGCCACGCGCGGTGACGAGGCCTGGGTGACCGGCGACGGCAAGAGCAACGTGCTCGACCTGATCGCGAGCCAGATCAACAGCGACCCGCGCCGCGGTCTCAACGAAGACTTCCCGCTCAACGCCATCCGCCTCGAGGAATACCCGGCCGTGGCGGTGGAGCTGCAGCGCCAGGGCAAGACGCCCGAGAGCGTGCCCGCCGTGGGCGAGCGCGTGCTGATCATGCGCAACGGCAACCACGCGATCGACTGCACCGACGACGTGCACCCCGAGGTCGCGCACGCGGCCGCGCTGGCCGCGAAGGTGATCGGTCTGGACATCGCGGGCGTGGACCTCGTGGCGCAAGACATCTCGCGCCCGCTGGCCGAGCAGGGGGGCGCCATCGTCGAGGTCAACGCCGGCCCCGGCCTGCTCATGCACCTCAAGCCCGCGGTGGGCAGCCCGCGCCCCGTGGGCAAGGCCATCGTCGACCACCTGTTCGCGGCCGACGATTCGGGCCGCATCCCCGTGGTGGGCGTGGCCGGCAGCCGCGGCACCACCGGCATCGCGCGCCTGGTGGCCTGGCTCGCGCACCTGGGCGGCCCGCAGGTGGGCCTGGCCTGCCGCGCCGGCCTGTTCGTGGGCCGCCGGCCGCTGCAGCAGGGCGATTTCTCGCAGGCCAAGGCCGCGCGCCGCCTGCTGATGAACCGCGGCGTGCAGGCCGCGGTGTTCGAAAACGGCCCGCTCACCATCGTGTCCGAAGGCCTGGCCTACGACCGCTGCCAGGTGGGCGTGGTGACCGACGCGCACGGCAGCGCCGCGCTCGAGGCCTTCCACATCCGCGAGGCCGATCAGATCTTCAAGGTGCTGCGCACCCAGGTCGACGTGGTGCTGTCCGACGGCGTCGCCGTGCTCAACGCGGCCGACACCGTGGTGGCCGAAATGGCCCCGCTGTGCGACGGCGACGTGATCTTCTACGCCGAAGACCCCGAGTTGCCCGTGATGAGCGAGCACCTGTCGCAGTGCCGCCGCGCGGTGTTCGTGCGCAACGGCCACATCGTGCTCGGCGACGGCCAGCGCGAGCAGGTCGTGGTCGCGCTCGACGGCGTGTCGCTGGCCGCGGCCGGCATTCCTTCCGAAGAGCAGACGCACGTGCTGCTCGCCTCGTTCGCCACCGCGTGGGCGCTGGGCATTTCGCCCGAGCTCATGGCGGCCGGCCTGCAGACCTTTGCGCGCGAAGTGCCGCTGGTCTTTCCGCCGCGTGTGCCCCTGCCGGGTGTCGACGACACGGCTTCCTCCCTTCCTGTTGCCATCAAGAGCGCCTGACATGGAACTCACCCGCACCCGGGCCCTGCGCGGCCCCAATCTCTGGTCCCGCCACACCGCGATCGAAACCGTGGTGCGCTGCGAGGACAACGAACGTGCCATCTCGGGTCTCGCCGGCTTCGAGCCGCGGCTGCGCGACCAGTTTCCGCACCTCGGCGCGCTGCGCAGCACCGGCGGTCCGCTGTCGCTGGCCCACGTGCTCGAGGCCGTCACGCTGACGCTGCAGGCGCAGGCCGGCTGCCCCGTCACCTTCAGCCGCACCGCGGCCACGGTGGAGCGCGGCGTGTACCAGGTGGTGGTGCAGTACAGCGAAGAGGCCGTGGGCCGCCGCGCGCTCGCGCTCGCGAGCGAGCTGATCCAGGCCGTGCTCGAACGCCGCGCCTTCGACGTCACCGCCGCGCTGGCCGAACTGCGCGAACTCGACGAAGACGAGCGCCTGGGCCCGAGCACCGGCTCCATCGTCAACGC
>VFQP010005980.1_pt1 | contig 10254 bp, 6 predicted proteins | sample 3512351 | NCBI WGS metagenome assembly VFQP01 (sample SAMN10412372, study PRJNA504923) | tailings metagenome | isolation source: Relicate 1 Philex TSF1 revegetated site | place: Philippines: Tuba, Benguet | collected 2017-08-29
GCGTGGTTTCTTCGAAGAAGGGGTCGATGTTGGCGGTGTTGGGGTCGGGCATGAGCTGCATGTCCGAGGCTTCGATGCCTTTCCAGCCGGCGATGGAGGAACCGTCGAAGGCGTGGCCCGAGGTGAACTTGTCCTCGCCAAATGCCGAGATCGGCACGGTGACGTGCTGCTCCTTGCCACGGGTGTCGGTGAAGCGGAAATCAACGAACTTGACGTCGTTGTCCTTCACCAGTTGCATCACGTCTGCGACGGTCTTGGCCATCAGAAATCTCCTGTTTGCGGAAAGAGGTGGAAAAAATCGTTGACGGGAGGATTCAAGCAGGTTCTGTGCCAAATCGCTCTATCTGCGGGCCGCGACCGGTCAGGTCCCGGACCGCCAAGCCCGCTATTGTGCATGCGCCGCACCAGAACCGGGGAAATGGGGCAACACAAACCCAAAATGCACCACATAGATGCATAAGCACCAAAACAGGGATTTTCAGGTTCGCACCAATTCGGGGCCCAATCGGGCGCCCTCGGCCACCAGCCCGGCCAGCAGCTGCTGGTAGGCCGCCTGAGTCAGGCCGGTGTCGCCCTTCACACCCAGTTCGATGTGGCGCCCGTATTCGGGGTGGTCCACGCTGGGCAGGCTGAAGACCTTGATGCCCGGGTGTTCGGCTTCGATGCGTTCCATCAGCGGCGTGAGCGTGGCCTCCATGGAGCCGAAAACGATGACCGAGCGCTCCTCGCGGGCGCTGGCGTGGAACCAGCGGGCGCAGTGGGTGTCCAGCGCCCAGGCCATCATGGGCCAGGCCATCACCGGGAAACCGGGGAAGAAGAACACCCGGGCGCCACCGGGCCCGCTGCAGTGGAATCCGGGGATCTTGTTGTACGGGTTGGGCACGATGGCCGCCCCCTCGGGGAACACGCCCATGTTGAGCCGGTGCACGTTGTCGGGCCGGTCGGGCTCGTAGGGCACGCCCTGCTCCGCCGCCACGTCGCGCATGCGCTCCAGGATCAGCTCGCGCGCCTCGGGGTGCAGCGCCAGCGGCACACCCAGCGCGGCGGCAGCGCACTGCCGGGTGTGGTCGTCGGGTGTGGCCCCGATGCCACCGCAGCAGAACACCACACCGTCGCCCGCGAAGGCGTCGCGCAGCGCGGCGGTGATGAGGCGTCGGTCGTCGCCCACGTAACGGGCCCAGGCCAGCGACAGGCCACGCTCGGACAGCAGCTCCAGGGTCTTGGGCAGGTGCTTGTCGGCGCGTTTGCCCGACAGGATCTCGTCGCCCACGATGATGAGGCCGAATTCCGGTGTGCTCACGGTCAGGCCTCCGGCAGCTGGCGGGCCGGCACGTCGATCACGTCGGGGTCGTCCGGACGGGGCACGGCGGGCGCAGGCGGTGGTGTCGGCACGGCGCTGGCAGCCAGGGTTTCGGCCCGCAGGCGCTCCAGCGCGCCCAGCGCGTAGTGGGCAAACCAGAGCGAGGCAAAAGCCAGCACCAGCGTGTAGATCCAGATGGCCAGGGGCACCAGCAGCGGCGCCATGGCAATGAACATGGCCCCCGAGGCCCACAGCAGCGATGGCGCCGCCCCCAGGTAGCCGGTGAGGATGCCGATGACCAGCAGCGGCATGCGGTGGCGCGCCATGACGGCGTGGCGTTCGTCCGCGCTGGCGTGCTGCGCCAGCGCGTCAAAGGCGAACACGCGGTAGGTCAGCCAACCCCAGATGAGCGGCGGCAACACCAGCACCAGCGGCGGAATCAGCCACAGCGGCAGCGACACCACCAGGGCGATCAGGGCCAGCAGCAGCGAACCCAGCGACCAAAAGGCGCTGGCAAAGAACGAGGCGCCCTGCTTGCGCTCCAGTTGCGGGAAACGGCGCTGCCCCACCAGATCGACCATGGAGGGCGTCATGAACACGGCCACCAGCAGCAGCACCCCCACCACGATGAGCGGCGTGGCCAGGGCCAGCACCAGCAGCGGCGCGAAAACGGTGCGCAGTGCCCCCGCGCCCAGGCGCTCCAGCCAGCCCAGGAAGGCCTTGACGAGTTCGTACGACTCCAGCCAGCCCGTGACGGCGGCGATGGCCGGATCCCAGAAGAAATAGCCCAGCGCGAACGAGACCGCCACCATCAGCACCAGCGGCAGGATGGACAGCGCGATCACGCGCGGGTGCAGGCAGTAGGCGGCGGCGCGCCAGAAAGAGTCGAGTACCAGTCCCATGAGGCAAGAATACATGGAATCGCCCAGCCCCACGCGGGGCCCGGCGGCCTCAGGCCGAACCGGCAGCGCCCGCCCGCAGCGAACGGCTGAACGCCGCCAGCGCCTCGGCCGGCAGCGGGCGGCCGAACAGGTAGCCCTGGAACGCGGTGCAGCCGTGGCGCAGCAGGAACTCGCGCTGTGCCGCCGTCTCCACCCCCTCGGCGATGACGGCCAGCCCCAGCGTCTGGCCCAGGGCGATGATGGTGCGGGCGATGGCGCTGTCGTGCCCATCGTCGAGCACGTCGCTGATGAAGGAGCGGTCGATCTTGAGCTGCTCCAGCGGCAGGCGGCGCAGGTAGCTCAGCGACGAGTAGCCGGTGCCGAAATCGTCGAGCGAGAAGCCCACGCCCAGCCGCTGCAGGGCGCTCATCTTGGCGATGGTGTCGTCGATGTCCTCGATCAGCAGGCTTTCGGTCAGCTCCAGTTTCAGGCGCCGGGGGTTGGCGCCGGTGCGCTGCAGCACGTCCATCACCTGCTCCACGAAACCCGGGTGGTGGAACTGGCGGGCACTGACGTTGACCGACAGGCTGGCCTGGCCCAGCGCTTCGGCCAGATCGGGGTCGCGGCTCCACTGGGCCAGCAGCGCGCAGGCGGTCTGCAGCACCCAGCCGCCGATGGGCAGTATGAGCCCGGTCTCCTCGGCCAGCGCCACGAAACCGGCCGGCGACACCATGCCCCGCACCGGGTGCTGCCAGCGCAGCAGGGCCTCCACCCCGAGCAGGCGGCCCTGCCCGTCCACCTGGGGCTGGTAGTGCAGCAGGAACTCGCGGTGCACCAATGCCTGGCGCAGGTCGGCCTCCAGCGCGGCGCGCGCCTTCACGGCCGACTCCAGGCCGGGGTCGAAGAAACGCAGCGTGTTGCGCCCGGCCGCCTTGGCCTGGTACATGGCGATGTCGGCCTGTCGCAGCAGTTCGCCGGCGGTGCCCTGGGCCGGCGTGAACGGCGCAATGCCGATGCTGGAGCTGCACTGGTGCTCGTACACGCCCAGCCGGAACGGGGCGCTCATGGCGGCCAGCACCTTGTCGCCCACGGCCTGCGCCTGCAGGGCGATGTCCTGCGGCGTGGGGCTGAGGTTTTCCAGCAGGATCACGAACTCGTCGCCACCGAGCCGGGCCACGGTGTCCACCTCGCGCACGCTGTCGCTCAGCCGCTGTGCCACCTGGGTGAGCAACTGGTCGCCCTTGTCGTGGCCCAGGGTGTCGTTGAGGGTCTTGAAGTTGTCGAGGTCGATGAACAGCAGCGCCCCGCCGCTGCGCTGGCGCTGGCTGTTGAGCAGGGCATGCCCCAGGCGGTCCATCAGCAGCTGGCGGTTGGGCAGGCCGGTCAGCGCGTCGAAGAACGCCAGCTTCTGGATTTCGCGTTCGGCCGCCTTGCGTTCGGTGATGTCGGTGTTGATGCCCAGCACCGATCGGGGCTCGCCCTGTTCGTCGCGCACCACGGTCCAGCGGCCCTCCACCGGCATCAGGCTGCCGTCCTTGCGCCGCTGCATCAGCTCACCCACCCATTCGCCGTCGCGCATCAGCCGCTCGTCGGCCTCGTGGTACGGCGCCGCGTCTTCGTAGAGCAGCTCGAAGGTGGTCCGGCCCAGCACCTCTTCAGCGGTCCAGCCGTACATGCGCTCGGCGCCCTTGTTCCAGTAGACCACCCGGTGCGAGAGGTCGCGCAGCACGATCGCATCGCGCGCCTTGTCGAGCAACTCGGCCTGGTCGCGGATGCGGCGGTCGGACTCCAGCCGCTCCAGCTCGGCGGCCGCGCGCGCGGCGAAAATCTGCAAGGTGCTGAGAACAAAACCACGCTCGCGCAGCGGCTCGGCAAACGTGACGAACAGCAGGCCTATGGGTTCGCCACGGGCGTTGTCCAGCCGCCGCCCCACATAGGCCTGGACGCCCTGCTCCCGCAGCCCCGAAGCAGCCGGAAAGGCCTCGGCCACACCCGAGAGCTGTATGAAGGTATCGCGCTCGTGCAGGCGTTCGCACGGCGTACCGGCCAGTTCGAACACGGTGTTGGAGACACGCTCACCGTTCACCCGTGCGGCCAGGGTGCGGGCGCGTCCAGGCTCGGCCGGCAGGTAGCGGGCCACAAAACCGCTGCTGGCCCCCAGCGCCTCGGTCATGTTGCGCACCAGTTGCTCGAAGAAGGCGTGGCCGCCGGCGGCCGACACCGCAGCCGACACCTTGAGCACCGCCTGCTGCAGCCGGCGCTGCTCGGCCTGGGCGCGCAGGTGCTCGATGCCGAACGCCAGGTCGTCCGCCAGCTCGACCAGCAAGGCGCGCTCCTCGGCCCCCACCTGCGACACCTCGCCCGCAAACAGGCACAACACCCCGAAGGCACGGGCCTCGTCACGGCGGTTCAGCGGCAGGCAGATCAGGCTGCGATAGCCGAAGGCGCGCTCGCGCTCCGTCCAGGGGTGAGGAATGGGTGACCGCCCGAGCTCGGGCACGATGACCGCCGAGCGGCTGCGCACGGTGCGGCCGACCGCACCCCGCCCGTAGAAGCTGTCTTCGGACCAGGACAGGCGGACGCTGTCCAGAAAACCGTTGTCCGCGCCGGCATGGGCCGCCGGCAGCACGCTGCTGTCGGCGTCGTCGTGCGCATAGCCGACCCAGGCCATGAGGTAGCCCCCAATTTCTACCGTGATGGCGCAGATGCGCTCGAGCAGCGTGGCCTCGTCGTCGGTACGTATCAGCGCCTCGTTGCAGGCGCTGAGCATGCGCTGCGCCCGGCTGACCCGGGCCAGTTCCTGCGCGACCCGGCGGCGCTCGGTGACATCGGCCATGAGGCAGAGGTGGGCCGGCTGACCGTTGAAATCGATGGCGTTGGCGGTCACCTCCACGTCGATGACCGATCCGTCGCGCCGGCGGTGCCGGGTTTGCAGCACAAAGGTGCCCGGCATGGCCAGCTGGTCCAGCGCACGGGCCTGGAGCTCCTCGCGCCAGTCGGTGGGCCAAAGATCCTTGACACGCAATTGCAGAAACTCGGCCTCGCTGTAGCCGTAGTGGCGCACGGCGGCCGGGTTGACGGCCAGGATGCGCAGATTGCTCGACAGGCACACCCACACCGGATACGGGTTCTGGTCGAACAGCAGGCGGTACTGCGACTCGGAGGCCCTGAGCTGTTCGGCGATGCGCTGGCGCTGCACCGTGGCGCCCATGGACTCCACCAGCATCTGCAGGTGGTCCAGGTCCTGCTGGCCGAAACGGCCGGGCTCGTGGTGGGTCATGCGCAGCACGCCGATGATGCCCTGGTCGGTACGCAGGGGCGCCACCATGATGGCACGCACACCGTAACGCCGGGCCACCTCGCGCTGAGCACGCTCGTCGTCCCAGGCATCGGCACTCAGCAGCGCCTGCCCGGTACGCACCGCCAGCCCACCGAGCGAGCGGGCGATGTCGATGGGCTCGCCCACCGGGCGCCCCGATGAACCCTCCGACGCCAGGGTAACCAGGGTATCGCCATCCACCAGTTCGGCCTCGCCACCGGTGGCGCCCGACACCTCCATCGCCCGGTGGCACATCAGGGCCAGCAGATCGGCCAGCGGCAAATCGGCCGTCGCCAGCTCCTGCTGGATGCGCAGCAGCGTGGCGCGGGTCTGCCGGTCGCGCTCGGCCTGCTGCTCGGCCCGCCGGCGCGCGGTGATGTCGCGGCTGTAGATCACCAGCCCGTCGTCCACCGGCTGCACCTGCACGTCCACCCACATCTGGACCGTGGGCCCGTAGGCCTCGAACGACAGCGCCCGCCGTTCGGCCATGGCCTGGCGGTAGTGCTGCTCGAACGGGCTGCCCACCACCAGCGGGAAAGCCTCCCAGAACACCCGGCCCAGCACCTCGGCGCGAGCGCTGCCCGTCATGCGTTCGGCGGCTGCATTCATGTAGACCAGTCGCCAGTCGCTATCCAGGCGGATGAAGGTGTCGCTGATGGTTTCCAGCGTGGACGACAGGCGGTCGGCCAGAAGGGCCAGGTGGGCTTCGGCGGCCTTGCTGGCGTCGATGTCGATGTTGCTGCCGTACCACTTGACGACGCGACCCGCCTCATCGCGCACAGCTTCAGCCTGCGACAGGTACCAGCGGTAAATGCCGTCCACCCCGGCGTCTGAGCGCTGGCGCAGCCGGTACTCGATGCGGTAGGGCTGGCCGCTGCGCACGCTCGCCATCCAGCCGGCCAGGGCACGCTCGCGGTCGTCGGGGTGCACGGTACGCAGCCAGTCGGCGCCCCGCTCACCCAGCTCGGTGTCGTTGGAGAACACCCGCATCGCCCGGTTGATGAAGTCGACCCTGCCGTCCGGCCGTGCGGTCCAGACCACGATGGGCATGGCGTCGGCCAGGCGCTGGAAATTCGCCTCGCTGCGCGCCAGCTCATCCTCCACCCGCTTGCGGTCCGAGATGTCCTGCAAGACACCATGGATACGCGCCACCTGCCCTTCTTCGCCACGCACCGCCTGCCCCATGAGCCGCACCCAGACACGGCGGCCGTGGACATCGAGGATCTGCATTTCCTCGTCGAAAGGCGTGCCATCCATCATGCAGCGGCGCACGCAGGCCAGAAGCCGGGCCCGGTAAGGCTCGGGGTAGAAGGCTGCCGCTTCCTCCAGCGTCACCGTGCGCTCGGCCGCCAGGCCGTGGATGGCTGCCACCGTGTCGGACCAGATCAGCTGGGTCGCGCCCAGCTCGAGAATCCAGCCCCCCACCCGGGCCATGCGCCCGGCGATCTGCAGCGTCTCGGTCTGGCGCCGCAGTGCGGCGTGTATCCACTCGCGCTCGCGTTCCAGGCGCTGCAGCGTCTGCTCGCGCAGCCGCAGTTCCAGCAGCATCATCACCTGCTCGGCCAGTGCCTGCAGCGCCTCCAGGTGCAGCGGGTCGAGGGTGCGGGCCTGGGTGTCCATCACCGCCAGCGTGCCGATGGCCAGGCCCTGCGGCGTGACCAGGGGCAGACAGGCGTAGAAGCGGATACCGGGATCGCCCAAGACCAGCGGGTTGTTGGCAAAGCGGTGGTCCAGCGTGGCATCGGGCACCACCGTGGGCCCGGCCTGCTGGATGCCGTGGCTGCAAAAGGACACGTCTCGGGGGGTCTCGGCCGGGACCACGCCGACACGCGACTTGAACCACTGCCGGTCCCGGTCCACCAGGGTGATGGTGGCCATGGGCACACCACACAGCCGAGCGGCGAGGTAGCTCAGGCGGTCAAAAGCCTCTTCGGGCGGGGTGTCCAGCACGCCGTAGTCCAGCAGAGCCTGCAGACGGCGCGCTTCATCCTCAACCAGCTGCTGTGCCAAGTGACGGACCCCGTGAACGGATGGCAGGCAGCCATCCGCTCGGCCGCCAGTCAGACGCATGGTAGTGGAAAACCTGCGCCCGGAGCCCACCCCCGGGAAACCCCGCGTGTCAGACTTTTCGGATCAGGGCGGCCACTTCGTCGGCGCGCAGCCAGCGCCAGCCACCGGGCGGCAGGTCGGCCGGCAGCACCAGTTCGCCGATGCGCGAGCGGTGCAAGGCCTCCACCCGGTTGCCCACCGCCGCCACCATGCGCTTGACCTGGTGGTACTTGCCCTCGGTCAGCGTCAGGCGCAGGTGGTCGGGCGCCACGGCCTCGCAGGCTGCGGCACGCACCGGCCGGGGGTCGTCGTCCAGCACCACGCCTTCCAGCAGACGGCGCACCTGGCGGTCGTCCAGCGGGTGTTTCACGGTCACCTCGTACACCTTGGGCACGTGGTGGCGCGGCGAGGTCAGGCGGTGGATGAACTGTCCGTCGTCGGACAGCAGCAAGAGGCCGGTGGTGTCCTGATCGAGCCGGCCCACGGCCTGCACACCCGCCGCCGCACCGCCACCCCGCTGGCGCAGCGGCGCGGGCAGCAACGTGTAGATGCTGGGGTGGGCACTGGGTTTCTGCGAGCACTCGTGGCCGGCCGGCTTGTGCATCAGCAGATAGGCGCGCTCGTGGTACGCCCAGGGCTGGCCCTGCACCTCGAAGTGCAGCCCCACGGGCTCGAAAACGGCCCCCGCGTCGGTACATGGCTGCAGAGGGTCACCCACCCGCACATGCCCCTGCTGGATCAGCCCCGCACACACCCGGCGGGTGCCAAAACCCTGGGAAAACAGGATCTCCTGCAGCGTCATCGGGCGCGGCTTCATCCGTGGTTCAGCAGCCAGTTGCGCAGTTCGGCCACCGAATGCGCCACATGCAACGGCGCCAGCGCCGCAAAGCCGCTGGGTTCGTGGGCCCCATAGCTCACGGCCACGCTGGCGCAGCCGGCGTTGCGGGCCATCTGCAGGTCGTGTGTGGTGTCGCCGATCATGAGCGTGCGCCCGGGCGTCACACCCGTGGCGGCCATCAGCTCCTGCAGCATCAGCGGGTGCGGTTTGCCCGCCGTCTCATCGGCGGTGCGGGAGTCGTCGAACACGCCCTGCAGTTCCACCTGGGCCAGGCACTCGTCCAGGCCGCGCCGGCTCTTGCCGGTGGCCACGGCGAGCAGGTGGCCGCGCTCGCGCAGCTCGCCCAGCAGCGGCAGCACGCCGGCAAACAGGCTCAGGTCGTCCTGGTGTTGCACATAGTGGTAGCGGTAGCGGGCACCCAGTTCGGGGTACTTTTCGGGCGGCACATCGGGCGCGGCGTGGGCCAGCGCCTGCATCAGGCCCATGCCGATGACGTAGGCTGCGTCCTGGTCGGTGGGCGGCTGGCCGCCCACATCGCGCACGGCAGCCTGTATGCAGCGCACGATGATGGCGGTGGAATCGAACAGGGTGCCGTCCCAGTCGAAGGCGATGAGGTCGAAGCGTCGTGGATTCATGGGGCCAAGAAAATGGGGCGCCCCCTGCCGTCGGGCAGGGCCTGCGCCCCTGTTTGTACCGCTTGCAGGTGAAAACTCAGATGCGGTAATCCTCGATGCTCTTGCCGGCGGCCAGGATGGCGCGCACCCACTCGGGCTTGCGGCCCAGGCCACCGGCCCAGGTTTCGCCATTGGGGCCCCGGTATTTGGCCGGTGCGGTGGATTTGCTCTTGGATTTGCCAGCGGCCTTGCGCGGGGCACCGGCACCGCCGCCCAGATCGGCCACGGTAATGCCATATTCCTTCATCTTGGCCTTGATATCGGCAATCACATTGGCCAATTCCTGTTTGCGGACCTGTTCGGCCTGTGCCATCAGCGCCTGGGCCTGATTGATCAGATCGGAATAACTGGACATTTGAATCCTCGGTGGTTGGGGAAATGAAGCACATTCTAACCAGGAGCCCACAATTCACCCGGGCCCGGCAGGGGTTTATTGTTTCAAATCTTCCCAAAGGGCCAGTTCCGGCGGCAATGGCGATTCCAATTGCAGCATTTCTCCCGAAACCGGGTGGCGCAAACCCAGCCGCCAGGCGTGCAGAAACATGCGTTTGAGCCCACTTTTCTGGAATTGCCGGTTCAATTCGAAATCGCCGTATTTGTCATCACCCACAATGGGATGTCCCGCGTGGGACAAATGCACCCGGATCTGGTGGGTGCGCCCGGTCTTGATGGTGACTTCCAGCAGGCTCAGCGTGTGGTTCGCCACCTCCACGCCCCGCCCGGGCGGCGGGTGGCCGGTGCTGCGCCGGTGCACCAGGGTGATGGAACGCATGCCGTCCGGGTCGTCGGCCGGCACCACCTTGACGCGGCGTTCGCCGTCGGCCAGCAGGTATTTGTGCAAGGGCTGGTCGATCACTTTGTGACGCACCGGCCAAATGCCGCTGACCAATGCGAGATAGGTTTTTCCGGTTTCCCGTTCGCGAAACTGTTCCTGCAGCGATTTCAGCGCACTTTTTTTCTTGGCAATCAGCAGCACCCCGCTGGTTTCACGATCGAGACGGTGAACGAGTTCCAGCAGCGGCGCTTGTGGCCGGGCCCGGCGCAATTGTTCGATCACACCGAACGACACCCCGCTGCCGCCATGGACCGCCACCCCGGCCGGTTTGTCGATGGCCAGAAATGCCGCGTCTTCGAACAGCACCGGGAATTCGCGCGCCGGCACCGGCGTCGTGGCCTTGGATTCCACCTGTTCC
>VFQP010005981.1_pt1 | contig 10254 bp, 13 predicted proteins | sample 3512351 | NCBI WGS metagenome assembly VFQP01 (sample SAMN10412372, study PRJNA504923) | tailings metagenome | isolation source: Relicate 1 Philex TSF1 revegetated site | place: Philippines: Tuba, Benguet | collected 2017-08-29
CGGGGGCGGGCGGTGCCGGCTGGGCGGCGACGGGCCCGAGCGGCTGGTGGCGGCGCTGGTGCGCAAGTCGTGCGCCCGGACGCTCAAGCACCTGCTTTCGGTGCGCGCGGCTTGCTTGCGGCCGGCTTGCACGCGGCTTGCACGCGGCTTTTGCTGTGGCGGCGGGTCGGGGCCGCGCGAGTCGTCGTTGCGCGCGTGCGACCTGTTTTTGGTTCCCGCGTGTTGAGCAGCGCTGCGCCGCGCTGTGTGCGTGTGTGCGTGGGGCCCTCCGCAGGTGACGCAGACGGTTCGCCTGTTCCGCTCCGAGATGCGCGCCTTCACGCCCATCCCGCACTCGCGCAACCAGATGACCGGGTGAGCCCGGGCCGCTCTCGTCGACGCCGGCTCACCCACCGCACCCCTCTGACACCCTGCTTCGCACACCGCTTCAGTGCGCGTCGCTGAATGTCCGTTTGCTCGCGCTTGCCCCGGGGGCGCAGGCTGCTGGCGTGGGCGCGGGCGGGCGGCGCCAACGAGGAGACGCTGCGCGTGCTGCTGCAGTCGGGCCTGCAGGACGGCGTGTTCGGCTCGTCGCAGCACGAGCGCGCGCACCTGGTGCTGCACTTGATCAAGGAGGGGTACCCCGCGCCGCTCGTCATGCTGGTGCGCGAAACCTCTCTCTCTCTGTCTCTCCCCCCCCCCCCTCCTTCCTGCCGCCGTTCTTTCGTCCTCTTTGCCGCCCTTGCTGGCACGCCTCCTCTCGCCACCGCGCTTCCCTCCGTTGCCCATGATCATCACCTCAGCCCGCAGTGTCCTGTCATGTGCGTGCCCGGTCCGCAGGGGCTGGGCTCGCCGCGCCTGACGTCGGGCGCCAGCATCAGCAACGTGCCGCTCATCTGGTGCCCGTCGTGTGCGCCTGGCGGCGGCTGGGCGTACGACCCCAAGCGCGGGCTGTGCGACGCGGGCGGCGCCGCCAACTTCCTGCACGCCGTGGTGGAGCACGCGCCCAGCAGCACCATCGTGCCGCTGGTCAAGGTGAGGGCGCTGCCACGGCGGAGCACGGTGGCAAATCGAGAGAGCCCCGCCGGCGCCGCCGACGCCGCAGCGTGGCTGCAGACGCCGTGAAGCATGCGAAGGAGGAGCGCGCGCCCGTGAGCGGCGTTCGTCCACACCGTTCTCGTCCTTTGCCTTGTCCGTTTGCCTGTGCTTGCCTGCTCAGGCCGCGCTGGAGGAGTTCTCCACGCAGACGTCGCAGGGCCTGGGCGCCAGCAACGTGTCGGGCTCCGTGGGCACGCAGGTATCCGCGCACGCAGTGCTAGCCATTCGCCTGGCCCCGATGCCCATCCGTGCACACCCTTGGATCAGCGGGCAGCGGCACGACATGACGCGACGCTTGCATCTTTCCTGTCGCAAAACGGCGGCGCAGGTGCGCGCCATCTCCAACCTCATTTACTGCAACTCGGCCAGCTACCGCGACCGCTCGCCGCTCTCGCTGTGAGTCCCTCGGGGGGGAGGGTGAGGCGCTGAGTCCCTTGAGAACACACGCCTGCCCGCACAAGGCATGCATGTGCCGTGCGCGCGTGTTTGTGCCGTCCTGCGCTGGGGCTGTTGCACCGCACCGACCTGACCCACCTCACCTTGCTCTCACCTTGCTTTCCTGCGTTGCCTTTGCCCCCTGCTCACAGGCTCATCCTGGAGCGCACCGACCTGCCCAACCAGGCCGAGGTGGCCGACGTTCTCGTGCGCGGCGGCGCCGTGGCGCTGTCGCTCGTCACCACGCCGGCGCCGCCCATCGACGACTGCGCCAAGCACGCCACCACGCGTGAGCGGCGGGGCTGGGGCAGGGCGGGGCGCGGAAGCGCACAGCACGCAGAGCGGGCTTCTCCAGCAGATGCTGCGACAGCCGGGCATCGGCAGAGCCCTCGTGCCCCTCCCTGTTCCAAGGCAGCAGCTGCGCCACTTCGTCCTCCCCCCGCTTCTTCTCTTCCTTCCTCCTTCCTTTGCTTTGACATGTGAACTGAGGCGTGCCGGCTGTGCGCTTCCCACGCGCGCGCGCAGCGGCCACGCCCGCCGCCAGCGAATCGGCGTTCGACAGCCCGCTGCACACGGCCATCGGCGCCATTGGCAGCGGCCGGCTGCCGCTCAAGGAGGGCCTGGCGCTGCTCAAGGTCCTGCGCTGGGAGGCCTCGCGGGTGAGTGCGTGTACGGGATTCGGCGGGCGGGAGCCCAGCTACCGGGAGCCCAGCTACCGGGCGCATCAGGCGTCTCACGGCGCAAAGGCAAGCGAGCCAAAGCACGTGCACGGGTGCAGAGACGCGTTCTGACCCGTGTGCTCACCAGCGTGGGGGCTGGGGTGGTCTGCCTTTGCCCCGCGCGCAGCAGGAGCAGCACAGCACGTACGTGGACTCGTACGTGAGCAAGCGGCACCTCAACCTCAACGCGCTGGGCTGGGCCGCCGTGCAGCCGCGACACGCCGAGGTGGGCACGTGCAGAGGGAAACGTCCGAGGCGGTGGGAGGTGGAGGCATGGGCACCTGGGTGCGCCCGCCGCGACGCCGCCCCTCGCCCTCCCCCTGGGCGCACCGCCACTGCGTCTTTGCCCCCCTTTGCCGCGGCACCGCTCTCGTTTTGCCGCGTCACGCCGTCGAGCTTCTGCCAGTCGTGCGCTAGCGTTGACCGCGACGCCCCTCCGCTTCCCTCGCCCTGCGCTTTCTTGCCTGAGCAGGAGATGGTCCTGGCCCTGCGCTTGTCTTGCCTGCACAGGAGATGATCAGGTTCCTGGAGCCGCTCTTCAGCAGTGCCTCGGTGGTGGGCATGGTCAACTACGGCGTGCGCCAGTCGGGGCAGCTCGTCTCGCCGCTCAGCCTGGCGCTCACGGCGCGCCCCACGCCCAACGTCGCGGCGGCAGAGGTGCGCCACGCCCGCGCGCGCGACGCTGCGAGCTGTGTGGGTGGGGGCGACGCGTTCGGTGACGGGAGTGCACAAAGCGTCGACGCTTCCGCGATGCCAGGGCCGGGGAGGAAGTGTGGGCGGCGCGCCGCACCTGGCCTCTGTTTGCACGTCGCATCCCGGCGTCCTCGCTGAACGCTGCGTCACAGCGTCACGCCGGCCGCCTCTGCCGCCCTGTCCACGCCGCAGGCCATGCTGGGCCTGTGGAGCCCCGGCGAGCTGTGCCTGGCGCTGGACTCGGGGCTGGACGCCACGCACCTCGAGGCCACCAAGGCCTTCCTGGTGCAGCACAGCAAGGAGTGGCTGCACCCGCTGGTGAGCGTGCCTGCCGCCACTCCTTGCTGTGCGCCGGGCGTGTGCCCGTCACCAAGCCACAGTTGGCACGCGGGGCCCTGACTTGGCCGAGCCCCAAGGTCGTTTCCAAGAGTTGGCCAAGGTTTGCACCTGTTCGCACGCGCCTCGCCCCGCCACGCCGCGCCTCCTCCTCTCTTGCACGCGCAGGCCAAGCTGCGCAAGCCGGCGCGCGTGGCGCTGCTGACGCTGGCCTTCCACAAGGCGCGCCGGCTCGACGCGCTGAGCGTGCTGCTCGAGCACGTGCCGCAGTTCAGGTGCGCCGCCACTCCCTCCTCCCTCATCCGTCTCTTCTCCTCACAAGCACCACCCACACGGCATCACGTGCCGCCGTTTCGGCGCGCCGCCGCCACCACCACCATCCCCTCCCTCCCTCCCTCGCCTCCTCATCACAGCATGCCGCCTCCACCGCCCACACAGCCACTCAGGGCGCAGCCGCCAGCGGCAGCAGGAGCGACAAAACGAACTGCGCGTCGCCTGCTCCCTGCCGTGCGCGCGTCGCCTCGCAACCCGCAGGTTCGACGGCTACTGCCTGCTGGGCATGATGCGCGAGAAGGTGCTGCCGGTGCGCCTGCTCGAACTGCTGCTGCGCCAGGGCGCGCACGTCACGCTGCCCGTCTCTGACCTCCCCAACGGCGGAGCGGCGTCCTCCTCCACGTCGGCGGCGGCGGCCAAGGAGGTGACGCAGAGCCCCGTGGTGCTGGCGCCGCCGCACTGGCAGGTGTCGCCGCGCGCCGGCGCGCAGCAGGTGGTGGCGCCGCGCTACGTGTGGGACTGCATGGCGCCCGTGCCGGGCTTCCAGTGGCCGCCCGACGGCGGCGGCGCCGCGCCGGCGCCGCCCGCGGCGCACGGCGGCAAGCGGCAAACGGCCGGCGCGACGAGCGGCAGCGCCGCGGTGCCATTGCCGGCGGCGGCGGCAGGGGACGACGAGGAGGAGGAGGAGAGCCACGACGAGGAGGAGGAGGAGGAGGAGGAGGAGAGGGCCGTGGTGCTGGGCATCGGCGCCGAGGACGTCAACGACCGGTGGGCGCTGACGCTGGGGTGGCTGCTGTGCCACGAGCTCAACAGCGTGCGCGAGCGGAGGGCGGGCGCGCGCGGCGCCGAGGCCAAGCGGCTGTGGGTGACCGAGGGCGAGGCCGAGTTCCACGGCCGGATCGAGCGCGTCAGCGCCAAGGTGCGACGAGGTGGCGGTGGACACCCTGGGTCTTCGAGGGGACAAGCGCGAAATGGACGTCGACAAAGTGCAGGCATGACGCCGCTTGCCAGTGCGCGATTCTTTGTGTGCGCAGGTGCTCAAGGCCTTCACCCGGGCGCTGGACCCCTCGACGCTCACGCGCGAGTTCCTGCTCGAGACGCCCATCGCCACCGCGCAGCGCCGGGCCAGGTGCGCCGTTGACGATGCGAGCTCTCGCGTTGTCGTTGAGGCGACGCCATCGCATTACATGCGCGGTGGTCGGTGGTCGATCGCTCGCTCTTTCTCGCGCAGGGAGAAGACTATGAAGGTGCTGGGGCGGCGGCTCGACGGCAAGGCCACCATCAAGCGCGTGCGCGAGGCGCGCAGCCGCGAGGACGGCGACGACGCCGGCAAGAAGAAGAAGAAGGGCGGGAAGAACGGGCGCAAGGGCCGCCGCGGGGCGCGCTCGGACGGCGTCGGCAGCGACGAGGTGCGCGCTCTCTCCCTTCCCTCCCTGGCTGGCAACACCTGCAGGACACGGCAGCTGGCGGGCGCGCCTGCGCTCTGCAAGCAACCGCACCACCAGCACACCCGTCGCAGCAGCGCTTGCCGGTTGTGGCGGTGGAGGCTAGCGGGACTCGATAACTGCGTGCAGCACAGCAAGGAAACAACCCCTCGTGCATCACACCCCGCGGCGAATAAAACGCACTTGCAGGACGACGAGGAGGAGGAGGACGTCGACGACGACGACGACGACCCCGAGAGCGACGAGGACGGCAGCTACGACGACGACGACGAGGAGGACGACGACGACGACGAGGCGCGCAGCCGGCGGGCCGGCAGCAGGGCCAGCGGCAGCACGGCGGCGGCGCACGCGCGGCACCACGCCAAGCCCCCGAGCGGCAAGAAGAAGGCCTCCTCCGACTGGCTGCTCGCCGACAGCAAGAAGGCGCGGCGCGAGGCGCGCAAGCAGGGCGCGCGCGGCGCGGCGCGCATCAACACGGTCAACCTCGCCGCCGAGCTGGCGGCGCCCGCCTGGCTGCACCCGACGCCCTCGCCCGCCGCCCCGCCGGCGCCGCCCAAGGGCGGCGCCGGCGGCAAGCAGGCCCGCCCCGCCGGCCCCGGTGCCTTCACCGGCCAGCCCGAGCCGCTTGGGCTCTGGCGGCTGCTCACCACGCTGCTCATGCGCTGCTCCGCCGACCCCCCGCCGGGGGCGTTCCACCTCGACGTGACGCTGAACCTGCTGATGCTGGGCGCCGGCGCGGCGGGCGACGACGCGCCGCTGCCGACGGCGGAGCAGGCGCGCCTGCCGGCGGCGCTGCGGGCGGTGGCGGCGGCGTGGCCAGCAGGCGTGCCCGGGGCGGCGGCGGGCGAGGCGGCGGCGGGAGGCGCGTCGCCGGGCAACGCGCTGGCGGCGGTGCCGGCGGGCGGCGGCGGCGCGGCGGCTTCGCAGCAGCGGCTGGCGGAGGCGGCGACGCGCGAGGCGGCGGCGCGGGCGCCGCGCGCCGGCGCGCGGCGGCTGCTGCTGGCGGTGCTGCGGGCGCGCGACCAGCACGGCGTGGGGCCGCTGGTGCGCACGCACGTGCCGCGGCTGCCGCACAAGCTGCCGGCCAGGTGGCTGTTCGGGCACGGCGCTGGCAGCGAGGAGGTGCGCATACGCTCTATCCGTACGCTTTCTCCTCCTCCGTCGTCGCTGCGACCAACGGCGACGCAGCCACGGCGCGTGTGATGGTGGTCCTGACGGTGCTCCTGTCTGCACCACTTCTGCACCACTTCTGCACCACTGCACCACTTGATTGCTATTCAATTGCTATCAGGGCGTGGCGGAGATCCTGGACCTGCTGCTGGAGCACAAGTGCGTGGACCCGCTGGAGCGCGACCCCTCGGCCTGCCACATGACGCTGGCGCACCTGGTGCGCGGCCCCTGCATGCAAGCCCTGGGTCAGGGCTGTGCGTTGCCATGCTGCACCGCGCGGCTCGACACGTGTGTGGGTGGCATCGTGACGCGTGTGCGCGCGTCGCTGCTGCGTTTCCTGCATGGGCAGGCGGCGGCGGACGGCGCGCACGAGGCGCTGCGCGTGCTGCACAAGCACGGCGTGCTGGCGCGGCTGCTGCAGCAGCCCGGGGACGCAGGCGGCACGTGGTTCCCGCCCGGCGGCGTGCGCGTGCCGCCGGCGGGCAGCAACAGCGTGCGGCGCCGCCTCGGCGTCTTCAGGTGCGCTCCGCTTCCGTCGTCCTCGTCACCTCGTCTTAGGCAGCAGCAGTGTGCAGGCAGCAGGGCGCAGGTGGACAGCATCGCCTTTCCTCCTGGAGGGCTTTGAAGGTTGCGCTGTTTTGGAGACGGTCCTGCCACGCAGCGCCGTGTGTGTGTGGTGGGAGTTTGCGTCTGTTTTGGCACAGCGGCGTTTGCGACGTGAGGTGTGCTGGTGGCCGTGTCCCGCGATCGTGCGCGCAGGCACCTGGGCCTGCGGCCCGAGAGCCTGGTCCTGCACGAGGGGCACGAGGCGACGCGGGACGAGGAGGAGGCAGAGGAGGAGGTGGACGACGAGGCGCGGCGGGAGGCGCGCGAGGCGCGCGCGGGCCGCTGGCCGCTGGCGCGCGGCACGCTGGCGGCGGCGGCGGCGGCGGGCGAGCTTGGGCCCTACTGCGAGGCGCTGGTGGAGCAGGTGCGGGGCGTCGGCGGTGGTGGTTTGCATGCTGCACAGGGCGTGGTGGGTGCAGTGGCAGGCGTGTGCTGGCGGGAGCGAGGGGCGTGGGGCGCCAGCCGGCTGGGCGGTTGTTGTTCACGCGCGGCATCGCTGTGTGGAGGGGCGTGGTTGTGCGAGCGAAGTGGGTGCGTCGCCACGCTGGACGCGATGAGAGAGCCCACTGTTCAACTCGCGGCCCAGAACAGAGCAGGGCCCCGGGCAGAGAGCGGCACAAGGGATCGCGTTGCGCCCGCACCCGGCGCAAAGCCGCTTGCTTCCGCCACACTCGGTATCCGCAGGTGGTGGCGGACCGCGTGACGTCCGGCACGTGGCACAAGTGCCCCTGCTGCTCCAACCGCGTGGTGGAGGCGCCGCCCGTGTACCGCGTCGGCGCGCGGCGCACCGCCCCCGCCCGCCAGGTGCGCGCTGAAGCCGCCTGCTGCCTTTCCCGCCACACAGCGCGTGCAGCACGGCGCCCTACCAGGCTGCAAACCGCGCACGCGGCGGCCGCCTGGAGCGACGCCAGCCTGGCCGTCTCGCGTGCCCTCTGCCCTGGCTGTTTGTGCGCCGTTTCGCCGGCTTTTCGGTTGCAGGCGGTGAGCCAGTGTGAGTCCATGAGCGCCTGGGCCGCCGCGCTGTCGCGGGCGCTGGGCGCGGCGCCGGGCGCCGCCGGCCAGGCGCCGGGCGCCACGGCCACCACGGCGCAGCTGGTGGCCCGCCTGTGCGCTGAGGCGGCCCCCGGTGCCGCCGCCGCCACCGACCTGGCAGGTGCGGCGCGCCATGATTGGTGATGCACTTTCGTTCCAGAAGGCAAGAGCAGGTGCTCAGCTGCTGCTGCTGTCGCTTGCACCTGCGTGCAGGAGGTGCGACGGCGACGGTGGACGTCGTGTGCTTTGTTCGCGACAACGTGGCGCTGCCCACGCTGTGCGTGCAGCAGCACGTGGCGGCGGCGGCGGCGGCGCAGCGCGCGCGCGCTGCCGCGCCGCCCGGCAGCGCCAAGCGGCTGGCGCGTGAGGGCGAGGGCGAGGGCGGCGACGCGCGAGAGCCGCTGGTGTCGGCGGAGCGGCGGGCGGGCGCCGAGCGGCGCGCGCGCTTTGCCGCGCTGCCCCGCACGCCGCTGAGCGTCGTGGAGTGGGGCCCCGCCGGCGGCGCCAGGGAGTGAAGGGCGAGGGTGAGGGTGGAAGAGGCGTTGAGGCCCAGAGACACTGTTGGGCGGGGTGGTGTGCAAGGTTCGCGAGGTGGTGGCCGTGCGTGCGTGTTTGCCAGCGCTGCGGCAAAAGGTCACTCTTGGAAACGGACGCAACGGTTGCAGCACAACGCGTCAGCACCACACCAAAGACGCAGGCAAAGCCAAGAGCCAGCAAAAGCAAAGAGCAGCCAGCGAGCGCTGAAAGCGCACGAGATATGCGAGAACGTCAAGCAGTGTGAGCTTTACCAAGGACTTTCAACGAGAGCGAATCCTGTACAACGACGTACGTACGAGGCGAGGCATTGAGAGGCTCCGAGTCGGACACAGGCTCAGGTCTGAAGTGCGCTGGCCTTGATGGAACCCAGCGGCAGAGGTGCGGCAGACGCCGGTGAATCAACGGGTGTGGCCGGGCCCGTCGGGGTTTGCGCCCTTGGCGCGCTTGCCGCCGTTGTCGTCGTCGTCGGCGGCGTCATCGGCGCCCTTGCTGAAGAGGCGGCGGGTGTGGCCGGGCCCGTCGGGGTTTGCGCCCTTGGCGCGCTTGCCGCCGTTGTCGTCGTCGTCGGCGGCGTCATCGGCGCCCTTGCTGAAGAGGCGGCGGGTGTGGCCGGGCCCGTCGGGGTTTGCGCCCTTGGCGCGCTTGCCGCCGTTGTCGTCGTCGTCGGCGGCGTCATCGGCGCCCTTGCTGAAGAGGCGGCGGGTGTGGCCGGGCCCGTCGGGGTTTGCGCCCTTGGCGCGCTTGCCGCCGTTGTCGTCGCCAACGTCATGGTTAGGGCCATCGTCGGCGCTGCGCCTGAGCAGGCGGCGGCCTGCAGAGAGAGGGGCACACGCAGGCGGCAAAGCAAAGCGTTGTGGTGGGGTGCGAGCGGGTGGGGGCGAGGACTGTTGCGGGGTTGCGCCCAGACTGTGAGGCCTCTGTGTGCGGCCGCCCCACACGAGGGTTGGATGGGAGCGGCGGTCCCCACGGCGCTTTGAGAGGGAATGCGCACCGGTGCCAGCGCACGCCACGCACCGCTGTTGTCGTCACCAGCCTCGTGGTGGGGGCCGTCGTCCTTGCCGTCGTGCTTCCTCTTCAGCAAGCGGCGGCCTGCGCGGGTCAAGAGGCGCGCCACGGTGTAGAAGGGTTGGGAGCGGAACATGAGGGGCATGCACGGGCCGCCGCATGAGAGCCTATTGGTGCTGGCGCTACCGCACGGCGGCGTACACCAGGTGTCACCAGCGACGCCAGAGGACGCCAAGAAGTGCTTGGGGATCTGCCCTGCCGCTCTGTCCTGCCCAGAGCCAACTGCCATCCAGCTCATCCCGACCCTCGACTGCGCTGCTGCACCAAGCGCTCCCTCGCACCTTGCAGGGCGCTGGCGTGGCCCACGACGACGGCCAGAAGCAGGAGCGCTGCGAGCGAGAGAGCGCGAGCCTTGGCCATCGCGTGATTCAAAGGCGGGCGTTGTGTGCGGTCTTCGCTGCGAGCGACTCGCCCTGTGGTGTGTTCGTGCACGTCTGTGTAGCTCGGCTTTTATGTCCCGACGACTGCCACATCATCGAGAGAATCGTGCGACAAGCGCGTGGCGCGTACCTCGGCAGGCGAACGGCAGTAGGACGGGCGGCAGTGTGCGTGCGCCAAGGCGCGCCATTCGTCATCTGCGTCCACAGGAGGGTGCGCTTTAGCCATACTTTGGCGCTGCGCCACTGCGAGTGTGCCCCGCGCCGCGCCTGCGAGCTCTGGAGGTTGAGATCGATCGAGGTGGGCGGAGCAGTTGGGTTTTCGTCCTCTGCCAATCGCTGCACGGCGCCGAGCGGCGCCTCGCGAGAGTGACACTGGCTTGCTGACGAGTACGCAAGCCGATGCCGAGGCGATCAGGGCGGCCTGTGGGGCTCGAGCACTGAGTGGGGCGGCCCAGATCGCGCCGCCCTTGAGCGCCACGCAGAGCC
>VFQP010005982.1_pt1 | contig 10253 bp, 9 predicted proteins | sample 3512351 | NCBI WGS metagenome assembly VFQP01 (sample SAMN10412372, study PRJNA504923) | tailings metagenome | isolation source: Relicate 1 Philex TSF1 revegetated site | place: Philippines: Tuba, Benguet | collected 2017-08-29
GCGTGCGGAATCCCGTGGTGCGGTCAATGGCGCTGTTGAAGAGCGGGTGCGAGTATGTGTCGGGGATGTTCATCAGCTCGCCTGCAGGCAGGCCAGGGGGCACACACCGCACACGGTGGGTGGAGGCAGCGCAAGGCGGGGGGAGGCCTGGGTCGGCGGGCGCGAGCGTGGCACCTGTTGCGGCGACGGTGCCAGCGATGCCCTCCCCGAACTTGACTCGGATGACGAGCTCGCCCGTCGGCCCATGCGTGATGCCTCTGCAAAAGCACGCACGCGGGAGGGGACGGCCAGGTGACTACTGACGGCGCGCCTGATGATGACTGCTCAAGGGCGCCAGCGTACCAAGAAGCAGGCGCCGCACCTGAGCTCCTGTCTGCGCTCGAACACGAGGAAGAGCGTGACTTTCTCGCAGCCCAAGAGGTCCAGCACGACCTGCCGCACGTTGTCGATGGCGTTGTGCACGTTCTCCTCCGCGGCGAGGTGGTTGATGATGGAGATGGCCTGCGCCGTGGTGAGCGTGATGCAAGCGATGATGGTGGAGCTGCGCATCATCTGCTTGCTGCCGCGTGCTTGCAGGGCGTTCTCTGGGCAATGCCGCACACGCGATGTCATCAGCGAGAGCGCCCTCAGCGCACGCGCCTTGTGCAAGTTCGCAACTTCGGCCTGCAGCTGCTGCAACTGCTGCGACGGCCGGTCGTGGCTCCATCGCTCTGAGGCGCTCAATGCGCCGCTCAGATGTCCGATGCTGAGCTGCAGCCCCGCAGCGTCGGCAGGGCTGGCCCCGATGGGCCCGCCACCTTCTCGCGGCATATGATGTGTCAAACAGTTTCGGCTGAGCCTGCTGCGCTCCGCTGCCGCGAGATGATGGCGACACTTTTCTAGGTCTTTGGCGGCGCGAGCACCTGAAGAGCTCCGCCAAAGACCACACGCTTGGGCGTGCGCGCTGGTGCGAGCCACTCGCGACCTCACTCGCGACAGCGGACTTCGCCGCTTCCTTTCTCTTGCAGGCCGGCGGGTACGGCAGGCCGGCGCCCGACGGGTGCGGCACGCACGGCAGCAACATCAGGACCGCGCCGCCGCAGCATCAGCATGCCCCTGCAAGCGGGCCGCGTTGAAGTGCAGGCGGCTGTTGGTGAGCCACGAGCTGGCGTGCTCGGGCAGGCACGCCACGTCCAGCACCAGCGTGCCGTGGTCGGGCAGCACGCCGGGGTGCGCCCAGCCGGCGTACAGCACGTCGAACGGCCGCGCGTCCCTGCCGCCGGCGCGGTGCACCACGTCGTCCAGCTGCGCGTGCTGCCACGCCGTGCAGCGGTGCCGGCGCGCGTCCAGCTCGTGCTCCACCAGCAGCTGCGCCACAAAGTGGTCGGGGCGCGGCGTGCCCAGGTCCAGCACAAAGCGCTGCACGGGGCGCTCGCCGCCCTTGGGCGGTGGAGGGGGCAGCGTGACGGGGGCCCCCTGAGCGGGCGCTCGTCCACTCGTCGACGGGGCCGGCGGCGCGTGCTGCGCTGCAGCGTCGAGCGCCGTGAGCAGCCAGGACGCGCGGCCGCCGTCGCCCCTCGCCGACGAGGACCCCGCTGCTGCAGAGGTGGAGCCGGTGCTGCCGGCCGCCACGGCGCGCGCGGCGGCGCCGGTGGCCGCGCCGCCGCCTGGGGACGTGTCGTTGGCGTCCAGGCGCACGCGCGGCGTGGGCGCGTGGCCGCCGTCCACCTCCACCCGGCAGCCCATGACAATGACCATGAGCCCTTGGGGCTGCCTCGTGGCCCCGCCAACGGCCTGAGACCTGCCCGGCCCCTCTGGCGCACCCTCGCCATCCTGCGGCTGACCGCGCCGCGCGTTGTAGATGCTGCCCCGGTGCCGCGGCTGCTGCGCGCCTCCCGCGTCGCTTGCGGCTGGCCCCGAGCCCGGCTTGCCCGTCCCCGCCGACGAAAGCGTCATGGGCTGGTTTGGCAGGGACGCGTCGTGGGAAGGAGGGCGCCGCCGGCCGCTCGCCACTGCGCGGTCGCTGCCTTTGCGGGCAGTGGCGCGCTCCGTCTCGTCGCCCGGCGTGAGCGACTGCGCGTGCTCTGCCGCGCCCGAGGCGGGCTTGGCGGCCTGCAGGGCGGCCGCCGCGCTGGCAAACGCCTGCTCCAGCCTGAGCTTTGGGATTGAGGCGTGCGCCTGTGAGGTGCGAGGGGAGACGCCGCCGCCGTCGTCATCGTCCCTGCGCTCGCCCTGCGCCGTGGCGGCCGCCGCAGTGGCCGCCGCTGCTTGCTGCTTGCGGGGGCAGGGCAGCACCGCGTCCAGCTGACGCATAAGGCACTGCGCCGCCACGCCCAGCTGCGAGCAGCAGGCACACCACAGCACCGCCACGCCGTGAGGCGCTGGCCACGGCGCCTAGCAAGCAGCAATGCGCGGCCGCATAGCCCTGCACGCTGCTTTCAACGCACCAGGTTGTTGTGGCTGAGGTCGAGTCGCGTGAGCGGCAGCCAGGCGTGCCCCCACTTGAGCAGGGCCGCCAGCGCCAGGTGGTCGTCCGCCTGCAGGTCCACGCCGCACAGGTGCAGCTCGGCCAGGCGCGACTGCCGCTTGGCGCGGGGCGCCAGCAGGCCCCAGGCAATGAGCGCCACGCCGCCGCCCAGCGGGTTCCAGCTGACGTCCAGGCTGGTCAGGCTGGCGTGCGTGGGCAGCGTGCCGGCCAGCGCCCGGCCGCACAGCGCGCCTAGCTGGTTGTGGGCCAGGTTGAGGGACTGGAGCCGCCCAGACGTGCCGCGTATGAGGTCCTCCAGCTGCGGGCGTGTCGTAGCGACGAAGGCGAGCGGCGGAACACCTTACAGACGTATACCCGGCGTCGTGCATGCAAGCATTAGACGCGCGCCGAAGCACAGCCCGTTCAATGCTCACCAGCGGCGCCGACCAGTCGGTGATGCCCGCCTGGCTGAGGTCCAGGTGCGCCAGCGCCTGCAGCTGCGTCAGGGCGGGCGTCAGCATGGCCATGCCCTGGTCGCCGAGGGGGTTGCCGGAGAGGTTGAGGCGCCGGAGGGTCATCCTGCGCGCGCCGGCCAGCCAGCATTTCGCGAGCAGGAGCGTTTGCTTGGGGAGGCCTAGTTGGGGGCCTCAGCGGCACGCTGCGTGCACTCGGTTGAGCGCGGCGCGCTCACCACCACTCGGAGGGGGTGCTGGACATGGACACGGTGGGGCGCTGCAGCGCGTCCAGCAGGAGCGGCCAGCAGTCTGCCGCCATGTCCGTGGTGACAAAGGACGCCTCGCGCAGCCGCAGCTGGCCGCAGGCCGGCAGGAGCGCTGCCAGCGCGCCCCGGTTGAGCACGGTCCGGGAGAACGTGATGGCTGCGCGCACAAAAGCGGCGTGCCCGTGTGTGAGCGCCGCGTGAGCGCGCACGCGCATGCGTGCGCGTGCCTGCCCTCGGAGAAGCGAGCGTGCCGCACCTTGCAGGTGCGTCGTGCGGTGCAGCACGTCGGCGATGGTCGCGGCGACCGCGTCCGGCAGGGCCACGCCCATGAGCTTGAGCTCCTTGGTGCTCTCGCTCACGACGAGCTGCGTGGCGACCTCTGGGGACACGTAGACGCCCCTGGCCATGCACGCGTCGTGGTACGACTGCACGATGGGGCTCACAGTCGCCTTTTTGGCGGCGCGTGCCAGGGCCGACTGCCGCCGCGCCGTGCTGCCCCTGGCGATCCTCGACGCCGCGCTGCGCGCCGCCATGGACATGGTGCTGGGAGCGATGCTGGGCGCGCGCGTCACCGAGCCCGTCTGCGACATGGTCGCCGAGCCCGCCAAGCTGCTGCGGCGCCGGAGGACCCCCGCGCCGCCGTCCTGCAGCGCCAGGCTCGCCGCGTCGTCGTCCGTGCCAGACTGCGCGCCGCCGCCCGCGCCCTGCAGCGCGGCCTCCTGCTCCCGCTCGCGCCGCGCCTCCTCCTCCTGCAGCTTGATGGTCATGGACGAGGCGGCGAACGTGCTGGCGGCCGCCATGCGGCTGACCTGCGCCACCAGCTGGCGCGGGTTGTGGTGCCGCGTCACGTTGGCCTTCATGTCCTCGGCCAGGTGGTGCTTGAAGCTCGCGTCGTACGACGCGTGCGTGGCCTGCCGCCGCAGTTGCCTGCGGCCGCCAGCGACGCACATACGCACGCGTTGGACGTGGATTCCCCCAAGGATCAGGGGGCACACCCTGCACAACGTCACCGGGCTGGCCATGAGCGGTGCCGGCGCACCGGTTGGCGTCCCCGTGCGCCTCCTGGTCCTCTGCGTGTGCCGCCGCGGGCCCATCGTCGTCCTCGTCAGCGGCCAGCCAGGCGTCCTCGGGCATCAGGGTGCCGCCGTGCACGCCCATCATGTGCATCCGGTTGACGATACTGGCGGCCAGCTCCACGCGCATCGACTCCTGCGTCGTGACGCAGCGCCGGGCCGGGCCACGTAGTAGTGGCAAGCATCAAGGGTCACGCGGCGCTGCTTGGCAAGAAGCCCACAACGGGCGCAGGCCCGGCGCGCACCATGGTGCGGGCGACGCGGCGGGACGAGGCGTGCTTGAGCTTGTACGCCCTCTTGAGGTTGGAGTCGGTCAGGTCGGCCTCTGCCGGCTCCTCAGCTGCCTGCTGCTGCTGCTGCTGCAAGCTGGTGGCGCTGCGCCGCATCTCGGCGTTGAGCTCGTGCACGCGGGCCTGCAGCTTGGGCCGCACGTCCCAGTCGTTGAGCTCAAGCCTGCACACGAGTGTGTGGGGAGCTGGAGGACGTCACGTTGGCGCCCGTCTCAACTCAGCAGAGGCGTCCAGCCCCAAGGAGGGAAGCTCCCCCTGACCTCTGCTTGTCCAGGGCGTCCATCCTGTGCACGTTGCGGCGCGCCAGGAGCTCGAGCTTGCGCGGCAGCCGCTTCCAGGCCTGAGGGTCCAGCCCCTCGGGGCCCATGAACACGTGCGTGAGCCGCTCGTGCTCCTTGCTGACCTTGGCTGCGGGCGCACGGAAGGAAGCATCATGGCCCAGCAGAGGTGTGGCCTGGTGGTGCATCCCTGACCTGCGGCGCGCTCCCGTGGCGTGTGCGCACCGTTGAAGTTGGCGTCCTTGGTCGCTTTCCAGGCCTGCTCCTGCTGCTGCTTCCATTCCAGCGCCTCGTTGCGCGCACGGTGGAAGACTCCGGGCCCTGCAGCACAGAGGAGACACAGGGTGTGTGTGTGTGCTGCCACGCGGCAGCCGCCATGGCACCCGTCCTGAGCGAGGGGCCCCGCCTCACCGTCGGGCTCAGGCGGCGCTTGGTCATCTTGTGCTCCTCCCTGCAGCTGACCGGCCTCGCTCCTGGACGGCGCTGTGCGTGGCCTGCGGGCGTCGCACACGCTCGCAAGCGCGCCCCGCTCGCCCGAAATCATAGGTGCGCCCCTGAGCTGCCACATCAGTCTCCTGGGTCACCACGCACCTGTTGAGCCCCTCCTGTTGCGCTGCCTGGCCTCCGAGCCTGGCCTCGATGCGCCTTCGCAGGTGCAGCGGCACGCGCTGCTCGGCCAGCTCCATTCTTTTCAGTCGCGCCGGCTGATTCGCGAGGTTCCTAAGTGGCTCGTCGCCCTGTCGTGGTCATGCCGTCGCCTCGCTTCTCTGCGCGCTCCGTGCGGACAGAGTTGACCATGTTGACCCCGTATCCGGGGAAGAGGAGAAAACCACAGGAGTCCACCGCGGAGGAGAGCTCAGCAGCACATGCCCACACACAAGCACCATCATTGCCTGCGCGCAGTGAGCGCGATGCGTCGCTCCGCGTCGACCGCCCAAGATCTGGGATGGCCCACCCCACCCGTGGGAGCAACTGCAGTGCATCAGTGATGACAGCTGCTCATCCAAGCACCCAGGGCCCGGCTGTGCCGGAGCTGCGCACCGCACCTGGCGGGGCGGGGAGCAACGTGGTGCGCCCCACTGCAACCCCTGCTGTCTGCCACTTGGTTGACCAACAGGGGCAGCGTGCACGACGCCCTCCAAGCGTCGCCCGCTTCCCTTCGCCCGCTTCCTCTTCCTTTCCTGCGCCCGGAGCGCCATGCAGAATCGCGGCTGCGCGAGCACGACTTCGTGCTCGGCGAGTTCTACAGCAGCGCAGCGCCTGAGCAACGCAGAGGGAGCGTGCTGCCGAGCAGCTGCAGCTGAGCACGTCCCCAGTTCGTCCGAGGAGATCTCCACACGCAGTGTCCTTTGAGCCCGGCGTGCGCGGGCGGCCCCGCAGCTCGGCGCGTGCGTGCAGCGCGCCCATCTCGCTCGCGTGGACACCATGGCGCTGCTCGACCCCACTTGCCCAGCCATCAAGAACCTGATCCTGCTCGACTCGGAGGGCAAGCGCATCGCTGTCAAGTACTATGGCAACGAATGGTGCGCTCGGCGTAGTGTAAGCACATGCAGCAGACGCATCATGCAGCGCCTTCCTCCCTGGGGGCAGGCTGCTCCAGAGGGCCGGGGAGGGAGCTGGGCGGCGGCCAGGCCTGCGTGCGCCCGCTGGTGCCGTTGGCGCTGAGACTGGGACCATTGCAGCAGCAAGCGGCGTGTGCACAGCCACCCTCTAAGCACGACGCATGCGCCCCGGGACGCTCTCCGCGTCGCGCCGCAGGCCGACAGTCACGGCGCAGGCCAACTTTGAGAAGTCCCTGTGGAGCAAGACCAGCCGCACCAACGCCAGGCAGGAAGGTGCGCAAACGGGCTGCCTCTTGCGCACTGACCAGTCGCAGCCGACGCATGGTGGAATTCAACCTGCCTGTTGTGGTGGAGGCGCTCACCGCCGCTGGCGCACGCCGGCCTGGGCCCTGCCTGGACGCAGCTGAGATTGTCATGCTGGACAACTACGTCATGGTTTACAAGTACCTGGGGGACCTCATGTTCTACGTGACGGGCAGCCAGGACGAGAACGAGCTCATGCTCTACACGGTGCTCACGGCCTTTTGCGAGTCCGTCTCCATCCTGCTCAGGTGACAGTCTGGCCCCGCCCCTGACGTGGGCCGGTTGGCGGTGGTGGTGGGAGCACAGCAGGCGGGCAGGGATTTGAGAGGACTGGACGTGGGCGGTGGGCGGCTGCACTGCGGTTTGGAAGGCCACCGCTGAGCCAGTGAGAGCAGCGGGGCTGGGAGCCAGCGCCCGCAACTTGCTTGTCGCGTCGCGCGCGCAGACAACAAGTGGAGAAGAAGACAGTGCTGGAGAACCTGGACCTGGTGCTGCTGGCCATGGACGAGATTGTGGACGGAGGGTGAGTCGGGTGCACGGAGGCGCAAACGGTCCACCGTCAAAGCCAGGCCGCAGTACAGCACACGCTGACGAAGCGTGTGCGCGCGGCGTCGATGGCCTGGCGCGCAGCATCATCCTGGAGACGGACCCACAGACCGTGGCGGCGCGCGCCACCATGCGGGGGGCAGAGGGCGAGCTGCCCGTCAACGAGCCGGTGCGCATTTGCTGGGTGCTGCTGAGCCTGACGCATGCCGATGAGCGCTCACACGAAGCGGCGGCTCCTGATCATGGTCATGGACAGCACGCCGTACCGCTGCGCTCGACGGCCCCCCACACGTGCGCGCAGGCGGCGGTGCAGACCTTTTCCAAAGCGTTCGCCACGGCCAAGGAGCACCTGGCGCGCTCGCTGCTCAAGTGACCCGTTAGCGTGCTCTCGCCCTGGTGGCCAGGCTGCAATCAATCAGTTACCACTGCGCCCGCCGCTGCGCCCGCTGCGCGCCTGAATCACTCACTCAGCGTGCGCGTCGTCCTGCGCGTGCAGCCCCCGTCCAAGAAAGCACACCCTCTCACCACGCCGCCGCCACCCCGCACGTCCACGCGTTCAGCACACCACAGCAAAAGGTCGTGGTGTGGCGGCCGCGTTCGCTCTCTCTCACAGCCGCACCCTGCGCCCTCTTGGTGGCACGCCGGGGGCAGCGCGCAGAGTGAGCAGATCAGCGGGCAGCGAGCGCTGCACACACTCAGCGCCGCTCTCTTGCCGCTCTCCACGCACGACGCCTCAGCAACCACAGAGAGCGCAGGCGGACGTGCCCGACCCATCTCGCGCTTTGGCGTGCGGCCAAAAGGGGCCCTCACACACAACAGGAGCGCTCTGAGCGGCCCGGGCACGGCGACACTCTTGAGGCAGCAGAATCGGCGGTGGAGCGCTGCACCAATTTGCCGCAGCATGACGCGTGCATCGGACACTGGCGAGGTTGATGGCGCCAGTGCGCGGCGTCCGAACGACTCGTGCAGCGCGTGCAGCTGGCTCCTGGGCCTCTTCAAATGCTTCTCGGCGCCGGACGCCAGCGAGCGACACACACAGTGCGTGCTGCTCCGCCCCTACTCGTCGTGTGCGCTGGGGTTCCGGTGAGATGGGGGGCAGTGCCGCTCCACCCTGCCTCCTCCACGGCTTGCTGGCGCCGCGCCCGCGCAGGCGAGCCGCTGAGCCGCGCTACCTGGCGCCCACGCCACTCGCTCCCCTGCGCACGGTGACGGAGCAGAGCGAAGATTCATCCGGGACGGCCTCCGCCGAGGAACGCAGCACGCTCCTGCCAAAGGTGCGGCGCAACAGGGCACAGCTGTGCCGGCTCTAGCGCGCCAGCGCGCGTTTCTGCGTCGCTTCCCCCCTCCAGTGGGGCTGCGGTTGACAACTCCTCTGCCGCCCGTCACCGCCCACATCTCGGCGCCTGATCGCAGAGGGGAGAGCTCTCCTCCGTCCGGCTCGCCCATGGCCCCTCAGCATGGGCGCAGCACGCTGACGCGACCTGCTCTCAGCAGCATGCCTCGATGGAGGCACAACACGAGATGAAGACAGTGCTGGAGAACCTGGACCTGGTGCTGCTGGCCATGGACGAGATTGTGGACGGAGGGTGAGTCGGGTGCACGGAGGCGCAAACGGTCCACCGTCAAAGCCAGGCCGCAGTACAGCACACGCTGACGAAGCGTGTGCGCGCGGCGTCGATGGCCTGGCGCGCAGCATCATCCTGGAGACGGACCCACAGACCGTGGCGGCGCGCGCCACCATGCGGGGGGCAGAGGGCGAGCTGCCCGTCAACGAGCCGGTGCGCATTTGCTGGGTGCTGCTGAGCCTGACGCATGCCGATGAGCGCTCACACGAAGCGGCGGCTCCTGATCATGGTCATGGACAGCACGCCGTACCGCTGCGCTCGACGGCCCCCCACACGTGCGCGCAGGCGGCGGTGCAGACCTTTTCCAAAGCGTTCGCCACGGCCAAGGAGCACCTGGCGCGCTCGCTGCTCAAGTGACCCGTTAGCGTGCTCTCGCCCTGGTGGCCAGGCTGCAATCAATCAGTTACCACTGCGCCCGCCGCTGCGCCCGCTGCGCGCCTGAATCACTCACTCAGCGTGCGCGTCGTCCTGCGCGTGCAGCCCCCGTCCAAGAAAGCACACCCTCTCACCACGCCGCCGCCACCCCGCACGTCCACGCGTTCAGCACACCACAGCAAAAGGTCGTGGTGTGGCGGCCGCGTTCGCTCTCTCTCACAGCCGCACCCTGCGCCCTCTTGGTGGCACGCCGGGGGCAGCGCGCAGAGTGAGCAGATCAGCGGGCAGCGAGCGCTGCACACACTCAGCGCCGCTCTCTTGCCGCTCTCCACGCACGACGCCTCAGCAACCACAGAGAGCGCAGGCGGACGTGCCCGACCCATCTCGCGCTTTGGCGTGCGGCCAAAAGGGGCCCTCACACACAACAGGAGCGCTCTGAGCGGCCCGGGCACGGCGACACTCTTGAGGCAGCAGAATCGGCGGTGGAGCGCTGCACCAATTTGCCGCAGCATGACGCGTGCATCGGACACTGGCGAGGTTGATGGCGCCAGTGCGCGGCGTCCGAACGACTCGTGCAGCGCGTGCAGCTGGCTCCTGGGCCTCTTCAAATGCTTCTCGGCGCCGGACGCCAGCGAGCGACACACACAGTGCGTGCTGCTCCGCCCCTACTCGTCGTGTGCGCTGGGGTTCCGGTGAGATGGGGGGCAGTGCCGCTCCACCCTGCCTCCTCCACGGCTTGCTGGCGCCGCGCCCGCGCAGGCGAGCCGCTGAGCCGCGCTACCTGGCGCCCACGCCACTCGCTCCCCTGCGCACGGTGACGGAGCAGAGCGAAGATTCATCCGGGACGGCCTCCGCCGAGGAACGCAGCACGCTCCTGCCAAAGGTGCGGCGCAACAGGGCACAGCTGTGCCGGCTCTAGCGCGCCAGCGCGCGTTTCTGCGTCGCTTCCCCCCTCCAGTGGGGCTGCGGTTGACAACTCCTCTGCCGCCCGTCACCGCCCACATCTCGGCGCCTGATCGCAGAGGGGAGAGCTC
>VFQP010005983.1_pt1 | contig 10253 bp, 5 predicted proteins | sample 3512351 | NCBI WGS metagenome assembly VFQP01 (sample SAMN10412372, study PRJNA504923) | tailings metagenome | isolation source: Relicate 1 Philex TSF1 revegetated site | place: Philippines: Tuba, Benguet | collected 2017-08-29
ATTTCTTGGGTAGTAGTTACCGACGTTCCTACGGTATGAATATGAATCAATTTTTGGTCGGATAATGCAACATAAACCGCTCTTTTTTTCTTAAAAATGGCATTGATAGAATCCTGCAAACTTTGCAAACCATTTAGGGCTGGGTACTGAACCGAAACAAGTGCGTGAATGGGATGATTAACGGAATTACTAATGTGAGAAAACGAATCTAATACTTGAAATCTTTTAGCCATACTATTGAATATTATGAGGGTTGAATCGCAAGAGAATCGTAAGGGTGGTATCTCAAGGATATGTACAGATTAACGACAAATGCTTGTGTTTATGATTTTGAACAATTGCAATTTACAAAGAAACGACAAAAAAGCCTTTACACGCAAATGTTATACTCACTTTCAATATTTATGCCAGAAACATTAGAAAAGTTAACATTACAGATACACCAGTGAGCCCAATACGAATACCTTGCTTACTGCACACCAATTGTATGGCTTTGGGCGTTGGGTATATTAAGTGTTTCATCAATAGAATGATAAGAACAGTTTGTTGATAAAAATCAACAAAAAAAAGGCGTTAGATGTATGTTTTTGCTGGTTTATAAAAAAAAAAGCTAAAAAACTATACTTTTAACATTTTTTAACTACGAAAATCAAAAACAAATTTCTATCTTTACGCAATACAAAGTCACAAGAACTTTTTAACCCCAAATATTCCATTTTCCTAACCCGATGGTATTAATGAGTTATAGAGTTCTATATAAACTTCTTTAAATTTTATTGGTAATTCGGCCAAGAATCTCAACAGTATATGAAATCTTTCAAAATCTATAAATGGCTACTCCCTTTTTTGCTATGGTCTATAGCAACGAACAGCTATGCTTTTGATGGAGGAAATACTAATAAAGAGATTGCAAAAGTTAAGAAAAGTATTTCTCGATTTAGCAAAAAAAGAACTTTTGGCCGTCACTTTGAAGTTGAAAATCACTGCTTATTAGATAACCAAGAAGAGAAAGATGAACGTTCGGAAGATTCACGTTGTCTTGCAGCTCCTTCAGATGTCTATTGTCAGGTATTAACAACTATTCAAAGCTTACAAGGAGTGGGTACTCGAATAGGAGTGGCCATATATCCTCCTCAAAAATTATTTGAACTTCATTGTGTTTATCTGATTTGAGATAAATAGCTTCACTTTTTTATTCCCTAAAACAATAATTTATATCAAAAGACTATCTTTGATTGGTATTTCAAAGCAACTAGCTGATAATCAGTAATTAGTTTGTTATGAAATGCTGCTGAGAGAATCGAAAAAAATCTTTTGAGAGAAAAGGTATATTACCAATCACGAAAGTCAGAACAAGGTTTGGGCAAACCGTTTTGAACAATCGGGTTTGTCGATAATACCCAAGTTTTGCTTATACATTGGCGTGGTATAGGTAATGTATTGTTGTGTCGTTAGTTTTCTTTCACCAGAAAGCTTGCTTGTCTTGTTGTGCTTTGTATTTGGTACAATAGGTTAATTATTAGGGAGAGTTCGTTTAACTTTTTAATATCACTTGACTATAAATTCTATGAAGTCCTATTTTGTGTGGATAATAGGCTTTTGTCTTTTATCGAGTCCGATAATAGCACAATCGTCTGATTCCTTAAAAATTTCGATTAGCGATGCTGAGCAACAGTTTGTCAAAAACAATTTAACCTTGCTAGCACAGAAGTATAATATAGAAGCCTCAAAAGCGGCAATTATACAAGCTAAGTTACTACCCAATCCTGAAATCAATATTGAGCAAACCCTCAATACTACACCAACAATTGCCAATGATGCTATGATTGGGGCTTTTGGGCAACGTGCTTTTCAAGTTCAACAACTGATTCAGTTGGCTGGCAAACGCAATAAGCAAGTAAACATTGCTAAAATCAATGCCGAAATTACTGATTATCAGTTTTTTGAAATCTTGAGAGGACTTTCGTATCAGTTGCGTACTAGCTTTTATGCGATTCATTTCTTACAAAAAACCTTGACTACCTACGAGCAAGAAATCGTAACCCTCGCAAGGTTGATTAGTGCTTATCAAGAGCAAGTTCTGAAAGGTAATGTACCTCAAAAAGAGGTGATTAGGCTACAATCATTCTTAGTAACCCTAGAAACAGAGCGTAGTAGTATCTTGATGGACATAGCTGATAATCAGGCTACATTTAAGGTACTAATAGGAGATATAAGTGCCAAACCTATCGAGCCAATTGTAGATGAAAAGGTTTTGGGCGATATGGATTTGGATAACCTGAAGTTGGCTGATTTGACCAACACAGCTACCGACGGCCGTTTTGACCGCAAAATGCAAGAAGCAACAGTACGCCTTGCTTCGGCTAATTTGGCTTTACAAAAATCATTAGCAACCCCCGATATTACGGTAGGTTATAGCTATGACCGTGCAGGAAGCTACCTCAATAATTATCATGCCCTTACGGTGTCGATGTCGCTGCCGATATTCAACAAAAATCAAGGAAATATCAAAATTGCAGAGAACGAGATTTTGGCTAATAAACAGTATTTGGCACAAACCGATGTCCAAATTACCAACGATGTCCTACAGGCTTTATTAAAAGCCAAAGAAGCTGAAAGGTTGTATAGAACGCTCGATAAAAACTATTTGCCTAGCTTTAATAAGCTAATAGATGGAGTAATCGAGAACTATCAAAAACGCAATGTAACCTTGATAGAATTTACAGATTTCTTAGAGTCGTATAAAAACACCGTTAGTCAAATTAATTCACTTAATAACACCAGAATTCAAGCATTTGAAAACTTGAATTTTGTAGTAGGTAAAAAGGTTCTTTAAGACAAAAACAGACAATAACGTATCATGAAAAAGCATATCATATATATATCAGTAGCGTTGGCATTTTTATCTGTATCGGCATGTACCAGTACTCAGGCTGATACCGAAACAAAAGATGAAAAGCCTTTTGAGCTTTCGGCTCGATTAAAACAAGAATTAAGCTTAGCAACAGCCACATTAGAGCCCATACAAACCCAATTACAGCTAACAGGAAAAGTAACGCCTTATGAAGATAAGCAGGTGAAAGTTTCGCCTTTGGTCGATGGAGTTATCGAAAAAATTAGTGCCAACTTAGGCGATTTTGTAGGCAAAGGACAAACTTTGGCTATCGTACATTCGTCGGAAGTAGCAGATGTTGAAAACCAAACCGTAGGGTCAACCTCCGATTTGTTGTCGGCACAAAAGAATTTACAAGTTCAAAAAGATATGTACAAAGCAGGCTTAGCATCGGAAAAGGATGTTACGTTTGCTCAAAATGATTTGCTAAAAGCTCAGGGGTCGTTGAAAAGAGCCAAAGAAGTAGCTAGTATCTATAATGTAAAAAATGCTTTTTATACCTTAAAAGCTCCTATTGCGGGTTATGTTATCGAAAAAAACAATGCTATTTCTGATAAAATGTCTTTTCATGAAGGCGAAACAGGTGCATTTTTTACCATTGCCGATTTGTCGCAAATCCAAATCGTAGCCAATGTTTATGAGGCCGATATTGCCAAAGTAAGGGTAGGATCGCCAGTAGAGGTTAAATTGATTTCGTACCCCGACATGGTACTAAAGGGTAAAATAGATAAAATGAGTAATGCCCTCGACCCCGAAACACGTACTTTACAAGTGCGTATTAATTTGGCCAACCCTCATTTTTTGATGAAACCCGAAATGTTTGCTCAGGTAAATGTAAGTTTCAGCACCGATACCCGCAGTATTGCTGTGCCGTCGTCGTCAATCATTTTTGACCAAAACAAAAATTTTGTTGTGGTTTACAAAGACGACCAGCACATGGAAGTGCGTGAGGTACAAATTGCCAAACAAAACGCTAATAAAACCTACATTACAAGTGGCCTCAAAGAAGGTGAGAAAGTAATGAACAAAAATCAATTGTTGGTTTATAATGCTCTTATTGAATAAGAGTATTTGATTTCAAATTTGGGAGAAAAGAAGGAGAAAGAGGGGCTTCCCCAGATTTTGGTTCATTTTTTAGCATCTAAAAACACGGAAGTTTTATGAAAAAGTTATTGGCGTTTTCGCTAAAATATAAATTTGCAGTATTCTTTTTTACTGCCGTAATTGTTATAGGTGGAGTATCAAGTTTTATGAATACACCTATCGATGCCTTTCCCGACGTTACCAACACACAAGTAACGATTATTACACAATGGCCTGGAAGAAGTGCCGAAGAAATAGAAAAGTTTGTGACTGCTCCTTTGGAGATTTCAATGAATGGCGTACAAAAGAAAACAACGGTTCGGTCTACTACGCTATTCGGGTTGTCGGTAGTAGTAGTAATGTTTGACGATGGTGTTGATAATAATTTTGCTCGTATTCAGGTTAACAACGCATTACAAGGTGTCAGCTTGCCCGACGACGTAGAACCCGACATACAACCTCCTTATGGGCCAACGGGCGAGATTTTTAGATATACCCTCGAAGGTAAAGGCCTTACGTCGCGTCGGCTAAAAGAAGTGCAAGATTGGGTAGTTGACCGAAACTTACGGTCGGTTCCGGGTGTGGCAGATATTGTAAGTTTTGGTGGAGAAGTAAAAACCTACGAAATCAGTGTAAATCCAACCCTTTTACAAGATTATAAAATTACGCCACTCGATGTATTTACGGCTGTCGAAAAAAGTAATATCAACGTTGGGGGCGATGTAATTACTAAAAACAATCAAGCGTATGTAGTACGTGGGATTGGCTTGCTCAAAAACATTCAGGATATTCAAAATATCTTGGTGGATAATATCAATGGAGTACCAGTTTATGTAAAAACGGTTGCAACGGTAACAGAGTCGGCTTTGCCTCGTTTAGGACAAGTAGGCCGTGGTACCAACAACGATGCAGTAGAAGGTATTGTGGTGATGAGAAAAGGCGAAAACCCATCGGAAGTTATTGCTAATTTGAACCTAAAAGTAGCAGAACTAAATACCAAAATTTTGCCTAATGGTATCAAAATTCAAACTTTCTATAATCGTCAAACCCTTTTAGATTTTTGTATCGACACTGTAACCCACAACCTTATTGAAGGTATTGTATTGGTAACGTTGATTGTATTGATATTCTTGGCCGACTGGCGTGCATCGTTGATTGTATCGATGATTATTCCGTTGGCATTGCTATTTGCCTTTACGTGTCTAAAGCTATTGGGCATGAATGTCAACCTTTTATCGTTGGGTGCAGTCGATTTTGGGATTATTATCGACGGTACAGTAGTGGTAGTAGAGGGCCTGATTGTCGTGTTAGCACATAAGGCCGAAGAGGTAGGAATGGAGCGTTTTAATAAATTGGCTAAAATGTCGATTATCAAACGTACTGGCTCTAATATGGGTAAAGCGATTTTTACCTCAAAAATTATTATCCTGATAGCCCTATTACCCATCTTTGCTTTCCAAAAAGTAGAAGGAAAAATGTTTTCGCCTTTGGCTTGGACACTAGGTTCGGCTTTGTTGGGAGCTTTGATTTTTACACTTACGCTTGTACCTGTTATGGTAAGTTTACTTATGAACCATAACGTAAAAGAGAAAAGTAACTTCGTGGTAAGTTTTGTGATGCGTTATTCAATGAAGGTTTTTCATTACTGTTTCTCGCATAAAAAATTCACTTTTATTGGTACGGCTATTATTACCATAGTAGGTTTTTGGACATTGACGATTCACGGAACAGAATTTTTGCCACAGCTCAACGAAGGCTCTATTTATGTACGTGCTACAATGCCTCGAAGCATTAGCTTAGACGAGTCGGTGCGGTATGCCAACGATATGCGAAAGGTTTTTGAAGGCTTTCCTGAAGTGAGACAAGTACTGTCGCAGGCAGGTCGCCCCAACGACGGAACTGACCCAACAGGTTTTTATAACGTAGAGTTTCACGTCGATATTTATCCTCAAAAAGAATGGGCTAGTAAACTGACCAAAGCCCAATTAATTGAGAAAATGCAAGAAAAGCTTTCGATTTTTCAAGGGGTAACATTAGGCTTTTCACAGCCTATCATGGATAACGTTGAAGAGGCCGTTTCGGGGGTAAAAGGTTCTATTGCCGTAAAAATCTATGGCAATGACTTTGATTATTTAGAAAGCCAAGCCGAAAAAGTGGAAAAAGTACTACGTCATGTACGTGGTATTGAAGATTTGGGTATTATCCGAAACCTAGGCCAACCCGAATTACATATTGAAATGGATCAGCAGAAAATGAATTTTTATGGTGTACAAACCGCCGATGCTGAAGCCGTAATTTCAATGGCAATTGGTGGGCAAACCGCCAGTCAGTTGTATGAAGGTGAAAGAAAGTTTGATATCCGAGTGCGTTTCCAACCTGAATATCGTAAATCAGAGCAAGAAATTCGTAACCTAATGGTTCCTTCTATGAGCGGCACTAAAATTCCTATCAAACAAATTGCCGAAGTTAAAACGCTTACAGGGCCAAGCTTGATTTTCAGAGAAGATACCAAACGTTTTATTGCTGTGAAGTTTTCGGTACGTGGCCGCGACATGGGTAGTACCATTGCCGAAGCTCAGGCTGGAGTAGCCAAAGTAATTACCAATTTGCCCAAAGGCTACGATATGAAGTGGAAAGGGGACTTCGAAAACCAACAACGAGCTACAAAGCGTTTGGCACAGGTAGTACCTATTTCAATGATTGCGATTTTCTTTATTCTTTATATCATGTTTGGGAGCTTAAAAGATGCCGCCTTAGTGTTTTCCAATGTACCATTTGCCATCATTGGGGGGTCGGTAGCCTTGCTGGTAACCCATACCAACTTTAGTATTTCGGCAGGTATTGGTTTTATTGCCTTGTTTGGTATATGTATCCAAAATGGAGTAATCATGATAGAGGTGTTCAAAGAGAACCTCCATAAACGGATGTCGCTCATGGATTCTATTCAGGAAGGGGTAAAATCGAGGGTACGGCCAGTAATGATGACCGCCATGATGGGTATTTTTGGGATGTTGCCTGCCGCTACGTCGTCGGGTATAGGTTCAGAATCACAAAAGCCATTGGCGATTGTTGTGATTGGAGGTATGATTGGTGCAACGATTTTAACCTTATTTATTTTCCCACTTTTCTACGAAAAAGTGTATAGAAATAAGTAAAAACGTAGAAGTTAAATTGCGATTGAGTGAGCTGTAGGGCCTTTCTTTTGTGTTGTTTTGGGTTTACACAGATGCAAAGGCCCACAGATTTTTCAGAAGCATTAAAATATCAGGTTTGAACAAGAAATATTGTCAAATCAATTAAGATAATAAAATAATCTATTTGTCTGTTTAGGAATCGCTGTTGGTATTACCGACAGTGATTTTTTTTGTCAAATGTTTAGGCGATAAGTTTGAACTAGAGATAAATACAATCATAAGTTATGCTTGAGTGATAAGAGAAGGGCTAGGTAAGTTTCTGGTTTTTTGTTAGTTGGGCTGATACTACAAATTCATCAAAAATCTTTACAATATTCAGTTCTAAAGCTTTGTCTTCAAAAGTAAATAAAATACAAAGGAAAATAAGACCTGTTTTTGGGGTAATTTATGCTAAAGTATTAATTATACTAGACCTAAATCTATATTTTATATGATAAAAGGCGATTATACCTATCAGCTACATGATAGCTTTGTTTGCCTGTACTTATCATATTCCGTTTATTGAACACAAGGCATTAACTTGTGTAATCTTGGCTATGCCTAGTGAATCTTTGAAGGCTACTCTTAGATTACCTAGCTATATATTCCGTAGTTATGCACAAAACCCGCTAACTATATCTTATAGTCAACGGGCTAATATTTTAATGTGAGTTTGTTTTTTTCTTTTAGTAGATAGATAAAATCACAAACATATATTTTATTTAGAAGGTAGAGTTTTGTTTTTATTGATACTACAAATCTGTGAACTATGTTGAACAATAAATACTTTCATTATTTGACACTGGCATTGGTTATCCTAAACTCCCAATTTAGTTTATCGTCCTTATAAAACTCTTTCTGTATATAAAATAGCGACGTTTGAGGTGTTGAAAAATTGTCACCATTTGATATTGAAAAATTATTACAAGGTAATCCATCACGCATGAAATAGGAAGTAGAGACAACCTGATTATCTCTTACAAAAACAAACATAAAATCTCCTTCTTGAAGAATATCCCAGTCAAAACTATATTCCCACTTAAATCTGGCCTTCTCAGTGTTTTTAAATGCTCAAACTTGATTAATAAATTATCTTCATGATGATGAAATATGGGTTTTATCTAATTCTTATTATTTTCGATGTTTTGGGTTATTTGGGGGCAATACATAATAAATAAGTTTTATCGGGATAGTGTAACTTATAAAAGGTGAAAATAGCTGTTTCTGGAGTAAAATACTTGAAGGTGTGAAGGTTAGACCCGAAGTATTCTTCTTTTTTCTGATTATTACTTGCTGAAAAATCTACGTATGAAACAACCTTATTTTTTGAGACAAATACAAAAAGGTTATCTTTTTCACCAATTTGCTGATAGTTTATATCCCATTTAAAGCCTAGCTTCTTGTCAATATCTTCTTTTGAATCCAAATGTACAAAAGCATACATTTTCTCCCATTTGAATGGAGTAACAGTATCCATTCTAAATACATATTCTTTCGATAAACTCTTTCTTGAATTTCCAATAATTTTATTAAGCTTATCTTGCAATACTTTATCATCATTATCTGAAAAAATACTGAAGTCACAGCTAGAAAGTAGATTAGTGGATAGGATTGTAAAAATGACTATTAGAGGTTTTAATTGTTTCATCTTCCTTTAATTGTTTTATGACATTTTGAATAATTTTCACTTGTGGAGAGTATTTTGGATTAGACAATTTTATTTTTTGTAAAGTTACATTTCCATTACTATCCTTAATTCCTACAGTTAGTTGTCCCGCCAATCCCGCACTCAAAACTCTTAATAAAATTCCTGATGAAGTAGTTGCTTTTTCGTTCCCAATAGAAATACCTACTTCATTATTTGCTTTATCCATGATGGGATTAAGACCTGTTTCCCCAATTTCATGATTATTACCGATAGTGCGGGCATTATTTTCCCCCACATCAATTGTATTTAATGCACTAAAAAAGGAGTGTTTTATAGCATTTTGAATTCCACCATCGTCTCCACCATCGGGTCCAGCCATTGAGGGGTATCTTAACATTTCTTCTACCTTCTCAGCTTCAATTTTATTACTTTTTATAGCGAAACTTATAATTATATTATTTTTAGTAAATACCTTTTCCTCATGTTTTAAATTATTATAACCACTTTTTTCCTTAATATAATTTTTAGACATATCAAAAACGGACCTAATCCCATTTTTGAAATTTTGCCATGTTTGTAATGTTGATGGGCCACCAGGCCACATCCCATCAGGGTCAGATTTGAGGATCGGATTATTCCAACTATATTGATATAAGGATACGTGTTCTTGTCCTTCTATTACAGGGTCTTGACTTATGAATCTTGCCATAGCAGGGTCAAATTGCCTGTGAATCAGGTCTATATATCCTGTTTCAAATTGCGTTTCCCTATTTAGGAATTGGAATTTATTGAAATTAGTAGGATTTCGTGTAATTGCCATCCCTTTCATCGACAAACCCCAAGGGTCGTAGAATAGGCTTTGAACAGGTACGGCAATTCCTGCGGAGTCTTTGAATGCTACTCTTAGATTACCTAGATGGTCTGTGATATTATATTCATACTGTCCTTGTGCATTGATACGTCCTTCGTCGTGCGAAATCTGGTAGAGACTACCATTTACATAAATCTCATCTTCTTCATAATCGGTTGTTTCGCCATTAGAATCTATTTTTTTGAGTTTTGAGCCTTGTGCATCATACTGGGTGGTAATAGTTCTTCCGTTGTCGAATGTTATTGTTTTGGGGAGTTTGAGATAATTGTAAGTGATAGAGGCTATCTTTTTGTTCTTATCCTTTTTCAGACTACCATCTTCCCAATATTCATAATCATTATCGGTATTAGTAGCATCTCTAAAATCGCCTAAGTCTGGATTGCCAATGGTGGCATCTTGAATTTTTAGGAGCTTATTAGAATTGGTTTGATAGGTGTAAGTTAGGTTATCGACATTGCCAAAACTGGTATAATTGGTATTCGTTGCTCCATTTCTTGAAAGAGTTTTGATATTCCCATTGGCATCATAATTTACATTATTTAGGGCATAGTTTTCTCCTGTTTTGGTACTTCCATAAGTGGCAGC
>VFQP010005984.1_pt1 | contig 10250 bp, 7 predicted proteins | sample 3512351 | NCBI WGS metagenome assembly VFQP01 (sample SAMN10412372, study PRJNA504923) | tailings metagenome | isolation source: Relicate 1 Philex TSF1 revegetated site | place: Philippines: Tuba, Benguet | collected 2017-08-29
CCAAGCCGCGCCCTCGAGCGCGGGATATCCGCGTCCGCCGCGATCCTGCACATCACCTTTTAGGCCGCCACCCGTGCCGATACCGGGGACAGAAGGCGGTTCGATCACGAACGCGAACGCTTCCTTGATTGTCGACATCTGCTGGCGCAGGTCTGCCAGGATCTGATCCTTCGTGATGCCGGCCTTGATACGGTCCTCGAAGCTCGAAAGACGCACGAAGATCACCGCCGTGTTTGGCGCGTTTGTGAAAGTCGCGCCGTCAAAGCCGGCAAACGCCACGGCGTCGGAAACGCCGGGCCGCTTGAGCATCAGCTCCGACGCCTTGCGCACCACGGCGTCCGTACGATCCAGTGTCGAGCCCGGCGGCAGCTGGAAGGCCGTGATGAAGTAGGTGCGGTCGAGCTGCGGAATGAGCCCGGTGGGCGTGCTGGCGAGCCGGTTGTAGGTCAGGAACAACAACCCGGCGTAGAGGATCAGCAGGATCAAAGGCAGCCGGATCAGCCGTGACGTCAGCCCGGCATAGCCGTGGGAAAGACCGTCGAACGCGGCATTGAAGCCCCGGAAGAAAAGACGGATCGGGGCGCCGAGAATACGTGCAGCCCAGTTCTGCTTTTCGTTGTGATGCGCATGCGGCTTGAGCAGCAATGCCGCCAGCGCCGGCGAAAGCGTGAGCGACACGAAGCATGAGATCGCGGTCGACGCAGCGATCGTAATTGCAAACTGCTTGTAGAAGGTACCCTGCAAGCCGGAGATGAATGCGGTCGGGACGAAGACGGCGATGAGCGTGGCCGTGATCGCCACCAGCGCGCCGCCCACCTCGTCCATCGTTTGGTGCGCGGCCTCTTTCGGCGAAAAGCCTTCCGTCAACTTTCGCTCCACGTTCTCGACCACGACGATTGCGTCGTCCACGACGATACCGATCGCGAGCACGAGGCCGAACAGCGATAGCGTGTTGAACGAGATCCCGAGCGCACCCATCACGATGAAGGCACCGACGAGCGACACCGGAATAGCGATGATCGGAATGACGGCCGCGCGCCACGTCTGCAGGAACAGAATGACGACAAGCACGACCAGCACGAGCGCTTCAATGAAGGTGTCGATCACGGCATCGATCGAGTATCGGATGAAGTCCGTCGGGTTGTAGACGATGGTGTAAGCGACGCCGGGCGGGAACTCCTTGGCCAGTGCCTCCATCTCAGCCTTAACGGCTGCCGCGGTGGCCAAGGCATTCGAACCCGGGCGTTGGAACAACACCACGGCCGTTGCGACCTTGTTCGAGAGGTATGCATTGACCGTGTAATCCTGCGAGCCGAGTTCCACGCGGGCCACGTCCTTGACGCGCACGACATCGCCCGCCTCGCCAGCGCGGATGACGATGTTCTCGAACTCCTCCGTCGTCGAAAGTCGGCCGAGCGTATGTACCGAAAGCGTGAACCCGCCTGGAGACGACGCGGGCGGCTGATTGATCGATCCTGCGGCCACCTGAAGGTTCGCGGCGCGGATGGCCGCGACCACTTCTGAAGCCGTCAGATTGCGCGATGCGACTTTCTCCGGGTCTAGCCACACGCGCATGGAGTAATCGCGCGCGCCGAACACGCGCGAGTCACCGATACCGTCGATGCGCGCGAGCCGGTCCTTGATGTAGAGCGTGGCGTAGTTCGAAATGTACTGCTGGTCGCGCGATCCGTCGGGCGAGATCATGTGCACAACCATCATGAGGTCGGGCGACGCCTTCAGCACGGTCAGGCCGAGCCGCCGCACGTCTTCCGGGAGGCGTGGCTCTGCAATTGACACGCGGTTCTGCACGAGAACCTGCGCTTGGTCGATGTCGGTGCCGGGCTTGAACACGACGCTGATCGACAACCGGCCGTCGCCCGTCGACTGCGAGACGATGTAGAGCATGTTGTCGACACCGTTCACCTCCTGCTCGATTGGCGCCGCGACGGTTTCCGCGATCACCGACGCCGAGGCGCCGGGATAAGTCGCCGAAATGTTGACGGTCGGCGGCGCGATTTCCGGATATTCGGCAATCGGCAGCGACGCACCCGCGATCACGCCGACAATCGTCAGAATGACCGAAAGCACGGTCGCGAAGATGGGGCGGTCGATGAAGAAATGAGAAAAGCGCATCGGTTGCTTCCACGGGCCTCAGCCCTTTGAGCTATTCGTGGGAGGCTAGTTTGCCACCGCTTTTATTTCGCCGGGCGTAGTCGTCACCTTGGCGCCGGGCCGCACCATGGGATTGGCAAGTCCGTCGAGGACGATCTTGTCCTCGCGCCTGAGCCCGCTCGTGACGACGCGAAGACCTTCCACGATCGGACCCAACTTGACGGGCGCTGCCTTGACCACGCCGTCGTCGCCGACCACGAACGCGATCTTGCTCATCTGGTCGGAGACCACCGCGCTGTCGGGCACCAGCAAGGCATCGACCTCACCGCCGAACAGGCGCAGCCGCGCGAAGACGCCCGGCGCGAATATCTGGTCCTTGTTTTCGAGAATGGCGCGGCCGCGCATCGTTCCCGAGCGCGGGTTGAACTGGTTGTCGAGGAAGTTCATCGCACCCTTGTGCGACCACTCCGTTTCGTCGGCCAGGCGAACCTCCACCGGGCTCGCCGCATCACGCGACGACTCTCGCTTTCCTGCGAGACCGAGACGCACATAGCGAAGATAGTCCGCTTCCGACGTGTCGAAGATGAAATGGATCGGATCGAGCGACACGATGGTCGTGAGCAGCGTCGTCCCCTGCGAGCCGCCGATCACGAGATTGCCGATGTCGACTTTGCGGTCCGAGATGCGCCCGGAGATCGGCGCCTTGACGATCGTCCATTCGAGGTTGAGCTCGGCATTCTTGAGGTTGGCTTCCGCCACCTGAAGCTGCGCCTCCGTCACGCTGAGGTTGGCGCTTCTCTGGGTGAAGTCGCGCTCGGTCACCGCACCCGATTTGACGAGGGGCGCTGCACGCTCCACTTCGCTCATGGCGAGAGCGACCTGGGCGCGGGCACGTGCGATCTCGGCCCGCGCGCTTTCCGCCGCAATTTCGAACGGGCGCGGATCGATGGTGAAGAGCGGATCTCCGGCTTTGACGATCTGGCCGTCCTTGAAGTGGATCTTGTCGACGAAGCCCGAGACCCGCGGCCGCACCTCGACGGTCTGTACCGCCTCGAAACGGCCCGAGTATTCGTCCCAAGTCGTAATTCTCTTGGCGATCGGTTGGGCAACCGTGACACCCGGAGCGGGCGGCCCTTGAGCCAGCAGTGGAGCGTCCCACATGACGTTCGCCACCAGCAGCGCAAGTACCGCGCCCGGTAATTTGAAGCAGCGCCTCATGGATCCCCCTCCGCCAAACGACGTGCCGTACCGCTTACGGCACAATTCTATACCTGGATCTCCGGTAATGTGCCCAGCATGTTGATCGCTCCTCCCGCGCGTGACGAAGCCGCGTCGAACTCATCCGATCGAGGAGCAGCGCTGGCCAGATTGCGCATTCTGCGGTAGGGGACACCTGGGGAAAGCGCCACAATATGCAACAAAGAGTGCGAACGTGACGGGCTCAAACATTGATCGCCGGCAAGTACTTGCCGGAGCTGCCGCAGCCGGCCTTGCAACGACGCTAGCGGCCGGTAAACCGGCCGACGCCGGAACGTCCGCAGCCGGATCCGACGGCGCGTCCGTTCCGGCGGGTGTCAAGTTGAGCCCGGGCAAACCCTTCAGCTTCGATCTTCTCACGGAGCGAGCTGCGAAGCTCGCCGAGACGCCGTGGGAAGCCACGCCGCTTGTGTCACCCGATATTCTCGATCGCATCGACTACGACGCGTATCAGCAGATCCGTTTCCGCCCCGAGATGAGTGTTCTGGTGGATGCCAAGCAGCCTCTCCCCGTCCAGTTCTTCCATCTCGGCAAGTTCTCGCGCGAGCCCGTGCGGATCCACCTCGTGCGCGGCGGCGAATCCCAGGAGATCGTCTACAGCGACAGTCTCTTCGATACGCCTGCCGGACATCCGGCGCGGGAGCTTCCCGCGGGGGTCGGATTCGCCGGTTTCCGCGTCATGGCCCCGGATCTCAAAACCGATTGGCTCGCCTTCCTCGGCGCGTCCTATTTCCGCACCTCCGGTCCCTACAATCAGTACGGCCTCTCCGCACGCGGTCTCGCGATCAACACCGGCTCGACCGAGCCGGAAGAGTTTCCGCGCTTCACGGAGTTCTGGCTCGACGCAGCCGCCACCAAGGGCAACCTCTTTGTGTTCTATGCGCTGCTGGACAGCCCGAGTTGCACCGGCGCCTATCGCATGACGGCCCAGCGCTCTGTCGACGCGCGCAACGTCGCGCGCGTCGTTATGGAGATTGAGCCGAGGCTATTCGCCCGCAAGGACATCACGCGCCTCGGCATCGCGCCGTTCTCCAGCATGTACTGGTACGGTGAGACCAGCAAACGTCAGGTCGTCGACTGGCGGCCGGAAATTCACGACTCCGACGGCCTCGCCATGTGGTCGGGAGCCGGCGAGCGCATCTGGCGTCCGCTGAACAATCCTCCGCGGGTCATGAGCAACGCGTTCGTCGACAACAACATCCGCGGCTTCGGCTTGCTGCAGCGGGACCGTGATTTCGTTCACTATCTGGACGACAGCGTCTTCTATGAACGCCGCGCGTCCGTCTGGGTCGAGCCGCTCGATCCGTTCGGTGAGGGTGAGGTGCACCTTCTCGAGATTCCGACCGACGACGAGATCCACGACAACATCGCCGCCTACTGGTGTCCCAAGGAGCCGTTCAAAGCCGGTTCGAGCCGCCGCTACCGCTACCGCCTGTTGTGGCTCGACGACATCCCGTTCCCGAACAATCTCGCCAGAGCGACGGCGACCTGGACCGGCGTAGGTGGCCGTCCCGGTCACAAGCGGCCCGAAGGCGTGAGGAAGTTCGTCATCGATTTCCAGGGCGCCGCATTCAAGGGCCTCGGACGCGAGGACGGCGTGGAACTGGTCGTGACGCCGTCGCGCGGAGTCCTGAGCAACGCGTACTCGCATCCCGTCGTCGATCAGAAGGAGCGCTGGCGCGCGCTGTTCGACCTTGAAGCGACAGGACCCGACCCCGTCGACATCCGTGCTTTCCTGCGCAAGGACGATCGCGCGCTCACCGAGACGTGGGTGTTCCAGTACTTCCCTGAGCCGTAGGCAAAGCGGCCGACGAGTCCGAAAACAGTGGACACGTCAGCGTTTTCTTCAACGCCTCGATGAGTTCGTCCTTGGTGTGCGCCGTGAGAGCGAGCCCACTGGTCTCCTCCGCCATGCAGGCGGCGCTGCGATCGCTGTTGAGCCACGTCTGACCCGTGACCTTGAAACCGATGACGTGGATCGTCAGCGCATTGGCTTCGGCTTTAAGCTGGCGCGCGACCTGGCAGGGGTTCCCGCCGCAGGTCTCCTCTCCGTCCGTCAGCAGCACGACGACCGACGGCTTGTCCCGGAAGCGAAGAACCTCGGCCGCGTCGCGAACAGACGCCGTGAGCGGCGTCTGCCCCGCGGGAACGATACCGTTCACCTCGCGCATGATCGTTTCGGCACTGTTCGGCCCGGGCTTCAAACGCAAATCGATGTTGCTGCATTTTTCGCCCGCGCCGGGACCATAGACCATGAGGCCGACCTGCCGATGCGGCGTGACGGCTGGCAGCACGGCCGACAGGGCATCGCGCACTTTCGCGATATGGGGCGTGACGGTGTTCATGTCCGTGCCCGCCATCGAACCGGACGCATCGAACACCAGCATTGCGTCGTCGAGACAGCGCACGTTGTCGGTGGCGTGCCCGCCAGCCGACCAGGTTGCGAGACCAAGCGCGCAGAGCGCGAGCCCGGCTAAAAGGCGCATCGCGATCCTCCAGGCGCGCTAAACGCACGCCAGAACATCTGAGGAGCCTAGTGGATACGAGAGGATCCGGAAACGACCAGCTTTACTTGGCCGGGCCTGTCTCAACCGGCGTGTCGAGCTTTTCCTGCCCCCACTCGGCCCACGATCCGTCATAGACGGCCGCGTTAGTTTGTCCGAGCACGCTGAGCGCAAGCGACAGCATCGATGCCGTCACGCCCGATCCGCACGTCGTGACGACCGGCTTCAAGGGATCGATTCCCACATCGCGGAAGATCTTCTCGAGCTCCTCCTGCGATTTGAGCGTCCCATCCGAATTCAGAATGGTCGCCGACGGCACATTCTTCGATCCCGGAATGTGACCGGAACGCAGGCCGGGCCGGGGCTCGGCTTCCGTGCCTTCGAAGCGCCCCTTCGGCCGTGCATCGACGATCTGCATACCGCCGCCCGACACGTAGCTCTTCATGTCGTCGAGGTCGCGCACCAGCGAGTTGTTCAGCAGCGGTGTGAAATGGCGCGCCGTGCGCGGAACCGGCGGCATATCTTCGAGCGGACGCCCTTCGGCCTTCCACTTCTTGAGGCCACCGTTCAGCACCGCGACGTCTTGGTGTCCCATCGCCCGGAACGTCCACCACACGCGCGCCGCCGAGAACAGGCCGTAGGTATCGTAAACAACGATGCGCATGCCGTCGCCTACGCCCATCTTCTTCATGCGCGACGCGAACTTCGGCGTCGGCGGCAGCATGTGCGGCAGGGGTGATTTCTCGTCCACCAAGTCATCGATATCGAAGAACAGGGCCCCCGGAATGTGCTCGGCCATGTACTCGGCCTTCGCATCGCGGCCCGAGTTCGGGAGGTGCCAGGATCCGTCGAAAACGATCAGATCCGGCGCATCCAGATGCTCGGCCAGCCACTCCGTTTCAACAATCCAGTTCTTGGCGCTCTTCGGCACGAAACCCTCCTTGAAACCCTCTGTCCCCGCCCGCAGGCCCATCCCCGGCCGCGGAACTCCCGGCCGTGAGGAAAAACCCGAATAACGGGATGTTGTAGCTAGGGAAAGGACCCACTCGTCCAGGCACCGAGCCACGTGTTGGCGCGTACCCTAATGGCGGCACGTGACGCCCGCAAGTGCCGCTCCGACGCGAGGGATGAAAGTCAAAATTCGCGGACTTGCCAGCCTCTTGGGCGGGAAAGCTTACTCATTTGTATGCCCGCTCACACTGATTTTGCCGCAATCGGACGTTTGCCGCCCTTGGGAGGGTTCCGGCCAGTGTCCACATCCAAAGTGCCAAATCAACGTTGAGTGAGGTGCGTGATGACGATCCTCGATCGATCCGTGAAGGCCGCAGCACTTGCCGGAACGCTCGTGTTGGTTATCGGCTCCGGAGTGGCTCCGGCACACAGCGGTGGCGGCACGACATCGAGTATGTCCCACTCGAGTATGTCCCACTCAATAGGTTCGGCGCCGGGCCTCCACTTTTCACAGCAGCGCAACACGTCGCCCGGCATGAGTTCGCCATCTCTGACGACGCGCACGTCTCCTCTCAGCGCCGCCACCAAGCGAGCCGACGAACTGGCGGCCGGATCCCAGACGACGATCGTCCCTCCGCCCGACTTTGCGTCGGTCTGCCAGGGCGAGACCAGCGCGAACTGCGAAGCCACCCTTCAATCGCGCTTTGACGCCAGTAACGGCGATCCTTCGCCGATTTGGCAGACACCGGTTCCGACCCTCGTTCCGCCGACACCGCCCGCGCCGCAGATCGTCGAGCCTTCATCAGACACCGCGCTGCCGTTGGAACAGAGCGGCGGCAGCAGCCCGCCACTCACCGCTGGCGGCGGGCCGACCCTCGCCGATTGCATGGACCTCTGGGATCCGTCGGTTCACATGTCGAAGGCGCTCTGGAAGACGACCTGCGTCAGGACCATGAACGGCATCAATATGCCGGACGACGGTCTTGGCCTGGACAAGTCTACACAGAGCCGGCAGGCGAAGGCCGCCCGGCACGAAATTCAGAACTGAAGTAGCTGTTGCGTTGGTTTCCGGCCTTAGTTCATGTGCCAGCCGTGGCTGACGATGATGCTTTCGCCGGTAAGCGCGTTCGTCTTGAATGACGCGAGCAGCAACGCCACTTCGGCGATGTCCTCGACCATCGTAAATTCCTTATCGACCGTCTCGGCGAGCATGACCTCCTTGATGACGCGCTCCTCGGTGATGCCGAGTTCAGCGGCCTGCTCGGGGATCTGCTTGTCGACGAGCGGCGTCCTTACGAACCCCGGACAGATCACGTTCGCACGTACGCCGTGTTTCGCGCCCTCTTTCGCCATTGTGCGTGCGAGCCCCAGGATGCCGTGTTTGGCCGCCACGTAAGCGGACTTGAGCGGCGAAGCCTCGTGGCTGTGAACAGATCCCATATAGATCAGCGAGCCCGATCCCTGCTTGTACATGTGCTTGACGCAGGCCTTGGTGGTGAGGAAAGCGCCATCGAGATGGATCGCGAGCAGCTTCTTCCAGTCCGCAAACGGAAACTCCTCGATCGGATGCACGATCTGGATGCCGGCATTGGAAACCAGGATGTCGACTGTCCCGAACGCCTTCGCCGCTTTTTCCACGCCGGAGTTCACCTGCTCCTCGTTGGAGACGTCCATGGCAACGGCGATCGCCTTTTTGCTGTCCCCAATTTCCTTCGCCGCTGCGGTCGCCGCATCGAGATTGAGATCCGCGATCACGATCCGCGCCCCTTCCGAGGCGTATCGCTTGGCGATCGCGTGGCCGATGCCGCTGGCTGCTCCGGTAACGAGCGCGACTTTTCCATCGAGTTTCATGGCGCTTTCCTTTCGGGATGAGCTTTGCTGCAGCGCTAGAGGTAGTCGTGAACGACCTTGCCGAGGCCCAACGTGAGGTTTGCCACGATGTGGGTCGCCGAGATGATTTCCCGCACGGGAAGTTCCGCGACGGGCGCCAAGGCATGGGGTCTGAGATCGAGCGCGGCCGGTCCCGTCCACGCGCCCTTCAGCACCATGTCCTCGAGCCTGTAATCCACGAGCTCGAGAATGCGCGGCGTCCCGTCTACATGCGGAATGATTTTGAGGAGGTAGTTGGGCAGGGCCAGCGACGCGGCGACCTGCTTGAGGTCGAGCGCCCGGTGCTTGTAGCCCATGGTGCCGGTCGCAACTCGCACCGGCCCGTAGTCGAGCGTTCCGATGAGAGTGTCCTTGTCCGGCGCGAGAGACGGCTGCGCATATTTCTTGGGAAATCCCCACAGCTCCCGCCCGCCGTAGATCGGCGGGCCGTCGTTGAGATACATGGCGTGCGTATAGCCGCCCTTCTTTCCGCGGAGCGAAACGGGGATCACCTGTCCGGACTCCGTATAGTCGCCGAACCCTGTTGAGTCCGGCATGCGGATGAATTCGTATTTGACGAGGGGTTCGTCGAATGTCAGCGGCTCGGGAATGACCGCCTTCAGGGCCTCCGGATCGGTCTTGTATGTGATGATCAGATATTCGCGATTGAAGAAGCGATACGGCCCGGGAGGAAATGCCGGGCTGGTGAGCGGCATGGCATAGGCGCGCGTCTTCACATCGGCGATTTTCATGACGGCCTCTCTGAAACCGGCGGAGCGAGCTCTTTCGTGAGATCGAGAACGGCCACACCGGAATTCGGCCGCTCGCGGTTGATCCAGGACGGGTGGCGCAATGTGCGCTCGACGTCGTCGCGGCCGTCGCGCCAGTGCTCTTCCATGGTGAACCGCGAGAACTCATAGTCGTTCGATTGCGTCGAGTAGACAGCGCGCCGGTGGATCAGGTGCACGATCGTGATGGCTGCATCGCAACCGAGCGAGGACAGCAGGTGCCAGTCGAGCGAAGATTTGAACGAGTCCGGCAGCTTCCGCTCGAGCCGCCGGATCGCCCGCCGCATGGTCTGTAGCTCGCGGAAAACGTCGGTGTTGAAGCGCGTCCGGCTCGAATAGCGAATGTCCTTCTCGCGCTGCTGAATGTCGAACACAGACTCCGGCATCGGACCGCGAGCACTGAAGAGATCGAGCTGGAATACGACCATGTCCTCGCGCGGACCACTGCCGTCGAGGACGTACTGGAGCGGCGTGTTGGAGACGATGCCGCCGTCCCAATAGGCCTCGCCGTCGATCACGATGGGGGGAAATCCAGGCGGCAGCGCGCCGCTCGCCATGATGTGCTCCGGCCGGATTTCACGATGCGCGGAGTCGAAAAACTTCATGTTGCCGGTGCGTACCTGCACCGCGCCGACACTCACCCGCATCTTTCCGGAGTTAAGGTAGTCGAAATCCACCATTTCCATCAAAGTCTCGTAGAGCGGCGTGGTGTCGTAAAAGCTGATGGCACCGGGTGAGCCGGGCAGTTGCAGCACCGGCGGTGGAAAGC
>VFQP010005985.1_pt1 | contig 10250 bp, 8 predicted proteins | sample 3512351 | NCBI WGS metagenome assembly VFQP01 (sample SAMN10412372, study PRJNA504923) | tailings metagenome | isolation source: Relicate 1 Philex TSF1 revegetated site | place: Philippines: Tuba, Benguet | collected 2017-08-29
CGCGCGGCTGCGGGGCGAGGCGCTGCGCGTCGAGTGCGCGCGGCTGCGGCCGGGAGCCTGGGCGCTGGGCGGCGGCGCGGCGGCGCCGGGGCCGGCGGGGGCTCCGTCGGATGACGGAGGCGTGCAGGCGGTGCGGATGCGCGTGTGGGGCGTGCGTGAGCCAGGTGCGCGTTCTGCTCGGCGTTGCTGGCGCTCGAACCATGGGGCTCCTACGAGCAGCGGCTGGATCGTAGGACACGGCAGAGTTTTGCGTCGGGCAGAGCAGTGCTGTCCAGCCAAGGGCGTCGCTCTTGACCTCTCGCCGTGTGGTGCGCTGTGGTCCTTGGCGCCGCGCGCAGGCCTGCTGCAGCTGGAGGGCTGGTGCGGGCGGCTGCTGGCCTGGCGCTGGCAGGTGGCCGTGGTGCGCGATGCCGCCGTGGCGCGGGAGGTGGCGTCGCACTTTGTGCCCGCCGCCGCCGCGCAGCTGCGCCTCAGCGCCCCCTGCCCCTCACCAGGCGGAGGCCAGCACGCTCCCCTCGGACCCCACCAAGGTGCGCTCTCTCTCACTCTTTCGCTTCCTTCTCGCACGTTTGAGTGAGAGAAGCCCGGTAGCTGGGCTCCGGCTCCGCCGAGGTGTCCAATGCCGAATCCAACACACACACACACACACACACAGGGTGCAAACAGAGATGCTGCCACTGCTCACGCGCCTACACGCCTTCTCTCCCTACCCGCGTCTCCCCGGCTGCAGGAGAGAGGGCGGAGCAGCAGCACACGGCGGCAGCGGCGGAAGAGGGCGGCGACGACGCAGCCGAGGAGCTGGCTCAGGCCGCCGACGTCATGATGGACCTGGGCTGCTGGGTCGAGTTCGCCGACGCCGCCTTCCACGTGGGCATCCGCCTGGGCCCCGACCTAGGGCTTGACGCGGCGGCGGCGGCGGCGGCGACGGGCCACGCGTGGCTCCCGGCCCGGCCGCGGCGGCCGGCGGCTGTGCCCGCCGTGCTGGCGCAGGCCTGCCGCAGCGGCGACTACCAGGAGCAGATGCTGGACATTGCGGCGCACCTGCTGCGGCACGCCTGCAGCTGCGGGTGGGCGGCGGCGGCGGCCGCGCTGGCGGCCGACGCGGCGGCGCTCGGCGTGGCGCCGGCCGCGCTGCTGGCGCGCGCCGAGCGGGCGTGGGAGGGCGGCGGCGGCGGCGCTGCAGCGGCGGCGGCGGGAGGCGGGCGCCGCCCGCAGCGCGGCGGCGGCGGCAGCGGCGACGGCGCGCGCGTGCTTGGCTCGGCGCTGCTGGAGCGGGCGGTGGCGTCGGGGAGCGCGGCGACGGTGCGCCTGGTCCTGGGCTGGGGCGCCGCCGCAGCCGCAGCCGCAGCCGCCACCGCAGCGCCGCCCTCGGAGGAAGACGTGCTGCGGCGTCAGGGTGGGCGGGCGAGCGGCAGCGAGCCGTCCGTGCCGGCGGCGGCGGCGGTGGCGCACGCGGCGGGCGCGAGCTCCGTGCGGCCGGCTGGCGGGCTGCCCTCGCTGCCCATGGGCGGCGAGGCGGCAGACGCCGGGCGGCTGGCGTGGGCTGGCTCCCCCGCTGTTGGGAGCCTTGAAGACAGCGACGCGTCGTTCGTCACGGCAACAGCCGCACCCAGCCCGCTGCACGCGCCGCCGCCGTGGGCCGCGCCCGCCGCCGCCGCCGCCGCGCTGCCCGTCGCGCAGCAGGGCCGGCGGCGGCGGCCGGCGCACGGCGCGCCCCGCGCCAGCAGCCAGCTGGCGGACTTCATCCACGCAGAGTTCGAGGCCGCCTGGCAGTTCTTCCACGGCGACCGCCTTTCGCTGCCCACGATGCAGACGGGCGCGCAGGCCGCTGGGCCGTGGGACGCCGCCGGCAGGCACGCGCCGCCGCAATCTGCGCCGGCGGTCCATGAGCCGCCGCGTGAGGGCCTGGGGGACGGAGGATCGCGTGGCGGCCCGCCGCTGCACGCGGCGGCCAGCCTGCCGCTGGTGTCGGAGGATGGCTGGCGCGGCGCTGTGCCGCCTGCCCGCGGCTCTCGCGCGGCGTCGCCGCAGCCGCGGGGACGGCCGGCGGCGGCGCGCGGCGCGGCGGGAGCGCTGCCGGGGCCCGGGCCCACGCCCGCTCCGCTGCACCGCCACCCAGAGTCCGACGACGCGCCCATCCCGCCGCCCTCCCCGCACCCAGCAAACGCGGCGGCGGCGCCGCCGCGCCGCGCGGCCAGCGCCCTCCCTCCCGCCGCGGCCACTGCGAGCCCCGCCGCGCACCTTCCTGCGGCGCCGCCGCGCGGCGCCGCCCCCACCGCCCGCGGCACCACTGCCGACGACGGCGCCGACAGCGCCCAGAACAGTGGCAGCGCCGCCGCGCTGCTCGGCTGCGGCGTGACGGGCGGCGAGGGGTACGTCGCGCACCTGCAGCAGCCCGGGGAGCTGACCCGCTCGGCCGCGTTTGGCTTCAGCGCGGCGGCGGCGCCGGGCGCCGAGCGGGCGTACGCGGCGTGGTTGGCGTCGGTGCGCGAGCGGCTGGCGCCCTCGCTGGCGCTGTGCACCGGCGCGGGCCTGGCGGTCGGTTGCGCGCAGTCGCTGCTTGCGGGCGACGGGCGCGGCGCGGCGGCCATGGCCATGTACGCGCTGCCGTACTGGCTGCTGATGGCGCTGTACGCCTGGCGGGCGGCGGCGGGCGGGCGCGGCCGGTGGGGCGGCGCGTGGGCGGCGGGCGGGCGGCCCGGCCCGGCGACGGCGGCGGCGGAGGCGGCGGCGGGGCGCGGCGTGTGGGCGTGGGCGGGAGAGTGGTGGCGGGGCTCTGAGACAAGCGAGCTCGTGTGGATGGGCGCCTCGGTGAGTTTCTTCATCTGTTTAGGCGGGCCAGGCGTGTGCCGTGGTCACGTCGCGCGCTGCGCCACGCTCGGCACGCTCACGGGCGCGAACGGCGCCCAAGTGCGCGGCCTTCGATGGATCTTCGTGTGCGCGCTGCGCTCCTGGCGTCCCGCAGGCGTGGCTGGCGGTGCTGCGCTTCGTCCAGGTGGCGGGGTGGGTCGGCATCCCGCACTCAGTGCGCGCCTACGTGTGCGGCAGCGGCGGCGACGCGCTTTCCGAGGGCGTCGTGCAGGTATTCTACCAGGTGCGCCGCAGGCTCGCGCGCCTTACCCGTTTGCCACTGCAGCAAAGCGCGCTGGCGCCACCCACGCACGCCGCCCCACCTGTGTGACCGTGCTCCACCCGCAACGTCCCAACCGCAGCTGCGCCTGCGCCACGCGCTGCCGCTGCGCCTGCTCTACGTGCTCCCCGGCGCCTCGCTCTACGCCGGCGTCTGCGGCTGGCCCGCCGCCGCCGCGCTGCTGGCCGCGGCGGCCTGGAACCTTGGCTGCTTGGTCGCCGCCTGGTCCATGGAGCTCTCCAACCGGCGGCGCTTCCTGGCGCGCGTGGCGGCGCTGGCGGCGCGGCAGCGCGCCGCCGCCGCCAAGGCCGGCGGCGGCGGCGGCGGCGGCGGCGGCTTCCCGGAGCGCGAGGGCGGGAGCGCTCGGGCGTCCGGCGAGAAGGAGGCGAGCCAGAAGCGCTGGGCGGCGGCGCCGCGGGCGTCGCTGTCCTCCGAGCTGCACTCGTTCCACAGCGCGGCGAGCGGATGGGCGCCGGCGCAACAGCAGCAGCCGCCGCCGCGGGCCGGCGAGGGCGGCGGCGCGGCGCGGGCGGCGCGGCGCCAGCCGGAGCCGGCCGGCACCGGCCTGTGGGCCGCCCGCCGCGCCGCCGACGCGGAGGGCGGCGCTCCGTGGCCGCTCGTGGGCTTGGGGCAGCTCGGCGGGGCTGCCGCCGGGACGCCGGCGCTGGTGGCGATGGCGGGCACCACGCCGCCACTACCGGAGGAGCTGTGCGACGGCGCCGACGGCGCTCACGAGGGCGGCGGCAGCAGCGGCGGCGGCGCGGAGCAGGCGTTCGTCATGCCGCACCACCTGCTGCACCAGATGCTCGAGGACCGCCAGCAGAGCCTGAGGAGGAGGAGGCCCCGCGCCTCGGCGCCGCCCGACGCGGCCGCGGCGCGCCGCTCCGCGGCGTCCGCCGAGCGGCCGTCTGCGCCGCTGCCGCCGCCGCCGCCGCAGCAGCAGCAGCAGCAGCAGCAGCGCCGCGCGGCGGCGCTGCCCAGCTCCGCGCTGGTCTTCACGGGGACGGAGGAGGCTGCGGTGCTGGCGGCGGCGGCGGCCTGCGACGACCACGGCCTCCGCCCGTCCACCGAAACGTCGCCGGAGCTCGCTAGCCTGCCGCCGCTGCTCGCCTCGTGGCAGCGGCAGCAGCAGCAGCAGGGCTGGGACGCCGCGCCTCTCCCGTGGCAGGCCGTCCTTGCTCCGCGGGGCCTGCTCGACGGCGGCGCTTTGCCGCCGGGCGGCGCGGCGGCGCCGTGGCACGGTCGTGCCGCCGCGGCGCCGCTCGGCGGGCGTTCGCCGCGAGGCGCGTCTCCGGCGGCGCCGCCCGAGCACTACCGCCACCTGAGCCTCCACGAGCTGCTGCTTCTCGGCAGCTCCCTCGCAGATGACGGCCTGGGCGGGGCGGGCACGGGGGACGGCCTGATGCCTGGGGGCCGTGCGGTGGAGCTTGGGAGGGAGGCGCCGGCTGGGGCGGGAGCGCGCGCGCCGCCCGTCCCTTGGCGTGGCGGTGCGCGCGCGCGTGCGCCGTCGGGGGACGGCGGGCGGTTCTGATTGTCGCCGCGCCGGGAGCGCCGGGGCGCTGTGTGTGCTGTGTGGCGCGGTCCCGCGGGCGGGTGCTCGCTGCGGAATGCTCAGTCTCGCGGGGGGTTTTGGGAGATGAGGGGACGCCACGCTGTGCATGGCGATAGGTCACCACGTGGGGGACGCAGGCAGGGCGGGCAGGGAGGGCTCTGCGGGGCGGGGGGGCAGCGCTTAGCGGCGGTGGACGAAAAGGGGCCGCCCGCCGCCTGTTGGAGGTTTGGTGTTTGGGTGTGCACGCCACGCACTGCCGCCAGTCACAGAAGAACGTCAGGGGCGCCCGCTCTCTCGTGCACGTGCCATAGTGTGCTTTTCCTTTTCCTGAACGGTCCCGCTGGCCACGGGTGCCTTGCCTGCGGGCTGTTCGTGATTCGTGTCTGCGTTTTCATCCTGGTTGTTTTGCCCGCGCGGCCGTCATACGAGCTGCTCACAAGTGGTGGGCGTGCAGTCCGGCTGCTGCCAGGCGCCGGCGAGCGGTCCGTGCCGGCGGCCCCTGGCCGCAGCCGCCGCGCGGCTGCGTGCGCGCTGCCGTGCCGCGCGGACGTGCGGCGTGCCTCCCTGTCCCTGGTCCAAGGGCAGGACGGGTGGCGGCCGCTGCGCGCCTCTCTGGCCGCGCCGTGATGAGGTCCGCTTGCGCAGCAGCGCGAGGCGGCGTGAAGGGCGGCGGCCAGACGACATGCGGGAAATCATGTGCATGCGCCTCGCCTGGGGGGTCACCACCGAAGCAGCGCTGCGCTGGCCACAATTCGAATTTGAGTGGTCGTTCCTAAGCCCCCCAGCAGGCAATCTAGAGCACCCCATCTAGAGCTTAAGAGGACTGTCGTCATAATGCGAACGTTTCCAGATCCAAGCGCCCCCACATCTGAAAATGCGCCACACCTCGTGCCCTCGTGCGCGCCTGCTGCTCCAGCACTTTGTGTCAGTGCGTGCGCCGCGGCGCGTGGTGGATGGATGTTGCGTTGCGTCTCAGCCGTGGGGGGCAGCTGGCTGCGGAGCAAAGCGCACGCTTGGGGGTTGGGGTGCGTGCTCCAGGGTCTGGGGAGCCTCTTCCTGCCGATCTGCGGGCCCCTGTTGGGCATGGCGGGATTCCTTCCGCTGTTGCTGTTGCTGTTTGCGCAACCCACAGTCTGCACCGTTTGGCTCCGCTTTTGCGGCACTTGCGGAGGAGGAGTAAAGCGGTCGGGGGGAGCGGAGCCCCCGCCGCTGCGCGCGCCTTGTGCACGGCCCAGGACACCGTTGGTGTTGCGGCCTGCTTTAGCAGGCTGCAAAAGGTGCTGTTGGGAGTTAATCAGTAGGCGCGGTGGGTGGGGCGGAGGCGGTCCTTCTTTTCCGGGGCGCTGCTAATCTTTGCGTGCGGTGAACCCACACCAGGCCCACCCAAGTTATCGCACCAACGTCTTTGCTTCAGGCCGGGCCAGGCCCTATGATGATGGCGCCTGCTGCCAGGGCTCTTGGGGCTGTAGCCACTTTCCGCGCCGCCACGTCGATCGACGGGCGGGGCTCGTGGGTTTGCTCAGGTTGCGCTTTACGCAATGACAACAGCCGTCGTGGTGTGCAGCCCGCGGGACTGGGCTGCAGCCTCATCCATCTCACGTGCGCACACGCGTGCGCTCTTGCACCGCGTGCGCCTTGGACATGTTTTTTCACTCCCCTCGGTTTGCTTGCTTTCTTCTTGCATTGGCACTCTCTCTCCATCCCACAGCAGGTGAACGCGGCGTGTGAGCTCACGATGATGCACTGAAGCACACAACAAGGCGCTGCGTGCGTGCCTGCCCGCCTGCGACGCAACGAGCAGGCACGCTGCAACGCAACCCCGTGGCCGTGCAGCAGTGTTGCTTTGAGACGAACAGCACGCTGCCGCAGGGAGACGCACACGGGAGGCAGGAACAGCACTGGAGAGGGAAAAGCACTGGGAGCGGCGGCACCAGGGACAAGTGTACAAGTGGGGTGCAGGCGGGAGCACGTCAGCTGCTGAGGCACCGGGAGCAAGCCCGGAGACAGGGGATGAACCGGTTTCGGGGGCCCTTTGTTCTCGGCTGGGCTTGAAGGAGGAGAGAAGAGTTCTCGACAGAAGTGCAGCGTTGAGGAAAATAAGAAGAAGAGCACAGCCCGGCACGCAGATTCTTGGCTCGCCCTCACTCAGACAGCAGCCCAATCAGTTCGCACCGCTCGCAGTCCGCTGCGCCGGCGCCTGCTGCCCGCCAGCCGTGCCCGCCGCAGCCGGCCCCTCCCCTTGCTCGGTGCCCGTGGAGAGGCGCGCCCAGCCGCCTGACTCGGAGGACGCCGCCGCCTGCAGCGCGCTGGCGCCCACGCCGCCGTGCGCCAGGTGGCCGCTGCTGGGCGCCGCCCCCGGCGCCGCCCCCGCCGTTGCCACCACGCCCACCTGCCCCGCGCTCTTGGGCCCCACGGCGCTGTCAATGCCGGCGCTGGGCCGCCCCTGCAGCGACGACGCCGTGCCGTGCGGCCGGTGCAGGGGGCCATGGCTCTGCTGCTGCAGGCTCTGGCGCGTGGCGTCGCCGCTGCTGCCGCCGTGGGCTAGTTGTGCGAAGCGGTGGTGCTGCTGCGGCAGCAGCGCCGAGAGCAGCTGATTGCGCAGGTCCGAGAGCCGAGCGTCCATCACGGCCGCCATGACGAATGGCATGTGGCGGATGAGCGTGTCCATCTGCGCCATCTGGCGCTCCATCGCCTGCGCAAGGGGCGCGCGAGGGGGCGACGCGATTGACGAACGACGGATCCGTCCTTCGGCTGCGCAAGGTCTCGAGACGCAAGGGGATGCGGTCCGCTCGGTCGATCAGCTCAAGCGCGCACCTTGAGCGCCTCGTCGTGCGTGGGGCAGCTGCCCATGACGGCCGCGGCGTCGGGCGCCCCCTCGGATCGCTCGTGAGACGCGTGCGCCGAGCCGCTCGAGGTGCTCCCCGCCGAGTCCAGCGGCCCCAGCAGCGCGCCCTTGGCCGAGCCGGCGCCGAGGCTGGCCTTGCTGGACGTGTGCAGCGAGCCGTTGCTGCCGCTGGCGCGGTGGAAGCCGTGCGGCGCCTTTTGCGGGAGCGGCACGGGAGGGAGCCACCTGCGCTCACCACCAGTTGACGAGGCACCAGCGGCTCGGCTCGGCGCGACAGGAAACGCGCCCCGGCACACCTTCGGCTGCGAAGGGGCCTCGGAGAACGAACGGACCGCGCTCACCTGTCGACAGCCCACGCCCACAGCCACTTGCCGCCGTTCCAAAGCAGCGCGGCGCCAAGGCACCCCGCCAGCATCACCCTGCGCAGGCGCGCAACCCATCCAATAGCGAGAGCACAGCAGCTGGGAGGCCGAGCAAGCGCCTGGCCCTGCTTGGTCTGCGCTGGGCTGAGTCGCTGCCCAAGGGTGCTGCAACACTCCCATCGCGCTGGGCGCGGCCTCACCAGAGCCCCGCCACGTCGTCCAGCTCCACCACGGGGCTCAGCGCCTCCTTAATCTGAAGGGGCCTGCGCAGCCGCCACACGCGCGAGAGGCGTACTGGTCATCGACGACGCGCCAGCACGTCACGCAGCGCAAGCCAGGCCAGGCGCAGGCTGCGGAGTGGGGCAGCCGCAGGCGCGCGTGCGCCTGTTTGCTCACGAGTGGCAGGGGCTGGGCGGCGTCATGTACTGCCGCTCGAGCTGCGCCAGCACGCCGGCGTCGTCCAGGTAGGTGAGCGCCGAGTCAAACACGCTCAGGTAGGACTCGGGGACCTCGTTGGGGAAGGCAAACGCCTGCGGGTGGAGCCAGAGCCGGTGCGCAGGCGCGGTTCGAGCGGAACGGGTGGCGCTCGAGTGCCGCCGCACGTCAGCGGTGTGCGGAACAGCCTTCCTTGAGCCAGGCAAAGCAGGGGGCGAGATGGCGGCGGGTGGCGGCGGTGGGGCGGCGGCGCACCTACCAGGCTGGCGGGCAGCACCACGTCCCCCCCCCCGCCCTCCCCTCCCCTCACCAGGTTGACGGGCAGCACCATGTCCCCGACGATGAAGAGGTCGCAGTGCGCGGCGGCTGTGAACTTGACCCAAGGGGCGTCCAGCACGATTGCCTTGACCTCGCCGGCGCGCAGCGTGCGCAGCAGGTTGGCCTCGTCCGCCGCGTTGGACAACGGCAGCAGGTGCACGTCCTGCGGCCGCACGCCGGGGGGCGGGGCGAGGCGGGGCTGAGCGCGGCGCGCCGCGACGCACCAACGGTGCTGCCAGCCCTCGCGCTGGTACGCGCCAGCGCACGGGAGGGTCGCAGTAGCTCCAGCCGCAGCCTCGCGCACATCCTCCTGGGCGCGCGCAACCTGGAGCGCCCGCCGCGCGCGCCTCCACACCCGCCCGCGCCCGCAGAGCCCCAGCGCCTGCCCAGTCCGCCCCATCCAGACAGCGGCCGGTCCCCCGCGCGCGCCTCACGTTGAGCGCAAAGCGCTGGAAGGACGCCTCGTCGTCGATGAAGATGCCGACGGGCACGTTGGCGAGGTCCTCCATGCCCTCGATGCTGACCTGGTTGGTGCGCGTCGTCAGGATAGCAGACATGCTAGAGACGTACAGGTTCATCAGGATGAGCGCCATGAACGCCCAGCCCGCCAGCACCAGCCGCCCCGCCGTCGTGCGCGGCGACAGCTGCGCACGCGCACGCCGGCGCGCGCATGAACACAGGAAGAGCGCGTGCGTTAACGCGCACGCTTTCGCCTCACCCCGGCTGCCGCTTGGCAGGCAGAAGCCGGACGCAAGCGGCGGCCGCACCCGTCCCGGGTGGACCGAACCGCGCGCACCTGGCTGGCGACGGTGCGCAGCAGCACGGCCAGCACGCCCCACTGCAGCCTGGCGGCGCGCTGCGCCACGGGACCGGGCACCTCGCTGAAGGCCCGCCAGCGCGTCTCCGACACCAGCAGCACCTGCGCGGGGCGCGGGCGGCGCGGCGCGGCGTCCGCCGGGCACACACGCAGTCGACGCGCGACGGCAGCGGCAGGACACCTGACCTCCACTGCGCGGTTCCTGGCCCTGGCGCGGCGCCTAGCGCAGGCGAGCGAACGCGGCCCTGCTCCCGCACAGTGTGTGGCTGTCCTGCAGCAGCACCGGTCCCACCCAGGCAGCAGCGCTCACGAGGCCCACGAAGGCCGAGGTGCCAAACACGGCGAGCCAGAGCTGCCACGTGAAGGGCTCCAGGAAGCTCCAGGTGCCCCGGTCCCGGTTCACGTGCACCATGATGCGGCGCCCGGAGGCCATGGTTGGGTGCGTGAAGCGCACGCCTGCGCAGCGGGACGTACGCCCGGCAAGCAAGCGCTGAGCGCGTCCCGGCTGCGCCGCGCAAGGCCCGACGGGTTGGCGAGGCCCCACCCTCCTTTTCTGCATCGCTGCCTGCACCGCCGACCCCGCACCACACTGCCAACCGCACGCCGCCCTGCCGCCGCCGCCGCCCTCACCCGCCAGGATGCGCTCGGGCATGGCCGAGACGCCGCCCACAAACAGGTCGCACGTGCGCGGGCCCGACGCCTTCATGATGTCGGCGAGGGTCTGGTCCCAGTTGGGCATGCACTTCCACGTCCAGTTGCCAGGCGCCCACTCGAGGTTGCCCGTCAGGGCC
>VFQP010005986.1_pt1 | contig 10250 bp, 15 predicted proteins | sample 3512351 | NCBI WGS metagenome assembly VFQP01 (sample SAMN10412372, study PRJNA504923) | tailings metagenome | isolation source: Relicate 1 Philex TSF1 revegetated site | place: Philippines: Tuba, Benguet | collected 2017-08-29
TATCTGCAGGTGCGGGCCATTCCGCCAGATCGCTTGCTGCTAGAAAGCGACAGCCCGGATGGCGCTTTAGGCCTTCCTCCAGCCTGGCTGCAGGCGCTGCCTTTGCTAGCGGATCTATCGGCAGAGCTTGAGGCGGCTGGCCTGCAGCAGGTGAATCGTCCGTGCGTGCTGCGCTGGGCGGTGCAGCTGGTGGCGGCGGCGGCCGGAAGACCAGCGGCTGAGGTGGAGGAGGCCACCTGGGAGAATGCTTGTCGCGTGTTCTGCCGCAGACTCGATGGATGCGGGCAGCAGATGCGTGTGCAGGCAGCACCAGGCCAGCACTGACGTATGCCTGGGCAGATGCCATGCACACTACTGCATGTTTTGTTTGATTTCTGTGTAGCAGAAACTGCGCGCTTGTCCAGGGAATGAGTAGCAAGGGACAGAAGAGCGTGAGCCTGGCGGGTTGGATCCCAAATGTGAAGTTGGCAGCGTTGCCTTTCAACGCAGTGCTGGAAGCGCAGCACAGGCTGCCGTGGTGACGGCGGCAGCCCCTGAACGCCATGTTGGAGGGCCATGGGAGCCTTGACACTGATTCATTCTCTACCAGCCACTCGCTGGGCCTACGTACAAGCTCATCCAGTCAAGCTCTCGCCGAACTTGCCGAAGCGTCTGCCCCAGCGTCTCCGCTCGGCACCGCGCTCCTCTTCACAAATTTATATCTCGCATGACCAGCTTCAAAGGACTGCTGGAGCTGAGAGGGGCGTTTGGACACACGGTGCTCGACTTGCCTCCCGGTAAAGGCGCCGTGGTTCTCTTCGAGGCTCTGTGTTGCACGTCGAAATGCATTTGACGCTGACAACACGTCCGCCTGCCCCATTGCCCGCCGCAGGAGTGCTGGAGGCGGCGAGTCAGACGGTGCCGCCGTCGGCTTTCTACTCGTTTGTGGCCAGTCTGCTCTTTAAGTGCAGCAACTTCGCCCCGGATAGCATGCCGATCATCCTAGCCCATATCATCACATCCATAGCCCTGCTAGACTGTCCAGGTATCAGTCAAGACCACTTGATGGCCTTCCAGCGGCACGTGTGGCCACGGCATGCAACAATTGCTGAGCTGGAGCAATACTCGGGCATCTTTCCTGGTGTGCCAACCCGGCTGAGCGACATGGATCCCAGTTAGTGTAGTGCCTGCTTGCATGGTGTGGCTGGCGGGTGTGGCCATTGCCGCTGTGCTTAAAGGTGCTGTGCTTCTGCACGGCAGGGCCTGTAGGGTTTGCTTCACTCACCACCTTCCGCTGTTTCAATGCTGCCGTGCTTGGGCCATTATCTCTCTGCAGAGCTGCGGCAGCTGGTTGAGGCGACCTTTGCGCAGGAGAGCGAGTGGATGCGCGTCGCCGTGCTGCAGCATCTGCTCGACAATTGTGGCAGACAGTTGATTTCGGCTCCACCCTGCATAGGTGAGGTTACCAGGGCTTGGATGTGCCTTGTTTTGGGCTGAGCCTGGCTTTGCATCATGGCTGCAGAATGGCGTTGCCAAGCAGGCCTAGCGCTGTTCTCCCCATTTGGCGCTGGCTGCTGCGCCAGGAGGACATTCCAGCCGAATGCATTCCTCCCTCATTGGTGGCACCAGTTACAAGTTTTTGCCTGGCTGTGCTTGCGTGCTGCAGAGACGGTGCTGACGGGGGAGCGTCCCTCAATGACGATCCCCGACGACCCGCGGCTGCATCCGCTGCTGCAGCAGCTGCATGCCGAGGTGCACGCTGAGCTGCGGCGGCGAGGCAAGGCGCAAGAAGTGCTGGAGGCGCCCCCTGCACCGCTGCCTGCTTCTGCGTCGTGGCAGCAGGCTGGCAACAGCGGCAACTCACCGAAATGCAGTCCAGGTGGGTCTGGGTGTGGCGCTGGCCAACAGTTTGCCTTGGCTGTTGCTCCTGGCACTTGGAAATCTCTGCTGTGCATGCATATGACATGTATTACTGACTTAATTTTGGCGTGCCTGCTGAGTTTCCTATGGATTCCACATTTTGTGCAGCCAATGGCCAGCGCATGCTCGCATTGCCCAGGTCGGCCCACGTTGCTGCATGGGACCTTGTCTTTGCAGGCACTCCCCGGACCCACGACAATGTTGGCAACAACGCCAGCACTGGAGGAATCAATGTTGCCAGCTACACGCTCGCAAGCTGCGGCGGCTCGGGTGCTGCACCAGGCACTGCTGACTGTCCACGCGGCGGAGGTGTGGCTGCGGCATAGGAGGCATATTTAGTGGATGTGGCGACACTGCAGCAGTGTGCAGCCTAAAACAAGATGAGCATCAAGTGCTGCTTTTAAACTTAATGACCCTTCAAGTATCCATCTCTTTCAGTCCGCAGAACCAATTTGGCAGGTTTTCTTTCGCTCTCCACATTCGCTCCTGAAGCAATGTTCTAAGAGCGTCATCTCATGCTGTACAGAGCCCCGGTGTGAAATTCTGAGGAGGATCAATTGCACTGTGTGAGCAGGATGTCTAAAAGAGGGACGAGCAATGGGAGTCGTACAGACACCAACGTTAACGTAGGGCAGATGACTAGCGCTGCATCAGCCCACCAGCCCCTTCCCGTTCTCAGCGAAGTTCAAGAGCTGCTTAGGGCCCTCTAAAAGCACTTTGAGTGAGAAGCAAGCCCGAATCGAAGCAGTAATGGATTTTGTGCGGTCACTTGTCAGACAGGTAGGGCTCACGACTGTGCAGTGGACCTACCAGCCCCTTTGTCGTCCATTACGAAGTCTAAGAGCTGCTGGCGGCCCTCTGAAAGTATTAAAGTGCATAACAAGCCTACTTTGGGGAGCAGCTCTACGGGGAAGAGAAGAGATCCCCTTGCCGCACAGGTTATGGCAGTCTGCCTGTCACCCCTCCCAAAGGTGCTGTGCACGCTGCGTTTCTTTCCTGCAGCATCGATTACAAAAGCCCTCGATCTCAGATCACGTCTATTCGTCTTGCTAGCGCGTCTTCGATCCAACCTCACTCTAATGGCAAGACCACCGCCTCACTGAGAGCCTGCCATGGCTGCAGCAGTGGCAGGGGGAGCGCCTGGTAAGCCTGAGCAGCGCCTCTCTGCCCTTTGGTTGGTCGGGGCAGAGCACGGAGATCATAACAACTGACAAATGCACGCACTGCGGGCTTCCTGCTGCAGGTGGTGCGCCGCCGGCAGCGCCAGCTCCTCCCCTGCAAGGCCAGGGCCTGGGCCAGGGCCAGGGCCAGGGCCAGCTGCCTCCTCCGGTGGGCCAGCAGCAGACGCTGCGGCAGTTTGGGACAGATATAATGAGGGGGAACTTGCCGGGGTCCCGGGTGACTACCAACCTGCATGATGCAGTCATGCTGGTGTGGCAGGAGGCAGTGCGCCCGCCAGTCCGCAACCTGGTGAGGCGCTTGGACGAGGGTCGCATCACAGCCATGGGCCTCGGGGTAGGCCAGGATGTCCAGGCCATCGACGACGTCTGGCGTGCGTCTGTGATCCCGCTGCTCCAGCGGGTGATTGCGGCACAGCAAGCCATGTCGGCGCTGCGGCGGTGGCTGCTGGCTGCGCTCCCGTGCTCGGGTGAGGAGGGGGCAGGGCGGGGCAGGAATCTTCAGTGAGGGCTTGGCAAGCTGCGTTCTGGGGGGCAGTCAGCTTGACCAGAGCCTTGCTGGCTGGCCAACTCGCCTTTGTTCTCAGCTCTATCCTATTCTAGTCTCTATTCTCAGCTCAACAAACACCTGCCTGCATTTGCTGTTGCAGATTGGCCCGTGGCTGTTGCCAGGTTCCTGATCGCTGGCCTCGTGCACGACTCGCAGCTCAGCGGCGTGCTGGCGTCGGCGGGCTCCGCTGCAGCGATCCTGTCGCCTGCGCTGGTCTACCCGCTGCTCTACCTCTTTGACCCCCTGGGGTGGATCCGCTGGTAGAGGTGCGCCTGAAGCCGTCAGCCGCCCTAACCTTGCCTGACCGGGCCAGCTCGGCAGGTGGAATCATGTGCGGGTGTGCTGCTTGTCTAGCTTGCTTACTTGCTTGTGTCCACTCGAGGCTAGGCCACCACACCTGAGGCTGCCCTTGGTACTCACCAGCAGCACGTGCCTGCCATGCTAGCATACCATCCAAGGACTTGGGACTCCACCCCTTACCACCCCTTCTGGCTGCAGAGTTGTACCTAGCTGCCGCTTCTGGACCGGCCGGCCGACGGCGTCCAACTCTGGGCCAAGCCAACACTCTGGGGCGCAATGCACCTACACGCGCCTGTCCGCTGGGCACCAGCTTCAGCCCACAGGCTTGGAACCTTCTCGGCACATACTCTTTCTCCCGCACCCTGCTTGCTGCGCAGCTGAGCAGTCTGCAACACTTTGCAGCACACTGCCACTTACCCCATTGGCCACCTGCCACCTGCCAGCATATTTTCAGCCCCTGCTACTTCAGGCCTTGTCGCTGCCTTTGCAGGACGAGTGGTGTAAAGACCTGGCCGTGCTGGCTGTGTTGCTTCAAGCAAGGAGATTGCAGCAGGCACACCAGGGGTGTCAGCCAGTTGCATAACAGTTTTCCCCACGGGCAGACAGCTCCCTGCAGCAGCCTGTGCACAGCAGTCAGGAGCAAAGCGGGACCGGCGCCAAGGCACACTGGCGGGTGGGGTGGGGTGGGGGAGGGAGGGAAGGGCTGCGCCAGCGTTTGCTGGGCTGGGAGTCACAGCAATGAGACATTGCTGTGGGTGCTAGGATGTTGGCTACAACACTTGTTGGCGTGGGTGCGGAACTGCGGGGGAGGCAGGGTAGGGAGAAGAGCAACCAACGTATCCCTATTGGCAAAGCGGACGATGGCCTCTGGTCTGGTGTCTGATTGGACGCAGCAAAGGCAAAGGTGCCTCTGGTGGCAACCTGCCATGCTGCGGGCCTTTGAGAGTAGCGCTGCGTCGTGTCACAACAGGGGTGCTGAACAGCTGGGGGTCTACAAGCTAGCGGAGCAAACCGGGGTGGAAGCTTTGGGCCGGCGGCAACGTGGCCGAGTTGTCGGCGAAGCAGCAACCTGCTCTTGGATTCCATAACGCGTTTGACCTCTCGCCACAGCAGCCCAACGGGGCGGCAAGCAGAGCTGGCGTAGCGGCTGGAACCACAGCAACATGTGTCCAGCCACACAGCCCAGGAACTGCAGTATGCTGGTCCCCACACCTACTTTGCTAGAAAGTCTTTCACTCAACCTGGGCTGCTGGCACCACCGCATCTTGTCTGACAGTGCGCAGGGTCGCATCAGGGGTTACAGACTTGCAACAGCCTGGGACGTGGCGACGAGCAGGGGCACATCACAACTGGCAGAAGCGGCTCTCGGCAAGCTCCGCCGCGCTGCTGCTGCCGCCAACAAGCTGTTGCAGCAGCCGCCAGCCTGCGCCATCCTCTTGTGACAGCAGCTCCACCGCCGCCTGCCAGTCGGGCTCGTCCTGGCAGTACTGCCGGAAGTCGTCCACCCCCCACACAAACACCTCGCCGAGCAGGCGCTGCAAGGGGTGGGACACCGGTCATGATGGCGTTGAGATCCCTGGCAGGCGCGCACGCTGCAGAGGCAGGCAGGGCGGCAGGCAACCAGGCGCAAGAAGCTGGCTGCGTGCCACGCAGTGCCAGGGCCGTCCCGGCTCCCCTGGAGCCTCCACGCCTTACCTGGATGGACTCGGCGCTGGTCAGCTGGCTGGGCCCACTGAGGGCCAGGGCCGACAGCATGCACTCCAGCAGCACCACAGCCAGCGCCCGCAGGTCCTCTCTCTGTAAGGAGCAGCAGCAGTGCGGGCAGGGCCAGGGCGGGCCAAAGAAGCATTGCATGTATGGCCGCTGGCAGCTTCGCCGGCAGGGGGAGGCATGCAAGGAGGCTCTTTTGCGAGCAGGCATTGGATTAACTAGGGCAAACTGTCAACCGGTCAGCGAGAGCGGTGTCCAACCCAGGCCAGAAGGCTGGCACTTGCAACCTTTAGGCCGATTGTTGACTGCCGATGATCTGTTGAAGGAGGAGTGGCCGGCGCACCTGCCCGAGCGCCAGCGGCGTGTCATCTGTCGCCAGTGGTTCGGGCTGCGGGAACAGCGCGTCCCGGCTGCCCTGCTGCTGCGCTGGCCGCCCGCTGCGCCCGCCCACGCTAATCCTCCGTGCAAAACCAAACTGCAGGCCAGTAGAGGGCAGGGGGCGGGGCGTTTGCCAGCTTTCTGCCAGGTGCATCGTTTGCATTTGCCTACCTTGCCATCACAGCGCTGCAGCACAACTGCATCGCAGCAGCGCATGCTTGCTGCGCCTCTCCCTCACGTTGTCTAGCTTCACAACCAGCCGCTGGTAGCTGCGGTCGTCGAATGTCGACAGCATGATGGAGCCTGAGCCCAGGGCGCCGTGCACCACTCCCGCCTCGTGGCAGTATGCCAGCGCTTGCAGCGCACCACGGGTGATAACCCTGAACCAGTGGGAGCGAAAGGGGTTGCAACAGGTCGGAAAGTAACCTGGCGCTGTGAGAATGAGCCAGCAGCAGCAGCACCGATTCTCCAGCAATGTTGCCCGAGAGGCGGGGCGAGGGACGACGAGGAGAAGCACCCAGCGGCACAGCAGGCAGCGCCCACGCCACTTGCAAGAGTGCTTGCCGCAGCACTTGATGCCCCCGCTGCACAGCTTCCCCGGCAGCCTCGCCTGAGCATGCGTGCGCGGTCGCGCATGGAGCTGTCCTGCCCGCCGAAGAGGCGGCCCAGCCCGATGCCGCTGTGCTGCTGCGCTGAGGGGTAGAGCGCCAGCGGCGCCAGGCCCTCCCACTTGAGCACCACCCACAGCGCATCCTCCGGCTCGGCAGAGCCCTGCGGGCAGGCACAGCACAGGGTGGCTTCATGAGCAGGCAAACGACAGAACAGGTTGGGGCGCAGCAAGGCCCGGGTGGCTACCGGCGGAGCGGCTTTGGGCTGGGCCAAAGTCGACGCGCCCTGCAGGTTGCAGCATTGAACCCCCCAGCTCCAGAAATGCCGCCCGCAATCGTGGGCTTCCCCAGTGCCGCCCTCACCGGCAGCAGCGCCTGCGCCCCTGGCGTCTGCCCCGCCAGGAAATACCCAAGCAGCCGCACGATGGGCGGGTTGGCTGCCAGCGGCGCAGCAGCGACCTGCCACTTCATGTTTGGGTCTGGCATGCCAGCCAAGTGGGTGAGTACCTGCAGCTCAGCAGGGAGGGGCGCCGGCAGGCAACGGCGGGTCTGGCAGCAGCAGGGGGAGGGGCAGCAGGCGCTCCTTTCCAGACTTTCAAGGGCGAGCAGCAGCAGCGCCTGATGCGTGACATGGCATGGTTGGCGGATTCCTGAGCCCGTCAGCACATCCCTCCCCCCACTTGCCTGCAGCTCGTTGCATGCCACCGCCTTGGCACCGGGCAGGTATTCCTTCACAAGCGTCACCACGGGATCCTGCAGGGGGAGCGCAGTGGCACAGGGCTTCTGTGTGTACGCTCGTTGAAAACAGGCCAGTGTGTAGGTGCCTGTTGTCTCAGGCTTGCATGGCCACAGGCTTGCATGGCCACATGCGGTCCTCCGTGCCAGCGGTGCCCCGCCGAGAACATGCTGTTGCCTGTTACGATCCCCCCCCCCCCACACCCACACACACACACACACACACACACACCACACAAACCCCACCCCACCCCCACCCCCACCCCCACCCCACCCCACCCCACCCCACGCCACGTCACGTCACCCATCCACACCAACCCACCAGTAGCCAACACACACCTGGAAGGGCATGCCGCTGAAGTAGGAGGCGGTGTAGGCGATCACAGCAGTGCGGGCCGACCACTCCGAGGTGGGGATGGGGAAGTCGTCCAGGTCGACAGAGGTGGCCACCTGCAGTGGAAGGGGCGAGCGGCCAAGCAAACAACGAACCCTGAGCACTGAGGTTACTGTAAGGAGGGTGCCAAGGAGGGGCCGCATCACCCATTCTCTGACTGAGAACAGCAACAGTGGGCACGGCATGCATGCCTGTCGACGACTGTTGGTGCCTGCGCAGCCCCTGCAGCAGCCGCCACGCGCGCAACTGCGTCAGGAGCAAACCCCAGCGGGTGCACCGGCATATGGCGTGCCTGCTGGATGTTGATGGTGCCCAGCTCCTGCAGCAGCTCAAACTCCTCGGGGGAGAAGCCGCCGTCGCCAACAGCAGCCAGGATGTCCGCCTCGCTCGCCTTGGTCTGCGGTACAGCAGGGGCAGCAGGACAGCGAAGCATGCATCGCTTGAGTGCCTCGCTGTTGGCCACTGTCAGGGCAGTGGAAGTGCCCACAAGGTGTAAGAGCGGTGGTGCAGGAGTGAAAACGCCAGTATGGAAACGGGTGTTCAACCCGGGATGTGGGTTGGACATGCTGAGCTGACGCGGCTGCGGCCCGCCGGGCAGGAACTCAAAGCCCTGGACTCAAATCATGCAGCAGTGCTCCATGTTCCCTTGCAAACCAGAAATCGCGTTCGATGTCAAATATACCTCACCTCGTAGCCAAACGGGCCGAGGCCGCCGGCTGGCTGACGAGGCGCCTCGACAGTCGGCTCCTCCGCTGCATCTGCATCAAATTCGCCGCTGTCCAAGGTGCTGCGCCGCAGCTTCTCCGCCTCAGCAGACAGCCGCGCTGCAAGCGCATCAATATCCACACCCTCGCCATCGCCAGTGCCGCTTCCACCACCACTGCTGCCGCTGCCTGCTGCGCCTCGCCGCCACCGCCACTGGCGGCAGCTGCGGCGACTTGCTGGTTCCCAACTCTCTGCAGGAGCCCTCCGATTGCGCGCAGCAAGGGGTGCGGGTCTTGCACAGGGCCGCAGGGCACTTTGTTGGAGGGTGGACGACATTTTCCGGGCACGCAACACGGAACTGTCTTGTGTGGGCAAACTTGGATTGGTGATCGGGCGTAAGAAATTGCAATCGCTCGAATTCTCTCTCGGTCGGAGCTTGCTGAGTCGGCATGAGGCGAAATTCGTGTTTCGGGCTCAATGCGACCTGCTGAATGCATGTATTCAACTTTTCAAATACTGTATTGTTGTTGGACCGATCTTCAAGGCCATAAGCTAACACTGTGACCTCTCCTTCTAGCAGCGTTCGCTATGGCGTCACAAGGGGCCATGTTGCCTTCAAAGAAGACCGCAAAGCATACAAGGAAGCCAACAGCAACATCGGCAGCAACGCAGCAGCAGCAGCAGCAAAGCTTTCCTGCAGCGGCAGCGGCGGCAGCGGCGGCATCTCCTCTGAAGCGCAAGCGGCAGCCAGATGATGATACTGAGCTCGAATCTTCAGACGACGACGCATTCTATTCTCCCCCTAGCTCGCCAGCTTCGCAGTCTGGACAGCAGCACACCCAGCAGCAGCAGCAACAGCAGCAGCAACAGCAGCAGGCAGCCGCGGCGCCGCCCCGTCGGGTGCAGCAGGTGCCGACAGCTCCGGTGAGGGTTGAGCTCACCATCCTGCCCTCACCCCAGCGGCTGCCCAAGCGTGGCAAGCGCGCCCCACCTCCAGGAATACCCAGGTCCCCGGCGGCAGCACCAGCTGCACCGACAGGAGGGACAGCAGCATTGGCGGCTCCAGCTGCAGCACCTGCTGAGGCAGCAGCAACAGCAGCGGCACCTGCAGCGGCGCACCCTGCTGCAGCAGCATCAGGTGCGACAGCCAGAGGCTTCGCAGGCGTAGCACCGGCTGCAGCGGCTGCTGCTGCAGGAGCTGAGCGCCCTGCAAGGCAGCCAGCAGGTGCGGCAGCACCAGCACCAGCGGCCGGCGCAGCCACGGCAGAGAAGAGGAAGCGCAAGGGGGGCAAGAAGAGGGAGCGCAAGACGCTGACAGCCAAGGGCAAGCGTGCGGCCGTGCTGGCAGTGCTGGCAGACGTTGAGCTGAGCAGGGCAGCAGCAAGCGGCACTTCCACAGCTGCCACCCGTGCCGCTGCTGCTGCTGACGCGCAGGCAGCACCGGACCCACAGTACCAGCAGCAGCAGCAGCAACAAGAACAGCAACAGCAGCCTCAGCAGCAGCAACAGCAGCTCCAGCAGCAGCAGTCGGCTGTAGCCCCTGCGTCGTCGGTGGCAGTGGACCCTGCTGCCACGGTCTACCTGGGCAGTGCCTGGTCAAAGGCCGACATCGGCACGCTGGCCAGGCTGGCAGAGGACCGCGGCTTTCTGCTGGCCACAATTCCGCAGCACCCGGCAGAGGGAGACCTCGACTGGGAGCTCATCTCGCGCCACTTTGGCAGGTGGGGTTTGTGGGTGGGTGACAGTGGGGGTCCGGAGTGGGGGTTCCGAGGCGCCGTGCTTGGCTGGGCGCT
>VFQP010005987.1_pt1 | contig 10249 bp, 7 predicted proteins | sample 3512351 | NCBI WGS metagenome assembly VFQP01 (sample SAMN10412372, study PRJNA504923) | tailings metagenome | isolation source: Relicate 1 Philex TSF1 revegetated site | place: Philippines: Tuba, Benguet | collected 2017-08-29
CGATCGGCAAGCTCGCAGCAGCAGCAGCAGCGCGCTCAGCCCGCACAGAAATCCGAACGCCCGCCCAGTCTGCGCCGGCCCGCCTGGTACAGACGGTGGGCAGTTCCCTGTCTCACGGCGGCACCCTCCTGCTGCAGACGTCCGCTCGCCGGTCACGAGGCGCGCTGGCGTGTGTCCCCTCAGGGCGCTGAGACGCACCACAGCTCTGCGCGCGCACGCTCTCCGGTGGCCGTGCACCTCGGCATCACCTGGCGTGCTCGCATCAGCGGAACCTTTGCAGCCCGGCGCCCATCAGCGATCGCGCGATTGCGCGTGAGGCGCCTTCACCCGCTTGGCCAGGCATCGCTGCTGGGCAGGCGAGCTCGCCCAGGCGCGTTCCTGCAGCTCATCAAGACTCGGAAGCCGCACCTCGGCAGCACCTCAAGCTGCCGCCGCACCTGACAGCAGCAGCAGCAGCAGCAGCACACTGGCGAGCTGCTGCCAGTGACTGAGCGAGCGCAAGAGGACCTTGGCTCGGAGGTTGGCCAGGCGACGACGGCACGCGATGCTCCCGAGCACCTCTTACGCAGCGGATGACGAGTCGTCGTCCGCGTTCTTGCAGTACTTCTCGCAGCAGGTGCGCGATGGCCGGAAGGCGGTCTCGCTCCACCCGCCGGGGTGGAGAGGGTCTCGCACACGCGCAGGTCTCGCACGCGGCGAACGCGGGCTGACAGTGCTTGCTCCTGCACGCGCACACCTGCGCAGGTGCAGCACCAGCAGCAGCACCCGCAGCAGCACCCGCAGCACCAGCAGCAGCTGCAGCGCCGCGCCCTCAGCGGGCTCAGCGGCGCCGGCGACGGCGGCGGGGAGCCCGACCCCCTCCACGCCGCCAGCTCAACGACCACCGCCTTCCCAGCGACGCTCCAGGAGGCCCTGACGCAGCTCTCCCTCTCCAGCGCCTCCCCCGTGGGCCACAGCCCCACAGCGGGGCCCGCCGGCCACCACCACCCGTCCGCCTCCACCGGCGGCCCGCTGCAAGCCCTCGGCGGCTCCCTCTTCACCCCCAAGCACGCCAACACCAACAGCAGTGGCGGCGGGGGCGGCGGCCTGGGAAGTGGCGTGGGGCTGGGCGCCGTGCCGGCGTTCGATCGGCGCAGCATGCCCGCCACGGCCGGCGGCGGCGGCGGCGGCAGCGACGCCTCTGGCGCGCAGCTGGCCAGCCACAGCGGCGCGCTCGACCTGTCGCGCTTCAGCAAGTCGTCGCTGGCCTACTCGCTCACGGCCAGCAGCAACGTCAACGGCATCAGCCCGCCCAGCGGCATCAGCCCGGCCGCCTCGTTCGTGTCGCCGCTGCTCGACGCGCCGCCGCTCATGCTCGGCGCGCCGGCCAGCGCCACCACGGCCGGCACGGGCAGCAGCAGCGGCAGCAGCGGCCTGGCGGCGTCGCACGCCATGCTGGCGCGCGCCTTTTCGCCGCCGCCCACCGCCGGGAGCAGCGGCGCCTCGGCTCGGGGCGGCGGCGGCGGCGGCAACACGGCGGCGGCGACGGCGGCGGCCAGCGCGGTGCTGGGCGAGCGGTTGCGGCTGCTTGCCAAGCATGCCGAGGGCGGCGGCGGCGGCTTCCTGGCCGGGGGGTCGCCCGTTGCCGCCGGCGACGGCAGTGCCTACGTTGGCGGTCTGCAGGGCCTGGGAGCCGACGGCAGCGTGGGGTTTAGCGAGGGAGGCAGCAGTGGGCTGGAGCGCCGCAGCAGCGGCAGCGGCGCCGGGCAGCAGCAGGCGGCGGCGGCGGACGCCGGTGCCGCCGCTGGCGGCGGCAAGTGCCCGACGCGCATCACCGTGACGTCGTCGACGGACGCCACGCAGGCGGCCGGGCTCATCAACTTTGCTCTGACCCAGCCCGACGTGTCGAGCTTTGTGCTGGTGGCGCCGCTGGGCGCGCCGACCAGCCCCGGCGCGCAGGCGGCGCTGTGCGGCGCGCTGCGCGTGGCCGTCGCCGCGCGGCGCTTCCACCAGAGCAGCGGCCCGCCCACCGACCTGGCCGTCATGCCCGTCTTTGCTGCGGCGGCGGCGCCGCCGCCGCCAGCAAAGCAGTCGCACGACGACCCCGCCGCGTGGCAGCAGCAGCAGCAGCAACAACAGGGCGACACGGCGCAGCAGCAGCAGCAGCAGCAGGTGGACGCCGTGCACCTGCACGTCTACCACGTCAAAGCCGGCCTGACGCCGGCGCCGGGCTCGGTGCCCGTCGTGCGCGTGGACGTCTCGTCCAACCCGGTGCTAACCGCCGTTCACCTAGCGCAGGTGAGCCCTGTTGAGGCGGGGTATGTCTTCTCTGCTCTCTCGGCTAGGCACTGGTGTGTCTTTGCAGAAAGTGAAAGCCTGCCGCGCGCGCAGGCATTCTTTCATTCGAACCGCAGTCTTCTTCGCCCGCTTTGGAACACAAGCGAACACAGCAGCGCCCCCCGCGCTCACCGAACTTGCTCGCCGCCCTGCTTGCTGTGCGTGCGAGCGAAGACGGTGCTTGGCTCAGCGGCGGCGCAGCAGCAGCAGGCGCAGCAGCAAGGGCAGCAGCAGCAGAGCGTCGAGGTGGTGTTTGGCCCGGCGGCGGCGCGCGTGGCGCTGCAGTCGCTGGCGCTGATGCACCACCACCTGGCGGCGGCGCAGGGCGAGGCGCTCATGCTGCCCAGCCAGGCAGACGGAGGCGCCTCCTCCACCGCCTACTTCAGCGTGCACGTGGTGCCGGCCGGGCAGGCCCTGCATGAGGGCGAGGGCGGCACGGCGCACGGCTTTGACCCGCAGGTGAGAGCTCTTCAACGCACGCGCACGAGTCTTTCCTGGTGTCGAGACTGGAGGTGCTCATGTAAAGTCTGGCCGCTGCGTCCCCCCCACGTGCCGCGCAGGGCGTGCAGGCGGACGGCCACCCATTGCAGCACCACCAGGGCTTTGACGCGGACGCGCACCACCACGCCGCTGCCGTGCAGCGCCTGCTGGAGGCCGCCTCCACCTCGGGCGGCCACCGGCACCACCCGCCGCCGCCGCCGCCGCCGCCACGGCACGCGCCGCCGCACGGCTTCGGCGTGCCGCAGCAGGGCGCGCCTGGTCCCGCCGACGTGGCGGCCGCCACCGCCATGTTCCACCTGGCGCAGCAGCAGCAGCAACACCAGCACCTCAGGGGGCCAGCGGCGGCCTCGCGCCTCTCGGCCGACGCCGCGACGTTCCACGCCGGTGCCCTGCTGCCCAGCGGCGGCGGCGGCGGTGGCGGGCACAATGCCTACCCCGACGCCGCTGGCGTGGCGGCGGCCGCCGCGCAGATGCTGGCCTACCACCAGCAGGCTCTGTCGGCCGGCGGGCAGCCGGCGGCGGGCCCCGGGCGCTTTGCCAGCGTCAGCGCCGGCGCCGCGTACGGCCTGCACCACCCGCAGCACGCGCACGCGCAGCAGCACCACCTCCTGGCGCTGCCGCCGCCGCCCGGCGCGCTGGCGTCGCCGCAGCACCACCACCACCACCACCACGCGCACGCGCCGCACCACGCCGGTGGTGCCGGGACGCTGCCCTTTGGCGGACTGGGCATCAGCGGCGTGCTTGAGGCGGCGGGCGCCGGCGCGGCGGCCGCCGTCGCCGCCACGGCCGCCGTGCACCAGCACGCGGCGGCGGCGGCCGCCGCCGCCGCCGCCGTCGCGGCGCAGCAGGCGGCGGCCGCCGCCGGCGGCCCGCTCGGCGCCGGCAGCAGCTCCGCCGCCGCCGCCGCCGCCGCCGCGGCGGCCGGCAACCGCCTGCGCGCGCGCAAGGCCGACTGGGTCATCGTCACCGAGGACACTGCCATCAAGAACGCCGCCGGCGCCGTGGCCAAGGTGCTCAGCCGCATGGCGCCCCAGGGCTACTGCTGCCCCGTCTTCATGGAGCGCAAGACGGCGCGCTACACGGGCGTCGTCTCGGTCGCCGTCAAGGCCATCGCCGTGGCGCGCGGCTACGTGGCCAATGAGGGCTCGGGCCACGAGGTGGGCTTCCAGCCCTACCTCCGCGGGGACCCCTCGGCGTGCGCCTACGGCGCCTGCCGGCCGCCGGGCGCGCCCTCCATGTCGGCGGCCGAGGCGGCGCGCTCCGAGCAGCTGGCGCAGCGCATCAACACGCAGCTGCTGAGCTCGGCGGCGGCGGGCGACCTGGCCGCGCTCGAGCTGCTGCAGCAGGCGTCGCAGCGGCTGGGCGGCAGCAGCCCGCCGCTGGGGCTGAGCCCGCGGGGCGCCAGCCCGGCGCTGCTGGGCGGCAGCCCGCCGCTCATGGGCGGCAGCCCGCCGAGCTGGGCGCTGAACGAGCTGCCGGGGCGGCTGGCTGACCCGAGCGGGGGCAGCGGCGGGAGCAGCGTGTGCGGGGAGGACGAGCCGGGCGGGGGCCAGTGGGCCGACCTGGAGCAGGCAGAGCTAGCATTCGACGTCTACAAGGTGCGTGCGTGTGGGTGGGTGGGACGCAAGGGGGGCTCACTGCTTCCTCCGCCGCTGTGGTGCGCGCGCGCCCTCTTGTCGCGCGCGTGCAGGTGATGCTGCAGCTGGACGTGCCCGAGGGCAACCACCTGCCCGTCAAGGTCACGGCGCACAGCAGGTGTGCGCGGTGGCAGTGGGCAACAGCGGCGGCGCGTGCATCCTGAACGCCTGGGCGCGCTGCCCTGCGAGGTGTTGAATGCGCCAGTCCTCCATGGCCCGGGCAGCCTGCGGCGCGCCTGGCGACGAGGCTGGTGTTTCTCCGCATGACGAGTGGCACTTGGTGTGCGCGCCTGCCGCTCCCGCAGGCCGGGCGTGGTGGCGGGCATCATTGCCAAGCTGGTGCTGGAGCGCAACTCTGCGGTGCTCATCACGGCCGGCGGCCGCGCCATGCACGTGGCCATGCTGGCCGTGGTGGCGGCGCGCCAGCGCCTCACTTCGCACGGCGTGGACGTGCTGCTGCTACCCAAGTTTGTGACGGTGGACACGACCAGCACGCTGGGCTGGGAGTCCGTGTTCCTCTCCATACGCCTGGTCAAGTGGGGTGAGTCAGCGCGGCGGGGGACGGTGGGCAAGGCAGGGCGAGGTGGCTGTCCGCGGGCTGCGCCAAGGCCGCTCGCCAGCAGGCTTTTTGATGCTCGCACCGATCCGCGTGCGCGCGCTCCCCCGCTTGCATGGTTGCTTGCATGCAGCTCCGGCGGCCGCGCTGGCGGCGGACCTCACCTCGAGGCTGCTGCTCAACCGCACGTCCCTCTGAGCGCGCAAAGAGGCGGCGAGCGGTGGAGTCGAGCGCGGCGCTCTAGCGCTGGCTGCTGGCGCACAGGCGTGCATCGAGCGAGGGTTGCAACGCGCGCTGAACAGGCCAGGGGCCCAGCTAGCCAGCGCCGGCTCACGGTTCAGTCGCACTTTTGACGCCAGCCCTCGCGGGAAACTTCCTTCTCCACGACCATCCACCCAGGATACGGCTGACCAGACCTGACCGCGAGCCCCCCTGACGATGATGACGATTCATGTGATGCGCCCGCCTGCTCCTGCATGGTGCGCGTGCGCGGTGCCGGGCCCCTTGCTCGCGTTCTCCCCCCCCCAGCCAAACTGCTTTGCAGCCTCTCACCTGCTAGTAGTACGGTAGAGCCCTGACTCGGCACGTATGTTATTTGGCGACGACTGTCCCTCTGGTACTCCGTGAGTGTGCGCTCCCTTGCACGTCTTTCTCCAGCAAGCGCACGAGGACAGTGAGGTAGCGCTCCTCGAGACGAGGTTGGGACCCTGATGGATGGCACTTTTGATGCGACACAGCAGCACCTGTGCGCTCCTGGGTTTCCTGTCTGATGTGGTCAAGCTGACCGCGGCTGTCTGCGCGGGCCGGACCTTTCCTTTCCTATTGCACAACACCCGTGCTGGGCTGTTGGCCTGCTTGCCTCAGCCAACGAGCTGCACACACAGCCTTCCTGGTGCCACGTCAGAGGCGCAGGCGCGTAGGCGTAGAGGACTGTGGGTGCCTGTCTCGTTCTTACTGTTCCTTTGTGCAACGCTGAAGGACCCTGGTCGCAGAAGCTTTGCACCTCGGCAGGACAGAGACGCACAAAGGGCGCGCCAGCGCCACCACCCCAGCGGCTACCCGCCGCCGCTCGCCGCTTTGCTGCCAGGCTCGCCCTTGGGCGCCTGTGCCGCCTGTGCCGCCTGCCGCAGCAGCCCCAATGCCCCGCCGGGCGCCTTGCCGGTGCCCGGCGCCAGGGGCCCCCCTCCATGGCCGCCCTCTGCCAGCTCGTCCGCCAGCGCCAGGCAGTCGCCGTGCAGCTCCTCCATCTGCCTGTTCAGGCTCACCACCTGGTAGGCCATGAGCTGCTGCTTGAGCTCGCGCGGCAGCGGCAGGTGCTTGTGCGTCTGGAGCGTGCTGATGGTCACGTAGCGCGGCGCGCCGCCCTGCTGCTGCTGCTGCCCTGAGGAGCTTGCGGCGCCCTCAGGCTGGGCGCCAAGCACCACCTCCATCCGCTCCAGCTGCGCCGGCGTGAGCTGGGCGGCGAAGCGCGCGCCCCGGTCGATGCTCGACGCGCCGCCATCGCCGCCGTCCTCTGATTGCTTGCCGCCACCTGCAACATGAGGCAATTTGAGCAAGGGCCTGAGAGCCTGCGTGCTGCGACAGCGTGTGCTCTCAGGCGAAGATCAGAGCGCCCGGCCGCTACCTTTGGAGGCGAAGCCGCATCTGCAGTGCAACGGCCACGCCGCCGCTAGTGATGCTGGTGGCGGGAGGAGCAACCCAGCCACCCAAGCCTGCTGCAGCGCGCGCTGCTGCGGGCGCCCCCACATGCCGGCGTCTGCGTGGGGATGAGCGGCAACGCTGGCACGGCGCAAGGAGAGCAGACAGCTTCTAGGACCGATTGCGTGCTGCCGTCCTCTGCCGCCCGCTCAGGTGGCATGGAGCTCCACAAGCCTCCACAAAACCTCGGCATCGCGAACACAGCTCGTGCGACGATGCTCGGCAGCGCGGTCTCGCTTTCGCCAAGGCTGGGATTGTGGGCGTAGTTAGAGGAGCGGCCGCTGGCGGGAGTGCCGGCTGGCCGCCTTCAGGCTGGGCATGCTCACGCTCGGCGGAGGAGCAGGCGCAGGATCTGCGCTCGCCGACCACGGGCCATGGCCCAGGTGAGCGTGTTGCGCAGGTGATCTCGCCGCGCACTCCCCTCCCGGGCTGCTGCACCCGTGCGCTTTCGCCTCGAGGTGCCTCTCCGTGCAGGCCAGCGGGCAGCAGCGCGGGCGCGAACGCGAGCAATGACGTCAGAAGCCACAGGCGCCGGCGGCAGTGGCAGGCGGCCCTCGACACCTCTGCGAGACCAGAGGTGCGATTGGGATGGGCGCTCCCCCAGCGAGAGGAGATCCATCAGCAGCTCGAGCGGCACTGACGTGCAGCTTGCGCGTGCGCAGGCATGCTCCTCTGCGGCGGGCGCCAGCCACTGGGCGCGGCGCCACTGGCCCGGGCCGCCCTGCAGCGGCGTGGCGTGCGCAGCCTCTGCAGGCGGCGGCAACAGCCACAGCAACCCGCACAGCAGCAGCAGTAGCAGCAGCAGCAGGCACACCAGCAGCTACCTCCACCACCACCCGCCGGGCGCCCAGCCGCCCCACAGCGGCGCCGCAAGCGGCGGCGGCGCCGGCGGCGCGCCGTCATCCATCGCGCCGCGCGCCAGCAGCGTGCGCACCGTGCTGTCGCCCTCGTCCGCCGGGCAGCAGCAGACGCCCAGCACGTGCGGGGGCGCTGACGACGGCGGCGACGACCTCCCGCAGCCGCCCACGCTCGCCCACGACCTCTCCGATGGCGCGGCTCTTCAAGGAGTCCTGCACGTCGCCGCGCCTCACCAGCACGAACTCTCCCTGCACCACCACCACCACCACCACCACCACCACCACCACTCAGGCAGCAGAGGCGACGACGTCGTCGTCGGCGGCGGCTCCACGCTGACGCCTCTGCTCCCTGCCCTCGTGCGGGACGGGGCGGCGGCGGCGGCGGGCCGGGGGGCGGGGCGGGCGGGCAAGGGTGTGCGGCACCCAGACGCGCACTTGATGGGCATGGTGAAGCACAGGCGCACCTGGGCCGAGCTGCACGCGCTGGTGCGGGCGCACAGTGAGGACTTCAACACGCTGCACACGAGCGCGGCGCTCACGCACGCGGCGCAGCTGCTCCTGGCGGCGCAGCAGCAGCAGCCCGGCGGCGGCGGCGGCGGCGGGGCGCAGCATGCGCAGCGGCGGCGGCGGCACGGCGCCGGCGAGGCGGCGGGCGCGGTGGTGGAGGCGCGGCCACTGCCGGCAGCGCTGGAGGCGGCGCTGCTGCGGGCGCAGCTGCGCGACGTGGGGCGGTTTGGCGCGAGGCAGGTGGCCAACAGCCTGTGGGCGCTGGCCGTCGTCATGACGGCGCAACCGTCGGCGGACCGGCCGACCGCGTTCGCAAACGCCGGCCGCGCGCACCCGCACGCGGAGCAGCCGCACGCGGTGGGGCACAGGGGGCGTGCGAGGCAGCAGCGGCACGGCGGCGCGCAGGCGGCGGCGGCGGCGCGGGCAGCGGAGCGCGGCGCGGCTCTGGTCGCCGAGGCCGCGGTGGCGCAGGAGGAGGCGGAGGAGGCAGAGGCGGCGAGGGCACTGCCGGCGCTGCGCCTGCAAGTGCTAGACGGGCTCTTGGGGCGCCTGCTCCCTAGCAATGACGACGGCAGCCAGCCGCATCATCCCCCGCAGCAGCAGCACCACCACCACCACCACCACGCACAATGCAGCCCAGCCACCGGCGAGGGCGCAGCGGCGGTAGGGCTTTTTGGCGCCATGACGGGGCAGGAGCTGTGCAACACGTGGTACGCGCTGGCTCGGGTGCAGCCGCTGCGCCGCCCGGCGGCCGCCGCGCTGCTTCCGCGGCTGCTGCGCGCCGCGTGGCCGCTGCTGCCCTCGCTGCGCCCGCCTGAGGTGTGCATGATGCTGTGGGCCACGGCGCAGCTCACCAGCCGGCAGGGCGACGTGCAGGACGCCGCCCGCGGGCTGCCCGTCACGTCGCCGGCCTGGGCCGCGCTCGTGGCGGGGCTCCTGCAAGCGCAAGCGGCGCACGCCGCCGACGCGCCGCCAGAGGTGCTCTGCTACGGGCTCTGGGCGGGCGCCTCGCTCCGCTCTGCCGCCGCCGCCGCGCACGACCAGCTGGAACGGTCTGTGCTGTTGGGCGGCCACGGCGGCCACGGGGGCGGCCACGCCGGCGGCGCGCCGGCCGTCGCGCTGGCCATGAGCCAGGACGGGCCGTCGTACCACTCCCTCCCTCGCCACCACCACCAGCAGCACCAGCACAGCCAGCCGCAGCAACACGCGGCGCCCGGCGCGCGCCCCGGCGCCCCGGCGCAGCACGCGTGGGACTGGGAGGCGCACGCGGCGGCGGCCGTCGCCGTCGGCTTCGCCAGCGCCGGCGCCGTGCAGCCGGGCCCGCACGGCGGCGGCGGCCCCGCCGCCACGCTGACGGCCGAGCGCTGGCTCGGCTGGTCGCTGCCCGTGTGCGCCGCGCTGGAGCCGCACCTGGACGCGCTGCAGGGGCCAGAGCTGGTGCAGGCGCTGTGGGCGCTGCCGGTGCTCCCGCCCTCGCACACGCACCAGCAGCTGGCCGCCGACCTGATGGCCTGCGCCGCGGCGCGCGCCGCCGTGAACAGCGGCGACGACGACGGCAACGGCGGCGACGGCGGTGGCGGCGGCGGCATCGGCGCGTCCGAGGCGACGCAGCTGCTGCTGGTGGCGTCGCGGCTGGGGCTCAATGTGGCCCACGGGCGCGGGCGGCTGTGGGCGCTCACGCTGCTGCGGTGCGTGCTGCAGGCGCCCGCGGGCGGCTCGGGGGCGTTGGCGTCGTCGTCGGCGCAGGCGCAGGCGCAGCGGGCGCGGGACGTGGTCATGTCGTTCTACGCCGTGGCGAAGCTGCGGTGCCTGCCGCCGCCGCGCGCGCTGCGGCCGCTGCTGGCAGCGCTGCTGGCGGCGCTGGACGGCGCCGGGGGGCGGGTGCCGCCGGCGCTGGCGTCGTCTGCGCTGTGGGCGTGCGCGGCGCTGCTTCTGCGGCCGCTGCCGGTGGTGGCGGCGGCGCTGCGTGCGCTGCACGCGGCGCGCGACGCGCTGGCGCCCCGCGAGGTGGCGGCGGCGTTCTGGGCGGCGGGGCGCCTGCGGCTGCAGCCGGGCAGGCGCTGGCTGCGCGACGTGTGCGCGTGCGTGTGGCGGAGGCAGCAGGAGTACTCGGTGGACGAGCTCATACAGGTGCGCTGACTGCTTTCCTTTTCCATTTCTGTTCCTTTCCTTTCCTT
>VFQP010005988.1_pt1 | contig 10246 bp, 13 predicted proteins | sample 3512351 | NCBI WGS metagenome assembly VFQP01 (sample SAMN10412372, study PRJNA504923) | tailings metagenome | isolation source: Relicate 1 Philex TSF1 revegetated site | place: Philippines: Tuba, Benguet | collected 2017-08-29
AGATGAAGGAGGGCAAGAAGACGATGAAGAAGCTCAAGAAGCTCCTCAAGCGCACCATGGCCTTCTGGTGAGGCGCACGCCTGCGCTGCACATGGTGTTCCCGCACGAGCCGACCTCCCGCCTGTGTCGCCTGCTCGTGCCCCGCACGCGCTCACCAGTGCTGTTTCTCACCACATCTCGCGTGCAGGGAGGCGTTCCAGTCCCACCAACAAGCTGCCGAGGACCAGGCGCAGGCGGCGGAGGAGCAGAGCTGAGGGGCCGCGCAAGGGCCGGGCCGCCCTTCATCCTTGTGATACTGCACCGACAGCATCAAAACTGCTCTGCATCTCGGGCTGCTCTCCTCGTGCGCACCACTGCAAGCACTGCGACACCAACCGCTGACGTGTTGCAGCAAAGAATGACGGCAGCAAAGAAGACGGCGGTGGGACGCCACGCGCGCACAGTTGCGAATACAGACACGAATGGGGCAAGGTCTTGCGGGTGGCAGGGCTAGACAAGACATTACTTGGCTTTGAACTGTCAGCAGCACCAGAAGGTGGGTGCACCTGACACTACGGAGCACGCAAGCATAGACTCTGCCGCACCGGAACCGTGGTGGTTCAGGCCTTGGGGACGCAGGTGGCCCCGTCCTTGTTGCCCCTGTCCTTGAGGCACTTGAGCTGGTCGCTGGAGCCGACCCTGGGGCAGTACTTGAAGTTGACCTTGTTGACGCCCGACTTGAGCAGGCAGTCGACTGCCAGCTGGCTCTGGCTGCTCTGGCAGAAGCGCACGGCGTCCGAGGAGGCCTTGGCCAGGCAGTCCCAGCAGAGCGAGCTCTGGCACCTGCGCGGGGCGCGCGCAACAGGGGCGGGGGCAAGCCACCGGAGGCACGGTGTGTCGCGCTGGGTTGACGCGCGTGCGCGACAGAGATGCATGCACCAGCATGGACACAGCCCTAGGAGCGCCGCACGCCCCTGGTGGATGACGCATGCAAGTTGACGCCCCCACCCAGTGAGCAGGAGCCTCGCTCACCTGGTGCACGAGGGCTCCCTGCTGGCGGCGACCTTCTCCAGGCAGTCCAGGGTGCCCTGGCTCTGAATGGTCCTGCAAAGCCTCTTGGTCTGCACCTTGGCCGACGTGATGCAGTCCACCGCGAGCTGCGAGCTGGCGCTCACGCACAGAGCCTCGTTGGAGGGCGACGCCAGGCTCAGGCAGTCCACGCGCAGCGAGTTGAGCGACGGCGAGACGCAGGCCGCCTTGGTGGTGACGGTGGCGTTGGCCAGGCAGGAGAAGCAGAGCGAGTTCTTGCACTGCTTGCAGAGGTCGCTGGGGGTGCACGAGGGGGTGGTCGTGGACGACGTCTTGCTGCCTGCGGCTCACGTCGCGCATCATGAGGAGGCAGCAGGATGAGGACTTGGCTTCGCCTCAGTGTGCTTGTGGGCTGAGCTGGGCGCTGCTCAAGCTGTGCAGAGGCTCCTCTGCACAACTGTCTTGCTCCCCGGCTATCCGCTGTCCCCAAGCGGGCTGCGGGCTCGCACCTTGGGCGCCGGCCAGCAGGGCCACGAGCAGCGAGGCGATGAACAGCGTCTGGGAGGCCATCGTTGTTCCTGCGGGGGCGCGTGAGGCGTGAGGACTGCGGGTCCCTGCTCGGCGTCGATGCAGTCTTCGCGCGATGAGCCGTAGAGTCTTCGCGCGTACCTGATGATGTGTGGGCGGGGGGAAGTGTCGGGGGGCTGACGATTGCGCGAAGACAAGTGTGCCGATGAATGCAAGACTCTGTGCACCGCGCAAGGTATGTATGTGGCCTCGCTGTTCTGCCTGTGTTGTGCCGCCTTGCCCACCTTCCCAGCAGCCCCGCGGCGGCCGCTCCAGGAGCCCAGGAGGAGAGGAAATGGGGGAGCAACAGTTTCGACGAGTCTGCATTCCATGCTCGTGGCCCAAGAATGGGCGAGGGCGGGGCGGACTGCGCGTGCGTGCCCCACGCGATACGGGCGAGGGCCCCCGCGCAAGCTTGCACACCACAGAAAGCAAAGAAAGAGAAAGAAAGGCGCAGCCAATGCTACAATCACGTTTCTACACGGCTCTAGCGGTGCCCTGCCGCTGCTTGCTGTGCTCCCGCCGTGCTGCCTGCGCTGCCCAGTCCCGCCGCCACCGCCAGCGCGCCTGGGCAGCTGGTGGTGACCACCTTGGTGGCCTGGTACGTGTCCCAGCAGGGGATGCTGTCCGTCGCCTCGTTGATCATGGCAATGGCCAGCCGCACAAGGTTGTTCTTGACGTACTCTGGCGGCGCGGCAATGTTGCGCGGCGGCGGCGCCTCGGAGAACTTGCGCTTGTCAAACAGCCACGTAGCGTTCTTCTCGTCGTCCACCACGTGCCCTGCATGAGCGCGCGCCCCAAAGCGCACGAGGGAAGCAGCCTCAACAGAGGTTGGAGGGAGCGCGCACGCACGCAACCCGCCCCAAAGGGAGTGCGCCGTCCCTCGCCGCGCACAGCAGCCCGCAGCAGGGCCATTCCCAAGCTCCGCCCAGCAGGCAAGGCGCGCCCCAAACCCTGCCGCTTCCGCCCGCCTGCCGCCACGCCATTCGTCCCCCCGCCCACCGCCACCCGCTTCCAACCAAGGCACGGCCCGCAACGAATGCTGCTCGCTCCCTTCCCCCCCAAACGTTCAGCGTGGTGCTCACTCACCCGACAGGTTGTACCGCATGGGGTACGTCAGGTGCAGCAGGTAGTACGGGTCCCCCTTGTAGTTCGTCTCGTTGGCGTCAAAGGGCGGGTGCGCCAGCAGGCTCTCGCTGTGCAGCAGCCCTTTGTGCAGCCCCGCCCGGTAGGTGGCCAGGGTGTAGCCGTACATCTCCAGCACCCAGTTCCACGCCTGCGAGGCGCGACAAGGTGTGTGCGAGAGAGAGAGATGCTGTCTGCCCGCAGAAAGAGCACCCAGTTCCACGCTGGCGCGGCGCGGCAGGGAGGCGGTTAGCCCGCAGGCCGCGCGAGACTCTCCTGCTGCTGTGGCTTCCGCATGTGCCCGCGGGGTGCCAGCGCGCCCAGGCGGCCGCGCAGCGGCGGCGGGAGGCGGGCGCGTGCGGCTGGGCCAGCACGGGTGTGGCGCGCGCTGCCTGGCGCCAACGAAAGCGCCGAGCCCTGCAGAGACTCCCCAGGCGCCGACTCCAAACGGGGGGAGGGGGGCGTGGCCGCACCTTGTGCGCGGCGTCGTTGCGCCAGATCTCCATGGTGGTGTTGTACCACATGGGCGCCTGGACCCTCATGTCCTTGACGCTGATGAAGGTGGGCGAGTTGCCGATCCGGGGGATGGTGGCGATCTGCGGCGCGCGCGCGTGTGCGTTCCGTCGGGCGCGTTCCGTCGGCAGCGACGCGCCGTCAGCGGCACACGCCCCAACCGTGCCAGCGGGGCCTCCAACGCCACACTTAAAACACCCCCTGCAGCCCCACACTTGGTTCATTTTCCGGCAAGGTAAGGCTCGGGCTGGCGAGGAAGAGCCACTCCCTTCTCTGCTGCCCGCTGTGTGCTGCGAGCGCCAGCGCGCCTGCCCTGGCGCGGCGTGCTTCAGGGCGCCTTCCCCTCCTGCTCCTCCTGAGGCGCCCACACCTCCTCGTCCGAAATGTTGCCCACCAGCGCCCGGACCTCCTTGGGGTAGTCCTTGGGGTTCATGTACCTGCCCATGAGAAAACGACCACACACACACACACAAAGGCAAGCTCACGCACGACGCGCGACGCGGCCGCCGCCCTGCTGCCCCATCCTCCACGCTCTTGGGCGCCGCTGCCGCGCATCCCTTTGCCTGGCCCTCGGCGCCGCCGCCCTGCACCAGCAGCCGTCACGCCACCCGGCTCTCGCCTGTCGCCCGCACTGCCTGCACTACTGCATGCCCCGACCTCCACAGCCGCTGCGGGCCCTGCCGTCAAGCGCCCTCCTGTTCACGCCCGCGCCCGCCTGCCACCGCCGCCGCCCCACACCGCAACCCGCAAGAGCCCTGCCTCTGCCGCCTCTGCTGCCCCCCTTCCATCTCCCCCGCCGCCCGCCCGCAACTCACGAGAAGAGCGCGGCGCCCTGCGCCTCGCCGTTCATGAGGTTGGGGATGGGCCGCAGGAACAGGTGGTCCGACTCGCACATGAGGATGTAGCGCTCGGGTACGCTCGCCGTCTTGAGCCTGAGGCAGCGCCACACACACACACACACACACACACACACACACACACGTGCAGAGGCGGGCAGGCCACCGCGATCATCCGCCGCCCCCGCTTAATGCAGCACCGTCCTCTGAGAGAGTGGGCGGCAGCCAGCGGGCCGGCCTCAGCACGGAGGCTGCGAGGTAGCGGCCTGTCGCGCACCACTCGACAAAGGCCCAGGGGCGGTTGAGCACGATGTAGCTGTCGTCCTGCCCTCCGAACGCCGACTTTGGCAGCGGGTTCACCACCACCTGCGCAAGGTGTCGCGTGGTCAGCAGCAGCCACCGTGCTGTGCGACCGGGATGAGCACTGGTGGGAGCCACTGGTAGGGCTTTTGTCCCGAACGTCTCTCCTCACCGTGGGCACCTCGTCCATCAGGTCGTCTGCCTGGCCCGTGTGCAGCAGGCGCGTGAAGCCGCCCATGTCGCAGACTGCCTGCTGCTCGCACGCCTCCTTCTGCTTCTTGTACCAGTAGTAGTGCACCCGCACCTGCAGCAAAGGGAGTGCACGCGAGCGAGTTGGTGAGGGAGGTGGGGCGAGTACGTGCGCGCCCCGGTGTCCCACCGTGATGATCATCGCGGGTGCCACGCGCCTGCCAGTGGTTGTTGAAGCCCGCCGTCGTGGTGATGATGTGGTACCTCCGCGGGTTGCGCAGGTAGTGCGCCGTGGTGAGCGGCCGAGCCGCGCCCGCCTCGCCCGTCGCGGCTGCCGGGCACTTGGGACACGCGAGCTCGGCCTGCCTCTGCTCGAGCCGCGCGATGGCCGCGTCGATGTCGAACGTGTCGCTGCTGCTGTGCCCGAGCCGCCGCCACGGGCCCAGCGCGCTGCTGTGACCCCCTCCTGCTACTGCGCTGGACGAGCCCCCTCCAGCGCCAGACGCCGCCGAGCTGCCGTCCGAGGTGAGTTCCACGACCGAGTCGCCTCCGCTGCGGCCCAGAGCCAGCAGGCCCACGTAGCCGCTGATGCAGAGCGCCACCACGATGCAGAGCGTGCCCAACACTCCCAGCGTCGACCTGCCGCCGCTAGAGCGGCCGCCTCTAGGGGGAGGCATGGTGCTGCCGTAGTGCACGCTCCTGCGCTCGTGCTGCTCCTTTCCTCTCTGCATGACTGAGGGCTTGCGTGCGCGATCACAGGCGCACGGGCGAAGCGATACGCATCGCTGGCAGCCTTTCTTGTGTACTATCTGCGTGTCTGCGCACCACTTGCCATCGCGAAGTTCGGGGCGCACCCAGGAGCGCATCTCCGCGCGCGCAGGAACAGCAGGAAGGACAGCAGCAGCAAGAGCAGCAGCAGCACCGCATACATCATGATGGGCGGCCTGGCCTGGGACGCGTGAGGTGCTGCCCAGCCCCTCGGTGCTCACACGGCGTGCGATGTCGTCGTCGCGGATGACCATTTCTCCTCTGGGCAGGCACCGCTGAGCGGCTTCAAGAGAGGCCAGCGGGCAGAGGCAACGCGGGCGAAGGTGCCTTGAGGCACCCGCAGGCCGAGGAGGAGCGGGATGCAAGCATCGCCCGGCCCGGCGGAGCCGCTGGGCTCGGCGCCGCAGGCCTCGCTCCGCTTCTGGCACTCGCACAGCGCCAGCGCGCCCAACGCCCCTCCCATGGCGTCCCCACGCAGCACCGCAGAGACGCTGCCGCCCGCCGGGCCCCCCTCGCAGCCCACCACGGCCAGCGCCGGGGGCGCCACCGCGCACAGCTCCCCCTTCGTGGGCTTCCAGCTCAAGGCGTCCCCCAACGTGAGTCAGGCCACGGCAGCCCAAAGCTTGACCAGACGTCCCGGTCGTCGTCGGGGAAATGCTCAGGCGCCACAGTCGGGGTGCGGCGAGGGTTAGGGCGCCTCGGAACGGAGGCGAGAAGCTGAGGGCTGCCTGCGCCCGCTGCACGCCCACTGCGCGCCCGCAGGTGCTGCAGAGCATTGTCGGGTCCAACGGCGGCGGCGGCGGCGGCGGCGCCTACGGGAGCGCTGGCGGCTTCCCTTCGCCGGGCATGACTGCAAGCCCCGGGGGAGGGTACTCTGTGGGCGAGGGCGGCCTGGGCGGCGGCTACTCGGACAGCGCGGCGCTGGCGGGCGCGCGGCAGCCGTACCGATCCAAGTCTAGCCAAAAGAGCCGTGCGGGTGCGCGGGGGTAGGGCTGCCGCGCTCGCCGGAAAGCTAGCCGGTAGCCACGGAGGCATGCAAGCCCGGGTGGCCTGCTTTGGGGTGGGTGGGGCGCGCAGCTGTCTGTGCTGCTGTGGGCGTGCATCAGGAGGGGCTGAGGGAACGGTTCCTTTGCGTGCACGCTGTTGACGTCGTCTTTCGCCCAGGTGCGTCGTCGTCCGGCGCCACCATGGGCCACAGCGGGCGCCTGCTGTCGGGTCAGACCACGCTGGGCACGGCGCTGGGCGCGGCGCCGGCGACGCAGCAGCAGCTGGCGGTCAAGAAGAACCGGCGCACGACGGGCCGCAGCACCTCCTGGGACCCCTACGGCAGCGTGGGCGGGGTGAGTATTGAGCACGCGTGTGTGAGCGTGCGTCCACATGCCTGCATTTGCTTGGACACCTCGGCGGGGACGTGCCCACCAAAGGCGGTGTTGCGATCGCGGCTGGGTGGCCGTGCGCGCCGCAGGACGCGCCAGAGGGCGGGCCGCATGCGGGCGGCGGCGAGGGCGCGGCGGCGGGCGGCGGCGGGCGGCGGGGCGCGCGCGGCGCGATCAAGGCTGCGGCGCCGCGCATGGTGCAGGACACGGCAAAGTGTATCCCCCTCATCAAGTGAGCCGTGACGGCAGGGCGTCGCCTGTGCCCCCTCCCAACTTGCCACCACTCACACGGCCCAGTGTGCCGCGTGTGGGCGCCGTGCCGCCAGCGAAATGCGTGCTGAGGGGACGCGGAACGGCAGCCAGGGTGTGGGCTGGCCTCACACGGGGATGCCTCACACGCACCACCCTGCCGGCTTGGTTGCGCGCGTTGCTTCTCCGCAGGCTATTTGGGCGGTTTGCCCAGGCGCGCAGCTCCAAGCCCGTGCGCATGATTGGCGAGGGGCTGAGCGCCGCCGTGAGCGCCGTGCAGGCGCCGCTCATGAAGGGCATGCACCGTATCAAGGTGAGGGTGGCGGGGGAGTGGGACGGGAGGCGGCTCCCCTAGCGAAGGGCACGCACCCCCCATCATGATCAAGGTTTGGCGCGTACGCGTCGCGCTGCGAGGCGTGAGGCGTTCCTCACCCCAGAGCGGCAGGCGCGTCCACGGCCCTGGCAACCCCCTGCACACACCGCACGGGCGCAGCACCCTGTGCCGCCGCTCGCTCAACCCTCATGCAGGGCGCCGGCAAGGACCTGCTCGTCGCCGCGCACCTCCGCACGCGCTCGCTCAAGGACAGCCCCACCGGCCTCACCCGCCAGCCCACGCACGCGCCCGACGACTTCGTCACGCACCACATGCACCTGCCCCGCCTCAACCACCAGCGCAACGCCACCAGCCCCGGCGCTGCAGCCACGGCGGCGGCGGGAGCAGCGGGGCAGCTGGCCGACTCGGCCACGCCCACGCTGGCCGCAGACCCTAACGGGGGCTTGCGTGGCATGCCGGGGCACGGCCGTTTCTCCAGCATGAGCTCGTTCGACGCGGCGTCGTGGATGCCGCAGCTGCAGCCGCCGCCGGGGCAGTCCGGCGGCGACTCGGCGGCGGCGGGGGGCGCGGCGGCGGCGGCGGCGGTGATGGACGACGGGAGGGGCGGGGGCGGGTCGGGCGGCGGCGGGGCGGCGGGGGAGGCGGCGGGGGCGGCGGCGGGGGGGCAGCGGGGCGAGGTGCTGCAGGGTACGCTTTTGGGGCCGGCGGCAGTGGGCGGCGGCGGCGGCGGCGTGGTGGCGGCGGCGGGCTTGGACCAAATGCGCCTCGTGTACGTGCAGGTGCGTGTGCGTGGGATTTCTGCACTTGTCGGGACACCTCGGCGGGGCCGGAGCCCAGCTACCGGGCGTATCAGATGTCTCACAGCACACACAGTGGCCGGCGTCACGACGTTCCGTGTGTCTGCGCGGCGCCTGGCGTGCGCGCGCGCGGCGTGCGCTTGGCTGCCTCACAGCCTGGCTTCGCGTCGTGGGTGTAGTCGTCGTGTTGCATTCGCCTTCAGACCTAGGTGGCGTTCGGCGTTCAAGCGTCTTCTACAGCCGCGCAAAACCGCGATTCGTGGGTGCGTGGCGCCTGGCGTGCGTGGCGCGCAGATCAAGGGAGCCAGGGGCCTGATCAAGCCCACGGTGCAGGGCGTGGCGATCGAGTACGCCACCTACTGCGTGATCAACCTGGGCGGCGTGCGGCGGCGCACCCAGGTGCGTGTGTGGCACCACTGGGACCGAGGTCTTGGGAGGGAGCGCGGAGCTGGCGTGCGGCGGGCAGTGCTGGCACGCAAGCCGTGGAGGCCCCAGGGACGCGTCAGAAGGGTGTTCTGGGACGCGTCCACGGCGCAGCGATTTCGGCCACCCCACCTGTGAGGCGCGGCGCCGCCCCACTCCTGCAGCCCAGCACCGATCCCGCCCCACCTGGCTCGCGCCTCCCCCCGTGGCGTCCCCCCCTCTGCGCAGGTGCAGCGCGGCAGCGCGTCGCCGCAGTGGAACGAGGTCTTTGGCTACACCGTCGCGCAGGTGCGCCTCGCTCCTCAGCCCTGTGCCGCGCCGGCACGCGGCCTCTGCTGGGCTGGTGCTCTCCCTCTCGCTCGCGCAGAGCTCACTGCGACCGGCTCTTGTCTCGGCGCTTGGTGCGGCCCGCCGCGCCGGCGCCGCTTTGCTTTGCGGGGCGCGCGTGCCTGGCGGGCCGAGCCTCGCCGCGCGGCGGCCGCTGTCCTGGGCAGCCGCCTGCTGCGCGGGACGGGTGCCTGACATGCGGCGAGCGTGCCCTTGTTGCGCACGCGTGTGCGGCGTGGGTGCAGTTGGCCGCTGACCCGTACATCTACCTCGAGGTGTGGGACCAGGACCCCTGGGGACGCGAGTACTTTATTGGACAGGTGAGGCCACGGTGATGCCAACCATGAGCCACACGCAGGCTGCGGCCACCCTTGGGCGGCTGCCATGGCAGCGAGCCCACGCGGCTTTGGCAGGGCCCTGCTGGGCCTGACGTGGCCCGTGCCGGCATCCACAGCGGCTGTGTGTGGCAGTTGGACCCATGCTACCCCCCTCCTCACTCGCACGCTGTGACTCACAGGCGGAGCTGGACCTGACACGGCTCATGCTGTCGCCCTCACCCATGCCGCTCACAGCCCTCATTGCTGCGTGCCGCCCCCGTCGTCCCTCGCGCGCTGCTCCTTCCCACAGGCGGAGCTGGACCTGACGCGGCTCATGCTGTCGCCGTCGCCCATGCCGCTCGACGCGGCGCTGCCCATCATCCAGCGCGACCCGCACACGGGCGAGGCCGAGCCCGACGTGTATGGCTACCTCGGCTGCATGTCCTGGCTGGGCGCCCGGTCGGTCGCGGCGGGTGAGACGCGGCGCTGCATCGCCGCGCTGTAAGGGCGGGCGCGGGGCCCGCTTGGCGTGGCCCAGGTGCCGCCGCCCGGCTGACGAAGCCGCCGCCGTGGGCCGGCTGCCCTTGAGTTGGTTTTGTCCACTGAAGGTGGAGCGTGCTGCTGCCGCGTTGCTTTTCCTGGTGCGCGCGCAGGCGGCGCGGGCGGCGCGGCGGACGCCGCCGCCGCCGCGCAGCACGGGGTGGACGGGGACGGGCAGGCGGAGGACGGCGGGGTTACGCACGACGGCTACCGCGTCTCGAGCCTGGTGGTGCGCGCGCCGTCTCCCGTTGACGCGCCGCTCCACAGGAGTCGCTTGCGCGGCGACGGCGCCCCCAGCGGGACCTCAGCTGTCGCCGCGCTCAATTCGATTCGCTCGCAGGTCAAGCCAGGGCTGCCAAAGGGCCTGCCGCTCGTGTCGCACACGGCGCTGGGTACGCTCTACGAGGTGCGCACACGGGCTCCTCGCGCGCCTTTTCCGAGGGCGTTTCTCGCAAGAAGCGTGTGTTGTGCTTGACCGTGCCGGGCGGCGCCACACACCCACCCACGCCACCACCCACCGTAAACGCGCAGGAGCCCTGCATCACGTTCGTCAAGATCACCGTGGTGGCGCTGCGCG
>VFQP010005990.1_pt1 | contig 10242 bp, 12 predicted proteins | sample 3512351 | NCBI WGS metagenome assembly VFQP01 (sample SAMN10412372, study PRJNA504923) | tailings metagenome | isolation source: Relicate 1 Philex TSF1 revegetated site | place: Philippines: Tuba, Benguet | collected 2017-08-29
ATATACACACCATATACACACCATATACACACCATATACACACCATATACACACCGTATACACACCATATACACACCGTATACACACCGTATACACACTCTGTACACACCATATACACACCGTATACACACCATATACACACCATATACACACCATATACACACCATATACACACCATATACACACCCACACACCTCATGCAGCAGCAGCAGCAGGGGATGCAACACTGCTAGGTCAATAGCCTCCAGTCGTTCAATCACAACCACCAATGGTACTGATGTGGGATCCTCTGTATTGAGGTGTTGTTGTGCTTGCTGTGATTGTGCTTGCTGTGGTGGCTGACCCACCCCACCCTGTTGTGGGGTTGCATCCTTCTTCATAGCACCACCACCACCACGTTTCACACCACCACCACCATCACCAGCACGTGTTGTTGTAGTGTCACTTCCAGCACGTGCTGCACGTGTGCGTCCTCGTGGGGAGATGCGTGTTTTGGAGGGAGATGGGGATGCAATGCGCAGCGTGCGCAGCATGGTGGAAGGTGTGGCAGGAGGATCTGTGACAACAACAGGAGCAGCAGCACCACGGGTGCGTCGGGGAGGAGGGTGTGCCCCCTGTTGCTGTTGCTGCATGGTGGTGTTGGTGGTGGTTGTGGATGATGTACGTGGGTTTCGACGAGTAGTGCGTGTGTTCCCAGGAGAAGCAGCAGCAGCACCTGCAATGCCCGCTGTATCACCACCACCACCACGTCCAGTACCACGAGGGGATGTTTTTGTGTCGGTACGTGGTGACTTGGAAGGGTTGGTACTGGGTGGTGATCCAGGGTGTGCTGCTGTTGTTTCACTACTGGATGTGTTGGTGCGGCCAATGAAATCAGCATACCATGCAACACATGCCTGTTGTATTCGGGCGTGTGTATTGGGTATGTGTTGCATGGTATGCGTGTTGGGCATGTGTATTGGGGTATGTGTATTGGGTATTAGTGTAAAATCCACCCCAAAATGTGCACACACACAAACACAAACACAAAACACACCTGCATGTCACAAGCAGTGGTGTCCAATCCCGACAATTGCCTCAACACCCGATTGAGCACATTGGAGGTACTTTTACCAGCCTGTGCCTGGAAATCATGTGGTTTGAGCAGTGCAGTACGCATGCCACGTGCTTTCAGGTGTGTAGCAAGCTTTGTAAAGGTGTGGGCATGATCAGCAGCATTGGCGCCACCAGTAGCGACCAGGGCGGTGGGGATGGCGGGATGACATTGACGATCGAGGTCTGTGGTGATGCGTTGGTGGCCTTGGGTTGCGAAATCGGCAAGCTGGGTGAATGTGGAATCAAGCATACTGTCTAGTACAGCCTGTTGTGGGGATGTTGTAATGGGGTAGAGCATGTGATAACCTCGGGTGGTATATCACCACAAGACACACACCTGCAGCTGTGTGTGCATTGCGTCCCAGACAATTTGGTATGCATCTTTGCAGAGTGCTGCATTGGAAAGCGTGCTGCCGTCCAAGGTGGGAAACGAGGGTGCACCTGTTGTGTGGACACACGATGGATGTATAGGTGCAAGATGGGGTCGATGTTCACCGTCCCCCGGTCATACTCCGTGTTTCCTTTATAGTATCTTGCTTGTGCTTGGCTTTCTGATCAGCTTGGCGAGCCGTGAGTGACGTGGGAAAGGCGTTGATGACTTGAATCGCATCAAAAGTGTGCTCTTGACGTGCACCACCATCCCTCCTGCTGCCTGCATTGCTGAATGAGGCCATGCTGATTGCACACGATCCTCGTGGCTACTGTGTGATGTGGTGTGGGTGTACGTGTTCTTGCACTATAAAATACAAACACATGTTTGTACAACCCCCAAGCAATACAACACCCTCATCGTCATATCTTGTTGCTGTTGCCTAGCTTGTCGTGGTTGTTCAACCAGTTTGTGTACAAAACCAGATGCGTTGACAAGCCAATCCCCTTGTGTGTTGTTATGTATTCAGACAAGCTGGTATGCAGCACAATGAACAACTGTACAGCAGTAGCTTTGCAGCACCAAATACGTCACGTTCATCAACCACAACTACAGGGCAGCCCCGCCCCACCGGGGTCAACGAGCAACACAGATGATGAAGATGACTGGGAGACTGCAAGTATGTGTAAACAGTGGTGGAGTATTCTTGCAGAGGATACTTCCACGCCATACACCAACAACACAGGTTTTGACGATGCACTCTCCCATGCTGTCCAGGCAGTGCAACACATGAAGCTCACAGAAGCACAGGAGCAACAGGAACAAAAGCAAAAAGATGCACAGGATGCACGAATACGTGCTGCTGCTGCTCCCAGGAGAGCATTCCCAGTCCTCCCATTTGATGGGGCGCACATTCTCGAATTATGTGATCTCACGACAGCCCATGACACCTCTTTTTTGGAAGAACTGGCATCCTCATTGGATTGTGAAATAACACCCAACATCAAGTAGGTGTACCCTCGTGAAAATGGCATGCTGGAGTGTGGATTGAATACACATCATGTGAATACACAGCACATACGCAGCACATACGCAGCACATGCACATCTTGTACACAGCACATGCACAGCAACATACGTTGAACACCTGAACATACACATCATCACTCTCCTACCATCCTCACCCACCACACCTACAGGTGGGTTGATGAGCATCATGCACTGTTGCTGTTTTCAGATCCTGCAGATGTGCGCACCGCATTAAACACATGGCCACCTGGGCTCATGGTGCGGGCCCGGTCGTTTGTAGAAGCAACACCCGCTTCCAGAGCACTTTCTGTGGAATCACTGCAACCTGCAAGGAGACGGCCAAAGACCACCACTGCAGTTGCACGACGCTTGATAGGGAATGCACTCAGCATGTATGTGTGGCGGTGTGTATGTGTTGTACGAAAACTTGTTGTGACATGTGTGCATACACGGAAGTTTTTGACATGTGTGCATGCACTGGGTACACCTAGTGTCATGGTGAAAACCATGACATACAGCACCATCTGTTGGTATGATCACACAGGCAGCTGCGGGATCGCAATGCAGAGCAGCAGTTGGCTATGGAACGCAAGGAAAAGGCACAGGCTCGACGTGCTGCACAACAACCCAGAGCAGATGCTGCATTTGACTCGTGATTGTGAGGCTTGTGATTGTGAGAGCCAGTTGTTGTACTCGTAATGGATGTGTGATAAAGTGATGTGATATTGTTATATTGTGAGGCAAAATTCATTCTTTGTAAATCATCTGTACACAAAATATGACGACTACGGAAATGACAACAATAACAAGGTTACCCCAGTGGCCACAGGGTGCAAGTTGCATAATCCATCGTGATGCACTCCCATCAGATCTGTGCAACCTGCTTCAGGCAATCTTGTATAGCTCTGAAGTCGTGGGATATCGACCTGGCATGTCATCTTGCTGCATTTGGGACGTTTTGGCGCAATCATGCCCTTCAATGGCATCTGAAACGGTACATGTGTCTCTGCTGTCGGTGATCGATCAACATGGTCAATAATGCTCTGACCTCACCACATACAGCTGCGTGCACGCATGCTGGTACACGAGCTTGTGGAAGAGCTCCTCAACATGCAGTTACAGTTGGTTGTGGAGTTTACGGGCCTGCTCAGTTGGTCTGCAACATCCTCCCTGGGCTGGCATGCAGACAACGCACGGTGTGTGATACTGTTCTTGAATAAAACATGCATCCTACCTGCATCCCAAGCTGCATCACTCTTGACATCACTCCAACGTCACAAAGGCCATACCTCGAGCAGCGAGATGTGGCAGCACTCGTCTACCTCTCCGATTCCAATGTTGATTTTGCAGGTGGTGTTTTGGAATTTCAACATGGCACCCCAACTGCAGTGCATGCATGCCCTGGCATGCTTGTATGTTACCCTGCTGCACATGTACACCGCGTGACACCCGTGGAATGGGGGTCTCGCAATGTGTTGACCATGTGGTTGACCATATCTGACACACCCAGCAATGAAGACACCGCCATCCTGTCTGCGTTGCAAGGTATATAAAGGCGTTGTTACTGTATGTGGGGTATATGTGATGCGCGTAGTAAATCAGCGTGTGTCATCGCACCACACAGCACACCATAATGGGCTGCCATGCATACCGCACCCGCCGACTATGTTTGTGTTACCTGATGGCACGGATCTACGGATACGACGCTTGGAGGCATGCCTTGCGCCACATATACAGCAGCGTGGTATTCCTGCAGGGTGTTGGGAGAAGGCACAGGTATCACGGGGTCCCTCTGACAACCCAATCACGGCAGCAGCAAGGTGTTTGCTGCAGGAGGCAATACGTGCTATGCAAGACGCTGTGCAGGATGCTGCCAATACCACACGTTTTTGCAATGCAATGCTTGATGAACGTATCGCAGCACAGCATGCCTCGGCAAGCGCAGTGCTCAAGTGGTCCCCTCGGGTATGGCTTGCGTATCTACACAAAACCCAACAAGCATGGATGGATTGTGTGAAAGGCGTGCTGAATAATGGACTGTACTTCAATTTCCGAGTGTAACCAACATACACGAAAGCAACACTTCAATATGTGGCTTTTGAGTGGGGGGACGAGCGTGCGTTTGGTCGCTGCCCGCGAGCGTGCTTTGAACAAAACACTACAACGCGTTTGGTCTTAACACGATACAGCGCTCATACACCAGCCACGTACCTTGTCTTTGTTCCTTTGTTGTTCTGCTGTGTCGTTGATGTGATTGACCATCGTGTGTGGTGGTAACGGACCTCTTCTGTCAGTTGCGCTGCTGCCGTTTGTTCATTGCCAGCCTCAATCAGTCATTACAAGTTCCTATTTATATAAACCACTATCGCAAACCATCAGTCAACAGCAACACACAGACCTGATAGACTTGGCCATCGGCAATGGGGATCTGCAGCCACCCGTTGCGTGGTGGACCTGTTACGTTGCTACTACTGTCGCTTTTCGTGCTTGGCAATGTTATAGCTGATGATACCACGGTATGGGGTGGTGCGACGCGCTGTTGGTCGTCAATATGGTTGTGGACGATGGGATCCATCTTTTCACACAGGGCTTTACTGTGCAGAAGAACGCCAAACGGTTGATTGTACAAATGCGACCCGATGCCGTGTCTACTATGGCGTATGAAAGCAACCCTGCTGTTTCTCAGGTGTTGACGGTCAGCGCCACCGATGGCACATCGGTGCTCGCACTGGCCCCAGATGCCGACATGAGCGCCGTCCGTGCCCAGCTTGAGAATGATCCAGGTAGGTTGTAAGCAGGGGTGCTGCTGGGTTGTTTTGAAAAGAATGACCCACGCCCCCATCCAACCATCATCCCGTCATCATCCCCTCAGGTGTGGAGTTTGTCGAGGTTGACCAGGTGGTCTCCATCAATGCGGGTACACCAGACAATGACCCCATGTTGCCCCAGCAATGGGGCCTTTCAGCAATTCGTGCACCTATGGCATGGAACACCAACAGGGGCAGCCCTGGTGTGCGTGTGTGTGTTATTGACACCGGTGTGGACAGCAGCCATCCCGATTTGTCGGCCAACATACGGAGTGCAGGTGGGTTTACTTGTTGTTGTTGTTGTGCAGCTTATGTGTACTGTCTATGTATTATCACAGATGTGATCACCCATGCCCCTTTTTCATTGGCCCATTCCCCTTCAAAAAACTCAGGCTCCTTGGTTACAATTCTCAATGGGCAGCAAACTAATGGTGCAAATGATGAGAATGGGCACGGCACCCATGTGGCAGGCATAGTGGCGGGAGTGGGGGACAACAATTTGGGTATCAGTGGTGTGAGTCAGGTGGCAGATATATGGGGGTGTCGCTTTATGGACAGCCAGGGCAATGGGTACTTGAGTGACGCAACAGAATGCGTGAAATGGTGTGCACGGTAAGGGTATTTTCTGTACCTCAGTGTATACATGTGGCATGATAGTGAGCAATGTTGCTATACATATTTTTCTACAATACCTTGATGGCAACTATATATATCACCTCCTGATACATCCATCTTCACCACCCATACCCTCAGGAATGGTATCAAGGTGATATCAGCATCATGGGGAGGTGCAGGGAGTAGACCAGTCAGCTTGGAACGTGCACTGCAAGATTTTGGCAGCAAGGGTATGTGCTTCATGTGTGCAGTGGATGAGGATGTATGTTGAGGTGTGCACACATGCTTGTGTGTACACATGCATGCAATACCCAGGGGGCATTCATGCCAATACACACTCAACAACACACTTAACACCGCACGTGTTGCACCAACACACTCTCCACAACGTCCTGAACACCCACAGGTGGCTTGTTTGTGAATGCAGCACTCAACTTTGGTACAGACCTTGATGAGCAGCCCCTATACCCAGCTTCCCTCAAGCTCTCCAACATGCTGGTGGTTGGCGCACTGGACAACACCTTGCAACGAGCCCCATACAGCTGTTATGGCAGGTAAGTGTGTGCTGTGGTGTTTGTGGTGGAGTTTTCTTGGGGATTCTTTCATTCTGGAACGTACATGCATTGGGCAACACGAGGATTTTTTTGCCAGAGGCTGTTGTTTTCTTGTCCATGTGGTGCATGACACCTGCAAACGCACCTGCACAGCAATGTCTTCTACATCACAACCATATTGACATCACACCCACCCACCAGGCATACTGTCAACTTGTTTGCACCTGGCAGTGACGTGCTCTCCACTGTACCTGTGAGTAAATGTGGCAATGCAGCAGTTGGGTGTTATGAGCGCATGAGTGGGACCAGCATGGCAACACCATTTGTGGCGGGGCAGGCAGCGCTGCTCATGGTATGCTCATATGTCTATGGTTTTGGAGAATGCATGGATACATATACATATGCATGTGTGTATATGTGTATCTGTATGTGTGTCAACTCTGTGCACCCCGTACCCACACGCACACCACACACAGGCAACTGGTGCATGCAGTGGTAGCTCATGCAAACCCATTATTCAGGGCACCATTCGCCCATTGAGTCAACTTGAGGGACTTTGCAAACACCCGGTAGGTTGGCTGGAGATGTGCATGCTGTGCACGCTGTGCGATTTTTCTATTTGTCACCAGGTCGCTGTTGCATGCCCATCATCATTACATTGCATGCACACATTCACACAGACTTTCATATGCACTACACAAACTAAATCATACCCGCAAATAAAGAACACACAAATCACACCCCCTCCTCAACCCCACAGGGCATCATCAATGTTGCAGCATCGCTGGGTAAAAAACCAAAATCACCCAAGCCCCCCACACCCTCCCCCAAACCCCCAAGCCCATCCCCTGGTGGCAAGGGCTCCACATGGTTTGGCATCCCCATCCCCGACTGGGTGGGGCGTGTGCCCATCAACCGTGCTGCATCCACCGCTGCATCCGACACTGCATCTACTGCAACCACTGCATCCACTGCAAAATCATCACCTGCAACAGAGGACAGCATGCGCGTTGCCATGCGCAGTGCAGCAGTGTCAAAACCACTAACACCGCCAACACCACCACCAACACCACCAACACCCAGTGGTGACGCCCCACCATAGAGTTGTGCAATTGAGATACTTTTCTTTCTTGTGATGTGATGCATTGTGTGATGTTTTGTCCTGTCATCATTTCTGAACTGCCCACAACGACGTGGCGCTGCGTCGCTGCTGCACATTGCTGCTCCGCGTTTGTGCTTATCACTTGATTCTTATGTTTGCAAACCCCCACTATCCACCCAAGCCTCATTTTCATGTGTGGTGTACATACCTTTTGTAGGTTTTGTTTGTACTGTTTGCGAGTAGTGGTTGTGAGTTGTGTCTATTGGGAAAGTTCAGGGAAAAGTTGGAACACCCTGGGTGGGGGGAAACAAGCGGAGTTCACAGGCTTTTAATTGTCGTTGTTGTTCACATGCAGCATACCCCTGCACGGTGGCTGGGCAACTGTGTAACTGTGACACTCTTCTGCAACACCCCGCCCATCGCTGCCATCAACGCCCCAGACGTCTGGAAAAATACACTCAAACTACCTCAATTGCGCCGTGTGCAACGCTGGAGCGCATAGGAGGCGCATTAAGCAGGTGGTGCTGGCGCTGAGGGGCCACAGTTGGTCGTCCATCGCTGAATCTTGCGCGACAGCAGTGGGGTGCGCAGGATATGGCTGTTCCAGCTAGTGCGCGTATTCTGCTGTGGTGCATGTTTGTATTGCATGCATGCGCACAGCCAAGCAGCACGGTACGCAACAGAGTGACACATCGGTGACTCAACCTGATTCCAGGTCTACGCTGCTGCTACTGGTCAGGCAACACTATCGTGCTATTACTACCAACAGGGTGCCGTTGTGGATGTCCACGCAAAGCGTCTCGTGGTCAAGCTCAAGGTGGCAGATGCCGACCAAGTGTCGGTGTCGGCCTTTTTCGATCCAGTCAACGTGCAAAAAGTTGTCCCGCTGAGGGACCGGTTGCACATTGTGCAGCTCAAGGACAAGGTCAATGTGGCAGATATGAAGAAAAAATTCAAAGCAAACCCAAGTATGGAGGAGGATGTTGATGATGCGGTTTTGCGACACAGGCCACACCAACAACCCACACACAACAACAGATGTGCAGTTTGTTGAGCAAGATCAAGTGGTCAAAGCGGATCAGTTTTACGGCAATGATCCTCGTCGTTCAGAACAGTGGGGCCTGCGCTCCGTGCAAACCAACTGGGCATGGACCCGCACACGTGGCAGTGCAACCATCAAAGTGTGTATTGTGGACACAGGCGTGGACGTCAACCACCCCGACATCAAACCCAACTTTCGCAGTGGTAGGGGGGATGATGATGCATGGTGGTGTGTACATGGTGATGAGTACTCTACACCATATGTGTATGTTTTGCCGGTGCTCGTTGACCATGTGCTGCTCGTTGACCATGCGCACCCAACATCCCCACCCACCCCACTCTTCAAGGTCTTCAAGCTGCGTGGGTCAATGGGCAAAAGTACAATGATGCCACTGATGAGAATTCCCATGGCACACATTGTGCAGGCATTGCAGCAGCAGTGGGCAACAATGGTGTGGGGATCAGTGGCATGAGTCAGGTGGCTGACATCATGGCATGCAAGTTTATGGACAAATTTGGCAATGGCTATTTGAGTGATGCAACCGAGTGTATCAAGTGGTGCACAGCGTATGTGGGTGGTGAGGGTGTGTAGATGTTATACGCGGTGGAAATGCACATGGTGTGTTTACCGTGTGTGTACAACAACAGAGTATGTATGAACGACCCATGAACCCCCCTCTTTGCCATACCTGCAGCAAAATGTCTAACACCAACCGCACCACACCATTTATTTTACCCGCTGTTTTTCACCGCATGAAACCCACACATCCCCCCACCCCCCGCAAACCCCTCCCTCTACACCCCCCCACCCCCCCACACAGGCGTGGTGCCAAGGTCATTTCTGCTTCATGGGGTGGTGCCTATACAAAACCAATAGCACTGAAAAATGCGATACAAGCCTTTGCCAACCAGGGTGGGCTGTTTGTGGCTGCTGCTATGAATTTTGGGATTGATTTGGACGCAACCCCTATGTATCCCCCTTCACTCAAGCTGCCCAATATGATTGTGGTGGGCGCAGTGGATGAGCAGAGGATACAGGCAAGCTACAGCAACTGGGGGAGGTATGGGATGTTGTATCACCTCACCTATACTCCTGACATACACATACACGTACCCCCCACCCCCCCGCCCCCCATACTCCCCCTCCATACATACTCCCGCTCCATACATACTCCCCCCACACACAGGACCACTGTTGATGTATTTGCTCCAGGGTCAAACATACTCAGCACAGTGCCCCGCTCCTCGTGTAGTGGTCAGGCCAATGGGTGTTATGGAATCAAGAGTGGGACGAGTATGGCTGCACCATTGGTGGCTGGTCAAGCCCTGCTGCTCATGGTGTGGTGGTGGTGTGGTGGTGGTGTGGTGGTGGTGTGTGTGGTGGTGTGTGTATGTGTGTTTTGACTGCATACAATGTACACATATGTACCAGCACACACGCTGCACATCAACTCCTCACCCTACACCCTACACACACAGGCTGCGGGTCGGTGCAATGGTGCAGATTGTAAGCCACTCATTCGCAAATCTGTAGACTCACAATTGGGACTACGCATGTCGTCTATTGCACAGGTGTGTATGTATGTATGTATGTATGTATGTATGTATGTATGTATGTATGTATGTATGT
>VFQP010005991.1_pt1 | contig 10240 bp, 10 predicted proteins | sample 3512351 | NCBI WGS metagenome assembly VFQP01 (sample SAMN10412372, study PRJNA504923) | tailings metagenome | isolation source: Relicate 1 Philex TSF1 revegetated site | place: Philippines: Tuba, Benguet | collected 2017-08-29
GAGCGTCCCCCTAGATCCTACGAAAATGACTCCGCAGAGAAGAACGGCACGAGCCGGCAGCGAGCAATCCGCCGCGCCAGCGACGCGCCCTCACGGCGCCGCCCCTCCTCCCGCCGCCGCCGCCGCCGCCGCCGCCGCGGTCGTGCCCTTGGCGCCGCCGCCCGGCTCGCCGCCGCCGGCCCCCCACTCGGGCACGCCCGCCCACTCCGTCACCTTGAAGGCGGCGTGCGCGCCCCCGACCACCGGCACCACGGGCTTGGGCAGGCCGGGGGGCAGCGGGGCGGGCTGGATGGCCTTGGGGGCCGGGAGCGCCTCGCCGCCCCGTGGCTGCCGCTGCTGCGGCGGCGGCAGCGGCGGCTTGCCGCCGCGCTTGTCCTGCTGCCGGCTCCAGGCCTCGGCCATGAGCTGCGCCCTAAACGAGGTGTTGGACATGGTGAGCAGCTTCTTGAGGTCGGCGGCGGCGTCAAAGTCCTGCGAGGTGGGGGCGTTCAAACGTCGCGAGACAGGCGGGTCGGGGGCGAGTGGGACGGGAGAAACCTTGTGTCGGTGAGGCAGCGGTTGATGATTGCGGCGCCGCCGTTGCGTGCGGTGCTGCCGCTCTTCGCGTGCGTGTTGGAGCTCTTAAGCAAAGAGTTTCCGTGCCACGTCAAGGAGCCGTTGGGCTGCCCCACCCTCTCACCTGCAGGCGGCTGTTGAGCACAAAGGCCAGGCGGCTCACGGACGCCTCGGGCACCGTCAGGCAGCGCGCCAGCTGCGGCGCGCCCATGGACCCCAGCTGCGCCCACCACGGCGCGTGCCTGCGCCCACGACCACGCGCGACACCGACGCACCACCAAATTCAGCGACACCCATTGCCATGGTCACGACTCGGACCTCCAGGGCCCGCTGGCCAGACAGCGCGAGGAGGCACGCTGCGGCGCCCACACGGGCCAGGAAGCAAAACCGCCCGCCGCAACGCGCGCTCGGGCAGAGGACGCAACGCGTGCGTAAAGGACGCACCGCTTGGCCAGGCGCTTGAGCCGGTGCCAGCGGGCCGCCGCCCGGCCGGCCGCCACACCCGTGAGGCCGGGCTCGGCGACCACGGCAAGGGCCGCCTGGTCCAGAGGCAGCTCCAGCAGCGCCGCCAGGCAGGCCAGCGAGGTGGCCAGCGACTGGGGCGAGCGCGTGAGCAGCGTCGGGCGCTTGGACAGCGCTGCGGGTGGGGCGCGGGCGGGCGGGCGGCCACCACACGGGGAGTCGGCGTGCGGTGGTGGCCTCGCCGTGCGGCGAGGCACGAGGTGCCGTGGGGGAGGGTGGGAGGCGCAGCGCGCACACCCGTCATGAGCAGGCCGCGCTGCCCTGAGTCAGGTTCCCATTCCGGTCAGGTTCCCATCCCGGCTCCGGCATCACACGCACCCTTCATGAGCTTGCCGCGCTGCACGGGCAGCAGCGCCGCCAGCACCTCGGCCCGCTTGCGCACGTCGCCCGGAGCAAACGTCAGCTGCGAGCACGGCAGGGCGTCGCGCAGCACCGTCAGGCAAGCGTCGCTGCAGCTCACTAGTGAGGAGCGGCCTGCGCGCCGCCGCCGCTCCCGCCTCTCACGCCTGGCAGTGTTGCGAGGGTGCCAGCCTGCCCTCGCGCGAGTGCGCGTGAGGGCAGCGCAGGCACGCGGGTCGGGCGCGCGGGATGGCGCACGCACCAGCATGGTGTGTCGGCGCGCCACGGCCTGCGCGGCGGCCTGCTCCAGGCCCAGCACCTCTGCCACCTCGCGCACGCTGCCCTCGAGCCGCTCCTGCGCACGCACAGCCAAGGCACAGCACACTTGCTGAGCGGCGCATCTTGCTGAGTGCGTCCGTACCATCTGTAACAGGAGGAGCGCCTCCTTCCTACAGGCCTCATCTCGTTTCCTTTGAACAGCCAACCCGCCAGCCAAGCCGCAGGGCGCAGCGGAGCTGTGAGGCGGGCGTGGCAGGCGGCCAGCACGAGTCACCTGCCCACCCCAGCGGGGCCTCCAGCACTTCGCCCTGCCCTCGCCTCACACACCGCAGAGAGGGGAAAGCCACCACCACGCGCCTGCGTGAGGCCCGCCACCCGCGCCCCCTCCGCCCCACCTCCCAAATGCGCCCCCCCACCACCCACAGGACGCCACTGGCGCCGCGCACCTGCGTGAGGCCCGCCACCAGCAGCGACCCGTTGCGCGTGGCCCACTGCACCGCCTCGGGGGCCTTGAGCCCCAGCGCGCCGCTGACCGCCTGCAGCGTCTTGAGCAGGTCCACCGGCTGGGTCACCAGCAGGCGCGGCTCCTTGGCTGCGCGCAGCAGCAGCGGCACCACCACCCACAAGCGACTTGCGGCCGCCGCGCGCCTCTGGGCGGAAATGCCGCAGCTGGGTCCTTGCTCCCTCGCTGCGCTGGCCCCCTGCGTTGGGACGTGGCCGCCTGACTGCCACGCTGGCAGCGGGCCGCGGAGCGCCCCTGGCGCCAGGCGGGCGGCAGCGGCAGGGAGACACTCACCCACAAACATGCGAGCGAAGTTGGGCCCGCACACGTCCATCCACAGCCGGCACTGCGCCTGCGCGCGGGGGCAAACAGCAGCAACGGGCCGCGCGCAACCCGGTAGGGCGGCGTGAGCAGACCCATTCGGCCGCGCGGCGGAGGCGCGCTGTGCCTGGAATGCTTTCGCTAGCGCAAGCGCCTGCGGTGCCGCAGGCCCCAAGGCTGTGCCGAGGAGCAGGCGGCAGGGGAAACAGGGTGCAGGCAGTGCAACCTCATAAATGCCTCACCTTTGCCTGGTCCAGTGGCAGCGCCGCCAGCGCCCTCGCCCGCGCGCCGTAAAAGGCCTTGGGGGGCAGCTTGATGCCCATGAGCGCGTCCACCACGTCGTTCACCACCTCGACCTGCGCGGCGCATGGGTTAGGGTTGGGGTTGGGGCGAATTCGGGTGGGCCGCACGCGCCCACCACGTCGTTCACCACCTCGGACTTAGCAGGGGGGTGGGAGCGGGGGCGCGCCAGCGACGGTCCGCGCGCGTGCACCCCATGTGGTGCACGCGGCGGCGCCCCGCCCTGCTGATCGCCTTTGCGGTAGCTCACGGCCAGGGACCCAGCACCGTGCGGCAGCCGCGCGGCAGCCCGCCCGGGGATGAGAGCGCAAGGCCTCAGGCCTCACGCCGCTCACCTCGGGCACGTAGCCCTCGCTGCCGGGGCCAGGCGCTGCCTCCTCGCCCTCCTCCTCCCCGTCCTCCTCCTCCTGCTGCTGCTGCTTGGCGCCGCTGCCCTCGCCCGCTGCCGCCGCCGGCTGCGCCACGCCGTCGTCGTCGCCGTCGTCGTCGTGCCGGTTGACGCCCGCCTCGCCCGCGGCCACGTCGCCCAGCACCAGCCTGTACAGCCTGCGCCCCGCGCACCACACCAGTGACCGCCATTCAGCAACATCCCTCGGCCATGCCTGCCCGTGAGCTGCCTGCCGCCTTCGCCCTGCCCTGTGGACTGCGAGAGATTGTCGCGTGCGCGCCCAGAGAGGGGCCAAGCGCGACGCAGCGCTCACCGTGAGCGGTATCCCGCCGCCTCCGACGCCGCCGCCGCGCCGGCGTCAGGCGGCGCCAGCGCCGCCTGCACCAGCTGCTGCAGGTGCTGCTGCACGGCACCCAGCTCGGGGTTTGCCAGCTCCGCCGCGCGCGCCCGCAGCGCCTCGAGGAAGGCGCGGTCCGCCTGCAGCAGCGCCGCGTCGTCCGCGGCGCCGCGCGGGGACTCGAGCACGGCGGCCTCGGCGGGCGCCCTCGCCGCGCTGGACCCGGGCGGCTGCTGCTGCGGCGGCGGCGGCTCCTGCTTGGATGCGGAGGTGGCGGCGGCGGCGGCGGCCACCACTGCGGTGGCAGCGAGCGCGCCCGCCCTGCGAGGGGTGACCGGCGCGCTGGTGGCGGCGGTGGGCGGGCGCGTGCTGCCTGTGCTGGAGGAGGCGCGTGCGGAGGCGGCGTTGGCGGCCGGGCGGGGCTTGCTGGTGCTGGCGCCGCTGGTGCCGCTGCGTTGGCCACTGGTGCTGCTTGGCGGTTCGCTGGGGGTGGTGCGTGTGGTGCTGGAGCGGGTGGCTGAAGAGGAGGAAGGTCCGCGCTGGCGCGCCGCTGCTTGCGCCGCGGCGCCGGTGGCCGCGCCTGCGGCAGGGCCTCGCTCTGCGGCGCGCCTGGAGGGCCTCTGCTGCCTGCCTGCAGCTGCCGAGTCCACGTCAGCGGGCGTGTCCCGCGCGGCGCGGGACGCGGGCCGCTGCTGCGGTGCTGAGCTGCTGGAGGAGGAGGTGGGGCCCCGCGGCTGCTGATCAGAGCCTCCTGCCTGAGACCGTGCGCGCTGCTGCGCCCGCCCCTGCGGCTGCGCGTCCGTGCTGGTGGCTGATGAAGATGAGGCTGTGGACGACTCGAGTGTCGATTGAGCGGGCGATGGGGCCGATGCGCAGGCGATGAGGCGCCAGGGCGCCTGCGCTGCACGATGCCGGTCCTGCGCCACGCCGCTCGCCGTGTCGCAGTGCGGCAGAGGCGAGCGCGCCAGGCGCACGGCAAGCGGGCCACACGTTCCGTGGAAAGGGCCTGGTGGAGCTCCAGCTGCGCGCGCGAAAGGGGCACGAGCAGGCAATCGTCAGTGACGAGCTCTGCTCTCGCCCCCAGCGCGTCTGCTCGCTCTGCTCTGCTCCGCACGAGCAGCTGATGCAGCAGCCAGGGTTGCGCGCCCAGCCTGCGCGAACACGCGACCTGCCAGCACCCTGATCGTGCGCTGAGCCAATGCGCCTCACCGCCTGGCAGCGCTGCAGGCGCGCCGATGCCTCTGCTCCTCATCATGCCTCTCGGCTGGAGAACTGAGGCCTTAAGCCTTCGCAGCACGATGAAAGCGGCACCGGAAGAAGCGCAGAGCGAGGCGTCTACAGCTGGAGTGCGTGCCGTGCGCTTGATCCGCTCAGCAAAGCCCGGACACCCATGGCCCGCTCGAGGCCACGATCGGTCGAGCGCGCTCACAAGTCAATATGCAGGCGTGCAGGTCCCACACCACCGCCACCTCCACCTCTTCGTCGTCCAGCCTGAGGCCGGCGATGGCGCTCTGCCATCGTCGCACCCCCGTCTGCAGCAGCACCAGCAGCACGGCTGCAGCAGCGCATGGGGCACCGGCGCCCAGCAGCAACACCCTGCTTCAGCGGGCCCAGCTGCTGGGTGCCGTGGCGCGGCACATGCGCGGCGCGGCCGCGCCTGCGCCCGCCTCACCTCGCACGCCGCAGGTTCGGCCGACGCTCTGCCTGCTCATGAGAGCAGCATGCTGGCACACAGAATGCGTGCTCTTTAGCACTCTGTGAGCTCAATCGAGGAGCCCGCTCTCCGCCGCCCGCAGGAGCTGCGGGAGCAGCTGGCACGGGGCTGCAGCCAGATGGCGGCGGTGCTGCCGCTCGCCGCGATGAGCACGACGGGCTTTGGGCTGGCGGACCTCTACATGGCGCTGGCCAAGGCCATCGACGTGAGAGAGCCGTGCTGCTGCTCGCACGCCCCCCCAAACCGGGTGCCGCGCGTCCCTGGGGTGACACTGGCGTCCACACGCCGCCCGCATCCGTCAAATACAAGGGGGTCATCTGCTGTCGGGGAGATCACGCGTGCCTGTCGTGCGCAGGTCTTCATGTTCATCCTCACGGTCCGCGTGCTGCTCTCCTGGTTCAGGAACATCAACTGGTGCGCAGTAGGAGTCGTCCTGGGTGCTTGCTGTTTGGTGATGTTTGGCACGTGGGCGGGGCCAGAACCCGCGCACCCGACGCGTTCACCTGAATGGCGTGCCGTGTGGGGCCCACACGCCCACAGGTACGGCGAGCCGTTCCGCACGCTGCGCTCCTTCACCGACCCGGCGCTCAACGCCTGCCGCGGCATCATCCCGCCCATCGGCGGCATCGACATTTCGCCCAGTGAGCGCTTTTCAGCGGCGCATGAGCAGGAGGCGCAGCAGCCAAGCGCCCGCTGTGGCGCCCAACAGCCCCGCGCCTGTGACTGGCACGGCTGCCGTGTGCGTGCGCCCGGGCACACGCAGTGCTCCTCTTCTTTGGCCTTTCGTTCGCCGCCAAGCAGCTCAAGATCCTTGCCTTTAACGCCTGAGTGGAGAGCTCTGTTTTTGGAGAGCGCGAGAGGACTTGGCGAGGGAGACGGAGGCCTTGCTTGGATCGCTCGGCGCGTGGCCTTGCCGTGCTGAGCAAGGTTGAGTTGGATTGCAGGCGAGCGCGTGCAGAAGAACTCCAAGGCGGAGCGTGTGTCATGCACGAACGATATGCGGCAGACGCGGGCCCCTTGGTTCAGGGGGTTGGGTCGCACAGTCACGGGCGCCGGCCGGCGCAGCGCCTCTCTCTCTCCTCTCAGGCGGGGATGTTGTAGATCCTGAGCGCCTGGGCGATCCAGTCGTACGCCGTGATGAAGTCCCAGAAGCTCACAAAGTCAAAGCGGTCGGTGCGCACCAGCGTCCGCACGAGCTTGACGATCTGCGGCACCAGCGTTTGGGTGTGGCGCGGCAGCCGTGACGTGGGACGACGTGCGCACGTGGTGTGTGACGGGCGCACGGCAGCAGTGGTGGAGCTGCACCACGCTGTGTGGCGTCTCGGTGCGCACCTTGTTGACCTCGGAGGTGCTCGCTCCCTGGCCCGCCAGGTACAGGCGCAGCTCCGTCTCGCTGATCTTGCCCTGCGCGGCGCGGGGGGTCAGGGTGGGTCAGGTCGGGCACGCGTGAGCGGTGTCGTGGACCGCGGGCATCCGCTGGCTCCAGCGCCAAAAGCTGTGAGGTCCGCGCCTCACCTGGCGGGGCAGCGTGGCGATGCGGTCGAAGAGCGCGGCGGCGCGCTGCAGCGCCCGCAGCTTGCGGACCTTGTGGCGCGGCAGCACCAGGTCGGCCAGCATAACGTCCTCGCTCATCGAGAGCAGCGTCGCGCCTGCGGCGACGACGCGTGCAGGACAGCCGCACGCGTTGAGCGAAGTGCTCGCCCAGGGAGAGGCGGTGAGGGTGGACGCTCGGGGGGGGCGGCGCTCACCGTCCACGTAGTGGACGCGGAAGCCACGCAGGTCGAGCGTGTCGAAGCCCATCTCCTCGAGCAGCGCCACGAGCTCGTCGTGGCTGAACTTGGCCAGGTGCTTCTTGCGCAGCAGCTCCGTCTCGACCTCGACCAGCGCGGCGCTGGGCGTCGGCGCGGTCGACAGCTGCCAGTGGCCGCCCGACGCGGCCGACGTGGCGCTGAGCGGGCTGACGGGCTCGAGCAGCTGGCTCACGGCCGCCTTGCTGGGCGCGGTGCGCGGCCGGGCCAGGCTGGTGTGCGGCGCGTACGCGTTGCCGGCCGAGTAGTCCGAGAGGTCGTCGATCAGCGCGCGCACCTCGGCGGCCGACGCGTACGCCGTGCCGCGCAGCAGCGACGACGCCGGCGAGGCGGGCGAGCGCAGCAGCGACGACGAGAGCGGCGGCGGCTCCGCCTCGAAGCGCAGCAGCTCGGCCGCCGCGTCCAGCTTGCGCAGGTCCTTGATCAGCGCCGTGCTCGAGCGGATCGACGTGATGATCTGCAGCGCGCAGAGCAAAGCACAAAGCGCGCACGCGCCGGGATCGTTCGCTTGGCCGTCCTGCAGCACCTGCTCCCTCGCAGCCCACACCTCATGCCGCACGTCACCGTGTCCTCCCTTGCCCACCCCCTTCCGTCGACCGCTCCCGCCCCACCTCCCCCCTGCTCTTCCCCTTGCCCAGGGGCGCACCTCTGCCTGGTTCTTGACGTTGCCGTGCCTGAGCGCCAGCAGCGCGTAGCGCGCCGTCTCGGACAGGTAGGCGTCGTGCGAGGCCAGCAGGTCCACCAGGTGCGCCAGCCCGCCCAGGTACCGCACGCTGTCCTGCACCACGGCGTCGCGCGCGCCCAGCAGGCTCAGCGCGGCGGCCGCCGCCGTCTGCGCCGACGCGTCCACGTCGGGGCGCAGCAGCCGCACGGCGGCGCCCACGCCGCCGTTGGCGCGGAACGACAGGCGCGCCGCCTCAGAGGATGCCAGCGACCCCACGGCGTTGGCCGTGTTGACCACTGCCACCTGCGGCGGTGCGCGCACCTGGGGCGTGTGGTGAGTTCAAGCGCTTCGCCCGCTCAAACGCCACCGGCTGCAGGGCGGCGGGGCCACACGGGTTTGCGGCGTGCTGCCCTTGTCTGCAAGAGGGCAGCGCGCCACTGTCGCCGCTGCTGCTGCTCGCACCGTGGGGAAGAGCGGCGACAGCAGCTTGACAAGGACGGGCACGGCGCCGGCGTCCAGCAGCGCCTGGTGCACGGCGGGCCGGGCGGCAAACATGGCCAGGGTGCTGGTGGCCAGCTCCAGCACGCCCGCCACGCCCTGTGCGCAGCGCACGGCGACGCCACCAACACCAGCGTCACGCGTCAGCGTTTCTGGCGCGACGCCGTTCCGGTTTGCACACGCTGCCAACCTGCAGCAGTGGCGAACCTCCAGGCGCGCAGCGCTGCGTGTGGGGCCTGCACTCTGCCCCGCGAAAAGCACGCACCTTGCTTGAGTAGCGGGTGGGTTCGCTGAGCAGGTCCAGCAGGCGCACGGCGTAGCCGATGCAGTGCTCGCTGGCCAGCTGCTGCAGCAGCGTATCGCCCAGCAGGTCCGCGTCGTACCTGCACGGACGCACGCATGCACGCACACGCCACGAGCAAGGAATCGTGCGGGGTCCCGGCGCGAGGGCGCCGTGCCACAAGGACGGGAGCGGGGCGTGCGCTGCGGTGTACCATCGGGCAGGCGCGAGAGGCGTGGACGCGGTGTGCACCTAGGGAGGCAGCGTGGCAGTGCACGCCCACATGCACGCACGCATGCTTGAGCAAGGAGCCACGAGCAAGGAATCTTGCACCGTCCGGGCGCGAGGGCGCCGTGGGGCCCACGTGGGGCGGCTGGCAAGGACAGGAGCACGGTGACAGGAGCCTGGCAGGAGAGAAGAAGTGCGGACGCGGCGCGCATGCGGGAAGCGCTGCGGTGCGTCACGTGTTGCCCCGCCGAGCTCAGCAGTGTGCGCGCACTCACACAGACTGCAGGTAGCTCTTGAGCTCGGCCACGTGGTGCGACATGTCGCGCAGCACGGGCCCCAGCGCCGCCACGCGCACGTTGAGCGCGTCCAGCAGCTCGGCGCGGCGGCGCTCCAGGGCGGCCTCGGCCAGCGCGTCGGCGCGCCGCTCCAGCGCCTCCACCTGCGGTGGCCATCCAGGAGGGAGCATGGCGCAAGCAGCGCGCACACCGTGAGCATGGCCCAGCGTGCCGACGCCTGCAATGCCAGGCCCTGCGCTCTCATTGCTGCGCAGTGAGAGCAGCCCGGGCGCGTTTTGTTGGAGCTGTGGCAGCCCGCTGAGCGGGACGCTGCTGCATCCGCATCTGCGTACCTTGGCGCGCGTCTTGTTCAGCTCTGCCAGACGCTTGACGGTCAGGCGAGTCAGGAAGTCCGTGTCGTATATGCTGGTCATCGTGGCGCTGCTGGATTCACGCTCCTGCACGATGCTGCCGCTTGGGCCGGAGGTGGCGCGCAGATCAAGGGATGCACAGAGGGCGCGACGGCCCTGCAGCCAGTGACGAAAAGTACAGCAAAGCATGTTGTGCGCCGTCGCGTGCGCCTTGCCCCCTCGCGCTCTGGGACGGCGTTCGTGCTCTGGCCAAATCATGCGCGGTGCATCGAGCAAGCGCGTTCGTGATGCACCGGAACGAGGCTGCACACCCGCTGATGCTGTGCGTGACTACTGCTCTGCGCGAGCGCTGCAACGCGCTGCGGCACATCGGGAGCCGCGGCTGCAGCAGAGCGAGCATTTGGGCCATCACAGCGGGAAGAGTGCGCGCACGAGCCACGCTGGATGAGAGCTCGTGCATCTACGCGCGCCCATTGCGCCGATGAGCGTGTTGCCCCTCGCGCGGAGGTTGGAGATCGCTCGCTGGGCGAGCGATCGACCTTTTCGCATGGCGGGCTGGCGAAGAGCACACGCACAGCCGCGACGCCTCACCTGTTGGACTGCTGGTGTCGAGCTGAAAGCCTTTCCCGTGTGTCCTGCTGCGCGCACGCCGGTTTCCCGCTCCTGAAGGCGTACGGCAATCGCTCTCGCGCGCCGCGCCTGGCGGAGCAGCAGTGCCGCAGAGGACGCCGAGAGTGCGTGAGCGTGAGGTGCTGCGCTGGGGGCTGGTGGCGCGTCGTGTGCCGCGCTTCTCCCACGTTCCAAGGGTGCAAGCCCGATGCAAGCCCTCTCTCCTCCTGCTTGACCCTGCACCGTTCCA
>VFQP010005992.1_pt1 | contig 10239 bp, 15 predicted proteins | sample 3512351 | NCBI WGS metagenome assembly VFQP01 (sample SAMN10412372, study PRJNA504923) | tailings metagenome | isolation source: Relicate 1 Philex TSF1 revegetated site | place: Philippines: Tuba, Benguet | collected 2017-08-29
CACGCGCACACGTGACGGGGGTACATACGGGCGCGGCGCAGCAGGCGCGGGCCAGCAGCGGCGCCGGGAGCAGGAGGGGGAAAAGGAAGAGGAAGAGGAGAAAGAGGGAAAGACGGAAGAGCGTTCAACCCAGGCGCGCGATTCTCTCATGCGGTGCAGGTGCGGGGTGCAGCCGCAAGCAACTAAGGAGCCCAGACCTTAGCAGCTGGCAAAGAAAACGGGCACACTCCGCCTCACTGGACACTGGCCAACCTCCTGCTCCTCGATGCAGACGAAATCAGGCGTGCGAGTGCACCCTGACCAGGCTCTTCATCTCCTCCGCCCGGCAGGGCCCCACGCGCAAGACAGCAAGGCCCTCTACTTGGCGGCGGAGAGCGCTGCCGCCGCCTTCAAGAGGTCGGCGGCGGCCGCCTCCTCCTCCTCGTCGGCGTCCTCGTCCTCCTGCAGCACCACCAGCAGCGCGCCGGCGCTCGCCAGCGATGACTGCGCCGCCTTGATCGCCGCCACCTTGCCGCCGCACGGCGCCGTGATGGGCGTCTCCATCTTCATCGCCTCTAGCACCAGAAGCGTGTCGCCCGCCGACACCACCTGGCCCACCTGCGACGACGAGCGCAGCAAGGACCGCGACACGTCTGAAACTGGTGGCTTTTCGCGCGACTCCGCCACCGCGACGTAGAGCCCGCCGCATCTCGGGAGGCGCGGCGAGCAGGGCAGTGACGGCTCTCCCAAAGCGTTTGGCTTGGCGCGCGGCGGAGCGATGCAGGCTCCAATGGCTCCTCGCGGCGTGCGCGGCGGCACACGACGTACGCCTCGCTCGTCTCCCACCCTCAAGACACGCGCCGACTCCGCTGGATTGAGGCGCGCGCGCGGCGGCACACCTAACCCTAACCCTAACCCTGACCCCTTTCCCACCCCGCGCCAAAGGTGACCGCCCGCCCGCCCTCACCTTGACGGGCACGTTCCAGACGTTGGCGGTGAAGGGCGCCAGCACCTTGCGGAACCCGGGGCCGTCCCACTTGCTGTCGTCCTCCTCGTCCGAGGCGGGCCCGCTGTCCACGCCGCCGCGCGACGCCTCGAGCCGCGCCAGCGACTCGCTCTCGGCAACCAGCATCTTGTCCATGGCCGCGCGCTGGCGGGCCTGCGGGCCACGCGCGCGTCGTTCCAACGCAAGGCGCAAGGACACCGTCAAAGGGCACTCGACTCGCGGGGCCTCCGTGCGCTGAAATTCTCGCACGAGGGCCGAAAAGGCGAGGTCGAGCGGTCGAGCACGGCACAAAGGGTGTGCGAGCGGGGCGCGCACCTTGATGACGGCCACCTCGGGCGCCAGCCCCTGGCAGAAGGCCGTGTACTCCTGGACGCTGAACTCAGTGTCGGTGATCTCGAGAGCGTACCTGCGCCCACACAAGAGCGCATCGCAATGCGCCGCCCATGAGCTCTCAGAGGCCCTTGCGTGCATCGCACATACGCAGAGTCCAAGGCGCCGCAAGGGGAGCGTGCGCGCAGCAACAGCAACGTGAGAGAGGCGCGGCGCACCTGCCAGAGGCGAAGAGCTCCCGGTCGCGGTTGAGCTCGTCCTCGCTGACCAGGAAGAACTTGACCTGAACAGGCGGACGCGGCGACATGACCCGACGCGACGTGACGCGACGTGACGCGACGTGACGCACAGCACACCGTCTCACTACCCGCCCACCAGCGCGGGGCGCGCCCAACCCTCGCTCGCCGCGCCCGGCATCCGTCATCCGGTACGCCCGCCCAGCCAAGCCCTAGCCCTGAGCCCTCACCTGGTCGAAGTTGCGCAGCAGCCAGGGCTTGTCGGGCGTGAAGGGCCCGGCGCGCGCAAACGTGTTCCAGATGGGCAGCGTGCGCCCCACCAGCTGGTAGCCGCCGGGCGAGTCCATGGGGTAGACACACATGTAGGAGCCGCCAATGCCCACGGTGCCCTCGGCCGTGAAGGTGCGCGCCGGGTTGTACTTGGTGGTGACCAGGCGGTGGCGCGGGTCCAGCGGCACGGCGCAGGGCGCGCCCAGGTATACGTCGCCCAGGCCCAGCACCATGTACGTGGCGTCGAAAATGATGCGCTGCACCTCGTCACGGCCGCCGGCGTCCTCCAGGCCGTTGTTGGCAGCGATGTAGTCGATGTTAGAGGGCAGGTAGGGCGCCTCGGGGCGGATGCTGCGAATGGCAAGAAAAGAGGTGAGTACAGTGCGTGAGAGGGAAGGATGGGCGCCCCGGGGATGCTGGCAAACGGATCACGGCAGAGGGCTGTGCGGCGCTCGTGCTGAGGTGGTGACTCAAAAGGTGCTGAGGTGACTCAAATGGTGCTCTTCTGCGCTCCGCACGCCCCACCTCTTCATGTACTTCTCGATGGCCTCGTGCGTGGCGCTGTCGTCGAACGCCATGGGCAGGCGCACGGTGCGGCTGGGCAGCGTCACCGTGTGCGGGTCGGGCAGCTCAGCGTCCAGGCGGCCCAGCACCTCGAGCAGCTGGGCCGGGCTCAGCACGCGCATGTCGTACTCCACCATGAGCGAGCGCACGCCGGGGCATGCCTCAATGAAGCCCGGGATCTGCGCATGTGCACCCATCCATCGCGCCAAGAGGGCACGAGCGCGGAACACCACGTCGGTTTGCTGCGCGGTCGTCGCCGCCTGGCGCGTTGGCGGCGGAGGGGGGCGGAGGGGGCCCATGCGGCAAAGCCCTAGGGGTAAAGGCCCTGAGCCCTCACCTGCGCGCGCTCGAGCGCCTCCTGGAGCAGCTGCACGCGCACGCGCAGCGCGATGTCCAGCTCCTGCGGGCCAAACTCCACCTGCCGCACACGAGGAGGAGGCATTGCAAGCAATCAATCCTCAATCCTTTGGCTTGTTAGGACTGTGCGCGTGTGCCATCACGGGGCCACTGCCCGCGTGCACCCGGGCGTGGAGAATGAAGGAGGGAAGGAGGTCAGTCGAGGCGCGCACCTGGATGTAGCGGTCGCCGGCCAGGCGGTACTCTGCGCCCGGGTGCGCCTCACCCGCCTCGTGGCTGGCCAGCAGCGGCTTGGTCTCGGGCATCGTCGGCGCCACCTGCAAGCAACGCACGCGCCACGGCAGCAGCAAGCGCCCACCGCACCGTCGGGACCCATCCGTGCAACTCGCGAGCGTTGCACATGACCGGTTGCTGCCGGAGGAAAGCTCCAATCGGCGTGCCGGTAAGGTGCTCAATGACGGAGAGAGGGGGACTCCAGGAACGACTAACCTCGGCGGCGGCGGCCAGCGCCTTGTCCTTGGCCTCGGCGAAGAGCTTGGGCAGCGCGGCGGCGCCCTCGGCGTTGGCCAGCGCCGCCGCGCGGACCGCCGCCACGTGCGCGTCGGCGGCGAGCAGCGCGGCGTGCGCCTCGGGCAGCGTCAGCCGGCGGAACTTGATCTGGTCGCCGGGGCGCACCTGGCCCACCTTCCACACCTGTCGGGACGGGCACGCAGCACGCGCAAAGCACGCGATCACAGGTGACGCAGGTGCTGCGGAAACAGGCGAGTTGGGGGGCGCTGCGGCCACGCAAAGGCGCGAGGGAGGGGCTGGGAAGCTGCGCGGAAGGTTGGCGCGCGGCGCACCTCGGAGCTGACAATTGTGGTGGGGCAGACGAAGCCGCCCAGCGAGGGGCCGTCCACCGTGAGCACCACAGGGTGGTCGCCGGTGAAGTTGACGGCGCCTGCGCCACGGCGCCACGCACACCCAACACAGCAGCAGGCAGCACGCAGTCATGCACTCGCTGACCTGATCAAACCAAACGGTTCGGCAACGCCGGCGGCGGCGGCAGCGCCACGTCGAACGGCGATAGGGGGGGGGGAGGACGTCCAGGCGGGGCCAAGGCCTCACCGAGGGCGTACACGTGGTCGTGCACGTTGGAGGGGTGCGTGCCGCCGTCGCCGCCGTCGGGGCGCACCCAGTCGGGCTTGGGGCCCACCAGCCTGACACCCAGGCGGTTGCTGTTGTAGTGAACCGTGTACGGCTGCTGGTAGAAGGTGGCGTCCATGAACTGGCTGGTGATGAAGTCGGGGTCGGCGTGCGGGCCTGCGGCCGATTCGAGTCAAGCAGGCAGGGCAGGCAGAGCGTGCTCTGCTCAGTTGCTGTCCTCCCATCAGTGCCCGGTTTGGGGCTGCGGGCGTGAGCGGCAGGGCGCCATCTCCCCGCGAACGATGCACCACGCGCCGCGCACCTGGCAGCGATCCCACCTCCCAGATGGCGGCGCCGTCGGCGCCCGTGCCGGCGGGGCCCGGCGGCCGCAGCTCGGCCGGCAGCTCAAGCGGCGTCTCGGCCGTGTTGCTCGCGTCGGGGGCACCCAGCGGCAGCGAGTCACCGCTACGCAGGTACCGACCCTGAGGGCACATGGTCATTTTATGGCGGCGGCAGGGCTTAGGGCTTACGCGGGTACACGCGGTGGCCATATAGCACGTGCGGGCTGCCGTGCGCAGGGAGCGACAGGAGCAACCCGTGACTGATGTTGGGTGGGGAAGGGGGTAGAGGAAAGGGGGTGCGTGGTGTTCACACCTGGTAGCCGCCGAACTTGCCAGAGGGGAAGGTGGCACGCGAGCCGAGGTAGAGGGGCACGTCGATGCCGCCCTGTGTGCGGGCCACGCACAGCACGCGCGCAGCACGCTGTCTCAGCACTCGCCTTTTTGAACCGCCGCCCTCACGTCCTGCTTCCTTGGGCCTGGAGCTGTGTGCCGTGGCAGGCGGCGGGCAGCATAGGCACAGCGTGCGCAGCAGGCGCCCTCGCACCTGGACGGCGAGGTAGCCCCTGACGCCGGTGGCGGGCTCGACGGCGCCGATGGCCAGCGTCTGGCCGGCCTCCACCACCAGCGAGCGCCACCAGCCGGGCACCGCCTGGCCGTCCAGCGTGGTCTTGAAGCAGGCGCCCGTCAGCGAAACCAGCGACCTTCAAAGGGCAAACAACAGGAAAACGGAAAAAAGATTGAGTGAGGTTGGGGAGCACGAAGGTGAAGCGCGAACAGAGGACAGGGAAAGCCAGGCTCACTTGGTGTAGAACTTGAGCGTGGGGCCCTGCAGGCTGAACTCGAGCGCGGCGGCGTCCTCGGGGTTGCCCACCTGCATGGTGGGCGAGTGTGGGCGCGGGCCAAACCCTAAGTGGTGCGCGTCCTCGTGCGTGGTTGGTTTCAGGGTGCAAGGGTGGGCACTTCTCTTCTCACCAGGGCGTTGGCCAGGCGGTGCGCCAGGCTGTCCATGGGGCCCGAGGGCGGCACGCCGACGCCCCACCTCTGCACGCGGCCAGGCCAGTCCTGGACGCTGCGTGCCACAACAGCAGCGCAAGCACCACCACCAGGCTAAGCATCTGAAGGGGAAAAAGAGGGGAAGAAGAGCACCCCTCCCTCCTGGCAATGCCAAAGTGGGCCGGAAAGAGCCCCGCCCCCCTCACCTGGTCTGGAGGCCGGGCGCCACGACCGAGATGATGTGCGGCTCAAAGCCCTTGAAGCCCTCGAGGAAACGGGTGCTGGTGTCGCCGGCCAGGAAGCGCGCGTCGCGCACCAGCGCGCGAAGGAACTCGAGGTTGTTCGGCGTGCCCTGCAGCTTGACCTGCGCTCCACATACACGTCACGCAGAGCAGAGCACGTGGCGTGATTAGAACGCGGCAATGAGACGGGCGCGGGAGGGTCGTGGCGGTGGGCGTGTGCGCGCCGCGCTGGGTGCCCAGCAGGCAGGAGCGCGCCACGCAGTTCTGCCCCACACCGCCGCCGCCGCCCACCACCTTTGGAACCCTAGGGTTGCGTGCATGGCAGCGGCGCACCTGGTCGAGCATCGTCGCCAGCTTGGCGGCGGCCTCGGCGCGCGTGGGCGCCCACACCATGGCCTTGCCCATGAGCGAGTCGTAGTGCGGCGACACGGACGTGCCCGTCTCCACCCACGTGTCCACGCGCGCCACGCAGCCGCTGGCCTCGTCGCCGGGCAGAGGCGCGCCGGCCGTGTTTGGCGGCACGGGGAAGGAGACGTTGCCCAGGAGGCCGGGGCAGGGCTGGAAGTCCTTGCTGGGGTCCTCGCCGTTGATGCGCACCTGCACATGCGCGAGTTAGGGTTTTGGGGCTTAGGGCTCGAGTCGCTTGCGAGGAGCATGCGCCGGGATCCCTCGCCCGCGGGGAGAAACAGCTGTCGCACAAGCCCTAACTCATGCGCGGCAAAGCCCTAAGGGCAGCGCACCTCGATGGCGTGGCCGGTGCGCTTGGTGGAGGCGAGCTTGTCCATGAGCTCCGCCACGCCGCCCTTGGGCGCCAGCGCCGGCACCTGCAGCCGCAGCTGCGCCTCGACAATGTCCATGTGGCCGTTCACCATCTCGGTGATGCCGTGCTCCACCTGCAACAAAGAGCAGTTGGAAGTCAATGCAAAAGGCATTGACAGATAGCGTCAGCAATTCTTGGAAAGGAAGAAAGGACAAAAGGAAGGCACAACCTGCGCCGCGTGGCCCGCCGCAGCACGCTACCCTCCCCCTGCCACTGCCAGCGCCTGCCGAGGACGCTGCTTCATGTGCCCAAAGCAACAAGCCACCCACCTGGAGGCGCGCGTTGACCTCCAAGAAGTAGAACTGGCGCGTGAGGCCGTCCACCAGGAACTCGACCGTGCCGGCGCTGCGGTACTTGGCCGCCTGCCCCAGACGCGTCGCCGCCTGCGTTGCCGTGCGGCACGCCGCCCACCAAACGGACGAAAACAATCTTGCACCCTGCCTTGCTGCCGTGTCCAGCTTTTGGCACAGCACGTCCACACCGGCACCGCCCCCCCCCCCCCCACCCGTCGGGAGCGAGCGGCAACGCAAGGCAAAGCGGCAAGCTGCACCTCCCCTCCGCTCGCGCCTCACAGTGAGCAGGCGTCCCCGCAGCTCCTCGTCCTCGCCCACCAGCGGCGACGGCGTCTCCTCCAGCACCTTCTGGTGGCGCCGCTGGATGGAGCACTCGCGCTCGCCCAGCGCCACGCACCCGCCCTCGCCGTCGCCGAAAATCTGCACCTCGACGTGGTGCGCCTCCACCACGAACTTCTCCACGAAAACCTGCGGCGGGGCGTGGACAGAGGCAACGTCTAGCCCGAGGGTGGGCGCCTGTGCCCGCGCACCACAGCCGCTCCGGGCGTGCCCGCCGCCGGCGCCGCCGCCTCATTCCAGGCAAGGCGCGCGCCATTGGGAGCGCGCTGAGACGGCCGCCGCCCCGCCGATGCGGCCTCGGAGTGCCATACCGCCCACCGCCACTCCTGCCTGCCCTGGTGCTCACGCCCCCCACCGCGACTCCTGCGCATCACGTCCTCCCTTCCGCACGCCGAGGCTCACCCCGTCGTTGTCGAAGAAGGCCTTGCCCTGGTGCTTGGAGCTCTCGAACTGGCGCATCACGTCCTCGTCGCTGAAGCACTTGTAGATGCCCATGCCGCCGCCGCCGCCCGTCGCCTTGAGGAGCACAGGGTACCCCACCTTCCGGGCGGCTTCCAGCGCCTCGACAGACGTCTTGACCAGGTCGCTGCCCGTCAGCACCGGCACCTGCATCCGGCAACGCTAGGGCTTGCGGTTAGGGCTGAGCACACCGTTGCCCTCCCGGCAAACGCAACCTCAGTGTGTGTGTGTGTGTTGAGCTTTACATCTGGTGGAGCCATCTCTCGCAAGCAGATGATCATATCACAAACCGCAGTTGTGTGTGGGGGGGGGGCGCGCGCTCACCCCGGCGGCGCCGGCCAGGCTGCGGGCCACGTGCTTGAGGGCAAAGTCGTACATGGTGGTGGCCCTGGGCCCCAGCCATGCGATGCCCGCCTTCTCCACCGAGCTGCAGAACTCGTCGTTCTCCGACAGGAAGCCGTACCTGCGCGCATCAAGCATCAAGCAACGTCCACAATCGTCAGCACACTTCTCAGACCGGGCTCAGACCGGGCTCAGACGTGGCCCACCCCATATAGGGAACGCGGCACACTGCTCGCCTCCAGCCAGCACCCGTGACGGCGCTTCCAAGACGAAAGCCTTGCCCCAGGGGGACCAGCGACCCATGGCCCGACGCATCGCGGAGTGCACGGCTCGCCTCTCACCCTGGGTGGATGGCCGTGACGCCCTGCTCAGCGGCGATCTGCAGCAGCAGCGCTTGGTTGGTGTAGGAACGCGGGTTGTCGCCCAGGCACACTTGCCGCGTCGCCTCCCTGCGGACGACCGTCACGCCACGCCACGCCACGCCACCAGGCGCCCACGTCGCAGGCCATTTTCGCAGTTCCGCTCCTCGCCTCCCAGGCGGCGCGCCCAGCCCGCCCACGACGCCCGCCGCCAAACAACGGCCACTTGCAACAGCAGGCGCCGGTTCCCGCGCCCCCCTGTTCCCCCTTGCACTGTAGCAGCGCACGGCGCGCGGCGCGGCAGGAGGGCACTGCACCCGCCCCGCTGTCGCACCTGACGTGCGGCGCCAGCGCGTCTGGCGTGGTGAAGATGGCGAGCGTGTCGAGGCCCAGGCGCTTGCACGTGCGGATGACGCGGCGCGCGATTTCGCCGCGGTTGGCCACCAGGACGAGCCCTGGCACCTTGGCCGGCGCCGCCTGCTGCTCATCGACGGCCACGGCCAGCGCCGCCATCTCCTTGGCCGGCGGCGCGATGGGCTTGATGCGGATGACCCCTGCGGGCGCAGCAAAGCGCCGCACGAGTACCGCAGGCGTCGGTCGCCACTCACTCGCCTTTTCTCTGCGCCGCTTGCAAGCGGCGGTGCAAGCGGGAGGGCGCTGCACTGGAGCACGTGGCGGGCACTCCCGCGCGCAGCCACTTTTGCAGTCGAGTGCTTCTTCTCTCCTTAAACTACGGGCCCGCGCGTCCGCCCCAGCAGCAGCGCAGGTGTTTGACTTTGCCGAATTGCCGCTGGCCCTGGCGTGTCCGGGCGTTGGTGGACCTCACCGTGCGTGCTGTCGTCAGTGCTGGTCGCGTCCTCCAGCTCCAGGGAGGAGGAGGACGTCGCCGCCTCCTTGATCACGACCTCCACCGGCGCGGCGGAGGCCAGCACTTCGGCCACTGCTGCTGCACGGGGCACAGGCACGCGGGTGAGGCGGTGCACGATGGGGGAGGCCAGTGTGCTGGCACCCATTGAGCCCAGCAAGGAGGAGCAGAGCAGCGCGCAGCGAACAAGAGCCGCCGCGTCGCTGCGCGCCCCTCTGCCTGTGTTGCGTCTGCGACTCTGCTCGAGGGGGCCCGGCTGCACAGGGTGGCGGGCGAGTCTTCTCGCGGTGGTGGCGCTCACCAGGCGCCATACGACTCGCGAAGGGGTGACTAGCTGTCGCGCCGCTGCAAGCGCCAAGTCGCTGCTGATGCGATGCTGGGGGCGATGGGGTTGGCGCTGTTTGGGAGTGCTCGCGAGCGGGCCAAAGTCCCTTTGTGTTCGACGACGCGCCGCGCTGGAAATCAATGTGCTCTTCCCCTGCACGCGTCTGCCGTGCACCTGTGCTGCTGGGCGTGGACCTCCAGCACCTGCGGGGCCTCGCACTGCACTGGCGCGCACAGGCGCAGGACGAGTGTATGGGCGCCACAGGCTGCGGGGCCACATGCCAACTGCCGCGTCAGGATCCAGCACAGGAGTCCGCAGCAAACGGTTGGAAATCTGCACCACGGAGGGGCCCGGGCTGGCGGATCCGGCAGCACCCGAGACGTGGCGGCCGCTGAGCGCCCAGCCCGGTACGGGCGCGCACGCTGGTACAGCAGCGGGGGAGTCCTCAACACTGCAGCGCCAGCGCGAGGAAGCAGGCAGCCAGCTAGTCCAGCTAGTCCAGTTCGTGAGAGCGTGCTGCGCGCCCTGAGCCGCGGCGTGCGCCTTAACAGCGCTCGGCACGCCTGGGGCTCTCTCAGTGTGCCTGCCTCTCCTGTGCCTGCCTGTGCTCTGCCTGTCTCGCCGGCTCCACCCGCAAAGAGCAGCTCTGTCCTGCACTGCTCCGATTGTGTGCGCACGTCTACCGCTTGTGCCGCGGTTGGCAGCGCCAGCCTCTCTACCTGACGACCCTTGGCCTGGCGCTGCCTCCTGCCTCCTCTACCACTCTACTGCACGCTGTATGGTCAGGTCCTGGCTTCCTGGACCTGGTACTACACCTTGGACAGGGGAAAAAGTCAAAGGGCGGGCGGGCGAGGAAGCGGCCCCACCTCCCACACGACCCGCGGCGTCTACCTGCACGTCTACCCAGAGCATCGTAGACAGGACCCGCGGCGCAGGCGACGCCGCCCCTGCGCGCCGCTGCGCGCTGCGGCCGGGGCCCTGCATCTGCGCTACA
>VFQP010005993.1_pt1 | contig 10231 bp, 11 predicted proteins | sample 3512351 | NCBI WGS metagenome assembly VFQP01 (sample SAMN10412372, study PRJNA504923) | tailings metagenome | isolation source: Relicate 1 Philex TSF1 revegetated site | place: Philippines: Tuba, Benguet | collected 2017-08-29
AGCCAAACGGCAGCTGGCTAGAAGTGAACGAGGAGTTATGCCGCATTGTTGGTTATTCCAGGGCGGATTTATTGACGCTGACGTTTCAGGATATTACTTTGCCTGAGGATTTAAACACTGATTTAAACCTGCTGGATCAATTAGTCGCTGGCAAGTTAGACTGTTATCAGCTCGAAAAAAGATATATTAAACAAGATGGCACCGTGGTTTGGGTGGAGCTGACCGTGACCAAGCAGCTCACCGCTACTGGTGGGTTGGATTACTTTGTGGCGATTGTCAGAGATATTCAAAGCGCCAAAGAGACAGAAATCGCGCTGACATTGCTGCGTAAAACGCTGGAGGATAAAGTGAGCCAGCGTACCGAAGAGCTCAAGCAGGCAAACAAGGCCATGCTGGCAGCCTATCAGGAAAAAACAGCTTCGGAGCAGTTGTTGCAAAACGCAGAGCTAGAGCTGCGCACCATTTTGGATAATGCCAACGATGCTTATGTATGCATGGATGCTGACGGGATTGTCAAAGCCTGGAATAAGCAGGCTGAGCATATTTTCGGTTGGGGCGATGAAGAGGCGATCGGCCGCAAGCTGGATAAACTGATTATCCCGAATGAGTTGCAGCAGGCGCATCGTGCAGGCATGCGGCGGTTCGCGCTGGAAAAGAAATCAGACATGATGGGCAAGCGCATCGAACTGGAGGCGATCAGGAAGGATGGCGTACGTATCCCGATTGAGCTGCAAGTGAACGTGCTGGAGATCAATGAGCAAGTCCTGTTCACCTCGTTTTTGCGCGATATTACCGATAGAAAACAACTCGAAAGCCTGTTGAAAAACGAAGCCCGCAATGACCCATTAACCGGCCTGCCGAACCGGCGCAAGTTGGAAGAAATTCTGCCTATTGCCGTGCAGCGCGCTAAAGCTAATCAAACCACGCTGTCTATTTTATTTGTTGACCTGGATGGCTTTAAATCAGTCAATGATACCTATGGCCACAATGTGGGCGACATGCTGTTGCGCGAAGTTGCCAACAGGATAGACAAGTCTACGCGTCAATCTGACACGGTGGCCCGCTATGCTGGAGATGAGTTCATTATTGTGCTAGAGGGGGTGGGCCAGGTCGCCGACGCGAGCAGGATTGCAGAAAAAGTGCTGCGTGCGATTTCTGAGCCGTTCCACTTTAACCAGATCACCTTAAATATTACCGTCAGTATCGGTATCGCCTATTACACCAGTGAGCATTCTCAAGAGACGCAACCGACCGAATTGATCCGGCAAGCGGACAAAGCCATGTACACAGCCAAGAAAAACGGCAAAAATGGCGTGTTTATGGTTGAAACGGTGTAGGTCATTATTGAGGCAGGTTCGACTTGCCACTGCCAGTGATCTTAACGTATGAAAATAATGTACATGGCGTCCTGCATGGGCGTATAGTTAATCCAAACCCTCTCGGAAACCCCCTTTACCTTCTCCTCTTTGTGGTTGTTTGAGGTCTTCTCACTTAAGTCATTGTTTTTAGTTGTCGTTTTAAGCCTCTTTCTCGTGCTTCCCTAGTAGCGCTTTTACTTCAGTGGCATGTGTTTGTAGTCGTATAGATTCACAACGTAACACGCAGTGTGCGTGGGTGTCTTCGTGATTGCTGTTCTTTTATCCCTGACCCGCCCCCGTCTAGATAGCTCTAAAGGAGCAAGCCATGGATAGAAAAGTATTTTTCAGTGATGGTGGTGTCATCATCAGCGACAGCCGCGTTATCGCCAGCTGCTATATATACAACATACGTGACATTATTTCAGTGCAGCTGGGTGTGGTTGAGCCGCCGCGAAGTCTGGCGGTTTTCATTCTCTCTATCGGATTATTATTTCTGCTGACCGAAGGCGCGCTATTTGTCGTGGGCGGTTGTTTAATTGCGCTTGGTGCGATGACTTGGCTATTTGTCAAAACGAGCTATGTTGCGGTGATAAAGACTGCCACGGGCGAGCATAAGGTACTGAAAGATAACAATAGCCGCTATATTGAGCAGGTCATTCGGGCGCTGGATGCTGCGTTGATTAATCGAGGCGTATCTGCGGTGAGTGGCGCTGTGCCTGTGCGAGGGACGTCTCACGTCACGCATACGGATTTTCCGCCGATGTCACCGCCACTTATTGAGTGAGGCGGTACTTGCTACTCGTCTTCACTGAAGGCGCCGTGAAAATCGATCAGTTCGATCACGCCTTTGGCGCGCATATGGCCAATAAAGCCGCTGCCTTCTTTTGTTAGCTGGCTTTCTTGCGATTGCCTGCCTTCCCGAATGTCGCCATTGGCCCTTAACGGACGGCGGAAAACGGCTTGATGAAACCTGAGTGACGCCTCGCCTATGCCTTTGCGTTTACACTTTTCCAGGTCCAGCACGGTGATCAGGTAGCTCTCGGCACCTTGTATGCCCTTGCTAAACTGAAAATCAATCACACCAACCTGCTCGCGATTGAGTAAGACAACAATTTCCTCGCCTGTTTCGTTGAGATTTAGGGTGTAAGTCTGGCCATCTTTTGCCAGAAACGTTTTTTGATGCATATCGGTATCCTTTATGTCTGTGCCAACACAGGGTTTGCACCTTATTCAAGGTCAGTATAGCGGTTACTCGTCACCAAAAATCCTCACTTAATTGTTATTAATAGTTAATTATTGACATTTTAGTGTTAAAATTTTATTCATCGATAACAATGGAGATGCGCTATGGAAGAAGCAATCTATTTCAGCCATCAAGGCGTAAGCGTCAGTCACAGTCGCTTTATTGTTAACGGTAAAACCATCGCCATTAAAAGCGTGACCACCATAGAGCGTAGAATCCTCAAACCCCAACTCGGCTTCGCCCGCGTGTGTCTATTCGGTGGCCTGGTGCTGTTGTTTGGTAGCGGCAGCCTGCCGCTCGTTGGTATCTTCTCAATTATTTATGGCGGTGTGCTATGGTTCCTGGCTACGCCCAGATACTCCATTGTTATCCACACACCAGCAGGTGAGCACCAGGCGTTAATCAGCGAAAGCAGTCTGGATGCAGAAAACGTGCTCACAGCTTTGAATGTGGCGATTGCTTTAAGAGGCGATGCCAGCTAGGCACTATTTGAGATTGTTGAATGGCTGCGTTTTCCGCAGCCATTCAATCATGAAGCACAGGCCGATGCAAAACGGACACTTATCACCCCGAGAGTTTCTGCTCTAACTCTTTCAGTCGTGCCTCCAAGGCGGCAATCTTTTGATCACGCGCCTGAATCGCGGGCATGACATCCTCTACTTTTAAAAGCTTGGGGATATGTTTAGGACAATTCGCATCCCAGGCCTTGATCGTAAACACAATCACACGCTCCGCCCTGGCCGGGTAATCCGGCGAAGAGACGCGGGCCGCCAGGTCATGGTCGCCAGTCACAACTTTGGCTTCTCCCCAGATTTTGATGCGTTGCGCATTGGCATAATCCATCAAAAATAGCTGTGCTTTCGGGTTTTCATCCAGATTGCCTGCGGTGATGTATTGCTTGTTACCGACATAATCCGCAAAGGCCAGTGTTTGTTCGTCGAGCACATGTAAAAAACCACGCGGGCCGCCGCGATGCTGCATATAAGGTTGCCCCTGGGCATTGGCAGTCGCCATATACATGCTGGATTGCTCAGCAATAAACTCGGCAAGCACAGGCGTCACGCGAGACTCCCAGCCACGTGTGCTCTCGAATTTCGCATAACCTGCTCTTGAGCCATTTTCTTCTTGTCTGGCTTTCACCGCCGGGGTGAACACGATATCGCTGGGTGATACTAAATCTGCAACCAAATGTGTCGTCATGATTTTCTCCTGGCTTTGTTTACGCATGGGCAAATTTTAGTCAATAATGTGAATGAGAGAATCAGGGCTAGCCGCAATACATTATTTCGCCCGGAGAACGTAATGGGAGAAAGACCATCGACCAGTTTCACTTAATGAGGGTGTTTGCGAGTGTTGCCGAGGAGGGTGGGTTTGCGGCTGCTTCACGCAAACTGGATATTTCTCCGGCTGCAGTGACGCGTGCGATTGTGGCGCTGGAAGAACAACTTGGCGCCAGGTTATTACAAAGAACGACGCGTAATGTGCGCTTCACTGATGCGGGCCGCCAGTATTACGACAATGTGCGGGCCATTTTGGCCAGTATTGCAGAGGCCAATGAAGCGGTCGCAGACAGTAACGCCACACCACGCGGCACGCTTTCCATCACCGCGCCGGTGATGTTCGGGCGTCTGTTTGTCATGCCTTGCATGATTGATTACATGCAACGTTATCCGCAGGTAAAAATGATTGCGCATTTAGTCGACCGCGTGACCAATCTGGTCGATGAAGGCATGGACGTGGCGATCCGTATTGGTCATTTGCCTGATTCCGGGCTGCGGGCCATTAAAGTAGGGCAGGTCAGACGCGTGCTATGCGCATCGCCAGCTTATCTCGAAAAATTTGGTACGCCGCAATTGCCCGCTGACCTGGCCAAGCATGCCATTATCGCCTCAAGTGCCGTTTCACCGCATACCGAATGGCGTTTTCAATCCGATGGTGAGCCTTTATTGGTCAGGATGGATCCGCGCCTGACTGTCACCAGCAATGATGCGGCTTTAGCTGCTGCAACAGGTGGGCTAGGCATCGCGCGCCTGCTGTCATATCAAGTATGGAACGAGGTAGATCGTGATGCCTTGCGCCTGATCCTTGAGCCATTTGAAGAAGCGCCATGGCCGGTGCATGTGGTGCACCGGGAAGACAAATTAGGTTCTTCTAAAGTCCGTCGTTTTATAGATGAGATGGTGGAGTATTTACGTCGTCGGCCAACTTTAAATCCCAAATGATATTACGCTCAGCGAAACAATCCATTTCTCGCTGAGTCGTTTTTCCAGTTGCTTTCCACTCCTAAAATTCTGGTGTCAATCACGACATTACCTGATCAAAGGAGAACCACATGAAAGCAGCCATCATTATTTTTTCAGACCCAACACACGGTGGCGAAGACGCACTAGGCCGCGCATTTAATGGCCTGGCCGCCGCCTACGACTTCAAGCAGAAAAACATAGAAGTCGCGATTTATTTTCAAGGTACGGGTACGCGTTGGGTTAGCCATGTCACCAAAGTTGGTCATCCGCTATATCAACTTTACGCGGCAGTCTCTGATGTGGTCGTCGGTGTTTCATGCGGATGTGCAGATGTATTCGGTGCGCGTGAAGATGCGGAGCTAAACGGCTTTCATCTGGTCACTGATAACAGTGTTCCTGGCACGTCTGGTTTGCCCAGCATTGCCCAGTTATCCAGCAGTGGCTATACCGTGTTCAGTTTTTGATCTGGTACTTCATTGTGGCTAGCAGCTACGGTAGTGTTGCTAGCCACAACGTTGACGAAACTTAATCCATTGCTGTAAGCCCCGTGTAAAGACGCTTTCAATGGGTGTGAGGTGTTATTCAGTTGCCCACAATAAACACGGTGCCGCCGTAAATACCTTGAAATTTGCTAATGGGTTTTCCTGTCCACAGCATGGCTTCGTTATTGAGCGTTGCGTAACCAGCACTATTTTGCTGGTAAGCATACTCCCCGCGTTTAATGACCGTCTTGGTTGCTCCCGCACCAGTGACCTCTGGTAGGTGATGTCCGCTGGCAATGACCGCTACCAAGTTAGCCCCTGGTTCTTTCATTAAATTCCAGCGCACTGGTTCATAAGCACTCAGCATTAATACAATCGGCTGGTCCGATTTTTTGATCATGACATTGACCCCGCTTGACGAGCGATCTTTTGCTTCATAGACGCCGACAGCCTCTACTCTCGCGTTACTCGGAATAGCCCCTAACATGCGGGATGTGGTATTGGTGATTGCTTGCTTGCGCAGCTCATTTGCCGCCGCGCTATAGCTTTGTATTGGAGAGTTTTGTATTGGCGCACTTTGTATCAGAGGGCTGGGCATGGGCGCAGGCGCCATGGCAGGAGCCTCTGCTGCCGGTGCTTCTGCCGCAGGTGACATCGCTGGCGACATACGCACGGTATTGGGATAATAGCCTCGTTCTACCTGCCTTCTGATTAATATGTCTTGCGACATGGTTGGGGCGCTGTATGGGTACATAGGACGGGGTGCACGGTTCATGTCTTGCCCCATTTTCAATGCTTCCAGCCTGGCCTTGGATAACCGTTCCTCTTGTTCCAATGCCTGCAATTGTCGTTCAAGTTTGCGTCCGGTAATCATGTCGTCCAGTGACTCAGGCGTGCCCGCTTGCAGCTCGTCACCTACCCAGACCTTTTGGTGAGACCTGCGCATAAATCCGGTCTGTCCGTTTAATTCATAGATAATTCCCTGATTACCCTCGGCCGTTTCAACGGGGGACAAGGTGGCGTCTTTGACATTGAAAATAAACGGTTTGGTGGTGCCGGTATTGGGCTGGCCATAACCATCCACTAAAATAGACTCCTCACTCCATTTTGCATAGTTGTTTCCAATAACTTCATGAGACTCCCATAGCTTTTCTTCCCGGGTTTCCAGGTTAAACAACATGAAATCGCGGCCTGTCACAAAGACAATCGCCTGGCCATCCAGCATAGCCGTTGGCGTGAGTGAGCTGACACTGGCGAATGGCGACTTGATTCTAAACTCTTTGACAACAGAGGCATTGACCCCTTCAGCGGTGCGCGTGTTTTCAATGAGTGAAAACTCCTTATAAGAGCCAATCAGCAGTCGAGACGGCGACGCACTTAAGTGTAATGCCCAGGACTGATTTCTCAGGGGAACTGCATAGGGTTTGCTGGTCCCTGTTTTAAAGTCGATCAGCACTACGCCGCCATTGCCGGGCCCACTTTTATTGTCTTGCACCAGGATAGCTTGCATTTCTGGTAGCCAGGCATACAGTTGCCCGACATCTCTCGCTAACCACAAATCCTGTCCGGTTTCGTTATCGATAAACCGCAGGTCTCTATTGTTAACGGCAATGGCAAGCACTCTGCCGTTAGGTGAAATCGCGTAATTGGTGTGAGAGGCTTCGGGGATAGTTGGCAAACTCGCAATCTTTTTGCCACTTGGAATCTCGACAGAAGTAAACTCACTACGAGTGCCTCGCAGTACGACCACGCCTGCCTGTGAGGCGGATTTTCCCGTGTAAATTTCGGCATTCTCAGTGCCATGAATCACTGTTGGTGGACCGAGCTTTACCAGGGGGCGTAATGGTGGCTGTGCCAGCCGGAGACCGACGATTTTGATCCCAATCAGCGCCAGCAGCTGGTCATCTTGTTCTTTCAGGCAGTCACGGTCAATAGCTTGTTTTTTGATGTCGTTGACAGAGTCAAAGCGGCCGATAGGGGTTGCTTGGGTACAAGTCAGCGCCCTGAGTGTCAGTTTGGATTCATACGCACTTTTGAATGATGCCAGTGATGGGTCATCAGACGGAATCAACGATGTCATGGTTTCGAGCTGAATCCTGACTTCGGGCCTGGGCGGAAAAGCAATATTCACTTTTTCGACGGTACTGAGATGCATGTCGAGCTGCCATCCGATAGCAATACCGATGACGAGCAGCGCTAACCCAATCAGTTTGTTCATATTATTTTTCTTTTTTAAACGTTAAGACATGATAATAACCAATCTGCCAGCAATTGATTGTTTAAATTGACGTGATTTAAGTCGTCGTCAATTTAAATTGGCTGGTACGGTTAATCCACGCTGAATAAGCAGCTTATAAAAGTAAAACGCCCCACATTGAGTGGGGCTTCAGGCGTGGTTTGGTGCGGTAGGCACAGGGTTATTTTCTGCGAATCACAATCCAGCCAATCAAGCCCAAACCTAATAATACCAGGCTGACGCTTTCAGGTTCTGGTACTGCAACCGTGGTCGATGTAGCGTGGGCGCCAAGTGAGGCTACCAGGCCTGCAAGTGGAATCATTTTTTTTAGCATCTATATTATCCCTTCTGTTTTTATGTATGCTTAATCCCGCAAAGGGGCGCGCATCATAGCATTAACGTCACCTTTTCACTAAACCTTTAATTGTTATGCTGTTATTATCGCGGCGGGTAAAAGCGAGAGATTAAACACTGATGACTACTAAAACGATGACTTTCCTGCGTTACATTTTTATACTTTCGTCATGGCTATTTGCCACCATTGTGATGGCTGAAGAGTTCAATACCAAAGAAGCATTCAGGGCGCCTGTGAGTGTGCCTGGGCCTATCATCGCCTATTTGTCGAATGAACTGGGGGGCAATCAGCTAGCTGCCTGTCATGAGATCAAAGCGCTGGATCTATTTGAAGCGCAGTTAGTGAGTTTGAATGCCACAACCAAGGCCTATCTGGTCAAGCCTGCACGCATGTGTCTGTGTGGTGGAGATGAGTGTCCACTCTGGCTGTTTAAAGCAAAAAGTAAAGTGACCAAGCCCATTTGGCATACTAATGGTGCCAGCATGGTAGAAGTGGTGAATAAGAAGCTGAATGGGTATTTAAAGCTTAAAGAGTCTGGCAGTGCGGCTGAACATGGTCATGAAGCCATGTACGGTTGGGATCGTAACAGTTATACAGAAATCTACGCCAATGTGTGGACGTGGGACGCTGAGAAAAACTGTCGTGTGGGCAAAGAAACCACGCAGTTAATGGATGGCACCATGGTGCACCACACCAAAAAATGTATACAGGATGGCGACAAGCCTGCATTAACAACACCGTAACATAATGTGGTTTTTATTGTAACAATAAAATAATTTTAATGTTACAATAAAAACCATGCAAAACGATGACCCCATAAAATCCGCTAGAAAACCCGGCTCAGGACGCAAGGCTGGCACAGGCACGTATAAAGAAAATACCAGTGTCATCCGCGTGCCAGATAGTCAAAAGCCGGTCATTGCCAGCTTTCTCGAAGCCTATGCCAGAAAGCAAAGGCTGAGTGAGTTAAAAGAGAGCCTGGATAGCGTAGATGAATTTATACAGCTATCAGGTGACCTCATCAATCAAAGTTTCCCACTGTTTGAGTCCAAAGTTCCCGCTGGCTTGCCATCACCCGCCGATGACCATATTGGCTCAGCGATGGATCCCAACGAATACCTGATCAATAAGGCCGACAAAACCTTTTTTGTCACCATTCAGGGCGAGTCCATGATTGAAGTGGGCCTGATGCCTGGGGATAAAGCCATTGTAGAAAAAGACAAGGTCGCCGCGGTAGGCGATATTGTGCTCGCCATGATTGATGGCGAATTTACGGTCAAAACCCTGGCCAAACAAAAAGACGGTAAACCCAAACTATTACCCGCCAACTCTTCAGGCAAATACTCGCCCATCCTCATTCAAGGGCAAATGCAGTTTGCCATCTGGGGCGTCGTCACCGGATCTTTCAGAAAGTTTTAATCATGACACGTAAAAACATTATTTCTGCCAACTGGACTGATACGGTGTGCCGCGCAAACGGTATCAACATTCATTATTTAAGAACCGGTGGCAACAAGCCTACCTTGATCGCGCTGCACGGCCTCACTGGCAGTGGCGCCTGTTGGTCGCAGCTGGCACGTGAGCTTGAAGACCACTACGACATCATCATGCCAGATGCACGCGGCCATGGTCAGTCAAGTGCCCCTCTGCATGGATACACCTATCAAGACCACGCCAATGACGTGATCGAACTGATCAGAACGCTAGACATTCAATCGCCTTACCTGCTCGGCCACTCAATGGGCGGCATGACCGCCGCCATGGTTGCCAGCCGCTTAGGCTTTGCGATTGAAGGCATCGTGCTGGCAGACCCGACATTCATCAGCCCTGAGTGGCAGGGCCAATTGGATGAACGTGAGGCAGTGAAACAGCACCGCCAGATCTTGCGCTCCAGTAAATCAGAGTTATTTAAAGAAGCCAAAGCCAAATATCGCTATCGTTCATCTGAGATGCTGGAACATATTGTGCAAGCCAGGTTCCGCACCAATCCGCGTGCTTTCGATGTGCTGATCCCGCCGCACCCGGAATTTGATGAATTGGTACGCAATATTTACGTCCCTACTTTATTGGTACTGGGCAGCGAAGGCATCGTCTCTGCCGAAACCGCCCGTGAGTTGCATGCACTTAACCCAGACCTGCAATACAAACTCATTCCTGATGTCGGGCATGGGCTACCATACGATGAACCTGAACGTTTAGCGGCTGCGATTGATGCGTTCTTAAAGCCGAAATCAATCACGCCACGACATATGGAAACACCAAGCAGATTTTCTGTTCATGCGGCACGCGCGTATTAGGGGTGGATAAGTTGCTG
>VFQP010005994.1_pt1 | contig 10230 bp, 11 predicted proteins | sample 3512351 | NCBI WGS metagenome assembly VFQP01 (sample SAMN10412372, study PRJNA504923) | tailings metagenome | isolation source: Relicate 1 Philex TSF1 revegetated site | place: Philippines: Tuba, Benguet | collected 2017-08-29
AGCAGCGGCCCCAGCATCATGACGGTCCTCTGCTCGCCGCGCTGGAGGGACCGCCTCAAGGAGTGCGCCGCCAAGAGCCACTCGGCGCAGATGCAGGACGCCGTCGTGCAGCTGGTGTTCAAGTGGGCCTGCAAGTTCAGGTGCGGGGAGCGGCGCGCCCCGCCTGCCCTCCCAACGCTGGGGTCCCTCGCGCCGCTCGGCCTGATTGGCCGAGCACCCACCGTTCGTTGCCTTCCCGCGCGCCTCCCACACGCTGCACTGCACTGCAGGTCCACCGAGTGGGGCGCCTCCATGCAGCAGGTGCTGCTGGACCTGGTGGCCGACGGCGTCGTGGTGGACAACTCGTGGACTCTGGACGGCGGCGACGCGCCCCAGGTCATCGCGCTGCTCACCTCGCCCAGCGGGGGCAGGGCCGCCGCCCGCAACGCCGCCGCAACAGCCGCCGCTGCAGCCGCCGCCGCCACCACCACCACGGCGCGCCGCGCGCCACAGGGCGGCAACGACGCCGGCGCCGCGCATCACCGCTCCGAGGACGCGCTGCTGCGCCAGGTCAGTGCCATCGACTTGGAAAACCGCTTGCAGGCCAGCGGCGAGCGCGCCCAGCCCACTCACCTCCCGTCACCCTCTGCTGATCACCGCGCGTCGTGCGCAGGCGGACCACATGTCTGAGGACGCCGTGGCGCTGTCGTGCGCCTCTGACGCGCTGCACCAGGCGCTCAGCCGCGCCGTCTCCTCCTCGCCGGCGGCGCCCCCGCCCGATGCGCTGACTGAGTTGGCGCAGCAGCGCAGCAAGGGCGCGCTCACGGCGGCGCGCTGCGCCCGCCACGTGGCCCGCCTCCAGGTGAGGCTCTCTCGCCAGGCCCACTTCCCTTGGCGGAGGGGACAATATCCGTCCCACAAACCGCTGACTTGCTGCACTTTGCTGGGGTCCACTCACATCACGCAGGCGGCGCTGGCTCAGGCCACGCTGAGCGACCGGTCCATGGCGCAGCTCATCGAGCTGACGGACGCGCTCAACACGCACCAGCAGCGCTGGCAGCAACTGGCGCAGCAGGCACAGCAGCACCTGCACAAGCACCCGGCCCCTCCCAAGGCCGCCCCCGCCCCCGCCGCCGTGCCCGACCTGCTCAACCTGGACGAGGCGGACGCCACGCCGTCCAGCGACGCCACCTCCACGGCCACCTCGGCGCCGCCGCAGGCGCTTCACCTCAGCTCGCTCTCGGGCTCGCCGCCCACGCCCGGCGCCCTGCCGCTGCCCCCCACGCCCGAGCCCGTCGTCGTCACCATCACCAACAACCCCTTCTTTGCCCCGGACCCCACCCATGAGGGCCCCACCTTTTCCAGCAACAACCCCTTTGCCGTCATGGCCGGCCGCGCCGCCGGCAAGCAGCAGCCCCTGGCGCCGCAGCCCGGCAGCGCGCCCGTGCCCAGCGACCCCTTTGCCTTGCTGGTCGCCCCGGCGCTCGCGCCCGCGCCCGCCCCGCAGCCAGCGCCCATGCGCGCCGCGTCCTCCCCCGCCCCAGCCCCTGCCAAGCCTGCCGCGCCGCTCGAGGTGCTCCTGCCCTCTGGTGGGCCCTCTGGCAGCAGTGTGCTGACGTCGCCGGTGCCGGTGCCCGCCACGCCCGCGCCGCACGACGGCGGGATGGCCATGTCGCCGGCGCCCTCGTCTGCCGCCGCCGAGGTGCCTGCCTTGCCGCCCAAGGAGCAGACCACGACGTTTTGGAGCAACCGGGGCAAGCCCAAGTCGCCCGAGCCGTCCACCTCGCCGGTGGAGCACCCCTGGAGCGTGCCTCCGGCGGTGGCGGGCGGCTGCGCGCCTCGGCCGCCCGCCGGGGCCCACCCGCAGCAGCCCGGCACGGCCTGGGTCAACTTCGGCTAGGCCCTTCAAGTTGAGCGCGTTGCTCGGTGTGCGTTGTACAGTTGGACCCGGCTCCCGATTCCTCGCTGCCTTTCTTGCGTGGTGTGTGCTGGCGTGGTGTGTGCTGGCGTGGTTGCTGCTGCCTATCTGTCTGGACACCTCTTGGCCAGAGCCTCTTCCTTTCAGTGCATGCAGAGCCCCGCGATGCACAGGGCGTTGGGTGCAGCGGTCGACCCAAAGGATTGCAAATGGAACCCAGCGGAAAGGCAGTGTGAGCAACTGTGAGCTCCTTGGCAGCAGCTGCGAACATCCAGCTGCGGCATTGTGTCCCCAATCGCACGCACGGGTGCTGCAGGACGCGCGAGCATGAGCGGCCAGGCGCTATGGCGGCGTGCAGCCACCGCATCGGCACCACCAGCAGCAACCGCACGGCGTCCGTAGAGCCTGCGTGGCGCCTCAGGCTGCAGAGCAGCGAACAGCGCTGTCGGGCGGGCCGCCCCTGGGACGGCGACTCAAGAGGATGAGCGCAGTGCGTCGTCGCGCGCAGTGCATGGTCGTCGCCGTGCTGTGCGCCTTTCAGCAGCTCGCTGTGGCGCACGCCTCGGCGGACTTGGGGCCTGGGAGCCCGCGCGGCGTTCGCGCCACCCAGCCCGCCACGGGAGCACGGCGGAGCCTGCAGCAGCAGGAGCAGGAGGCCCTGCAGCAGGATGACGGCCAAGTGCATCAAGTCACGGATGACGACACGGCCCCCGGGGTGGGCCAGGACCAGCGCTCGGAGCTCCTGGGCGCGCACGAGGACGGCGTGCGTCTGCCACGCGAGCCGCTGCTCCCCGACCCCATCGCTGTGGCGCGCTCGTACCTGCCGGGAGGCATCCCCCGCATCATCCACCAGGTCTTCCTCTCGGGGACCCAAGCGCTGGAGCGGGAGGAGCGGGCGCCCAACAGCAGCTTCCACCGCGACTGGCGCCGCTCCTGCCAGGTGTGTCAGCCCGTGCGCCCCCAACCTTGCGCGTCTGCTGCTGCTGCGGCGGCGGCGGCTGCGCCTGCCAAACACGGGCGAGGCTGCTGCTCGATAGCACTTGCCTGCTGTGGCAACGTCGCGTCGTGTCCCGCAGGTGCACAACCCGGGGTGGACGTACCTGGTGTGGGACCAGGCCATGGCGGAGGAGCTCCTGCGGCAGCGCTACCCCGCCTTCCTGGACAAGTTCCGCACCATCCAGCGCGTGGTGCTGCGGGGCGACGCCATCCGGCCCTTCATCCTGCACGCCTACGGAGGCATGTACCTGGTGAGCCCCTGGTGGCTGCACACCTGCACACACCTGCAGGGTCGTTGAGCAACTGCTGGCACACGGTCAGGTCTCACAGAGCTCGTCCGCAGCGAGAAAGTCTCAGCCGCCACGCACCGCACACCCTCGCACTGCCTGCAGGACATGGACATCGAGTGCGTGGGCTCGCTGGACGCCAGCCTGGCCGGCCACAGCCTGGTGCTGCAGTCCGAGACGGCGCGGCGCGTCAATAACGCCCAGGTGCCTCATTGCTCTGCTTGGCGCGGCCACCTCAACGATCGCGGTGCCGCAGGTGGCGCGGTGACGCTTGGCACCAAGTGGCGGGCCTTGGCGGCCCCACCTGCCGCCGCTTGACACCACTGCGCCGTGCGTGCACCGCGCAGATGGCGAGCGCGCGGGGGCACCTCTTCTGGCCGCCGCTGCAGCAGCGCGCCATTGACAACGGGGACTACCACAAGGCGTTTGACCCCACGCGCATCCTCAACATCACGGGGCCCATCGCGCTCACCACCCTCATCAGGGTGAGCCCATGCGCTAGGCGCGCCCCGTGGCCTCTTGCGCTCGCCCGCAGCGGCAGCAGCTGAGCAGCAGCACCCTGTGGTCTCTTGCTCTCTCCCGCAGCGGCAGCACCAGCACCAGCTGAGCAGCGCGGTGCGATGCAGAGGCACAGGGCAGCTGAGCAACAGCGGTGTGACCCACAGGTACTGTGGGTTGAGGCACGGCAGCCAAGGCAATTCGTGTGCCTGCCTGCCTGCCTCTCCCTGATGCGCACTCCGCGTCCATGACGGTTCCCGGTCTCAGGAGTACCTGGGCCTGCCCTTCCCCAACCCCCTGCCGGGCTCCCACCCAGACACGCGCTGGATGCTGGACCCCAGCAACAGCTGCCGGGCGCAGCAGCAGGGCGAGCGCTGCCGGCAGTGGGGCGGCCGCGTGCAGCCCAGCTCAGTCAAGGTGTACGGGCTCAGGGAGTGGTTCCAGGCCTGCGAGTGGTGCGTGGCGCGGTGGCAGCGCCGCCCCAGCCTTTTCCACCGCGCCGCATCCTAGACGCCGCAGTCTCTCTCCCTGCAGGCGAGGCGCACAGGCCAGCGCTCGCCTCCTGTTTGAAAGCATCTTGCATCGACGGAACGGGCATGGCCCGCTTCGTGCAGTGAGGATCAGCAGCGAGGCAGAGTCGGCACCGGCCCAGGCCAGAGCAAGCGTCTCCTGCCTCCTGTGTCCCCGCCCGCAGGAACAAGCCGCAGTGCCGCGTGCAGCTGGCCGGGTGCATGCCCGTGCTCCGCGCCCTCCGCGCCGCGCGCCGGCGCCTGGACGCCCAGCAGGATCAACAGGACGGGCGGGCTAACCCCGACGCCGACCAGGGCGCGGCCCCGGCCTTCATCTACCGCGCCCTGGCGCGCCTGGTGCCGCTGGGCCCCTTGGTCGCCAACGGCTCGGCTACGCTGACGCAGCCGTGGCCCACGCTGGCGCGGCTGGGCCCGGCGGCCGAGGCGGCGGGCCTGGTGGTGCACCCGGGCGAGTGCGCCTTCACCTTTGGCGGCCTGGCCGGCGTGCACCACTTTTCCGGCTCGTGGATCGAGGACTTTGACCACTCCAAGGGCAAGGCCGCCGCCGCCAAAAAGGCGCGACCCTTACCTGCACGACGCCTCGCTGGCGCTCCTTTTCGGATGCTCGTGAGCGATTGTCGCGTCGTGCTGGTGGCTGTTGTGATGCTGCTGGTGCAGGGGGTGCAGGGCGTGGCTGGCTTCCTTTCCTCGCCGCTGCTGTTCCTCGAGGCGGCGGGCGACGGGGCGCGCGGCGGCAAGGCGCGCGGCACCACGGGCGGCGGCGCCAGCGCGCTGGCCTCGCAGCACCTGGGCAAGCACACGTCGGGCCCCGAGCTGCTCCTCGAGACGCCGCGCGCGGGAAAGATGCTGAGCGCCATGTCGACGGCGCTGCGGCACGCGGCGCCCGCCGCGCAGGCCCGGCGCGCCGCCGGGCGGTCGCCCGAGGGCACCGGCGGCGGCGACGCGCACGGCGGGTGGGTGGCGCGCGCCGTGACCCTGGCGCGCGCGCACCACCACCGCCTCCACGCCTCCTCGGCCACGACGACGGCGCGAGCCGACGCGACCGCCAGGGCGGGCGCTGACGGCGCGACGACCACGACCAGCACCTCCACGACGACCTTGACGACGTCAACAACCACCACCGCGACCACCACCACCACAGTGGCGCGTGGCCTAGGTGCAGATGCGGTCGGAACTGAGGGGCAGCGAGAGGAGCGGCTGCAGCAGGCAGTGGCGCCCGAGGCGTCGGACTGCCACCTGCTGAGCGTGACGCAGTTCCGGCACCCGGCGTCCGGGCAGCCGTGCTGTGAGCGCGAGAGCTCCGAGGTGGGTGGAACCAGCTCCCTGTTGTCGTCGCCCCCTCAGCGAGGCGGTGGCGCGTGCTAGTGATCGGCTCGCGCACGCGGACTGCGGCGCGTCGCGCAGGCCCAGGCGCAGGCCCTGCACGACCTGGCGCGCTGGGCTGCCCGGCACGAGTGCCAGCTCACGGTGGCCACGGACCTGCCGCCGTCCGACCCCTGGCTGGGCGCCCTGGGCTCCCAGCCCGGCGTGCGCGTGCTGCAGCGGCCGCTCCTGCTCACGGCTGGCCCGGCGAGCGGCGTGGCGGAGGGAGTCAGTGAGGGTCAGCAGCAGGCGGGCGTGGCCGGCAGGGGCGCAGCAGGAGGACGCGCAGAGCCAGAGCGAGGAGCGCGTGTGGCGGTGGGCGAGGGTGCGGGTGGGGGCCCGGTGCGGCCGACCAGGCTGGACGACCTGCTACGGCTCTGGCGCGAGGTGCAGGGCCCCGCCGCCCAGTGAGTGCGGAACGAGGCGCCGCTTCCGCCCCCCCCCCCCCCGCGCAGCACCGCACCGAGCGCGCGCGACATGATCATCACGCCCGCGTGTGTGCATGCGTGCGGCGCAGGATGGCGCTGCTGCACGTATCGTGCCCCGGCAACTGCACGTGGGCGCTTCTCCAGCAGCTGCACCAGACGGTGAGGGCAAACGGCGGCTCCCCGCCACAGGCCTGCGCGCTCTACAGGTCTGCGAGCGACGCGGCGTGCGCGCGGCGTGCAACGCACGCGCAGGGCTCGCTGGCGGTGGCGGTGGCCCATCCGCACGCCCTGCTGCTGGACGCGGGGCCGCTCACCGCCAGGGAGCTGCCGCTGCTCAAGCCCGCCTATCAGCACCTCTACCAGGAGCTCGGCTACACGGGCCACCTGCACCACCTGCCCAGGCACGGCAGCGGCAGCAGCGGCCCCGCCGAGGCCGCCGCTGCGGCCGGCCCGGGGGCGCTGGCGGGGGCGCAGGGCTGCGTGCCCTGCCAGGCGGGGGAAGACGACGCGCGCCTCCCGGCGCTGCGGCTGGGGTTTGTGCATGCCGGCGGCAGCGTGGCCGCCTGACCATTCCCGACACGACTGCAGGGGTCCTCTTCCACGTGCGAAGATTGTGCTCTTTCGGCTGCGGGTGGTGGGCCACGCTGCATACTGCGTCCGCGGAGATCTCCATTGTCACTGCAATGCCGGGCAGGGTGTTTGCAGGTCCCTTCATGTTCACGTGGGCGAGCAGCGCAAGGTTCTCACGCCGCACCGCCACCGCTGCCGCTGCCGGGCGAGGCTCCTCCTGGCTTGTAGCCGCTGGGCTTGAGCATCTGCAGCAGCGCCTGCGCCCCCGTCACGTTCCACGACTCCTCGTGCGCCACCACCTGACCAGCAAGCGACAAAGCGAGCGAGTGCGCGCACATGGCGCGTGAGCCGCGGACTTTGACGCAGCGCACCAAACGCAGGTGGGCCTGTGAGGCGCACAGTGTGTGCGCCACGGACCTGGTTGCCGTCCTCGTTGAGGGTGTAAACGGTGGCGCCCAGGATGGAGATGAGCGGCGCCCAGGGCAGCGACAGGTACGTCTCCAGCCGCCACTCCGCCTGCGGCGCACACCGGCAGGAGGGCCGTGCCGAGGACAGCAGCGCGTGGCGCGGCGCAAGCACCGCACAGCGCCCAGGGTCGTGGCGTGTTTGCCGCTGCGATCCATGGACGCCGACGGAAGGGCATGGTGGCGGTGCTGGGTGCTGACTCACCCTGAGGGTCTCCTGCCCTGCTGCGTTGGGCCCCAGCCTGCGCACGGGCTCCAGCAGCTCCAGCCTCGGCTCAATGAGGAACGGAGTCAGCAGCTGCAGGTTGCGCCTGCGGGGGCAAGCGACGCACAGACCTTGAGGCGCTGTGCTGGCGGCGAGGTGCAACAGCAAGCCAGGTGGGCCTGGACCGCGTCGCCACGTGTGCGCTCGCACGCACGCACTTCCAGAGCCGCAGGCCCGAGAAGGACACGGTGGGGTCGGCGAAGAAGCACTGCGGGTCGTAGATGGCGTCGTCGATGAGCCCTGCGGCGAGCAGGGGAGCAAGGTCTTGGTCACGTGCTGCAGGGTGGCAGCAGGGGCCGCTCTGCTGGGCTGGGCGCCGGCACGGACCTGTGATGATGTACTTGCGCGCGGTGAAGTCGGCGGCGATGCGCTCCATGACGCCGGGCACGTCGCCTGGGCTCAGCAGCTGGGCCGCCTGCCGCGCGTCGTCCGCCACCACCTGAGCGCGAGAGAGCGGCGACAGCGGCACGCCCCTCCCATCTGATGTCTGATGTCATGCTGACGAGTGCTCAGCTCCCGCTCTGCGCAGCAGCGTGCCTGCTCGTAGCGGTCGCGGCCAACGCCCAGGACGCGCAGAGTCTCGGTGAGCGCGGACACCAAGCCCACGATCAGCGCACTGTCTGCACGGCCACCAGGCATGGCGCAGGTCGCTCGTGTGCCAGCAGGCATGGTGCCGTCTGTCGTGCTCCTGCGGCTCCTGCGGCTCGGCGCTCACCTCTCCTGAAAGTGGATGGCGCGCGTCCTTCGCGCCCATCGCGCTGCTGCTGCGATGCCAAGCTCACGACAGTTCGTCGCTGCCTGCTGCTGATCGCGCTGCTCGAGCAGCGCGCTGGGCACAGGTGAAGGGCCATCCCGTGATCAAGTCGCTGGTCTCCGAGCGCCTCCTTTGCACCCAAGCCGAATCAAAAATGGCAAAACTGATCTGCTGAGCCTCTTGAGGCCCCAAGCAATTCTTGGCAGGCCACGATGAGGCGCAGCACGCGCGCCCCGCGGGGTCAAAAATGCGAAAATCACCGCGCGGCGGTGCGGACAGACGCCGCCGCCTCCGCCGCCGCCGCGCCTCCCTTGCGCGCCGTGACTGCCGCGCGCTGCTGCAGCGTCCGCGCCATGGCCGTGAAGCCCAGCCGCAGCGCCGGCAGCACGGGTGCCTCGCCCGCACCCGCCGCCGCGGCGCCGCTGGCGAGCCGCTCAAAGCAAGCCACGCACACGCCGCTGGCCTCGGCCGTGGTGGCGTTGATGGCCGCGTGCACGTGCCCGACCAGCCCGTGCTCCTGGTAGAGGTGCTGGTAGGCGGGCTGCAGCAGGGACTGGTTGGCCGCCGGCAGCGGCCCGGCGTCGAGCAGGATGACTTGGGGCCGGGCCTCTAACAAGGACCGAGCGCCCTGCAAGGACGCGACGAAAGGGGCACTGAGCGGTCAGGGCCAGCAGGGCTGAGTTGCGCCCAAACTCGCTGCGGTGTGTCATGAGGTGAGAGCTGTCCAGGTGGCGCATGCGCAGGCCGCTGCCCTCACCATGACGTTGAGCTGCCTAAACAGGCCCCAGACCAGGGGCCCCGACCCAGACACGTGCAGGAGCGTCAGCCTGCACGCAACACACACAACACAGGCGCGCAGCGGCCACTAGTGAGCGTGGTGCCAGGCCCTCAGACCCTTGCCTCTGGTCCATCACGCCGAGGAGGCAACAAGGGCAGCGGCGACCAACGGGCCCAAGCACGCCAGTCTTGCACCAAGCATGCACCTGGCGGTCGACGTGCGCTTGCGCTTGAGCGCCTTGAGCGCCCCCAAGAGCCCCACCCGCACCGCCGCCGCCTCCCGCTCCTCCTGGCTCGCCGGCGGCGCGACGCCCGCCGCCGCCGGCGCCTGCTGCTGCTGCTGCGCTCCCTGCTGCGCCTGAGTGGCGGCGGCATCGGCAGTGGCGGCAGGCGACGCAGAGAGGTCCAAGTGGTGCACCGTGACGCCCTGCTTGCCTGCCACCTCGGCCAGCGCCGGCTGCGCGTCCTGCTTGGCGTCCGACAGCACGTGGAGGTGGCAGCGCGCCGCCGACGTCCACTGCGCCAGCTCCCGCAGCGTCTGCGCCTGGAACTGCGCAGCAGGGAAGCGCGACAGCACACGGCAACCGCAAACGGCGTGGCATTCCCGCGAACAGCGCACCGCAGACGTAGGGACGCCGCTGCATGCGTGCGTGGTGGGTGGGGCTGTGGGTGGCGCCGCGTCTCACCTCTGGCTTGCTCTGGCAGCATCCGGCGGCGCCCGCCGCCGCGCCCCCAAACAGCGTCACGCTCAGCACGTGGCAGCCGGCGCCGCCGCCGGCGGAGGAGGGTTGCAGCGCGTGCACCAGCGGCGCCAGCGCCGGCGCCAGGTGGGCCGGCGGCTCGGGCACCGCCGTGCGCAGGCTGCTGCTGCTGCTGCTGCCGCCGCCAGCGGAGCCGGCGGCGGCGGCGGAGGAGGTGGCGGCGTCGAGCGTGCGGGCGGCGCCGGCGCCCGGCGCGGCGGGCTGCAGCTCGACGAAGTAGTCGGGGGAGCGCAGGAACTTGGCCAGGCCTTGCGCGGCCTGCGGGGCGAGCAGCGAGGTGCGCGGCGGGCGCACCGTCAAGCGCACGAAAAACGCTGGCGCTGACGTGTGCCAAGGGGAAGGGAGCAGAGCACGGCTGTGCGTGGGAGGTGCCCGCGTGCGGGGACAGCAGAGGGCGAGAGCTGGGGCGTGGATTTGTCGGCGAAGGCGGGCGCCAGGAAAGCGGGGCGTGCCCTCACCCACTGCAACCCCACCTGCAGCACCTCACTCACCCACTGCACGAGCTTGGCCTTGTGCTCCTGCCCCTTGGCGCTGCCCGTGGCCATCCAGCTGCCGGAAAACTGGTGCCCGCCCGACCGGTTGCCCCACGTGAGGAAGCAGCGCGTCAGCTGCCGACGCTCCTCGTTCGTCCGCACCTTCGC
>VFQP010005995.1_pt1 | contig 10229 bp, 5 predicted proteins | sample 3512351 | NCBI WGS metagenome assembly VFQP01 (sample SAMN10412372, study PRJNA504923) | tailings metagenome | isolation source: Relicate 1 Philex TSF1 revegetated site | place: Philippines: Tuba, Benguet | collected 2017-08-29
AAGTCTTTTTCCCGCCCAAAGGCGAAAACGCCGAGGCCGAGGAAAGCGCCGATCTCGAAGTGCAGGGCTACTTTGAAGCGCCCGAGCAGGTGCTGCAGGGCGTGGCCCCCAACGGCAACACCTACGCCTACACCGCACCGGACGCCGCGCTGTCCACGTTGGCCGAAGGCCAGGCCGCCACGGTGGCCCTGGCCCCGGACACCGTCAACCCCGCCTGGGGTGGCCTGGCCCTGCTGGGCGCGGGTGGTGGCGGTGGCTCCGGCACGAACACGGCGCTGAATACTTCGGGTGACCCCACCCCGATCACGCCTGTCGCGGGCAAGGCGATAGTGGGTACCTATCTGGACGAGGTCATGGAGGGCTCGGACGGGGCCGATACCATGGAAGCGTTCGGAGGCGACGACACCATGAAGGGCGGTGCCGGCAACGACGACATGTCTGGCGGTGACGGTGCCGACATGATGGAAGGCGGCGATGGCGACGACACCATGGACGGCGGCAGCGGAGCTGACAGCATCATGGGCGGTGCCGGCAACGACATGGCCACTGGTGGCGCGGGCAACGACACCATGGACGGCGGCGCTGGCGACGACACGCTCAAAGGCGGCATGGGCGAAGACCTGCTGCTGGGTGGCGCGGGCAACGATGAATTGCAGGGCAACCAAGGCAACGACACCCTGGACGGTGGTGCGGGCAACGACCTGCTTGACGGCGGCGTGGGTGATGATTCCCTGAACGGCGGCGACGGCAACGACACCCTGCTGGGTGGCGAGAACAACGACATCCTGATTGCTGGTGCGGGCAACGACCTGCTTGACGGCGGCGTGGGTGATGATTCCCTGAACGGCGGCGCGGGCAACGACACCCTGCTGGGTGGCGAGAACAACGACATCCTGATTGCAGGCGCGGGCAACGACCTGCTCGACGGCGGTGAGGGCAATGACACCCTGATTGCCGGAACTGGCGAAGACACCCTGCTGGGCCAGGGCGGCGACGACTATTTCATCGCCACTTCCAACCCCGGCAAAGTCGTCTATGTCGATGGGGGCGATGGCAACGACACCCTGGACCTGACCCAACTGGCCGGTCCGTTCAAAGTCCTGGAGCCGGAGCCGGAGCCGGAGCCGGAGCCGGAGGCCGTCGTCCAGCCCATGATGGCCCGCGCCTTCATGGCCGACGACATGGGCATTGCTCCCGCAGCCATGGCGCTGGCCAGCCCCCAGGTGGCCAACACCGCCGGCCCGACCACCATCGTCGCGTCGGATGGCAGCATCTTTGTTGTCAGCAACGTCGAAAACATTCTCGGCCTGGGCAGCGACATCCTCACGGGCACCGACGGTGACGACGAGATGGACGGTCGGGATGGCAACGACACCATGTACGGCTACGACGGTGACGACTACATCGATGGCGGTCCGGGCAAGGACGTGCTCTTCGGTGGTAACGGTGTCGATACCCTCATCGGCGACGAAGGTGACGACATCCTCAACGGCGAGGCCGGCAACGACGTGTTGCATGGCGGCGAGGGCAACGACACCCTGAACGGTGGCACCGGCAACGACCTGCTCAATGGTGACGAAGGCGACGACGTGCTCAACGGCGGGACTGGCAACGACACCCTGAACGGTGGCACCGGCAACGACGTGCTCAATGGTGACGAAGGCGACGACGTGCTAAACGGCGGCGAAGGCAACGACACCTTGAACGGTGGCATTGGCAACGACCTGCTCAATGGCGACGAAGGCGACGACGTACTCAATGGCGGCGACGGCAGCGACACCCTGAACGGTGGCATCGGCAACGATGTGCTCAACGGCGATGCTGGCAATGACGTGCTCAATGGTGGCGCGGGCAACGACACCCTGAACGGCGGTGAAGGCAACGACCTGCTCAACGGTGACGCTGGCGACGACGTGCTCAATGGCGGCGCGGGCAACGACACCCTGAACGGCGGCGAAGGCAATGACCTGCTCAACGGTGGCGAAGGCAACGACCTGATTGACGGCGGTGCCGGGAACGACACCATCGAGTACAGCGCCGGCAACGACACCATTCTGGGTGGCGAGGGTGACGACCTCATCATCATCCAGTCGGCGCCGGGCAGCGTGGTGCGTGTGGACGGTGGCGCGGGTACCGATACCCTCGACATGTCCCAGCTCATCGGACCCTTCACCGTGCAATCTGGCAACGGTCTGACCACCGTGACTTCCGCCGACGGTACGGTGGTGGTCTACGAAAGCGTGGAAGAAACCATTGGCACCGAGAACGAGTACCTGATCGGTACCCCGGATGGCGACACGCTCGACGGCAAAGGTGGCAACGACACCGTGGTCGGCCTGGATGGCGACGACCTGCTGCTGGGTGGCACGGGCAACGACAGCCTGCTGGGCGGCGCTGGCAACGACACGCTGGATGGCGGCGAAGGCGATGACACCCTGGACGGTGGTGAAGGCGACGATACCCTGCTGGGCGGCGCTGGCCACGACAGCCTGAACGGTGGTGCTGGCAACGACGTGCTGGATGGCGGTGAGGGCAACGATACCCTGCTGGGCGGCGCTGGCAACGACAGCCTGAACGGTGGTGCTGGCAACGACGTGCTGGATGGCGGCGAGGGCAACGACACCCTGCTGGGCGGCGCTGGCAACGATAGCCTGAACGGTGGTGCCGGCAACGACCTGCTCGACGGCGGCGAAGGTGACGACACCCTGCTGGGCGGTGCCGGCAACGACACGCTCATCGGTGGCCCTGGCGCCAACCTGCTGGATGGCGGCGAAGGCGACGACGTTCTCACCGGTGGCGACAACAGCGACACCCTGCTGGGCGGCGCTGGCAACGACACCATCAACGGTGGTTTCGGCCCCGACCTGATCGACGGCGGCGAAGGCAACGACCTGATCGACGGCGGCGCTGGTGCAGACACCATCCTGGGTGGCGCGGGCAACGACACCATCCTGACCGGCTCCGGTGACGACAGCATCGATGCGGGTTCGGGCGACGACCTGGTGATTGCTCAGCCGGGTGGCCACAAGGACATCACGGGTGGCGACGGCATCGACACCCTGGACCTGTCCAACCTGGAAGGCGAAGTCACGATCACCGGTACCCCCGAAACGGGGCTGGTCATCACCGCGCCCGATGGCACCGTCATCAACGCCAAGGACTTCGAGAACATCATCTATCCCCCCAGCTGGATCGAGGGCGATGTCAATGCCACCGACAACGTGGCCTACGCCTACGTGTATGCCGCGCGGCAGATCGAGGAACTGAAGTCGGCGCAGGGCTTCCAGCGCGCAGATTCGAACTGGGGCACCACGCTCTTGAATCCCATCCAGAACATTCAGTATGTGACCCTGCCAGACAACGCGCTGACCGACCTGAACATCAGCCTCTACCAAGAGTCGTGGCTGAGCGCACTCACCTTTGTCAACCTTGAAGTGCAAGCACAGGGTGAAGATGGTCTTTGGTACACCATTGCCAAAACGGCGTCCTTGGGCAATAGCACATACGGCTTCAGCAGCACCTATGGTTTCCCGGCCGGGATTCTGGATGTGCTGGGTCAGTTGCCGGTGACCACGGGCGGGACCATCAAGAACCTGCAGGGGGGTACCTACCGCATCATCGGGACGACGGACACGGTCCTTGGTGGCTGGGGACACCTGGATGTCAACTTTGGAACCAGTCCGAAGGCGATTCCCAATGTGTACAAACCCGAGGCCGGTGGTCCGGTTACGGGCAACGTCATCACCGACCAGAGTTTCCACGACACCGATCCGGACCAGGATGCGTTGGGCGCGCCGCCTGCCAAACTGCAGATCCAGATGGAAAACGGCACGTTCGTCAACGCCAACGGCAACGTGATCGAGGGCCAATATGGCAAGCTGACCATCGATGCCAATGGTGACTACAGCTACCAGGTCAAGGCCGATTTCGCAGCCATCGGCAAGGTGGACGAGTTCGTCTACCGTCTGGTGAGTCCGAATGGCACCCAGGACACGGCCAAGCTGTTCATCCGCATCGGGGGCGACCGCACCGACCTGACCTGGAGCACCACCGATCCGGCAGCACCGGCGACCGAGACCGGCTCTGTGATCGTCACCGACAACCACGACTTGTCAGAGGTGACAGTCGTCAAGCGGGTTGATTACAAAGAGCTGAAGGATGGCATCGGGTACTTCATCGCCCTCGGTGCGCTGACAGGCGTGGTTTACGCACCTTTCACGGAGGTGGACAACAGGTCTACGTTCTCGACCGATCCCCGCACCGTAAGCACCATCACGGTGAATTTCCAGCAGGGGTCGGGCGCAGCGCTGGGCATGATGACCGAGGTGAAACTCGTCGACAACGACACCGGAGATGTGGTTCAGCAAAAGAACTATTTCGAGGTGTTCGACTCGGTGGTCACCGATGCGCTGGGTGCCGTCTGGAACGCCATCGTGGCCAACGGTCAGGGTTGGCCGGGTGACATGAAGGTGCGCTTCTACAACGTTCCGGCGGGCAACTGGTCGGTGGTGGTGGACAGCAAGCCCTATGTGGCAAGTGCGGCCTCTTTTGTCGGTGGGTCTGTCTCGGTGGAAACCGAATACCTGGTCGAGTACGTCGCGACGGCCTCGCATCCGGCCCATGGCAACGTCATCACCGACGATTCGGGCGACGGCGTTGACAAGGTGCCGAGTGGTGCCATCCTGACCATTGAACGCCCCAACGGCAGCTATGTGGTGCCCAACTTCGATGGCATCCAGATCAAAGGTGACTACGGCACGTTGTGGATCAAGTCCAACGGCGACTACACGTACACCCCCAGCACGCATGGCCTGGATGCCATTGGCAAGGTGGATACCTTCACCTACACCATCAACAGCCAGGACGGCAAGATGGATTCGGGGGTAATCACCTTCCGCATCAACGCCAGCGCGCTGCCGAACGAGTGGGACAGCCTCGATGCCGAAACCTTCAATTACGAGGTCAACATCGATGCCCAGAACCGCTTGGTCGGCACGGCCGGGAATGATGTGCTGGATGGTCGTGTGGTCCAGGACGAGAACGTGGCACTCACCTTCCAGGGCGGTGCGGGTGACGATGTCTTCATCGTCTACTCGGCAGGCAGCAGCCATTTCGCCCATGCGAACGGTGGCGCCGGTACCGACACCTTGTTGTGGAACGCCAAAAACACCAACCTGGTGTTGTCCAGCATTGCCGACAAGATCGACAACGTTGAGGCGATCAGCCTGAAGGATTCGCACGACTCGGCCCAGACCCTGGTGCTGACGGTGGACGATTTCCTGAAGGTGACCGATGGCAACCTGACCGACGGGCGCCACAGCCTGTTCGTGCGCGGTGACAGCAACGACAAGGTCGACATCGAGCTGGCTTCGAATGCCGATGGCCAAGGCTGGGTGCTGAACGGTGAGAACGTGGTGCGCGATGGCGTTACCTACGTCACCTACGGTTACCAGCTGGATGGCACCCATCACACGGCGTACCAACTGCTGATCGAGCAGGGCATGACTGTGATCTGATGCCCGCTTGAACGCTTTTTTGGCGGTCCTGGCCTACCCGGCCAGGCTTCAGGAGCCCCCGCAACCCGGGGGCTCTTTTTTTGTCTGCACGTACCGCGGTTTCAGCGGCTTCCGCTGCTTTCGCGTGTTTCCAGCAGGCTGGTGCGGAACGCCACTTTGCGCACGATCGCGGAGAAGGCGCGTGTGGCCGACGACTCGCGCGCGCCGGGCGATGCCAGGATGCCGGGCGTGCGCACGGGTGTGGGACTGTCGAGCCGGACGATACGCAGGCCGGCATTGGCCGGCACCGCGTTGGCGGCCACGATGCAGGCGAGCTGTGTCATGGCCACCAGACCCAGCATGGGCGCGAGCGTATTCATCTCGGCCATGACCTGGGGCTCGGCGCCGCAGGTGCGAAAGCACTCGTCCAGCATCTGCCGGGTGGAGAAGCTCTCGGGCAGCAAGGCCATGGGCAAGCGGTGCAGTTCCACCATGCGCACGCGCTTGCGCCGTGCCAGCGGGTGGCCTTGTGCCACCACCAGCACCATTTCCTCGTTGTAGAGCGGCTCGAAGTTCAGCGGTCCGGGGGCCGTGGGCCGGTAGGCGATGCCCAGGTCCAGCGAGTCCTGCTGCAGCCGCAGTGCAATCTGGTCGGCGGCCAGCTCTTCCACCCGCACACGCACCTGCGGGTGGCGCTTCTGGAACTGGGCCACGCAGTCGGGAATGAAGCCGAGGTTGAAGGTGTGGGTGGCGCCTATGCGCAACTCGCCGGTCGCGGTCTGTGGGTCCTGGCGCAGTGCGCCCAGGCCGGTGTCGATTTCGCGCAGCGCCCGCTGCGCGTGGTGCAGGAACTCTTCCCCGGCCTCGGTGAGGGATACCCGTTTGCCGATGCGGTCGAACAGCGGCGTGGCCAGCTCGTCTTCCAGCTGCCGGATCTGGTGCGACAGCGTGGATTGCGTCACATGCAGCCGCTCGGCCGCCCGTGTGAAGTTCAGCGAGCCCGCCAGGGCAATGAAGTAGCGCAGGTGGCGCAATTCCATGGTTAACCCTCAATCCATCGACATCATCGATGATAAACATGGAAATTGATCATTGTTAAAAATCGTTGGCCCTCGCTACAGTCGCCGCACTTTCAGGAGACAACGAGGTGCACAAAGTCCTCAGCGGCATCACCGTGCTGGAGCAAGGCACGTTCATCACCGGACCGGCGGCGGGCATGTTCCTGGCCGATCTCGGGGCCGAGGTGATCAAGATCGAACAACCGGGTGCGGGCGACCCGTTCCGCGCCTTCCGTGGCGGCCTCTACAGCCCCCATTTCCAGACCTACAACCGCAACAAGCGCAGCGTCACGCTGAACCCCAAGCTGCCCGAAGACGCGGCGGTGTTCGACGAGCTGGTGAAGGACGCCGACGTCTACATTCAGAACTTCCGCCCTGGCGCGGCCGAACGGCTGGGTGCGGGCGAGGCGCGGCTGCGCGGGCTCAACCCCCGGCTGGTGTACTGCGCGATCAGCGGTTTCGGTCAGACCGGCCCGGCTGCAGCGCGTCCGGCCTACGACACCGTGGCCCAGGCGGCCAGTGCCTTCCTCAAATTGCTCATCAACCCGGCCAACCCGCGCGTGGTGGGCCCGGCCGTGGCCGATGCCATGACCGGCTTCTATGCCGCTTACGGCGTGCTGGGGGCGCTGGTGGAGCGCGGCCGCACGGGCGTGGGCCGCAAGGTCGAGGTGTCGATGCTGGAGGCCATGAGCCACTTCAACCTCGATGCCTTCACGCACTACTTCTCCGAGGGCGAGATCATGGGGCCGTTCAGCCGCCCCAGCGTCTCGCAGTCCTACGTGCTGGAATGTGCGGACGGCAAGTGGATCGCGCTGCACATGTCCTCGCCCGAGAAGTTCTGGCAGGGCCTGGCCAACGCCATCGAGCGGCCGCGCCTGTTCGAAGACCCGCGTTTCGCCAACCGCGAAGGGCGCATTGCCCACCAGGACGACCTGATCGACCTGCTGGGCGGGCTGTTCCGCCAGCAAGACCGCGCCACCTGGTGCGCGCGGCTGGAGGCCGAGGACGTGCCGCACGCCCCCATGTACGACACCGAAGAGGCCATGCAGGACCCGCAGGCCCGCCACCTGCAGCTGGAGGTGAGCGCGCCGCATCCCGAGGGCGGCGAATGGCGCACCATACGCTCCCCCGTGAGCTTCGATGGCGCGCGCCCGCTGGAGGTGACGGCACCTCCGACGCTGGGTGCCGACAACGACGCCATTGTTGAACCGATACGCCAGCGCCTGCGCGGCGCCTGACCCCATTCCACCGAGGAGACACACCGAATGACCCCGATGACCGAGGACGATCTGACACAGGCCGTGCTGCAGCGCCTGGAAGGCGCGAGCGACCCGCGCTTCCAGAAGGTGATGGCGTCGCTCGTCAAACACCTGCACGCCTTCATCCGCGATGTGGACCTGACACCGGACGAATGGATCAAGGCCATCTTCTTCCTGACCGATGTCGGTCAGGCCTGCACCGACAAGCGCCAGGAGTTCATCCTGCTGTCGGACACACTGGGCGCTTCCATGATGGTGGTGATGCTGGATCAGCTGCGCGCCGCCCGCAACAGCCAGGGCGTGCACAGTGCCACGCCCGCCACCGAAGCCACCGTGCAAGGGCCCTACTACTGGGAAGGCGCACCGGTGTTGCCGCTGGGTGCCGACATCGCGCCCGGCGTCAAGGGCGAGCCCACCTTCTACAGCGGCCGCGTCACCGACACCCACGGCCAGCCCATCGCCGGCGCCACGCTCGACATCTGGAGCGGCGACGGCGAAGGCGTGTACGACATGCAGCTGGAAAACGCCGAGATGGCCGCGCGTGCGCGCATCCACACCGATGCCGAAGGCCGCTACTGGTTCTGGTCGGTCAAGCCGTCCTACTACCCCGTACCGGTGGACGGTCCGGTGGGCCGCATGCTCGATGGCATGGGCCGCCACCCCAACCGCCCGGGTCATATCCACATGATGGTCTACGCCCCTGGCCACGTGAAGCTGACCACCCACCTGTTCGTGGCGAACAGCCCCTACATCGAATCCGACGCCGTCTTCGGCGTGCGCCCCAGCCTGATCGTGGATTTCGAGCACCACGCCGCCGGCCAGGCACCGGATGGCAAGGCCATGGCCCAGCCCTACTGGTCCGCCCACTACGACTTCCGCCTGGAACCCGCGAAATGAAAATCGGCAAATCCACCGTGCCCCGCACGGCCATCTGCACCTCCGACGAAAACACCATCGTCGTGCGCGGGCTGGACCTGTGCCAGGACGCCATCGGCCACCTGAATTTCGCCGACTACTTCTACCTGCTGCTCACCGGCAAGCAGCCCGACGCTGCTGCCAGCGCCGTGCTCAATGCCACGCTGGTGGCGATCACCGAACACGGCTTCGTGCCCAGCGTGCAGGCTGCGCGCATGACCTTTGCCGCTGCGCCCGATGCGCTGCAGGGCGCGGTGGCGGCGGGCATCCTCGGCTGCGGTTCGGTCATCCTCGGCGCGTCCGAAACCGCCGGCCGCCTGTTCATCGACGTGGAGCAGCGCATGGCCGCAGGCGCCGGTGTGGACGAAGCCGCCACCGCTGCGCTGCAGGATCTGCGATCGCAAGGCAAGGCCATCCCCGGTTACGGTCACCCGCTGCACAAGGCGGTGGATCCGCGTGTGGGTCGCCTCATCGCCGTGGCCACCCAGGCCGGTGCCGACCTGCGCTACGTGCGCATCGCCGAGGCGCTGGAGCGCGCCATTCCCGGCATCACCGGCAAGGACCTGCGCATGAACGTCTCGGCCGCCATTCCGGCCGTGCTGCTGGGCGTGGGCTTTCCGGTGGTGTCGCTGCGCGGCGTGCCGATACTGGCGCGCACCGCCGGGCTCATCGCCCACCTGGCCGAAGAGGCCGAAACGCCGGCCGGCTTCGCGTTGTCCTACCAGGCCACGCGCGAGCTGCAGTACGACGGCGACGTGCCGCCCGGCTTCAAGACGCCATGACGACCGCCGTGACGACCCTGACCACGCTGGACGGCGCGGCGATGGCGCAGCTGTTCACCGAGGCCCGCACCCATGCGGCCTTCGACCCTGAGCCGCTGCCCGAAAGCCTGCTGCGCCGGCTCTACGGGCTGGCCGTGCTCGGCCCCACGTCCATGAACTGCCAGCCCGCACGTTTCTTCTTCGTCACCACCGATGCCGCGCGCCAACGCCTGCTGCCACACCTCTCCGAAGGCAACCGGCCCAAGGTGCTGTCGGCGCCGGCCACGGTGATCGTGGCACGCGACACCCGCTTTCACGCCTTCATGCCCGAGCTGTGGCACCTGCCAGGGACGAAGGAGAACTTCGAGAACCAGCCCGACCATGCACGCGAGACGGCGGTGCGCAACGCCACGCTCGGCGGCGCTTACCTGCTGATGGCGGCCCGCGCGCTGGGGCTGGCCTGCGGCCCCATGAGCGGCTTCAGCGCCCAGGGCGTGAACGAGACCTTTTTCGGTGATGGCCGCTGGGAAGCGGACTTCCTGATCAACCTGGGGTTTCCGGCGGGGCCGGCCCAGCGCGCTCGCGGGCCACGGCTCGCGTTCGAACAGGCGTGCGTGCTGGCCTGAACGCAAACCAGCGACTTTTCAACCACAACCAGCGGGTCACACCCGCATTAGGAGACGACAGATGAAATGGAACCTCAAGGCCCTGACGGGCCTCGTGCTGGGCGCTGCCTGCACC
>VFQP010005997.1_pt1 | contig 10225 bp, 11 predicted proteins | sample 3512351 | NCBI WGS metagenome assembly VFQP01 (sample SAMN10412372, study PRJNA504923) | tailings metagenome | isolation source: Relicate 1 Philex TSF1 revegetated site | place: Philippines: Tuba, Benguet | collected 2017-08-29
GGCGAAAATGCCGATTGGGTAGCCAATATGACACGCGAGATTGTGCTGGGTTTTCAGGGTAAGCACTTGAGTAACAAATCTGTTGCTCTTACTATCAAGCATTTTCCAGGAGGAGGCCCACAAGTAGAAGGACAAGACCCTCATTTTGATTGGGGCAAAGACCAACATTATCCTGGAAAAATGTTTGAATATCACTTAAAACCCTTCAAAGCGGCTATCGACGCAGGAACATCGGCTATAATGCCCTATTATGCAAAACCTATCGGTACACAGTACCAAGAGGTTGCTTTTGCTTATAACAAAGGTATTATTGATGATTTGTTACGCAAAAAAATGGGATTCAATGGTATTATTAACTCTGATACTGGCCCTATCGACATGATGCCTTGGGGGGTAGAAAATCTCACGATACTCGAACGCTACCAAAAGGCTATTCAATGTGGTGTCGACATATTTTCGGGAAGTGCCGACCCCACCTTATTACTCGAAACGGTCAAAAAAGGATTGGTGAGCGAAGCCCGTATCAATGAATCTGTGACCCGCTTATTGCGTGAAAAGTTTGCATTAGGCCTTTTTGAAAACCCTTATGTAGATGTAGCCAAAGCGGTAGAAACAGTCGGAAATGCCGAATTTCAGAAAAAGGCAGATTTAGCTCTTCGGAAATCAATTGTGTTGCTTCGTAATCAAAATAAATTGCTTCCGCTTGCCCCAAAAACAAAGGTGTATTTTGAAAGCTATTATAATAATGGCTCAAATCCTATTGCTGTTATTAATCCTCCTAAGGGTACTTGGCCTGTAGAGTTTGTTGCTACCAAAGAAGAAGCAGATGTTATTGTAGTTTGGCTAAAGCCCAATGCTGGGAGTCTATTTAGCTCAACAGGTGGCCCAATAGAACTGACCCTTTCCAAAAATAAAATAGACATAGCACATATCAATGATCTGATACAATCAAAGCCAACGATTGTAGCCATTAATTATTCGAGTCCTTGGGTAATTGATGAAATTGATGGCAATGCACAATTAAAAACGGTTTTGGCTACATTCGGCACAAGCCCCGAAGCATTACTTGATGTAATTACAGGACGATTTAACCCTACTGGCAAAATGCCTTTTACAACGCCTATATCGACAAAGGCAGTTTTAGAAAACCAATCGGATGTACCGGGTTATCTCAAATCCAAGGGATATGCCCTTTTTAGGTTTGGTGAGGGATTAGGTTATTAGGCTGAAAGTGTTTGGCAATTCAATAATAATCTTTAAAATCATTTAATCCTGATTTTGAGGGAGATTTATGTGCCAAATCTACAATACGTTTAAATTATTTCACGGCCATTATTTTACTCAGGTGCTATACGCACCTGAGTTTTTTTGTCTTTATAAGTCTATTATGTGCAGCCTTTCAACCCAAATAATTGCTTCTTTATATAATTACATGAAAAATTAATAAAAAAAAGCATAACCTTCGTGCAACATTCGCTATCAAGCTTGCATCTTATGGGTGTACCTCGAAAGAATCAGTACTTACCAATAACCACTCATCTTAATTAGCAGTCGCTTAAACCAAACAATTCACAAGTTATACTGGATAATTACCATTTAAAGAAGTAAGCGACCGATTACGGTATTTTGTATTGCAAGGTACTATCCAAAACATATAACTTTGATACAGAAATCAAGCAGAAAAGAAGTCAATTGATACTAAACCGAACATTGTATGTATCATTACCGAACAATAATTATTATACCTAAAAATATTAAATAGCTGAAAATCAATAATATAGCCTATTGGCACAGAAATTTCAATACATTAAACAAATACAAAAAGTAATCAAGCATTTTAAAAGAACTTTCTAAACAACAAATACATATCATGAAAACGCTCGTAAGATTATTCGCAATTTCAACTTTAACAGTAATGTCATTAGTAGCTAATGCATTCAACAACGATACCAACAGCCCTAACAAAACGAAAACTTTTGAAATAGGAATGTTCCAAAGCAAAAACTCGCTCAAGATGAACTTGATGCTTGAGAAAGTAACTGACAAACGAATTTCAATTGTACTAAAAGATGAAAACGGCAAAGTATTACACCAAGAAACCGTAGCTAAAAAAGTGCCTTCATATTGTGGCAAATTTGATATGAGCGAATTGCAAGACGGTGTATATACTTTTGAAATTACAGATGGCACTGAAAAAATCATCAAACAAGTAAACTTACATTCACCTGCCAATATCGACGTAACTCGTAAAATCACTGTGAACAAATAATAATCAAAAAATCGTATTTAATCTTCTGTTATCAAGCATTTAAAAAATTAATAATATCATGAAAACTTTCGTTAAAACTTTTGCCCTTGCCCTTTTATCGGTTGTGTCTTTTGCAACCTTGGCCAATAACGATACCAATACACCCACCAAAACCAAGAGCTTTGAGGTAGGTATGTATCAAAGCAAGAATACCAATAAAATGAACGTGCTAATCGAAAAGGTAGTTGGTAAAAAAGTGACGATTCTGGTAAAAACTGAAAAAGGGGAGATATTGTCAACAGAAACTGTAGCTAAAGGCACTGATTCATATCATGGCAAATTTGACCTTGATGCTCTGAAAGACGGCAAATATATATTTGAGATTACCGACGGTACAGAAAAAGTGATTAAGAATATCAATCTGGAAACGCCAAAATCGGTTGAAGTATCTCGTGAAATCTCAATCAACTAATTATTAGTAGAAGTGTAGGATGGTGCTTGCTGATTTCATTGTTATGAATGAAAGCAAGCCTTTTTACAAGTTTAGCCTCTTTAAAATCATTCAGAATTTTATAATTAAGTATAGGGAAAACCTTTAGCCTATTAAAAACATAAGTCGCCTATTGTAGATAACCTTTACGATAGGCGACTTTTTTTGATAGCTTATTTTTCTGTTTTTCTAATTTGAATAATATTGACAAAAAAGGAGAACGCCATCGAGAAATAAATGTACTGTTTAGGAATATGAAATGCCAAACCTTCGGCAATAAGGGTAATACCTATCATCATCAAAAAACACAAAGCCAAAATTTTGAGCGAAGGATGTCGAGTAATAAAACTACTTATTGTGCCTGCTACCATAAGCATTATCGAAATAGATACAATAACAGCCACATACATTACCCAAAGCTCGTCGACAAGCCCAACGGCTGTAATAATGCTATCAATCGAGAATACTAGGTCTAGTACCAATATTTGGCCTATAATTTTGCCAAAAGATTTGTACACAAATGGCTTTTCGTCGTGACTATCTTCAGTTTTTTCAAAAATCTCTTTATTGCTTTTGTACAATAAAAATAGCCCTCCTGCAATAAGAATAAGCCCTTTTCCCGAAATAGCTATATCATAAACTACAAATAGTGTTTTGTCGAGCTTCATAATCCAGCTAATACCCGCCAACAAAATCAGGCGAGTTACCAGTGCCAAACTTAAGCCAACCAATCTGGCTTTTTTGCGTTTATCGACGGGGAGTTTATCGGAAAGAATAGAAATAAAAATGATATTGTCGATACCCAAGACAATTTCTAAAACAATAAGCGTAATCAGGGAAATAATAATTTCTGTTGTCATTTTTTGTCTGTTATATTAATGAGGTCTTTGCTGTAACATCAATCATTGTGCAAATGTTGCTATTGCTAAATTAGATTTACCTTAGAAAAATAGTAACGCTGCTAATTTGTACCTTTGATAGCTTTAACATATCATTAACACATACCCCTAAAATAGCCTTTTGGCTTTGCCGTTTTATATACAAATCAACCAATCTATTTAGTATTAAAAGTGCTTTAATAGCTTATCAAATCGAACAAGTATGAAACGCAACCTTTTTATTTTGGCTATCTCGGCATTAGGATTGATGCTTATGATGGCAGTGCCAAAGGCTACCGCTCAAGGATACCCCGACAGAAGAGATGATTACAATCGACCAGATTATAACCGCCAAGATGACAACCGCCGTTATGATGACCGAGCCGATAACCGAAGAGGAGATAATGCAGGGTATTATCCTTTAGACGACCGTAATCCTTTTGATTCAAGAAGTAGAATTTATGACGCTCGTAACCCCTATGACCCACGCCCAATTTATGATAACCATTCACATGGCCGCTATAACGATTATGACTATCGTTGTAATTGTGATTCATACAGCTATTGCTCGCATCGCCAACGCTGGGCCGATAGGTATTATCCAGTAGACCCACGCAACCCTTACGATATTCGCAATCGTGGACGATACCACTACGATGACCGTGATTATAGCTATCGCCGTCGCAGAGTTATTGTTGTACCTCCTCCTGTAGTGATTGTACCACCACCAAGCCGAGGACATGGCCACCGAGGTTGGTAATACCGATTTGATAAAAAAGAATCTCCATATATTAAGCTTCTCAATTTATGTACTATTAGGTCGTAGACACCCCGTCTATGGCCTAATTTGGTATTCAGGTATTATACAATATAGCTTATTTGTTGTACAAAAAAAAGAAAATGAAACAAGGGATTTTTAGATAAGTCTTTGTGCTTGTGTACATTTCTTATTAAAATTATGGTAAATTAGTTCGAGAAAAGAAAAAGAATGCAGTATCTGCCAAGATTACTAGCTTTTATGTTCACCCACTCATTTAACCAAATAAACGCATTTATAGCCGAGAAACCCAAAGTATTTGTTAGCTTTAATGTCATAGACTATTATTGATACATATTGAGCAGTGGCTCAGTTCTTAATTCTATTGTTATAAACCAAAACCTTATCATCATGCAACGTTTAACAGTAGCAGGAAGATTGCTTATTACAGGATTAGTGTTAGCAGCATTCTATTTTGGATTCAAAAAATTTGGTGGAAAAGAAGTCCTCGAAAAGCTCAAAACTACCGATTCGACCGAAGCACCGATAGCCTCGTCAACACTTCCCGATAATAGTAGCTCGGCTTCTGCCGAAAACTCTGACAATGTGGCCAGCTCAACCACAAAGGGCTCATTCGACTATACTGCTCCAGTGCCTATTGCGGGCAAGCTCAAGGGGGTAGTAGAACTAGGAGCTAGTGGATTCAACTCTTTTGTGGTAAGAATCGACAAAGATAAAAACTGGAAACTCGAAAAAGCAGAATTTGGAAATAGCCTTGTTACCGAAAATATGGCTACCGACGAAGATGTACGAGCAGGCTTGAAAAAATATATCGGTGGTATGCTTGATTATGGTGTTGGTGGAAAAGAAATCCATTTTGTTGTAAGCTCAGGGGCATTAAAAGCTGAAGGAACACAAAAAATTATTAAGGCTCTAAAAACCCTCAATTACTTTGTAAACACTGTTACACCCGAACAAGAAGGTATATTAGGGCTAAAAGTAGTACAGCCCAAAGAATTTGCCGACAAATCTTTTGTGGTAGATATTGGCTCGGGCAATACCAAAATATCTTGGCATGAAGGTTCGGCTATTCGTTCGTTGGAATCGTATGGTGCTAAGTACTTTCAAAATGGCGTAGACGACGAAACCGTTGCCAAAGAAATTAAGGCTAAAGCCAAACAGATTCCTGCCGAAAGCAGAAAAACATGCTTTATTATAGGAGGTGTGCCTTTTGAACTTGCAAAAGCTGTTAGAAAAGATAAAGAGCGATATACCGTGTTGGATTTACCTTCAGCTTATAAGCTAGAAAATGCAAAATCAAAAGCAGGCTTAAATATTTACAAAGCTATTGCTGAATCTACGGGTTGCGATAAGTTTGTGTTTGACTGGGATGCCAATTTTACTATTGGATTTCTGTTGAGCTTACCATAATAAGCCTTATTGTTATAAAAAAAAGAGGTCGTAAAATTTCGCCAAAAAATGGGCAAATTTTGCGACCTCTTGTCATGAAAGGCGTTTGTTAGCTACGCCTTTTCTCAAAAATACAACCCAAAATCACTAAGAAAAGTGTGGGTAAATAAACAAATGACCAATCAAAAAAACTTTTTTTAACAAATTCAAAAAGGAAGTTACATGTCGTTAGAAACATGCCGAATGGAACACTGTAAAAAAGAGAGTGATACAAATTAGTTTTGAGATTAAACCAAAACTTGGAAGCAATCGGCCTTAGGGTAGTCATGAATAAAATTAGGAAATAATGGGTTGAAGAAATATGTTGAATAAATCACACAAATTTACGTAAAGGATTACTGATTAGTTCATTATTTTTTTGTAAACTTTACTGATGTACTATCTAACAAATGTCATTCCCATTTAGCTTGCAAGTGTACATTCAATCAAAAAAAATCTCATTAATGAATAAAATCTCAAAAAAACTACTAAAATTCTGGCAGGTGCTTGGTCCTGGCCTTATTACAGGAGCAAGCGACGACGACCCTTCGGGAATTGCTACCTATTCGCAAGCAGGGGCTCAGTTTGGTTCAAAATTGCTTTGGACAGCTATTTTTACCTACCCCCTAATGGTATCTATTCAAGAAATGTGTGCTAGAATTGGCCTTGCTACTGGTTATGGGTTGATGGGGACAATTAAAAAGTATTATTCTAAAAAAATCCTGTACCTCATTTTAATCGTCAGTTTTCCGTCGATAATCCTCAATATAGGTGCTGATATTGCAGGCATGGGAGCAGTCGGGCATTTGATTGTTCCACAAATCTCACCATTTGTCTTTTCAATTGCCTTCACAGCATTATTGATTTTTGGGATAGTTTATTTATCGTATCGCCGTATTGCACTTATTCTCAAATGGCTTTGTATTGTGTTGTTTGGGTATATTATTATACCCTTTTTGTCAAATATTCAGTGGACACAAGTGCTAACAGACACCATAATTCCTAAAATTGAATATTCATCCGACTATTTTTTGGCCTTAGTAGGTATTTTAGGGACTACTATTTCGCCTTACTTGTTTTTTTGGCAGGCATCTATGGAGGTCGAAGAAGTAAATCAAAAACATTTGATAGTCGACAAGCGAGTGATTCATTCAATGCAAAGCGATGTAAAATGGGGAATGTTGTTGACCAATGTTGTTTTTTATTTTATTATTCTAACAACAGGAACAGTACTTTATCATGCAGGTATCTTTCAAGTTCAAACCGTAGAAGAAGCCGCCCGAGCCTTGCAGCCACTGGCTGGCGACATGGCGTATTTGTTATTTGCGATTGGCGTTATAGGAACGGGCTTGTTGGCTGTTCCAGTTTTGGCAGGTTCGTTGAGTTATATGATGGCCGAAACCTTTGGCTGGGAAGAGGGGCTCGACAAGAAATTTCATGAGGCCAGCGGTTTTTATATAACCTTGATAGTATCTTTACTGGTAGGCTTGCTTGTTCATTTTATGGGAATTAGCCCCATCAAAGCACTTATTTATACTGCCGTATTATATGGTGTTACAGCTCCAGTATTGATAGCCATAATTATTCATATTAGCAATAATAAGCTTATTATGGGGCGATTTGTGAATACCTTTTGGTCAAATTTCTTTGGTGTCATAACCTTTTTGGTCATGGCATTTTCGGCAGTAGCTCTTATCTATTGGTCTTTTTAGCAGAGTACACATCAACAATCATGCTGTTTTTCCAGTAGATTATTCTACCTTTGTATTATGTCTAATCAGCAAGCAAATAACCCACTACATGGCGTAACCCTCGAAATGATGCTAAATCATTTGGTAGCCTATTTTGGATGGAATCAATTAGGGCAACTTATTGATATTCGTTGCTTTAACTTTGACCCAAGTATCAAGTCTAGTTTGGCGTTTTTACGCAAAACTCCTTGGGCAAGACAAAAAGTAGAAGAATTATATCTGAAGACCCTTGTCGCTATCGAGCGTAAAAGTAACATCCATGAAACCAAATAACTGGGCTGCCAAAGCCCCCAATAAATCAACCAAATCTTCGGATTTGTTATTTCAAGTAACCGAAAATACCGAATTAATGGTGTTTTTGATTGCCAAGATGCCCCATAAAAGTAGGGTAAATATCAAGACTATTTTGCGAGATAAACAAGTGCTGGTAGATGGCCGAGCCACCACACAGTTTAATCATCCTTTAATTCCGGGACAAGAAGTAACTATCAAAACATTAAAAGCATATCAGGAAAAACCTTATAAAGGGCTGAGTATTATTTTTGAAGACCAACACCTGATTGTTATTAACAAAGACGAAGGGATGTTGTCGATTTCGACAGATAAAGAAAAAGAGCTTACAGCTTATTCTATTCTGAGCAATCATGTCAAAAAAACAAACCCTGCCAATCGTATTTTTGTGGTACATCGCCTTGACCGTGAAACCTCGGGCTTGATGATGTATGCCAAAAGTGAAAAAGTCCAAAAACTCCTTCAAGAGTCTTGGCATGCTACCAAAGAACGTATCTATTTGGCTGTTACTGAAGGCAAATTACCTCAATCCGACGGTACGGTAGAATCATATTTGGTAGAAAGTAAGGCTTTTATTGTGTATTCGTCGCAAAACCCCAATAACGGGCAAAAGGCTATTACGCATTATCAAACCCTGAAATCAAACAACAATTATTCATTGGTGAAAGTAACCCTCGAAACGGGTCGCAAAAACCAAGTAAGAGTACACATGCAAGACCTTGGGCATCCTGTAATTGGCGATGCCAAATATGGCTCAAAGGTCAACCCTATCAAGAGGTTGGGCTTGCACGCTTGGGTACTTACATTTGTACACCCTGTAACGAAAGAATCGCTGCATTTTGAAACACCGATTCCGAAAAAATTTACAGGATTATTTTAAAGAACAACTAACACGAAATAGAAAAACAAATGGATATTTATGTAGGAAGTCTTCCTTTCAAACTAAAAGACGCTGGCCTGAAAGAATTGTTTGAAGCTTATGGAGAGGTAAGCTCAGCCAAAATTGTAATTGATAAAATCACTCGTCAAAATAAAGGTTTTGGCTTTGTTGAAATGCCTAACGACGAAGAGGCTTTGGCGGCTATTCAGGCTTTGAACGAGTCAGAACTCGATGGCCGTAAGCTTATTGTGAATAGGTCTGTTCCTAAATACAAAACAAGTGTAAAGGATACCAAACCTAAAAAGAATGGAGGGTACTTTAAGGGAATAGGCAATGGCCCCAAGAAAGACAAACGTGGAGGCAATAGTTGGTAACAACGAAAAATTAAGGAACAGATATGTCAAATAATGATATTTTTAAAAAGTTGAGAGTAGCCCTACAGCTGCGTGATGACGAAATTGTAGCCATACTCAAATTAGTAGATTTTAATATCTCGAAAGCTGAATTGGGGGCATTTTTTAGAAGTGAAGACCACCCCAATTATAAGCCTTGCGGTGACCAAATTCTCCGTAACTTTCTTAATGGCTTGGTAATACACCTCCGTGGCCCTCGCCCAGAGAAACCTCGTTCTGAGAAGAAAGTTGATAAATAATCGAAATGATAACATAGGGCTTGCCAATAAGGTAAGCCCTATGCTGTTATTGACAAGATACTTTTGAAAGGGTATCATTAAAAATTGCTTTTTCTGGATATTTCAGTACCAGTACGCCGTTTTTATCTTCTATTTCGCCCCATTTTCGTATTACTTTCTCCCCTTCAATTTTCCATTGGGTTTCTTCAATTTGGGTTGCTCCCTCAATAACATACGTATACAGTAGCGTCATAGTCGAGCCTTTCCTGATTCCTTTTACAGTACCAATTGCTCCATCTTTTTCAAATGGCTGGATACTATATTTCCCATGAATACTATCGCCTTGTATAAACATTTGTAAGGTAGTAAGGTCTTTTTCTAATTTTTGTTCATAACAAAGTGTATCTCTCAGCGATAAATTGCCCTTGGTGCTGGATTCTTGGGTAGTAGTGTTTTTTTGACAGGCAATAAAAAAAATAGGCAATACTAATATTCTAAATGGTTTCATTACAATAAAATTGGGTTTAAATGATAGGTAGAGTTTGGCTGTAGCAAGAAAGAGTAGATTTAAAGGCAATTTAAACGATAAAAGGTCAAGACCCAAATATTCGGAAAAGGAACTATTGAAAGGTATTTTTTCAATAAACCTCTATTTTTATGAGGACTTATATGGACTAAATATGGTTTACTCCAAAATACCTGATAATTTAGTATGCAGAAAAATAAAACAATTCTCACAAGGTAATGTAAATGCTTGATTAGAAATATGCTACTGAGGTAAATTAAGTAATTCTATAAATATAGCAATTGCTTAATAACTAGTTGTTTATGTTCATAAGGCAGAATTCAT
>VFQP010005998.1_pt1 | contig 10224 bp, 10 predicted proteins | sample 3512351 | NCBI WGS metagenome assembly VFQP01 (sample SAMN10412372, study PRJNA504923) | tailings metagenome | isolation source: Relicate 1 Philex TSF1 revegetated site | place: Philippines: Tuba, Benguet | collected 2017-08-29
GTACCGAAACGAGTGGCGGTTTGGATCTGCCCAAAGAATTGGTTTGGGGCTCAACCCATAATCAGCACTCGATCGTCGTGTCTGATCGGAATCGAATCTCTCGGTTTTGGCTGAATCCACCGCCGTCACCGGCACCGGCACCGGCAGAACTGAAGGACGGTAAACAGTGGGAAACGCTGCAGGATTGGAGTTGGGGTAAACTCGTATCACCTGCCGGTCTGGCCGTCACTCAGACCGATATTCTGCTCTTTTCATGCCGTAAAACACTGACCGTTCGCACACTCGATTTGGTCACTCGACAGACTACAATTCTGGCCGGCGGGCACGGCTCCACCGGTTCCACCGGTTCGACCGCCGCTTCCGGTACTGGTAGTAAGCGTCCAAAATTTCTCGATCCGCGTCGTCTGTTACTCGATAATACACGTCGCTGTTTGTATGTCGGGGAGCGATCGGGTGGAAACATTCGATGTTTGACACTTCCGCCCGTGTGCTTTCCGTTCCCAAAATGCTGTGATCGCGATTGATTGATTGATTGATTGACCAATTTCTTTCGTCGTTTGATGCTCAATTCAGGCTGTTTTTTTCTCTGCTCTGTGTTGTCTGTCTGCTCATCACCGGTATGCTCATTTCGCCTTTTGTTCTTATTGCGTGGAGAGATGGGTCGGTGGTGGACCAACCGATCACGCCGAACGTACCCGCCGCGACACCACGAGTCAATATCACACGACCCATTCGTTGCTGCGTACACGCGGGAGGACCAGAAATTACCACCGCTATCAACGCTCAAAGAACGCGCGGGGCATGAATTTTATGGTCGCTGGTTACGAGAGCAAACCGCTGTGCTGATCACAGCGAGCGGTGGTGCTCTCATCCCGGATGTGTGCTCGATCATACTGAATTGGTATGCACCACCGCGTTTATCACTTCAGGTGGAATGGCTTCACACTCTCTACAACCGATTGATCACACCCGCATTTCTTCCGTTCTTCACTGATTTGTCTGCCGCGGTCAACTCATACCAGCACGAGCCACGCAAACGACCGGCGGAAGTGACCACAAACGGTGCGATCGCTCGGCTCAATGCAATGAGTGCGAAGAGCGCCGCCGATCGTGGGGCAACCAATTTAGATATCACTATGAGTTGGTTTGTACGAGAAGTGAAGTGGTTTCGTGGAACGTTTGAAAATCTGAGTCAGCACCATCCGGCGAGCGCCATTTCACCACGTCAGTTGTATCAACTGTTTCAGTGGGCGCGAATCGAATACGGCCGACAACCGACAGAGGACGGTGCGCGCTGGTCTGCACCTGTGAACGAGCCGGTATGGGAAGCGATTCGGTGTGGATTAGCGATTCTGTTGGACACACAACAGCCGTTCTGCTGGTGTTCACAGTGTGAAGAGGGAGGTGCGGCTGGTATGAGCGACGTGCGAAACGGTCCTGAAACGGTCGTACCCATTCAGTTTACACAATTGTGGATCCAGCGCGTACCACCAATTGGTAGTTATTACCGGCGCGGGATTCCGCTCAGATCATCGGGTGTTGTTTATGCTCAGCCGACGGCGGAAGAGAGGCGGAGGAGCGCGTTTGGGTTTGAGTCAGAACCGGAATTGGCGTTTGATTCGAGTTCATCATCATCTGATGATGAGGACACACCCACACCCACCACACCGGATCGCCGGGAGCGGCAGACACAACCACCACCACCCACTTCCTCAGGTGGCTGTGATGGCAGTGAGTGGCCACTTCCAGTCGATACCCATCCGCCGTCGGGAAAGCACGATCACCGCCCCCACCCACCGCTTGATCCGGTCATGATTGATGACGAGGAGGACGGTCATTTGGATGATGACGGTCAGTTGGTGTATCGGATTGGATGGGTGTGTCCACGCGTTGACACTACAATGTATGAATTTAGATTTTAATATATAATTCATTCCTGTATTACTCAAATGTTGGTTCACTCCCCTCCCCTCTAATCATCTTCTGGTTTTATGAATCCTTTTTGTACTTCGCAGCTGTACAGCGCGCCCCCGTGGTTCCTTCCATTTTTTCTATTTTGCTCCCTCGTTTTATTACTAGTTACCGATACACACTGCATGTTCTGTATTGAACCGTGATTTTTGTTTTGTGCATTTCTTTTGAATTCACGTTCGCACCCGGGTGGTGAGCGGTGCTTGCAGCAGCCGATTGTGAAGTGTTATGGTATTGTGTGAATTTGTGATGCGGACAGATGTCAGTCGCACGTCAGTTGTCGGTTCGGCAATCAACGATTCAAGCGAAAATGCTGGAGTCAGGTGTGATGATTCCCCCGCTCATTGCACTCGTCCTCGAATACGAGCTCGAACGTCCGTCCGCACACACTGCGCGTGTACGTGCAATATTTCGTCTCAACTGAATGCCTGTGGCTTATGTATGGTTGGCTCATAGCTTCACTGAGCACAATTCTCTCGGGTGTACGAGTGTGTTCGATGGTTGTTGTCGCTTCAACACCCGGTACCGGTACTGGCGGTGATCCGACTCATTCGATTGTTTACGGCGAAATTTGGTCGAGCGTGTTTCGTTTGGTGATACCGACTGACGGAATTGCCATCGCGTCATCGGGTGTAGTTCTGTCGAAACAAAGTGTCAAAATCGTCGGAGCGGACAAGTTTCTGACGGTTCATCAAGATCCGGTCGTGGCTGGTGCATTGTATCTCGCGACTTCGCGCAAGATTTGGTATCGCGATGCGAATAGTGCTATGTCGGTGGTAGCGGGTGGTTTGAGCGGGCAGTGTAAGGATGGTGTGGGCGAGGCGGCATCTTTTGCGGGCGTCCGCGGATTACTGAGCACTCGCAACGGAAAGACTTTATATGCGACTGACGACATCAGCGGTCGAGTGCGGCAGATTTCGTTTGAAACGGCCGGTTCGAAGGTCGGTACAGTCATAACGATCGCCGGTGACGGGGAGGGGGCAAACAGGAACGGAATTGGGCGAAAAGCGAGTTTGTGTGACCCGCGTGAAATGTTGTGGATCTCTGACGAGGAGCAAACGGAGATGTTCGTCAGTTGTGCATATCAGATCAATCGACTCAATCTCAAAACAAGTAACCAACCAACCCACACTCCCATACTCACAAACCGGAGCTGCCGTTTTTGTGTCCTGACGCACAGTTGTGTTGTGTGGTGTTGTGCTTTGCGGTGCTGATCTGATCAGGTGCGGTGGTCGGTATTCCGTTTGTGTTGGATGAGGAGATTAGGACTGGCCTAAACGGTAGTCGAATCTGTCCGTTTGGAATGTGTAAAACACCATCCGGTTTGGTGCTGTTTGCGTGCAACACTACACACTGCATTTACTCATTTGACCACACATCTGGTACGACCGAGCGGCTGTGCGGTGCGGTCTCTCAGTCCGGCCACGCGGACGGCCATCCGCTGACGGCAGCGAGACTGAACGGACCGCGCCATCTGCTGTATACGGATTGGGATGGGTGTGTCCTGATCGGTGATGTGAATAATACGTCGATTCGGCGCTTACCACTCCCGGCCCGACTGCTGCACTGAGCTCGGATGAACCGGTTCAGTACAATTATTTGTGTATCAGTATACATTATTGTGTCTTGCATCACCGTGATTTTGCATCTCGGTTTGTTGTTTTCGTTTGCGCAATACAGTTACGATCTGTTATATATAAATTTTTTGTTATTTTCGTTTTTGGATTGATTGTTTGTTTGTTTGTTTGTTTGTTGTTGTTATGGTTTGTTCTGTCTCTGTTTCTATTTTTAGCTCGCTCGTCTCATCCGCTCGTTCTCGATGACAAAACAACATTAATAGCAATACAGTATGTTCCAGTAATTATGGTTTGTTATGCCTCTTGTTTTTTTTTTGACCGTATGCGTGTGTCGATAAAAAGAAACAGAGGGTCGTGAGGGTTTTGGTACCGGTATGGTTTGGTGGCGGCGACGACCAGAATGGAAGCCGCGATATTCCGAGCTGCCCGAACACGATCCGTTCGTCGCTGCGTATACGGCTGAAAATGAGCCGTTATCAACACTCAGAGAACGCGCGGGGCATGAATTTTATGGTCGCTGGTTACGAGAGCAGACCGCTTTACTGATCACCGCGAGTGGTGGCACTCTCATACCGGATGTGTGCTCGATCATACTCAATTCGTACGCACCACCCCTCTTATCAGTTCAAATCGAATGGCTCAGAATTCTGTATAAACGGTTAGTCACACCCGATCTTCCTCGGACCGAATTTCCGGCTCCGCCGGAACACGATCGTTATCGCAAAGCGACGGATCCGAAGTTTGAGGCTGTCTCTACAGACGTGGCGATCGCTCGTCTCAGCGCTACCGTTTCACCACCCCCACCCCCACACATCACTCCAAGCGGCGGTATCGCCACCGGCACTGGTAGTAGTGGTGGTAGTGGTAGCGGTAGTGGTGGTGCCTCGACTGCTCCGAATCTCAGGGTAAATGTGAGTTGGTGCATTCAGGAAAAGCCGTGGTTTCGTGGAAAGTTCGAGAATTTGGCACACCACCACCCAGCGAGTGCTATTTCACCGCGTCAGTTGTATCGGCTGTTTCAGTGGGCGCGAATCGAATACGGCCGACAACCGACAGAGGACGGTGCGCGCTGGTCTGCGCCTGTGAACGAGCCGGTGTGGGAAGCGATTCGGTGTGGATTAGCGATTCTGTTGGATACACAACAGCCGTACTGCTGGTGTTCACAGTGCAATGAGGGAGGTGCGGCGGGTACGGAGTATCGAGCTTCAAACGAACGAATTGCACCGATTCAGTTTACACAATTGTGGATACAGCGCGTACCGCCATTCGGCACTTATTTCCGTCGGCGGCGCCGCTCGCACGACGAAATCAAATATGGAGATGCGGGGTTGGTACTCACCAACGACGGAGAAGACTTCTCATATGCACGATTTTATGGTTCTCACGTGTCGGAACTTTCAACCGACGACGAAAAAACCGGTAAACCGCGTCGTCCGCGCAAGCCCAAAATCGATCCGGTCATGATTGATAATGAGGAGGAGGATCATTTGGATGATGACGGTCAGTTGGTGTATCGGATTGGATGGGTGTGTCCACAGGCCGATACGACGGTCGGGGCGAATCAATTGGGCGATTCATAGAAATCACTGGTAGTCGGTCCGGTCGATCGGTCCGGTCGATCGGTCGGTCGGTCGCCCTGACTGGCAGCGAATCTCCCACTGTTTCTTTGACCGTTTGTTTTTCTGTTTACGTAGCGCGATCCGTGTATTACCGCTTCGTTCGTTTTTCTTTCGTGTTTACTCGGGGTGCAGTATCTCAGGTCTCTCTAAAGCGTGCTGCTGACACACTGATATTTCTATTTGTCGTATGATCCGATCTGCAGATCTATCTGCCTATGTGCATATCTGGCCTCATTTTCCTTAATACTTTCCTGTTTCATTTCTGGTTGTGTGCTTTCGTCCTCGGCCACGAGAACTGACGTTTTCATCGTGTGATTTGTATCTCATCCCATGCACAGTTTACACACTCGATGGCTGGTAAAAGCAGTGAATCACTGAATGAGCTTCAGCGCTTGGACGCTGAACTAAACGCCATCGAAAATCTGTTACAGTTACCTCAGGCTGCATCGGTCGGTGCAGCTGGTGGTGGCGGTGGGGTCGGCGGACCTCAGCCCGCGACAGGCAATGGAGGCGGTGCGGCTGGTGGAGCTGGCGGTGGTGGTGCGGGCGCTGGAGCCAAATCGTCCCCCGCTCCGGGTGGGGCTCCGGTACCGGACGAGGCGGAAGCGGCAGAAGAGGCGGAGGCGGCGTCCAATGCACCACCTCCTCCGGCGGCCGGAGGCGGTAGCAGCGGCGGCGGTGGCGGCGGTGATGGTTTGGTGGATGCACTCCAAACCGCAATCGCCGGAGCGCAGCAGCAGCAGAATCAGCTGCAGAATGAGGTGAGAGCTCTGAACGCTCAGTTCGGGCTGTTCAGCCAAAAGCTCAAGGCCGCTGGTGGTGGTGGTGGTGGTGGTGGTGGTATCCCACCGTTTCCCAACCGCGTGCCATATTCCTCATCACATACGGCGCATGATTTATTCGAAAGCTGTCTCGCTTCGGTTGCGGCGTCCAACGACCCAGCAGTGCGCGATGCGGCGTCGGCGTCGGCCAAATCTGCATCGCGGAAGCAGAAATCACGGGAACGGGCAGACCGGGCGCGAAAAGTGGCAGCGGAATTCAACGCAAAATTTGATGCGATGGACGCTGCGATCCGGGCTGCCCGGAGCGGCATCGCTGCTGGTGGTGGTGGAGCCGCGACCGCCCCTCACCCTCACAAACCAGTCCCGCCGACCGCATACAAATCATACACACCAGCGAAACCGCCACCGATTGATAAACCAGCCGCTTAATTTATTAAACCTCCTACACCGTTGGTCGGGTGATATGAGTGCGTGTGTCAATCGTTTGTTGATGCGTGGTGGGTGCAGTTATCCGTTACCGCTAGTGTCTATATCAGCCCCTTTTGTTTTTTTTTCGGTTTTCGTAGATGTGATGTGGTGTGATGTGATGCGATATGTTGTGGCCCGTTCATTTGAAATTGTGTTATCGTTTCGCTTTTTTGGTTTCTCTCTGTGTTTCTTTTTTTCTTTCTTTCTGGTTTTGGGGTTTGGTGCACCCCGAGGCTTCAGTTTATTTCTTTCGGTTTCGTCGATACAGCGGCGTTGACGCTCGCTTTCCTGTGCGCTATTTACGTGGCGTGATGTGATGTGCACAGATCAGATGCGGAGCCGGTTCGCACGAGTTTTGTTTGATAGTAATCGAACCGCTTTACGTGTGGCTGCGCTCGGAACGGTATTATTTGGTGGCGGTGCTTTGGTTGGTGGTACGGTCATTTCTCAGTTCCACCAACCCGCTCGGTTGGACACTGCAAATCCACCAACAAAACCTGTTCCTCCTCCAACCACCACCGTGGCATCATCAGCGACCGAAAAACTCAAACATAAAGAACGGTTGTCCCAAACATCAAAAAACGATGCGAATGCACGCGCCGATCAGTATTTAGCACAGCGTAAAGAAAGCGTCGGCTCTCCGGGAGTGGTGGCCGCTGCGTGGTGTGCGGATTGCGGGTCGAACGGAAGCGGTCGATTATTGTGGCAGCGCGCGATCGGATTAGCGGATGTCGAAAACGGTGTACCACTCACAACCGAGTATCATCTCCGCATTGCGAGTGTGTCGAAACCGCTCACGACACTGGCACTGGCCACTCTGATCGATTCAGGTCGTATCGACATCGATTCAGATATTCGTCGCTACTTACCGGATTGGAAACCGACTTTTACAGCCGCTGCACTCAAACCACCACCGCCAGCGGCGACGACTGCAGCCACGGCCGATGCCACCCCACCAGCTCCGACTCCGACCAACACCAAACCAGCGTGGACAGAGCGTGAATTAAAGATCACACCTCGTATGCTCGCGTCTCACCTGTCCGGTATCCGTCACTATTCCGGTACGGAATTTTTCTCAAATTCACCGTATACGACTGTCTCGGATTCGATGCGCTGTTTTCGTGATGACGCGCTGTCGGTTGAACCGGGAACGAAATTTCTGTATTCGACACACGGCTATACGGTGTTGTCGGCTGTGATGGAAGCAGCGGTTGGCGGTGGTGCAACATTCAATCAAATCGTGCGTGATTCCACACTCGCGCCGTTAGGACTGACTGAATTATTCCCGGAATCGGCGTCAGAATTACAGCCCTTCCGCGCTCGTTATTATTACCGCACAGGCAGTAACGCAAATTTACAAAATGCGCCGTATGTGGACGTGTCATCAAAATGGGCGGGAGGTGGATATGTGTCGACAGCACGTGATTTGGCCCGATTTGGTGGCGCGTTGGTGTCACCGACTCAATCGTTGATTCGTCCCGACACTCTGAAGCTGCTGTGGACACCCGCGACGTTAACGGATGGTTCGGCCACGAAATATGGACTCGGTTGGAGTGTGAAAACTGACCCGCGAATCGCGAGCGCGAATGGTGGTGATGGTGGTGACGGCGGTGGCGGCGGTCGATACATCGGTCATTCCGGTGGTGCATGCGGTGGTACATCGTATCTGTTGCTATTACCGGAAGATCGCATTTCTGTATCGGTTTTGGCCAATATCGGATCAGGTGATTGGGAATCGTTAGCGCTGCAATTGGGTTTGTTGTTTGCCGAAGAGCGAAAACGCGATCGCGAACGACACCAGCCACAGACACAGCAGCAAACTCAATCCACTGCAGCAGCTGCACCGGCTCCACCGGCCGCGAAGAAACCGGAATCACCACCGTCTCAATAACTGAATCGACTCTTCTCTTTTCTCTTCTCGCATGTAATTGTATTGTGTTGTGCACTTTAGCTCCCCTCTCTTTTCTCTTCTTTCATCGAAATATCTTTCATTTTGCCGGCGTCATCTCATCTCATCTCATCTCATCGCTGGCAGCCGCTGACTCGCTTTCGCGTGTGTTCAGATCAGGAAAACAGGAAATGGCCGCCGCTCAGCGCCGATTACACCAAATCACGGGTCATCTCTCATCCTCACCACCACCACCACCAGCACCAGCACCTGTCGCGTCGACGGCGACGGCGATGGCAGCTGTTCATAACAACAGCACGGCTGCAGCCGCGGAGTTGGCAGATGGTTTCAAATGTGATTTAAAATCATTACAAACTGTGTACGATACGTTCCAGTCAGCCGCTAAACCAAAAGAATCGGTATCTGTCGATCAGTGGAAGACGAAAGCGGGTACAGAGATTGGTGTATCGCGATATTTAAAAGTGGAGCAAGAACGGATCGACGGGTTCTCTATCACTACGATGGATCCTCAGTGGATTCATCAGCGAACGGCGGGTGAGAATGGCAGTCCGTTTGGTGCGCCGATCGCGCACGGTTTCTTAGTGTTATCACTGTGTCCGGTGTTGATGGGTGATGTATTGCCGTCAATTGACGGAGCTAAAATGGGTGTCAATTACGGAGTGAATAAACTGCGGTGGGTGAGTCCCGTGAAAGCCGGTAAATCGGTTCGAATGAGAGTGAAACTGATTTCGGTTGAGTCGATCAAAGGCGGATTACAAAACACGTTTGGATGTTCGATTGAGGTGGAGGGTCAGGCACAGGACAAACCCGCATGTGTGTTGGAGTGGGTCACTCGCGTCTATTTGTAGTGCGTGTGTATTTGTTCGTTTGTTCGGGGCTTGCTCCTTGCTGTTTGCATCATTGTTCTATTTTACTCACTTGCTCGAAAGTCTCGTTTTTTGACGCTCAACCCAACATCACCGCAGCGCACGCGGAACGGCAGCAGTCGGACAACTGATACGACGCTGCACACAAAAAACAAAACAAAACAAAACAAAACAGAACAGGGCAGAATCGATAGACGAAAGAGAGTCGATTATTATTAAACAGTGACAGATTTAGAGGCGAACGAATCTGAGTCGGAGGCCGGCTTTTGCGTCCTGCGGCGGAGGCGGTAGCGCTCCGGTCACGTGACCGAACATTCGAATGGCGATTGGCAGCTGCATTTGATCGGCCCTGAATTGAGGCAGAACCGAACCGTCGCGTAACGTCTTCAGCCACGGCGGAGCAATCGACACACCGGGCGCTGAGTTACTGGTACCAAATATTCGGTCGGGCGGTGCGGAGCGCAGATTCCAAGGCACTTGGTTTGGTTGAATCACAAAATCACCGGTTCCGGTCACGCCTGACACTGCGTATTCAGTACTGCTCGTCCCTACAAATAAATCGAGACCGAATCGTTTCCTGTTAGTGGCCAATTCTTTGAGCAGCGTAAAAGCGTGATCGCACGTCGCAGTGGTTTCCGGCACGCGCCATTTTTTCAAAACAGCCTGTAATTCGCATAACCAATACTCGTGCGTCACACGACGAAACTATAAATCACACAGCGCGCAACAACCAACCATTCAGCACCGTGCAGCGCACGACATACGACGTACGGCACACGACCATACGTTTGTCCCAACGCTTGTGAATTCAAATCTGCATTCGATTGCGGCGTGCGTTGGTTTCGCCGTCACTTCAGTACCTTTTGGCCCCGCCGGAAGCGGAGCGGATTGCGGTGTCGGTAATCGAAGCAATACCGGTATCAGTGAAGCGATCAGTGCATCGACCGGAAAAACGGAATACTCAAACACCAAAATCGATAGAGGTCGAATCAAAACGGTTATACCTTCCCACTCTTCGTAATATTTCACCTC
>VFQP010005999.1_pt1 | contig 10221 bp, 7 predicted proteins | sample 3512351 | NCBI WGS metagenome assembly VFQP01 (sample SAMN10412372, study PRJNA504923) | tailings metagenome | isolation source: Relicate 1 Philex TSF1 revegetated site | place: Philippines: Tuba, Benguet | collected 2017-08-29
CGTACATTGCCGGAATACCCGAGCTCGTGCGTGACGGCACCGACGGCTGGCTCGTACCGGCGGGCGACGTCGACGCGCTCGTGAGCGCTCTTGCAGGGCTGTTGGCTACGCCGACCGACGACCTGCGGGAAATGGGCGCGAACGCCCGGCTTCGTGCGACGGAGCGCCACTCGATCGATGTCGAGGCGGCCAAACTCCTCGAGCATTTCAAGGAGCCGGCATGACCGCCACCGAGGCCATTCACCAAGGTATCGGCATAGTGCTCAACGGATAGCTGGCCTCGAATACGAGGGGCACACTGCCCAATTTCTTCAACGTGGAAAGCACCCCCCGCGTGGGCAGGTCACGCTGCATGGTCAACATTCCGGGAATACCCAGCAGAGCTTCGAAACCCGGATCGCGACGTACGGCATCGATTTCGAAGCCCGCCCTCTCGTAGGCGGTCGTGGCACCGACGTTCCCGATATAGGTGGAGATCTGCGCTTTCCGGAGTCCCTGGTCCGCTCCGGCGGCAAGCACCTCCCGCAGGAGCTGGCCACATACACCGCGGTTCCTGTAGACCGCGTCGACGGCCACCCACTCTACGATCCAAGTTCCCGGACTGGCCGGCGGGAAGCATCGGCCCAAGACGTGGACGCGCTCTACCACCGCCGGAAGCTCGCTCTCGCGGTATCCGAGGCTACAATAGGCATCTGAAAGCGCGGCCCCCAAGGGGAACAGGTCGGGGTCTCCGGGATCGAAACCTGCGAGCGCCCCGATAGGCTTCCCATCGGCCTCCGCCACAAAAAACTTGGAAAAATGGCAATTCGTAATCAGATCACTCAGAACCATCCACTCGAGGATATCCAGGACTTCCAGTTCATCGAGCCTGAGCGCAATATCGAAAGGCCCGCGGTCGAGCTGGGAGCGGGACGCGTCCAACACCACTCGTGCAAGAAACGACGAGTGATCCACATTCGCCGGAACAATTGATACTCTCTTGGCTTGCAATGAAAGCTCCTTTGCAGTTCGGCGACCCACGGAGCACGCCCCGACGCTAAATTGATCAACGGTCAGAATGCAGTATGCAAAACGATTGCGCCCGCTTCAACTCCCAATGCAAGGCACGCGCGCCAATAGATTCTCTGGTGTCGATGCGGAGCTAGCTGAGCCAACAGAGACGACACTGTCATGACTGTCGATCTGGCCTAGAGGATCGAAAATTGGCACCTACCGGTCGCACTTCCTCGAAGTGGCATCCAGCGATTGCCATTCATCGAAGTATGCTCTGACATCGATCCGCCCGCTCCTCGAAATCGGAGCATTCCGTCCGCTCTCAATGCAGCGTCGCGTGGCTTATCGAGTTCCAATTCGCATCGAAATGCGGCACGGGCGAATATAATGCCGATACAGCTCTCGCAGCCTCGCGCGAGGCGCCCATATCAAATGCTGCGAGCGCGCTTACTGGCCCGCCCGCGAATTCCGTTAACATTACCCAAATCGAGCGGCAACTGCGCGCAATGGCATTGATTGCACAATCCACTCGAGAATGTCCAGGATTTCAGCCTAATCGAGCCTGATCTCGACTGTAAACGCGCGCAGCCCCGTCCCTGTTTCTTTACTTGGTCGAGATTCGCCTGCAGGTTAGCCACGTTTCGCGATTCGAGACTGCATGACCACTGCCGCGAGCGAGCAGGCATCAGCACAAGGGCACGTGGGAACCGGAAGATGCCGCAAACGCCGAGCTACATGCCCGTCATCCGCAACAGGCTCAGCCTATAGGTGTTACGCTGCCACAACGAGTTGAGATCCCGGAACTGCACGCTAAGCGAGAACAGGCAAACTGACTGGCATGAATCGGTACCCCAACGGCGACGCCCCTATGGCGAATGGCCAGCCGGACGGTGAGCAAAGTGCCTCCACGGGCGTGCCGCTTTTGGTCGATCTTGAAGATGGGCTCATACGAACTGATCTCCTGATCGAGTCAGTGCTCGCGCACGTTGCTGCTAATCCGTTGGGTCTCCCACGCCTTGTCGCCCTGTGGGCCTGGCAGGGTCGTGCGCAACTCGGGAAGATGCTCGCCGAGACTGGGGATCCGTATCCAGATCCGGCGCTTATGCCGGTCAATCATGAGGTCGTTGCTCTCGCCGTGGAAGCCAAGCGCCAGGGCCGACGGGTGGTTCTCGTGACGGAGGGACAAGAACAGCTCGCGAGAAAATTCGCTCAGCACTTTCCGTTCATCGATGACGTTGTGACCGTCAGCGACGCCGGCGATCAGCAAGGCCGCCGCAAGGCCGCGATCGTCGATGAGCGCTTCCCCAACGGCTACGAGTACATCAACAGCAGCGCTGCGGGCCAAATTCAACGCGGCTCGCGCCTGCGCGCATTGATCAAGGCCTCGCGGCTGCATCAGCTCGCCAAGAACACACTGATCTTCGTGCCAGCAGTTTTGAGCGGAGCGATCGTCGAGCCCTCGACACTGATCAACTGCGTGCTCGCCTTTCTAGCCCTCGGCCTGATCGCGGTCGGCACCTATCTCGTCAATGACATCCTCGACATCGCCCATGACCGGCGCCATTGGTCCAAGCGCAATCGCCCAATCGCATCAGGCGAGCTGCCGGTCGGCACCGCGTTGGCGACAGCAGCGGTCTCGATAGCGGGAGGGCTCGCGATCGGCGCAACGGTCAGCGCCGGCGTCCTGGCAGGGCTTACAGCCTATCTAGCGCTGACGCTTGCCTACTCCATGCACATCAAGCGGCTCGCGATACTCGATGTCGTGGTGCTCGCCATACTCTTCACGCTTCGCCTGGCGATCGGCATTGCAGCGGCTCAGGTCTACGCGTCGCCCTGGCTGCTGGTGTTTTCCATGTTTCTCTTCACGTCGCTTTCCATCGCAAAGCGATACACGGAGATCCGGCGGACCGACACCAGAGGCGAGGAGACGATTGCCGGTCGAGGCTACATCGTCGCGGACGCGCCGCTTATCCTGGGCCTCGGCCTCGCGACGGGCACCGCGTCCGTGCTCATTCTGGTGCTCTACCTTACTTTTGATGCATTCAATCACGAGTTCTACGGCAATTCGAACTGGCTTTGGTTGTTCCCGCTCGTTCTCTTCCTCTGGATCGCAAGGGTCTGGCTGATCAGTCAGCGCGGCGAGTTGAACGACGACCCTGTGGCATTCGCCCTCAAGGACCGGCAAAGTCTCGCTCTTGGCGCGCTGATGGTAGCGGCCTTCGTCCTCGCATGGATTGGTGTGCCGCTTTGAGTGCCCCAGAACACCAAAGCTGGGTCTTGAAGATACCCGAAACCGCCCGTTTTCTTCTCGCGGGAGGGACGGCTGCACTGCTCAACTGGCTCGTGCGGTTTCCTCTGTCCTATATCCTGCCGTTCGCGGCCGCAGTGACGATAGCGAACATCATCGGCATGGTGTTCGGCTTTGTGGCCTACCGCCATTTCGTCTTTCCCGGCTCGAGGCGCCTGCTCGCCCATCAGTTGCGCGATTTCATCGTCGTCAATCTGTTCAGCATGGCGGTTGTCGTCGCGGTGTCGGTCGTCTTTGCCGGCTACGTTCTGCCTTCCATGGGCCTTCACTGGCAGGCGGAGGCCATAGCGCACGCGATCGGCATCGGCGCGGGGGCCGTGAGCAACTACTTCGGCCACAGACAGTTCAGCTTCGCCCGAAATTGAGCGGTCGGAGCGGTGCATCACACCTGTCGAAGGCCGGCCTTGCCCCATTCCGTCTCGAAGGAAGCCATCGTCGAGATAGAGGAATTCGCCTCTCTGACATCATCCAGAGCGCGAAACTCGAACAAGGCACGTTCGCGCGTCAACGTGCAGCGTGTGTACCCATGGCGCCGCGCATCTGCAAATTTGATGTGAGGATTATGAGGGCGCGAAGCTTCCAGGCTCTCGTGATCTCCGAGCCTGGAGCTTACCGGGCCGATGACCACGTGCGAGGCGATCGCCTGTGACCCGAGATCATCCCGCTTGGCGGGGACGTCACACGCAATGAAAGCGTGAATATCTCCACCGATGACGAGCGTATCGCGATTCGGACGCGCGGCGATCATGTCCAACATGCGTTGATGCGAGGCAGCATAGCCGTCCCATCCGTCCGTGCGGATTGCGAGCTTGTCCTCCTTCGTTCTCGAGAAATGCGGAGCGAACAACATTTGCTGCCCGATGACCGACCAACGCGCGCGTGCGGGCTCGGAAAGGCACTTCGCGAGCCATTGTTCCTGATCCATGCCGAGCATGGTCCGCTTGGGATCGAACGCGTCCGCGCAATCATCGATGGCGACGCGACGGCTCCTGTCTCGCTGGGGTGGCGCTGGAGGGCACGGCAGGACAGACCGGTATTGCCGCTCGTCCAGCATGACCAGATCGATGAGATCACCGAAGGCGAAACGCCGGTACATGATCGCATCGGGGCCGAGCGGACGCTGGGCGAGGCGCAACGGCATATGCTCCCAGTAGGCCTGATAGGCCGCGGCGCGCTGCTGCAAGAGCTCGAAACGCGGCAACCGTCTCTCCGTGCTGCTGCCGGTGTAGTCGTTCTCGACCTCGTGGTCGTCCCAGGTCATGATCCAGGGAAAGGCTGAGTGCACGGCCTGAATTGCGGGATCGGTCTTGTAGAAGGCATGGACGCCGCGGTAGTCGGCGAGCGTCTTTGGCACACTGAACGGGACCTCGCGGACGATCTGCTTGACCGCCGCCGGACTGGAGGACGGCGACTCGTAGATGTAGTCGCCGAGATGGAGAACGAAGTCGATGTTCTCTTCCAGCATCCGGCGATAGGCCGCCCAGTTGCCGTACATCCAGTGCTGGCAACACGCAGCGGCAAAGCTCGAACTGGCTAGCGCGGCCCCCGGGGCAGGTGCAGTTCGCGTCCTGCCGACTGGGCTCTGCACACCGCTCGCGCGAAAGCGATACCAATACCACCGTGCGGGCTCGAGCCCCTTGACCTCGAGATGGATCGAGTGCGCGACATCGGGCATGGCCAACGTCACGCCGGAGCGAACGATGTCGCTCATACGCTCGTCGCGGGCCACCTCCCACGTCACCTCGACCGGCAGCGGCCCCATGCCTCCGTCAGGCGCGCGGACATCTCGAACAAGGCGCGTCCAGAGGACGACGCCGTCGGGCCACGGCTCCCCGGAAGCAACACCAAGAGCGAACGGATGCTCCGAGGCCGAGAGCGCGGCGTAAGGCGCCAGCGCGAGCCCCACCCCCAAGCTCGTGGCACCGACCATTACGTCGCGGCGAGTGTGAGACATGGAACCCTCCAATCGAATGGTCGTGGGGTGCCACCCAAACACTCCACATCGAACGAGTGGCGTGATGAGATCAGCTCACAATGAAATCCATCGGACAAATAGTTTTCTCGTCGCGGACGGATAGAAAAAATCTATGCGTGCGGGCCGAGTGACATTGCGAATACATCACTCCGAGCCGCAGCCGGTTGGGGGCCTCGGTCGAGTGTGATGCTGGCACGGATCAGCGACGGCGCTCGGCGCGCGAAGCCGGCGGAACGCGCTTCAAGGCTCGCTCGCGGCCGCGTCTCCAAAGGCCGGCAATCGAGAGCGGATCGGAACTGTTAGATGAAGCTGGCGGAGGCGAGAGGATTCGAACCTCCGGTACCCGTTTCCGAGTACAACGATTTAGCAAACCGCCGCCTTAAGCCACTCGGCCACGCCTCCGTGGCCCAGAGCTATAAGCAAGCCCTCCGGCGATATCAAGCATCGGATCGGCACAGTCACCCACAACTGTCCCTATCGTGCCGCGACATCGGGTTGCGGGCCTTCACCTGACCGCGTATGTTCCGCCGCGCTTTGTGGGTGGCGAGGCTGGAAACCGGCCTCGGCACCCGAAGCGCAGGGCCGCTGCGCAAGCGGCCTGATGGGGCGTAGCCAAGTGGTAAGGCAGCGGATTTTGATTCCGCCATGCGGAGGTTCGAACCCTCCCGCCCCAGCCAGCCGCGCTTCGCTCAGGCCGTGCTCGTCGAGAGCTTGAGGCCGACCGCGCCGACGGCAATCATTGCAATGAACACCATCTGCGCCGGCGAAAGCGTCTGGCGCAGGAACAGCCAGCCGGCGAGCGCAATCAGCGCAATCCCCGAGCCCGCCCAGATGGCATAGGTGACACCGACGGGAATGCGCGTCAGCACGATCGAGAGGCCGACGAAGCAGCCGCCGAAGATCGCCAGAGAGGCGAACCCATAGATCGGCTTCGCAAAGCCTTCCGACTTGTTGAGCAGCAGCGTCGCGGTAACCTCCGCAAGAATACACGCGGCGAGCAGCATCCAAGGATTCATGTTCCTACCCCTCTCGGCCCGGATCCATCTCCGACTCGCGGGACCTAACGCGCTTAAGTGGGGGGCCGCAAGCGCAGGAGGGCCATGTGGCGCTCATTAAGAGGCAGAATAGTTACTGTTCAGCGGCAGATGAGCACAGGAACCGCGCTATGCGTGACGACTTTGTTGGCCTGGCTGCCGAGCAGGAGGCGCTGCACGCCGCTGCGGCCATGTGAGGCCATGACGATGAGATCCGAGCCCTCTTTCTTGGCCGTCGCGATGATGCCCTCGGCCGGAAACTCGTCCTTCACGTAGCGCTTCTCGCACGGGACACCCAGGGCCTCCGCACGCTTGGCCACCGCGCTGAGAATGGCGGAAGCACTCACTTCGCAGGCCTTCTCGTACTCGTCGACCGGGAAGGACGCGCCGATCTCACCCGTCACAAAGACTGTCCAGGGGTCGGAAACGGTCACGACGGTTACCTTGGCGCCCAGCGCCTTGGCGAGCGCAAGGCCATGCGTCACGCCCTTGTCGGCAAGCTCGGAGCCGTCCGTCGCAATCAGCAAATTCTTGTACATGGGAATTCTCTCGCGCTCGGTGGGTCTGCGGCCGTGACGTGCCGCAGGCCGCGGCATCAATGCTGCCGCACCGTCCATCGCGCGTCCGTCCAGGCGGCGCCTTGATCGTTATCAAGCGGGAATCAGTCGGGCTCGGTGAGGCGGTCGATCCGGCGACGGTCGCGCTTGGTCGGCCGGCCGGCGCCGATCGGACGTTCGCCACCGACGGGCTGAGGCGGCGCTGCGGCGGTCACTGGCGGCGAGCGATCGACATAGAGTGCTTGGGCCTCGGGCGCGGGTCCGCGTCTCGTGCCGAGCGCCATCACCTCCAGTACGCGTATGCGCGGACCGACCGCAATGGTGAGCACGTCACCCACGCGCACGCCTTGGCTCGGCTTGGTTGTACGTTCGCGATTGAGACGAACCTTGCCGTCCTCGACGAGACCAGCAGCAAGGGTGCGGGACTTTACGACGCGTGCGAACCACAGCCATTTGTCCAGGCGGAGCTGACCGCCGACCTCGGGACTGCCGATCTCACCGTCGTCTCTGCTCATGAAGAGCCTGTCTCGTTACCTCGCTTCTCAAGTTGCTGCTTCAGCGCACTCAGCGCCGCGAACGGCGAATCCGGATCGACCGTCGTGCGCTTCGGGGGCGCGGCAGAGCGCATGTAGCCCTGCGAGCGCTCCTCACGCTGCGGGCGGCGATCCTCGCGCCGGCCATCGCCACCTTGACCCTTGCCGCCGCCATGACGGCGGTCGCGGTCCTCGCGCGGGCCACGTTGCTGATCGGGGCGCCCCTCGCGACGCTCGCCATCGCGATTGCGCGGCGGCCCACCACGCTGATTGCGGTCGCGGTCGCGGCGACCGCCGTCGCGGCGCTCCTCGCTCTTTGCAGCCTCGGGAGCGGCTTGGGGGGCAGACTCGCCACTGGCTTGGGCTGCCGGTGCAGGCGTGCCGGGTCGATCGGACTGGCGATCAGGCTGGCGACCGCCCTCGCGGCGTCCATCTCGTCCCCCATCGCGCCCATGACGGCGATTGCGGTCGCCCTGGCGCTCGCCTTGACGCTGCGGCCGGCCATCGGCCGACCTATGGTCGCCACGATGACGGCGACGCGGGCGCCAGATTTCGATGAGAGCTTCTTCGGCCGGCGCGGGCGATGCTTCGGCAGCGGCATCGGCAGCCGGAGCTGCGGCCGCTTCTTCCGCTGGAGCCGCCTCGGCTTCTACGCTTGCCTCAGCGCTGGCTGCGCTATCGATGGCTTCAGCCTCGGCAACGGGTGCTTCTGCGACGGCCACCTCGACGGCAGGCTCAACAGGTACCGCTGCCGCTTCGGCCGTCTCGACCACCGCGATCTCGCCGGCCTCGGATTCGACCGGCGCCCCGGCATCGGCTGCGGCAGATGCCTCGCCTTCGGCGGCGGCTTCGACCCTCGTCGCTTCTGCTTGCGCAACCGGCGTGAGAGGTGCCGGATCGATCATCGTCTTTGGTGCGGGTCGCCGATCGACGTGGAAGCCGAGCGAACGGAGAACGCCGCCCAACTCCTCCGCCGAACAGCCAAGGATCGACAGCATCTCGGGCACGACGACGAACCCGCCGTCACCCGTTGCGCCCTTGGGTCGCGCACCACCGCCGGACCCCGGCTTCCAGGCAATGAGCGGGCGGATCTGATCCGCGAGACGCTCCAGAATGTCCGTGCGGACGGCGCGTTGGCCGCAGAGGTGGTAGCCCGTGGCGCGATAAAAGGCTGCGGGCAACGCGGGATCGGCAGCAATGGACGTGCGCCCAGCCTTCGGCGGCTCAGGGAGCGCATCCAGCGAGAGGTTGTTCTCGCCCGCGTGCTTCAGCGCCCACAGCGCGAGGCGTAACTCGCCCGCTGCAGGCTTGAGCAGCAGCGGCAGATAGATATTGAAGGCGCCAAAGCGCACGCCGTGCTTGCGGAGCTGCCCGCGAGCCGCCTGATCGAGCGCGCGAATGTCGTCGGCAACGGTCTGACGCTCGAGAATGCCGAGCCCTTCCTTCAACCGGAAGGCAATGCCGCGCGCCATGCCGGAGAGATCCTCGGCGCTCGAAAGCTCGATGAGCGGCTTCAGGCGTTCGCCGATGATCTCGCCAATCCAGGTGTCGAGCCGCGCCTGCACGCGCTCCTTATCGGGAGCGGTCAGGTTGTCGTCGGCAAGCAGCACGACCTGCGGCTTCAGCGGATCTTCGCCCGGCTCGAGCCGCGCGATTTCCTCATCACGCCACAGGACACGCCCATTGCGTGTCAGCTTGAACGCATCCGTCCGCGCCGAGGCGACCCGGCGCGCACGCATGGCGAATTCCTTCACCAGCACGTGGGCCGCGGCGTTGCGCGCGGTCTTGCCGTGAATGCCCTGTGCTTCGGCATTAGCGTCCGGCGAGAAGCGGAAACCCTTGAGCCGCCCTACGTAGTGGCTCTCGACCATAATCGCGCCATCGGCTGCGATGTCGGCATTCATCTCGTCCTTGTCGCGCAGGCCCTTCATCAGGGCGCTCGTGCGCTTGTCGATGAAGCGCTGCGTGAGCTGCTCGTGCAGCGCGTCGGACAGCGTGTCCTCGATGGCCCGCGTGCGCTCCTGCCAGTGTGCAGGATCCTCGAGCCAGTCGGCGCGGTTCGCGACGAACGTCCAGGTGCGGATATGAGCGATGCGGGTCGCCAGTGTGTCGATATCGCCGTCGGTGCGATCATTGAGCCCGACCTGGTTGGCGAACCAGTCGGTCGGGATGCGCTCGCCCGACGACATGAGGAACTTGTAGAGCGTCGCGACGAGCTCGGCATGGCTCTGTGAGGAGATCTTCCGGTAGTCGGGCACCTGGCAGACTTCCCAGAGCCGCCCGACGGCCGCCGGTCCCTGCGTCTTCGCGCGCACTTCCGCATCGGCGCTGATGGTTTCGAGTGCCAGCACGTCGTCCGCCATGCGGGCGCGCTGCAGGCGAACCTCGCGCGGCGCCTCGCGCAGGCTGTCGCGCAACCGCTCGATGGTCGCGAGATCGAGATCGCGGTTGCGCCACTGGAGAACCTTCACGCTGTCGAACGAATGCGTCTCGAGGCGGTCGATGACATCCGCGGAGAAGGGCTCCGCGTCGCCAGTGACGCCGAACGTGCCGTCATTCATGTAGCGGCCGGCGCGACCGGCGATCTGCGAGAGCTCACCCGGCGTCAGGTCACGATGGTTCTGGCCGTCGAACTTGCGCGTTGCCGAGAAGGCCACGTGGTCGACATCGAGATTGAGGCCCATGCCGATGGCATCGGTGGCAACCAGATAGTCGACATCGCCGGACTGGTAGAGGGCGACCTGGGCATTGCGCGTGCGCGGCGAGAGCGCGCCGAGCACGACGGCTGCGCCGCCGATCTGGCGCCGGATCAGCTCGGCGA
>VFQP010006000.1_pt1 | contig 10220 bp, 8 predicted proteins | sample 3512351 | NCBI WGS metagenome assembly VFQP01 (sample SAMN10412372, study PRJNA504923) | tailings metagenome | isolation source: Relicate 1 Philex TSF1 revegetated site | place: Philippines: Tuba, Benguet | collected 2017-08-29
GCGCGGCTGGAACACCAGGCGCAGTTCGCCGCGATCGAGCACCTTGCGCAGCGCGCCCGACAGCGTCGCGCGCTGGCGCACCGCGATGTCCATGTTGTCGTCGTAGCGCATGAAGGTGCGCCGGCCCGCGGCCTTGGCCTGGTACATCGCGGTGTCGGCGTGCTTGAGCAGCGCCGTCGGGACCTGGGCGTGATCGGGATACAGACTGATCCCGATCGACGGCGAGATCGTGATCTCGCGGCGATCGTCGAGCATCAGTGGCGCCTCGAAGGCGTTGATGATCTCGCGTGCGACGCGCTCGGCGTCCGAGGCGTGTTCGAGGTCCTCGATGATCACCGTGAACTCGTCGCCGCCGAGCCGGGCCACCGTGTGCTGGGCGCCGACCGTCTGCTGCAGACGCACCGCCGCCGCGCGCAGGATGCGGTCGCCGGCCGCGTGGCCGAGGGAATCGTTGACGTCCTTGAAGCGGTCGAGATCGAGGAACAGCACGGCCACCCGCCGGTCCTGCCGGTGGGCGCGGATGATCGCGCGCGACAGCCGTTCCGACATCAGCGATCGGTTGGGCAGGCTGGTCAAGGTGTCGAAGTTGGCCAGATAGCGCAGTTCCTGTTCGGTGCGCTTGTGCTGGGTGATGTCGTTGAGCACGGCCACGTGCAGGCGCGTGTCGAGCTCGGGATCGTGCACGGTGCGCAGCTCGACCGCGGCGAGGAACTCGTCACCGTCCTTGCGGCGCTGCCACAGTTCGCCACTCCAGCGGCCCTCGTCGGCGGCCTGCAGCCGGATCTGGGCCTGCAGGGCGGTATCGTGCTGGTCGCTGTCGAGCATGTCCGCCGTGCGCCCGATGACGTCCGACTCGGCGTAGCCGGTCATGCGCAGGAACGCCGGATTGACCGAAACGAACCGGAACTCGGCATCGACCACCGCCACCGCCTCGCTCATGCTGCGCAGCACCTCGGCGGCGATCTGGCGCTCGCGCTCGGCCTCGCGGGTCGCGGTGACGTTCAGCGCCGTGCCGGCGATCCGCACCACGGCGCCGCCGCCGTCACGCTCGATGACCCGTCCGCGCACCCGCACCCAGCACCAGCCGCCCTCGCCGTCGGCGACGCGCAGCACGGCGTTGTAGCGGCCCGCCGGGTCCTCGACGCAGGCGGCCAGCGCCTGGCGGGCGGCGGTCAGGTCGTCGGGGTGGATCAGGGCCGCGGCCTGCAGCGTGTCCTCGATCAGCCCGCCCGTGCCGCCGCGCTGGGCCACGCCGATCAGGCGCCGCAGCGCGCCGCTCGGCAGGTGATAGTCCCAATACCGCTCGCCGGTGGCCCAGAGCGCCAGCGCGAGGCGTTCGCCGCGCTCGTCCAGCGCACGGGTGAAGGCGTGGTCGCTGCGGCGCCTGCGCACCACCAGCACGATGAGCAGGATCAGCATCGCGAACAGCGCCGCGGCACCGGGCACAACGAGCTGGCTGGAATCGATCACGCGGGAACCCCGTGCCGGACGACGGCCCCGCGAGTGTAGTCACGCGGCCGACACGCCAACAAGCGGTTTCGCCGAGGAATTCCGGGCGATTGGTACACTGGCGCGCCATCGCCAACGTCGTGAGCGCCCATGTCCGAGTCCCTGCCCGCACCCGCCGAAGTCGATGCCGAAATCCGTCAGCTGCAACTGGCCGCCAGTGCCAGTGAACTGCACGGGGGATTGTGCGGCTGGCTGGCCGGGGGCGGCGCGGATCGTGCGGACTGGCTGGCGCCGGTGCTGGCCGACGCGACGCTTCCGGCGCCGGCGTCCGGCGGCGCGCTGGACCGCTTGCGACTGGCCAGCGCCGCACAGCTCGAGGATCGCAGCTTCGGGTTCACGTTGCTGCTGCCCGGCAGCGAAGCCTCGCTGGCCGCGCGCAGCGAGGCCCTGTTCGAATGGTGTCGCGGCTTTCTCGGCGGGTTCGGCCTGGCGGCCGGCGCGCCGCGGCTGTCGGCCGAGGGTGACGAGGCGCTGGCCGATCTCGCCCGGTTGGCCGCCGCCCAGGCCGATGCCGACAGCGAAGGCGACGAGGGCGAGGAAGACGCCTTGACCGAGATCGAGGAATTCGTGCGTGTCGCCGTGCTGCTGCTGCACGGTGACGCCGCGCTCGCCACCCGTCACCGCAACCGGCTGAACTGAGCATGGCCTCTTCCACCGGCATCACCGCGGCCGCCTACCAGAAGCGGCGCCGCCAGCTGATGCGGCTCGCCGGCAACGACGCCATCCTGGTGCTGCCGGCCGCGCCCGAGCGCAGCCGCAGTCGCGACACCCATTACCCGTATCGGCCCGATTCCGACCTGTGGTATCTGACCGGATTCGCCGAGCCCCATGCGGTGCTGGTGCTGGTGCCGGGGCGCAAGCACGGCGAAGCGCTGCTGTTCTGCCGCGAGCGCGACCCCGAGCGCGAAGGCTGGGACGGGCCGCGCGTGGGGCCCGAGGGCGCGGTCGAGGCGCTCGGCATGGACGACGCATACCCGATCGACGATCTGGATGACATCCTGCCCGGCCTGCTCGAAGGCCGATCGCGGGTGTACTACCACTTCGGCCGCGATACCGAATTCGACCTGCAGCTGATCGGCTGGCTCAACCGCGTGCGCGCCCAGGTGCGCCTCGGCGCGCAGCCGCCGCACGAATTTCTCGAACTCGGCCACCTGCTCGACGAGATGCGCCTGTTCAAGACCGCCGACGAACTCAGGTTGATGCGGCGCGCGGCGAAGATCAGCGTCGAGGCGCACGCGGCCGCGATGCGCGCTGCGCGCCCGGGCATCCACGAGTACGCGTTGCAGGCCGAGCTCGAGTACGTCTTCCGCCGCCACGACGCGGTGCCGGCATACGAAAGCATCGTCGGCGCGGGCGAGAACGCCTGCGTGCTGCACTACCGGGCCAACACCGCGCAGGCGCGTGACGGCGATCTGGTGCTGATCGACGCCGGCGCCGAGTATCGCGGCTATGCCGCCGACATCACCCGGACGTTCCCGGTCAACGGCCGGTTTTCACCCGCCCAGCGTGCGCTGCACGCGGTCGTCGAAGCCGCGCAGCAGGCCGCCCTGGCCCAGGCGCGGCCCGGCGTGGCGTACGAAGCCGGCCACATCGCCGCCGTGGAAACGCTGACCGAAGGTCTGCTGCGGCTCGGCCTGCTCAAGGGCAAGCTGGACGCGCGGATCGCCGACGGCAGCTACAAGCGCTACTACCGGCACAAGACCGGCCACTGGATCGGCCTGGATGTGCACGATGTCGGGGACTACCGCATCGACGGCGAATCGCGACTGCTTGAGCCGGGCATGGTGTTCACGATCGAGCCGGGCCTGTACGTGTCCGCCGACGACACCAGCGTGGATGCGAAGTGGCGGGGGATCGGTATCCGCACCGAGGATGACGTGCTGATCACGAAGACCGGCCACGAGGTGCTGACGGCCGGTCTGGCCCGCACCGCGGACGAGATCGAAGCCTTCATGGCCGACCCGCGCTGACGGCGGCGTCGCCGGTGCATCCCCGGAGGCGTCGGTCCGGGCCGCCGGCATCGACGGCGCACGAGCGTCGAATCCGTATCCGCCAGCCCGGCCACCGCGCGGCGCGAGGTGCGCCGACACCGTCGCGCGGACCGAGCCGATGCGGTGCGGGCGCGTCCACGTAAGCCAGCACGCGCCGCGCCGCCTGCCCGGCCGCTCAGTCGGCGAGGTCCGCCCAGGCGTCGCGTGTCAGATTGACCGGCGCGCCGTCGGTGCACACCACGTCGTCCTCGATCCGGATGCCGCCATAGGGGCGGAACGTATCGACGCGATCCCAGTCCACCGCATCGCCCTTGCCGTCGGCCTTGAGATCGTCGAGTAGCATGTCGATGAAGTACAGGCCCGGTTCGATGGTCACCACCATGCCGGGTTCCAGCGTGCGCGTCAGACGCAGATACGGATGGCCATCCGGCTTGGCGATCGTGCCGCCGGCGTCGGACGCGGCGAAGCCGCCGACATCGTGTACCTGCAGGCCGATGCCGTGCCCGATACCGTGGGGGAAGAACGCGGTGCTGACGCCGGTCTCCAGCGCCTGCTCGGGCGAGATCTTCAGCACACCGAACTCGCGCAGGACACCGGCCAGGGCGAGGTGTGCGTCAAGATGGATGCGCGCGTAGTCGACGCCGGCGCGCACCTGGTCGCACATCGCGCGCTGCGCGGTATCGACTGCGTCGATCATCGCCTGGAACTCGCTGCCGGTGTCGTGGGCGTAGGTGCGCGTGACGTCGGCCGCGTAACCGGCGTGGCCGGCGCCCGCGTCGATGAGGAAGCTGCGCAGCGGATCGGGCGCCAGACGATCGCGCTCGGTGTAGTGCAGCACCGCCGCATGTGTGTTGAGCGCGACGATGTTGGTGTACGGCAATTCGTTCGCGTCCTGGCCCGCTGCCTGGCAGTACGCCAGATGGATGCCGAACTCGCTGGCACCGGCGCGGAACGCGCGCTCGGCCGCGGCGTGGGCGCGCACCGCGCGCTCGGAAGCCCGGCGCAGCATCGCGATCTCGTAGGGCGTCTTGAACGCGCGGTGGTAGTCGAGATAGTCGACGACGGCTTGCGGGTTGTTGGGCTTGTAGGCGTCGTAACGACCGAGCGCGCTCTGCGCCTCGCCGAGGATCGCGCAGCGCGCCGCGTTCTTCGGCAGATGCTGCTGGGCCTCCTCGGGCTTGCGGATCACCACGATGTCCACGTGTTCCACCCACGGCCCGGTCGGCGTCCCCGGTACGACGTGCCAGTAGTCGCGCGGCTGCAGGTACACCAGTTTCGGGCGCGCCCCGGGGGTGAACACCAGCCAGCTGCCGGGCGCGCGGGTCAGCGGCAGCCAGGCCTTGAACTGCGGATTCACCGCGTAGGGATACTCGCGGTCGTCGAAGACCTGGTAGTGCAGGGTGCCGCTGGGGATCACCAGGTGATCGAAGCCGCCGCGCGCGAGCGCCGTGGTCGCGCGCTCGATCAGCGTGGTGAGATGATCGGCGTAGAGGGTGGCAGTCGACGGTGCAGACATGGACATCGCGATCCCGGTTGGCTCATGGATCGGCCTATTCTGCCGCATCGGCCCCGGCCGACGCCGGGGTCATTCGTAACGGCTGCCCGGCGCGTTGACCCAGCCGTGCAGGCGGTAGACGAGCGCCGGGGTCGTCGCGATGAAGCGGAACCCCGCCCAGGTGCTGCCGGCGAGCGTGGCATCGTCGAGCCACAGCAGATGCGCGCCCAGCTCGACCGGCTCGGAACCGTCCGGAAGCTGGAAACTGAACTGGTACAGCGCATCGTCGACCAGCGGCTCGTTGGCGATCAACAGCATGCCGGTCTCCGACAGGTTGCCGACGCGACCGACCACGCGGTCGGTCATCGCATCGGTGACCAGGATGACGTCGGAGGCCTTGCGCCGGCGGGCGCGGCGGAATTCCTGGATCATGCGGTCGCTCCCGAGGGATGCGCTTCGCCGCGACCGGCAAAGCTGCGCAGCGCGCTCATCGCGGCCTGCCAGGCACGGTCGACGAGATGGCCGCGGTCTTCGGTGACCACGCGCGCGTTGCCCGAGGCCATCAGCCGCGCGACCGCGTCGAGCGACTGCTCGCCGGTGCGCTGGCCGCGCTGGTTGACGAACAGCACGTGGTCGGTGATCGGACTGAACCACGACATCCGGCGGCGCACGACGTCGCCCTGCTGGTTGGTGGTGAATTCCATCCAGGTGCCGAACGGCAACGTGCGCAGATATTCGTACTGCGCCTGCTCGTCCGGCGTGCGCGGCGGCGGCACCGGGCGGCGTGCGCGATCGGCATCCTCGCCCAGGCGGGCGCGGGCCTTGAGCTTGAGCGCCAGTTCGGTGCGCGACGCGGCGTCGGCATCGTCGTCGGGCCGATGGCTGGTCAGGCGCTGCGCGATCACCGAGGCCTCGTCGCCGTGATACCCCACCTGGCCGAGCGCCGCTTCGACGTGCGCCTGCAGCACCGGATCGGCCGGATCACCGGGCTGCAGGGCGGCATCGACGATGCGGTGCGTGGCGTCGATCTGCTGGCGGAACGCGTCGGAGCGTTCGCCGTGGCGCAGCAGGGTCAGCGTGAGCACGTCGGACCAGGCCTGGTCGAGCAACGCACGCGAGAACCGCGGCAGACGATGGTCGCCGACGATCTCGCGCATCAGCAGGCCGGCGCGCAGCTTCGCCGCTTCCAGACGTTCCTTGCCCTGGGCCGCTTCGACATGACGCCGCTCCTGCAGCTCGGCCGTGCGGGCCTGGGTCTGGATCTGCGCCTCGACCTGGGCATTGCCTTCGGCGAACACGCCGACGTCGGTTTCGAAATTGCGTACGACATGGGCCACCGCCTGACGCAGCACGGCCTGCACACGCGGGTCGAAGGCGGTGTCCTCGTGCCAGCTGGCCGCACTTTCGGCGACGGTATTGAGCAGCTGCCGCGCCGGATGGCGTTTGCGGGTGAAGAACGAGTGGTCCTGCAGCGCCGCGCGCAGCAGCGGGATCTGCAGTTCGCGCACCAGCGATGCGGCCGGCGCCTCGTTGCGGATCTCGTCCTCGATGTGGCTGTAGAGCATGCCCAGCAGTTCGAACGCGTCCTCGTCCTGGGGCGCGAGCGTGGCGGCTTCACCGTCGCGCTGACGCGCCTGGGCGAGCAGCGAGCGTCTGACCTCGGCCAGATTGCGCGAGGCCTTGCCGGGTGCCAGCGGTTGTGCCTGCAGGCGGCGCAGGGCCTTGGAGACTTCGGCGGTCTGCAGTTCCTGACGCGGGGCGCGGGCTTCGCCGCCGGGACGGAACTTGCGCAGCAGTTCGCGACGTCCGGACATCAGCTGCTGCAGCGTCCGGTAGGCGGCCTCGTGGTCGTCGTCGTCCGGCGCCTGCGCCGCCGGCGTCGCAGCGGCCCAGGCGGTGTAGGGGCGCTGGGCCTCGTGCGCGGCCGGCGATCGGGACGGCGCGGCGGCGGCCACACGTGCGGACGCCGCGGGCTCCTCGGCCGGCGCGGCCGTGGCGCGCACCCGCATCGGCACGAAGGTCAGCGCAGGCAGGATGCCGCCGTCGGCGAGATGGACATCAAGCCGCTCCAGCACACCGGCATAGCCGGCCATGACTTCGCGGTCGAAGATGCGGTACAGCAACAGGCGTGCGTCGTGTTCGATCTCCAGGGCCCGGGCGGCACTTTCGATCGCGCGGCACAGGCACTGCGGGCCGAGGGGCAAGCGCTCGGCGTCGAAGGCCGGCGCCCCGGCCAATACGCCGAAACGCTGGCCCAGCAGGTGCAGCGACAGGTTGGCGCGGCCTTCCTGGCGGCTGGCGATCTCGCGCAGCACGGTGCCCTCGTCCATCACCGCGTCCTCGACCAGGCTCAGCGTGCCGAAGCCGCCGATCGGGGAGGGGTCCGACGACGTCGGCCGGGCGCCCGGCGCGGACGGCGTGCGGATCGCGGCCAGCGACGATTCCAGCGCGAGCAGGAATCGCGGAATCAGGTCCGCCCGGTTGACGCGGAAGCTGCGCAGCGTGGCCATGTGATGCGCGCCCACGCCCGGGTTTCGGGCCTGGTCGGCGAGGCGGAACAGCTCCTGCTCGTATTCGGTCAGCAGGGCGTTGAGCGGATGGTCCAGCTCTTCCGAGACAAGCGCGAGCGCGCGTTCCAGCATGACGCGCACGCGGGGCGGAAGCCCGGAAGCGGCGAGCGATCGGGGTGGACGCTGGGGCGGATGGGCGGACATACCTGTCGCGGGATGGGGTGCTCGTCACACTCTTATCACGGCGCGGGAGTTGCGACCAGTCTTGCGTGGGGCCGCCTTCGACGGCGACGGCGGGCGCACCCGGTTCCGGACGTCAGTCGTCGAGAAACAGGCTCACGACATCGTTGGTGAAGCGGCGCCCCAGTGCGGTCGGCACGATGCGTGCACCCTCGACCTGCAGCCAGCCCGCGCGCACGGCGGTGTCGATACGCGGCGCGATGGCGGCGTAGGGCAGGCCGGTACGCGCCTCGAACGCGGCAGGGGTGAAGCCCTCGATCAGGCGCAGGACATTGAGCATGTATTCGAACGGCCGGCGCTCCGGCGCGACGCGGTCGTCGCCGCCGATCGCCGCCGGCGTGCCCGCCGCCGCCAGCCAGGCGACGGGATGCTTGTGCTTCCAGCGGCGCAGGAGCGTCTGCTCGCTGCCCAGGGTCAGCTTGCCGTGGGCGCCGGCACCGATGCCGAGATAGTCGCCGAAGCGCCAGTAGTTGAGGTTGTGGGCGCATTGCCGTCCGGCGCGCGCATACGCGGACACTTCGTACTGCGCGTAGCCGGCGCCGGCCAGCAGGTCCTGGCAGCGCTCCTGCATGTCCCAGGCGAGGTCGTCGTCGGGAATGCCCTCGGGCGGCCGCGCGGCATAGACGGTATTGGGCTCGAGGGTGAGCTGGTAATGCGAGATGTGCGTCGGCGCCAGCGCAATGGCGCGCGTCACGTCGGCTTCCGCCATCGCCAGGGTCTGGCCGGGCAGGGCGTACATCAGGTCGAGATTGAAATTCTCGAACCCCGCCTCCCGCGCCAGCGCGATCGCATCGACCGCCTGGCGGCTGTCGTGGATGCGGCCCAGCCGTGTCAGGCAGCCGTCGTCGAAACTCTGGATGCCGAAGCTCAACCGGTTGACGCCGGCCTGCCGGTAGTCCCCGAAGCGCCCGTGCTCGGTGGTGCCGGGGTTGGTCTCGAGTGTGATCTCGGCATCGGGCGCGAAGCGCAGGCGCGACGAGGCGCCTTCGAGGAGCCGGGCGATCGCCGCGGCCGGAAACAGGCTCGGCGTACCGCCGCCGAAGAACACGCTGTGCACCGTGCGGCCCCAGACCAGCGGCAGGTCCTGGTGGAGATCGGCCAGCAGCGCATCCACGTAGGCATCGAACGGCGGCGCGCCGCCCTTGAATTCGTGCGAGTTGAAATCGCAGTACGGACACTTTCGCACGCACCAGGGCAGGTGCACGTACAGCGACAGCGGCGGGGGCAGCAGGGCGTGGCCGGCCGCTCCAGCTGAGGCCTCGCCGGGCGGGGCGTGCGGATCAGCGGGCATGGACACGGCGGCTCAGGCTCCGGTCGCCAGCAGGCCGTCGGCCTGCAGGCGTCCACGCAATGCCTGCAAGGCGAGTGCGCGGTGGCTGATGCGGTTCTTCTGCGCGGGCTCCATCTCCGCGGCCGTGAGTCCGCAGGCGGGATCGAAAAACACCGGGTTGTAGCCGAAGCCGTTGTTCCCGCGCGGCGCGTCGAGAATGCGGCCTTCCCAGCGGCCCTCGGCGATCAGCGGCTGCGGGTCGTCGGCATGGCGCAGCAGCACGATCACCGCGTAGAACCGCGCACCGCGCCGTGCATCCGGCAGGCCGTCCAGGGCCTGCAGCAGCTTGGCGTTGTTGGCGGCATCGTCGGTCGGACTGCCCGCATACCGCGCGCTGTAGAGCCCCGGCGCGCCGCCGAGCGCGTCGACGATGAGGCCGGAATCGTCGGCCAGTGCCGGCAGGCCGGTGACCTGCGATGCATGCCGCGCCTTGATCAGCGCGTTCTCGACGAAGGTGGTGCCGGTTTCGGGCACATCGTCCACGCCCAGCTCGCGCTGCGGCACGATCGTCAGCGGAAGGTCGGCGAGCATGGCGCGCAGTTCGACGAGCTTGCCGGCGTTGCCGCTGGCGAGGACCAGTGTCTTCATGCCGCCGGCTCCAGCAGGTCCCACTTCGTGCCGTAGAGGTCGACGAACACGGCGACCGTGCCGTAGGGCTCGACGCGGGGCCCTTCGAGAAAGGTCACGCCGGCGGCGGTCATCGCCGCGTGGTCGCGTGCGAAATCGTCGGTATAGAGGAAATGGTCGACGCGGCCGCTGGTCTGGTCGCCGATGCGCGCACGTTGCGCGTCGTTCGCCGGTTGCGCCAGCAGCAGGGCCGCGTCGTCGGCATCGCCGGGGCCGATGCACACCCAGCGCTTGCCGTCGTCGAGCGGACGGTCCTCGAACACCCGGAACCCGAGCGCGCGCGTGTACCAGTCGATCGCCGCGTCGTAATCGGCCACCGGCAGCGTGGTCAGCGCGATACGACGCGTCGCGTGGCGCCCTGTCATCCGGTGAGCGCCTCGCGCTGCAGGGCGACGAGTTGCGCAACGCCGGCTTCGGCCAGTTGCAGCATCGCGTCCATCTCGGCGCGGCGGAACGCGTGGCCTTCGGCCGTGCCCTGCACCTCGATGAAGCCGCCGCCGTCGTTCATCACCACGTTC